>Ga0255338_1005465_pt1 | contig 11688 bp, 7 predicted proteins | sample MeOH1_35cm_T4_19_FD_203715 | JGI IMG/M metagenome (GOLD analysis project Ga0255338, IMG submission 203715) | Sandy soil microbial communities from University of British Columbia, Vancouver, Canada - MeOH1_35cm_T4_195 | ecosystem: Engineered > Artificial ecosystem > Sand microcosm > Unclassified ... | reverse complement strand
TCTGGACCACGGTCCGCGGCAGCCGTCCCGGACCACCGACGCCGGAAGAGTTGTCGCGGATGCGGGCGCTGGTGCGGGAGGCGATGGACCAGGGCGCGCTGGGCGTCTCCAGCTCCCTCAGCGGACCTCCCGGCGTCTGGCTGGACACCGGCACGCTGGTCGCCATGTGCGAGGAGGCGGCGGCACGCGGTGGCATCTACGCCACTCACATGCGTACTGAGGGCTCCGGCGTGTTCCGGGCCACCGAGGAGGCGATCGGCATCGGTCGCAGGGCGCGCCTGCCGGTCGAGATCCTCCACCTCAAGATTGCCGACCACCAACTTTGGGGCCGCATGCCGGAGCTGATCGCGCTGATCCGGAAGGCACGGGCCGAGGGTGTGCAGATCGAGGCGAACGTCTACCCTTACCGGGCCGGGCAGAACAACCTCGCCAGCATCATCCCTCCCTGGGCTCACGAGGGCGGCACGCAGGCGATGCTCCGGCGCCTGCGGGACCCCGCGCTCCGGCCGCGCCTGGAGCGGGAGATCCTTCACGGCATCCCCGGCTCCGACTGGTACAACCACTACACGGCTACGGGCAGCTGGGACGGTATGCTCCTGGTGTCGCTGCGCAATCCGGCCTACAAGCGGTATCAGGGGAAGCGGTTCAGCGAGGCGATCCGCGCGGCCGGCAAGCCGCCGGTTGAGGTGCTGTTCCAGTTCCTTCAGGACAACGGCGGCTCCGTCAACACGATCTTCTTCCACCACTCCGAAGGAGACATGCGGTACGCCCTTCAGCAGCCGTTTGTCTCCGTCGGGTCGGACGGCACCGCGGTCAATCCGGAGAGCTCCACCTCCCATCCGCACCCGCGCTATTACGGCACCTTTCCACGCGTCCTGGGCCGCTACGTGCGCGAGGAAAAGCTGCTGACGCTGGAAGACGCGGTGCGAAAGATGACCTCCGCCAACGCCGCGAAGATCCACGTCTATGATCGCGGCCTCTTGCGCCCGGGCCAATGGGCGGACGTCACGGTCTTCGATCCCCGCACAGTGCGGGACCGCGCCACCTTTGAGAAGCCGCATCAGTACGCCACCGGCATCGAGTACGTGATCGTAAACGGGAAGCTCGTGCTGGATCACGGCCGGCCCACCGGCGCGCGGCCCGGCAACATCATCTATGGCTCGGGTCGGCAGCTCGCGACTTCGAACCCCCGCGGTCTCGACATCCCGGGCACCCGCAACTGATCGACTCTTGAATTGCCGAAGGGAGATATTGCGGACATCGGGTGATGCATGCTCCGAACACGCCGCAGGAGGTTGCCTTGCCGAAAGGGTCGTATCTTTTGGCGTGTGGCACCTGCCTTACCGGGCAGGGAAGCTGCTCCGCGGTTCTGTTAGGTAGAGGTGATCAGGTTGAGAATGTCAGTTCGCTCGCTCGTCGGGTGCTGTGCCCTGTTTTTGCTCGTCGGCGTGAGCACGCTGCCGCTGCCGCGCTCCGCGGAGGCTCAAAGCCGCAAGCGGGGAGAGATCAAGACGAAGGTTAACCCGATCGATGGGGCGACGGCGGTCTGGGTGACGCCGGCGAAGTTCACGATGGGCGCCGGGGCGGACTTGCATGAGGTCACCCTGACGCGGCCCTACTGGCTTTACCAGGTCCCGGTGACGAATGCCCAATACCGGAAGTTCGTGAAGGCGACCGGTTATCAACCGGAGCCGGCCCACTGGTCCAACCCCGCCTTCAGCGCGGACTTACAGCCGGTGGTAGGTGTGGCTCACAAAGATGCCGTGGCCTATTGCAAGTGGGCCGGCGGGCGTCTTCCCACCGAGGCGGAGTGGGAGTGGGCGGCGCGAGGTCCCGAGGGCGGCAAGTTCCCCTGGGGAAATGCAGACGCAACGGAGAAGCTGGCGGTCTACAAAGCCGAAGACGGCTCCGGGCCGCAGCACCCGGAACCGGTGGGCTCCCGGCCGGACGGGATGAGCTGGTGCGGCGCCCTGGACATGGCGGGCAACGTGACCCAATGGTGCCAGGACTGGTACATCCCCCAGCGGCGCGGCGAGGCAGCCATCGATCCCTTAATCGCGGAAAAGGTGGATGCGGAGGTACGCGTGATCCGCGGCGGCAGTTGGGTGCACTCCATCGCCCTCGCCCGGTCTTTTTACCGCAGCCTGCTTCCACCGGACGCGACGACGGACACCAACGGGTTCCGGGTGGTGCTGGATGCTTCTCGCTAATCTGTGAGAGTAAATCAGGAAATGGGGAAACGAGGGAGCCACGAGCACCTCGCCTACCCATTTACTGGTTTCCTCGTTTACTCATTTCCCCATCACCCCTGCCCTTCGTTCCTAGCGTAGCGCCGCAACCACCGAGGGGATCAGGCGTGCGGCCAGTTCCTGGTGCCCACGCGGGTTCGGGTGGCAACCGTCCGTAGTCCAGTCGCGCAGGTCAACTCCTCGGCTGTTGGCGCGGGTCCAGCCTTCGAAGTGATCGACCAGCGGCACGCGCTGCTCCCGCGCCACTTCCCGGCACGCCTGGACGTACGGCTCCAGCGGCACGTTTGGGTTCTCGCCGAGGCCGTTAGGGGCAGCGTCACGCGCCCAGCGGGGCGGGGTCATCAGTACCGGTTGGGCGCCGCCTTTGCGCAGCCGGGTGACGAGGCGGACGAGGTTTTCTCGATATTGATCCACCGAGATCCGGCTCATGCGGGCGCCCCGGTCCACGTAGCTGTCGTTGGTCCCGTACATGACGGTGACCACCCGCGGCCGGAGAGCGAGCACGTCGCGATCGAGGCGAACGAGTGCCTGATCCGTGCGCTCGCCGCCGATCCCCACGTTACGCACCTCCCCGGTGATCCCTCGTCGACGAAGGGCCTCGGCCAGCAGTGCGGCGAATGTCTCGTCCGGCTTCACGCCGGGGCGGACGCCTTTGGTGATGGAGTCGCCGAGCACGATGACCGGGCTCTGGTTCAGCCCGGCGCTCGTAGGCGTCGGTAGTGCGAGAAGCGCAAGGGTGTGAAGCAATGTGCGCCGGTTCATATGGGGGTAGCTCGTCCGCTCCTATCGCCCAAGGGGCACCCGGTCACGGTTCGGATGGTACCTCGCCTTTGGCAGGGATCTCGACGGGGAAGACGGGACGGGTGCGCTTGACGTGCGGAAGGTCCGTGTAGACGTGGGTGTGGATGCCGGCGGCGTCGACATTATGGATGGAGCCGGCGATCGGCTCGAAAGCGGCCCGGAAGTGAGCGGAGGACTTCAGTCCGATCGTGCGCATCTTGCTGCAATCGATGCCCAGGCTGCGAGCGAAGGCCATGTCGAATGGCTGCTCACGACCGGTGACGACAACCACCGTGACCCCCTCGATCTGCAGTCGCGCGGTGGGGCCGAGGTGGCCGTTCAGGCCGGCGAACATTGGGCCGTCGTAGGCGAACTTGCCGTTCGAGAGCGCAACCACTTCCGCTTCCGCGTCGATGGGCGGTCCCTGGATCGGGGCCGACTTCCCGCCCAGGCGGACCTGGATGCGGGCGCCGGGACCGGCCTGGTACGCTTGTTGGGCAACCTCTGCGTCGACCATGTAAAGCAGCAAAGCATCGGTGAGGCAGAGGTCCAGGAAGGTGCGCAGCATCTCGGTGGAGTCGCCGGGGGAGCCGCCGCCGGTGTTGTCCGTGTGGTCGGCCAGGATGACGGGGTACCGTCCGAGGCGCTCACCTTCGGCGAGGCCGTCGCGTACGGTAACCGGCTCGGCGTACCAGCGATCGCGGCGTTCCCAGATCCAGGCAGCCAGCTCGTCTGCCGTCTGCTGGGCCAACTCGCGGTTGCCGTCTGCAACCACCACCACGGAGCTGCCTACTTCCGGCACGTCGGCCCAGGGAAAGCCGGTGGCCACGGTCACGCTGACGATGCCGGGGCGCTGCTCCAGTGCGTGTACCTGGCGGATCACCTCATCCATGGGTGGGTGGGCGGTCACCTGTTTGCTGGTGGCCCAGAACAGGGGAAGCTGGTGGATCGCCATTACCGGCCGGAGCTCGCCGCGCACCGTGCGGGCGATGACCTCGGCAGCTTCCAGTCCGCGCTCCGCCATATCCACGTGCGGGAAGGTGTCGAAGCCGATTAGCGCGTCTCCCCGCTTCACGCGGAGCTTGGTGTGGTTGCCGTGGAGGTCCTGCGTGTAGACGATGGGCCGATCCGGGCCGAGCGCCTTGCGAACCGCCGCCACCACGTCCCCATCACCATCGTCGATGCCGTCCACGACCATCGCGCCGTGGAGGTCCAGCAGCACGCCGTCCAGTCGTGCTTCAGCATCGGCTTGCCGGAGCCGCTCACACAGTTCATCACGAAGCGCCTCGTAGTCGGCGCGGACGATCAGACCGCCGGGCCAGGCGTCGGCGCGGAGCAGCGGGACGGGCTCGAAGTCGAACCGGCGGGCGCCTTCCAGGAAGCCGCCGGTGCAGACGTTGGTGCCGGTGTAAGTGGCGAGGATCTCGGCGCCGCGGGTGATGCCCCGGCTGCCGGCAAAGTCCGCCAGCGTGGTCCGCGTGCGGACAAAGGTGCTCGTTTCGTGAATGATCCCGCCAATAGCAATGCGCATAATGTGCCCTCCCGCCTCCCTGTGCTAGCTGGGGGTGCCGGACTCCTCTGCCTTCTGGACGGTATCGCCGTCTGTGTGCTGAAGCACGCACTCGTAGTGCTCCACTGTGGGGAACGGATCGTAGAAGTGGTGGAGCAGGCGGCGCCACTCCTGGTAGTCGAGTGAGCCGCGAAAGCCGACCGTATGGTCTTCGAGCCGCTCCCAGCGCACTAGCAGCAGGTATTGGTGCGGGATCTCCAGGCAGCGCTGCAGTTCATGCCCGCGGTATCCCGGCATCCGCGCGATGATCTCCGAGGCTTCGCGGAAGGCGGCTTCGAACCCCGGTTCCAGTTCCGGTTTCACATTCAGGACGGCTACTTCCAGGATCATGCTTTGCTTTCATACATACTTCCGTCCGCTCCGCTGGATTTCGGAATTCGGGCGGGGCGCACCGGTCGATGGGCAAAATCCAGCGGGTCATGCAGGTGCTTCCCCTTGCGCTTGCTATCGCTGTACAAACAGTGCTGCGGTTGCATGTGCCAGGGTTTGCGAGACTTGTGACGCGGGCGATAGCTGACCGGACTGTTTGTTCAAGGTGAAGGTACGGACGGAGTCGGTGCGGTCGTCCGCAAAGGCGACGTACCTTCCGAGCGGATCAACTGCAGCGGTGCGCGGAGATGCGTCCACCGAGTTTTGGGCGGAGCCGAGGGCAGTAAGAGCGCCATTTGCCGCCTTTCGGAGCGCCTGGATGCTGTTAGTGGGTCCTCCATCATTCAGTGCCAGGAGCAGACGCCTGGAAGCGAAAGCGAGGCCGGAACAGATTTCGGAAGTGCCGACGGAGAAAGGTGAGCCGGGAAGCGGAGACAGCGCAGCGGTTCTGGGCGCAACTTTGAAGCCGTAGACCTGAGGGCCCGCGCAGTCTCCGATATAAACGAACTTGCCGTCCGGATCGACATCCACGTTGTAGACATCGATGGTGTCCGGCAGGGAGGACGGAGAGCCGGGCGCTGCGACCGGTGTACCATCCGCCGCAATCTTGTAGGCTCCGATCGACTTCTCCACTTCGCGCGCCACGAACAGCAGGTCTTTCGCCGCACTCATGCCGATCGGCGTAATGCCGGCGGGATAGGGCGAGCCCGGCAGTGCCTCCAGGGTTTTGGCGGCAGTCACCCGAAAGCCGAAGAGTTGGCCGGATTCATTCTGGGATGCATAGACGTAAGTGTTCTTTCCCTTCTCCACGACCGCGACTCCGATGAAAGGGGCACCGCCGAAAGGCGACCCGGAGACCAGAGCCGGCGCGGATGCGGAGAGATCGGTGACCGAGATGCCCAGACCGCCGCTGGTGAACAGGAGCTTGCGCCGGTTGGAGTAGGCCATGGTCTGGCAGTCGCCGGTGCACACGGCCGTACTATTCTGGGTGTCCAGCGGTCCGCCGGTAAGGGTGAGGTTGCCGGTGGTGGAGACGGAGTACTGATAGATCTGATTCGGAAAATCACTGTCGTGGACCCACAGGTTGAGCGCCTTCGGCGTCGCAGCGGCAGGCTTACGATGCCCGAGGAAGCCGTCGAGTAGAGCGCATCCCAGCAGAACCAGAACCAAGAACCGTCTCATCTTCGTCCCCCATTTCCAATCTCGTTTCAGCGATTACGGACCCGCTTCGATGGATCCCTCGGGCAGAACTCGTCCGACAGCAAGCGCAGTGCATGCGGGATTTTCGGCAAGCAAGCTTCGGCGGTTCGGTTTCGGAATCAGCCAGCTGGTATTCTGCCGATTTAGATAGTAGGCGTCAGTGAGGGAATGGTGAGTCTCGGCCAATGCCGGAATCAGGGATGGAGCTCCAGCTGCCGTGAGGCGGCTGCAGATGGGCGTCTGTGCTCACACCTAAAACTGCTGCCCCAAGCTACGTCCTCCATTCGTCGATAAGGGAGGCGACCAGGGCGGACCAGCCGGTCTGGTGGGAGGCGCCGAGGCCGGCGCCGTTGTCGCCGTGGAAGTATTCGTAGAAGAGGAGGTAGTCGCGCCAGTGGGGATCGTCCTGGAACTTGCGGGTACCACCGTACAAGGGGCGCTCGCCCTGCTCGTTGCGGGTGAAGATGTGGATCATCCGCTCGGCGAGATTGCCGGCGATCTCCCGGAAGGTGAGCGGTTGGTCGCTCATGGCAGGGACGGAGAGGGTAAAGGTGGGGCCGTACGCGGTGCCGAGCTTGCGCAGCGACTCGATCATCAGGAACGTGGTCGGGAACCAGAGCGGGCCGCGCCAGTTGGAGTTGCCGCCTTTGATCTTGCTGTTGGCCTCTGCCGGCTCGTAGCGGGCCGCGCTTCCATTGAAGGTGAAGGGATGCTCCAGGTGATACCGGGAGAGGCTGCGGACACCGTAGGGTGAGAGGAACTCCTCGGGATCGAGGAGGCGCTCCAGCATGCGCTGCAGCTGGTGCTCGTCCACGATGGTGAGGACGTAGACGTCCTGGTCCGGCCGCTGTACGTGGTGGCAGGTGGGGCCGGCGATGTCAGGGCGGTTCTTGACGAACCACTGCATGTCTCGCTTGAAGTGCGGAAAGGGCGTGATCCAGTTCATCTCCAGGCGCTCCACGGCGTAGAGCGGGATCAGTCCCACCAGGGAGCGGACGCGCAGCTTCTCGAACTCGCCTTTCCGCGGTCCGCTGTCGTAACGGAGGACGTCGTAGAAGAAGCCGTCTTCCTCGTCCCAGAGGGCGTAGCTGCAGCCGCCCATCTGCTTCATGGCGGCGCCGACGTAGCCGTAGTGCTGGAAGAACTTGGTGGCAAGCCCCTCGTAGGCGGAGTTCTCCTTCGCCAGCTCCAGCGCGATGCGCATGAGGTTGAGGCAGAACATCCCCACCCAGCCGGTGGCGTCCGCCTGCTCCAGCACCACTCCCTCCGCGAACGGCTCGCTGCGGTCGAAGACGGTGATGTTGTCCAACCCGAGGAAGCCGCCCTCGAAGACGTTGTTGCCCTGGCTGTCGACCTTGTTGACCCACCAGGCGAAGTTGATGAGCAGCTTGTGGAAGCACTTCTCCAGCCAGAGGCGGTCCGCCCGGCCGCTGCGGATGCGATCCATATTGTAGACCCGCCACACGGCCCAGGCGTGCACGGGCGGGTTGAGGTCTGAGAACTCCCACTCGTAGGCCGGGATCTGACCGCTGGGGTGCTGGAACTGCTCGAAGAGGAGGTACCAGAGCTGCTCTTTGGCGAACTCTCCATCCACGAGCGCGAAGGTGATGGTGTGGAAGGCGAGGTCCCACGCCGCGAACCAGGGATACTCCCACTTGTCCGGCATGGAGAGCACGCGCATCGACTTCAAATGCTGCCAGCGGCGGTTGCGGACCTCGTACCGATGCGGCGGCGGGGGCGCGTCCGGGTTGTCGCCGGCCAGCCAGGCGTGCACGTCGTAGAGGTAGACCTGCTTGGACCAGAGCAGTCCGGCGAGGGCCTGGCGCTGGATGTTCTTCTCGTCGTCCGAGGCCTTTGGGGGATGGATGGCGCCGTAGAACTCGTCCGCCTCTTCCCGGCGGCGGGTCACGATCTCGTCCACGTCCGCCAGGTGGGTGGGCAGCTCGCCGTCGGTGAGGCGGAGGCGGAGGACCACCGAGCCGCCGGCCGGGACCAGCGACTCATAGTGAAGGCAGGCTTTGGTGCCCTCCCCCTCCGGATTGACGCATGCCTCGCCTTGGATCAGGTGGCGGTGGAAGGCGTCCTTCACAAAGGGGCTGCGGCTGTGCGCGTCGCCGCCGTAGACGCGCTCTCCGTGCGTCTCATTGTTCGTGAACAGCGGCGTCCCGCCCGCCTCAGCGTAAAGGTAGCGGCAGCCGAGGTCATAGTCGTGGGGCAGGCCCTGGACCAGCTCCACATCCCGGTCATCCGCCAGGAGGCAGACCGCGCCCTCTCGCGCGGGATGCGTGCGGATCACCGGCTCCGAGTTGTCAGCGCCGTTCCAACTCCAGCTGTTGCGAAACCAGAGGTGCGGCAGCAGGTGCAGCGGCGCCGCTTCCGGCCCTCGGTTGAACGCCTCGATTCGGATACAGAGGTCCTCCGGTCCTGCCTTCGCGTACTCCACGAAGACGTCGAAGTAACGGTTATCGTCAAACGTGCCGGTGTCCAGCAACTCGTATTCATAGCCGCAGCCGCCGCGACGGCTGTTCTCCGCTACCAGGTCCACATACGGAAACTCCGCCTGCGGGTACTTGTAGAGGTAGCGCATGTAGGAGTGCGTGGGGGTGCTGTCCAGGTAGAAGTAATACTCCTTCACGTCTTCCCCGTGGTTGCCCTCGGACGGTACGACGCCGAACAGGCGCTCTTTAAGAATCGGATCCCGCCCGTTCCAAAGCGCCAGCGCGAATACCAATAGCTGGTAGCGGTCACACACCGCGGCCAGCCCATCCTCCCCCCACCGGTAGGCCTTGGAGCGGGCGAGATCATGCGGCAAGTAGTCCCAGGCGCTGCCGTCCGCGCTGTAATCTTCCCGCACCGTGCCCCAGGCCCGCTCGCTGACGTACGGACCCCAGCGCCTCCAGCCGTGCGTCTCCCCCACCGTCTCCCGCAGCCGCCGGTGTTCCGCGGTATCCGGGCCTTCGGCGGGCGGTGCGGCCGGCGCGGGCTGCTCAGGGACGGCGGTGTGCGTAGGGGGCTTATTACTCATGCGTTTAGGGATGCGGAGCGGAGTTACGACGGGTCCATCAAGTTCTGCATGCCCAGGCTGGCGGACCTTCCCCGGAACTCGCGAAGCCAGGTTCCAGCGGGATGGCGGCCGCAGCAGCCGGCGGTCGCGAGGAGTAGTGCTTGGGGGACCGAGTTTTCGCGGTGAATGGTTCATTGATGATCAGCCCGCTTTGATTCTCCTTGCAGAAGGAGAGATGGAGCTCTATCACTGATAGGGATGACAAAGCCAGCTTGTCATCGGCCGAGAAGCACTCTAGCTGGCGAGACGAGCCGTTCTCTTGCAACCAGGAGGTCCAACGATGTTATTGCAGGCATTACCGTTACTGAAGGGGCTGCTCGAGGGACCGCAGCTGCCGAAGACTCTGGGCAAAATTCTGGACGTAGTGCTGAGTGGCAGCAGCCTGCGTGGCGCCGCCGAAGGGGTTTTTGCCAAGCGGTTGAGCGCTCAGGAAGGGCGCAGCGGCGGCCGGGTGCTTGCGCATGCGATCTGCGAACAAGTGGACGAGGCGATGGAGGCGAAGCCGGCCGGGGTCACCCTCGACCAGCGGATCGAGGTCGGGACGATCCTGGCGAAGAACGCCGCTACCCAGCTGGTAGAAGCGGCGGAGATCATCTTGAAGTATTCGGAGCTCCAGGCCGCGGTGGTCCGGGCCAAAGAGGGCGGCGATGCGGCCGCGCTGGCCAAGGCCCGGCTCGAACGAGACGCGGCGACCACTCGGGTTCGAGAAGCGCTGACGGATGTCGGCCGAGTCGCTGCCGGAGACGCGCCCAAGGATGCATAGCCCGGTCACACCTACGCCTTAGTGCCTGCCCCGCGTTCGATTGCGCTGGAGTCTGGCTCCTTCCCGTCGGGAAAGTGACTCCAGCGCAATCACGGGCTCCGGTTGGCTTACTGCTCAAAATGCTGGGTGGGCGATCAGCGGCAGCTTCCACTTAGGGGTGACGCGAGGGCCTCGTCCTGCTCTGGCAGGTGCGGCTCGGCCGACATCGTGTCCAGCTGTTGCTCCCACGACTGCCCGTAGGGGCCGCCCTGACTCACCAGATCCAGGTGTGTTCCCGACTCGACGACGCGGCCCTCGTCCAAGACGTAGATCTGATCGGCGCGCATGGCGAGGTGTAGGCGGTGGGTGATCATGATCACGGTCTTGCCGCGGGTCAGCGTCAGCATCCGCTCGAACCATTCAGCTTCCGCCCAGGAGTCCATGAAACTGGTCGGCTCGTCCAAGATGACTACCGGCGCCTGTCGGAACAGAGCCCGCGCGAGGGCGACTCGCTGCCATTGGCCGGCACTCAGTTCCACTCCGTCGCCCCACCAGCGACCCAGCAGCGTGTCATAACCGCAGGGAAGCTGCTGCACGAACTCGTGCGCCCCCGCGGCGTGGGCCGAGGCCTCCACCGCGCCGGCTTCGCTGCCGGCGGACAGATCTCCCAGGGCGATGCTCTCCCGCACGGACGCGTGGAACTGTACGGGGGTCTGAAAGAGCACCGTCATCTGCTGGCGAAGCTCGGTGAGCGGCAGGTGGCGGATGTTGACCCCTCCCAGGGTGATCTCTCCCGTTTCCGGTTCATACAACCGGCAGAGCAGCTTGAGCAGGCTACTCTTGCCGGCGCCATTCGCACCCAGAATGGCGATGAATTTCCCCTCCGGGATCGTCAGGTCGAGGTCCCGGAGAGCGGGCCTCTCGCGGCCCGGGTAGCGGAAGGTTACCCCCCGAACACGGACCTCATATCCGGGAGCGGCGGGGAGCGACGCAGGAACGGCCGGGTCGGCGATACGCGGCTGCAGCTCAAAGAAGCGGAACAGGTCTTCCAGGTAGACACTGTTGCTGTAGAGCTGCCCCAGATTCCCGAGCACGGCGCGGACTACGCCTTGCCCCGTGGAGAAGGCTTGGTAGAACAGGACCAGATCCCCCAGGCGTAACTTCCCCTGAAAGGTTCCCTGGAGCACCCAACCCATGGTCATGGCGGTGATCAGCAACACGAGGCTGCTCGCCAGTAGCCGCACGAGCAGCTGCGACCGTCCAAGCGCAATCCGCTCCTCGCGCAACCGGGTGCGCCGATCCCGGTAGTGCGCCCGGAAATGATCGCCCAGTCCGAAGAGCCGCAGCTCCCCGGCTACGGGAATTGCGGTGAGCATCAGGTGGTAGTAGTCGGCGGCTCGGCGGTCTCCAGTGGTGTTGGTGAGCCATTGGTCGTACCGCAAGCTTCCTTTCAGGAGCGCATAAAACGTAGGGAGTGTGCTGAGTACGAGCAGGAGCGCCAGAGGCAGCCCATACGGGATCAGCACTGCCGCCAGCGCGGTGAGGGTGATGGCATTCTGGATCAGGCCCCCTCCGCTCTCCAGCAGGGCCAGGGACCTGCCGCCTCCGTCGTTCACCGCCCGGTAGAGGCGCTCGTGGTACTCCGCGGACTCCAGCGTCTCCAGATCCACCGCCGTCGACTTCTTCTGTACTACAGCACGGATGTGGTCCTGAA
>Ga0255338_1005464_pt1 | contig 11692 bp, 10 predicted proteins | sample MeOH1_35cm_T4_19_FD_203715 | JGI IMG/M metagenome (GOLD analysis project Ga0255338, IMG submission 203715) | Sandy soil microbial communities from University of British Columbia, Vancouver, Canada - MeOH1_35cm_T4_195 | ecosystem: Engineered > Artificial ecosystem > Sand microcosm > Unclassified ... | reverse complement strand
TAGTGATTAAGCCAAGAATGCATGCAATGCGACATCAAACCATAATATAGCCATGTGACGCCGCAATGTCATAGAAACAGATTTCAAAACAACATTTTACGAAAATAGTGGGGCACTTAGCAAACCTTATATAGATTATTTAAGTAGACCTTTGCATATCAGCCAAAAAAGCACCTACCTCGTTGTACAATATCGAAAATTTAGTTTATTTGAAACACAATCCGGAAAACTGATCATGAACATTCAAAGCCACATTGCAGACCTCGACACACCTACCGGTGTAATGCGCACGTATATCCACCGCCCGGTTGGCGATGGCAAATACCCGACCATTCTGTTTTATTCAGAAATTTTCCAGCAAACCGGCCCGATTGAACGCGCTGCAAAAATCATGGCAAGCCATGGTTACGCAGTGCTGGTACCCGAAGTGTTCCATGAACTGAACGCGATTGGCACTGTACTTGGCTACGATGACGCAGGCCGCGACAAAGGTAATGCCGACAAATCTGCCAAAGACGTTCAAGGCTACGACACAGACAACGCAGCGATGATCGCATTTGCAAAAAAACAAGCCTGGTATAACGGCAACATCGGCGCCATGGGCTTCTGCATCGGCGGCCACCTCGCATTCCGCGCTGCACTGCAACCGGAAATCAAAGGCACTGCCTGCTTCTACGCCACCGACCTGCACACACAAGTGATTCCAAACAAACCAGGCCAGCACAGCATGGAACGCCTGCAAGACATTTCAGGCGAACTGCTAATGATCTGGGGTAAACAAGACCCGCACATTCCAGCCCCTGGCCGCGCAGAAGTTTACAAAAAACTGAGCGATGCCAACATGGTATTCACATGGCATGAATTCAACGCACAGCACGCCTTCATGCGTGACGAAGGCGAACGCTACGACCCGCAGACTGCGATGATTGGCTACCAGCTGGCATTGAATCTGTTCAGCAGAACGCTACATCAGTAATTAATTTAGTGGATTAAACACAAACCCGGATAAAGATTTAATTTTTATCCGGGTTTTGTTTTATGTAGCAAGCTACACCTGTCTTGTAGGGCAATGGAAGCTCACCCACTTCCCCTATAGCCGCAACGAGTAGCGCAAACTAGGTGGGGGATTTCGACGAGGACTGTTTGAGACCGCAAGGGTATTCTTTGGTTTCTTTCTGTTGGCTAAACAAAAGAAAGAAACTCGACAGCCGGACGAGACCAGCAACTAGATTCATTATCCATAAGTTACAATCTCAGCATGTCTTCTGTAAGCAGCTTTCCACCCATCGAGGGTAAATCAGCCCGCGTGCTCATACTCGGCAGCATGCCCGGTGTTGCGTCACTCAACGCACACCAATACTACGCTCACCCGCAGAACGCTTTCTGGAAGATCATGGCCAGCATTACCGGCTGCCCGTCTACTGCCAGTTATGAAATACGGGTTAATTCCCTGAAAGATTCAGGCATCGCACTTTGGGACGTACTGGAGCAATGCATCCGCCCCGGCAGTTCAGATGCTGATATTGACATGATCTCTGCAATAGCGAACGATATTCCAGCTTTAATCAAAAGGCACCCGGAAATTAATACGATCTGTTTTAATGGCAGCGCTGCAGAAAAAATCTTTAACAAACACGTTTTATCAACCCTCAAAGCGGCTCACGTCAGATACATACGCTTGCCATCCACCAGCCCTGCACATGCAGGCATGCCATTAGAAAACAAAATAGCCGCATGGCGTGCGGCCATTCAAAGTTAGCTCAAAAAATTTGCTGCACTAACCCTTTTTACCTTGATTCAAACGTTTATTCAACAACACTAAATAAGCTTTGAATAACATGATTTATTAAATGTAAATCAAACACTAACGCCAATATGGAATACAAATCCCAACAAGACGAAATTCCGTTAATTTCGGAAACCAATCACGATATTGAGACTACACCTAGCCTGATGAATACAATCGTCTGGCGCGAAAATCTATTCGGAAAATCTTTAGCTTCAAGCCTGCCCAATAAAGATGAGTTAAAGAAAATGGTTACACAGCCAGGGCAATTCCTACTAGATGAAGCGAAATTCAATTTAAAGATTGTTCAGACTCTTTTATCAAATCCAGAATCTCGCCGCGCGTTAGCTACAAATATTATTGATGAGGTCAAAAACTCATTCAATAGCGGAGATACCATGGCCTCATCTACCGGATTTCTTTTTGGGGCCATCATCACGCCTGGAGGATCGCGGAAGTTTTTAGAAAGGTTGTCTATACCAGATTTTAAAGGTGAAAAATATGTTCAAGAAATGATCAATCGTATACCAGATGATGCTCCCGTATTATCCATCATGAAAAAAGATGATATAGCAGACAAACTGCGACATGTCAGACCAACGGATTCTGGGAATTCATTTGTGGATTAGATGGTAGACCATACACCCCCAACCATTACATCAACCAGCCCTTTTGTTGCTCGAGCTTATCTGGAGCGTGACTTAGGTTTGCTTAGCGATGCTGAATTCTCGCAACGAGCTCTAGCTTCATTTGCCATAAAATGGTCTTTTAGAGGCGGAGTGGCAGGTGGCGCATACCAAGCTTTCTCAGAGGACACCTCCCCTAAACAACCAGCAACGTCTACGCCAGAAGAGCTTAACAAACTGCAAAGCGAATGCACCAACCTGTTAAGAATGGCAAATAATTATAATGCACTACTCCAGCATCTGCATGATGAAAAAGGCATGCTTACAACTGAAGATAAAAAAATACTGGAATGCATCAGCCTGAAATTGATTGATGAATTTGAAAAACCACCAACAACTGACAATACCACTCCAGCACAGTTGCTAGAGACTTCTTGGCAAATAAGTGAATAGGATTCTTAGCTTAACCAGCCTAGTTACCAACAACTAATGCGCTAGAATAACAAGCAAAAAGGGCAGAAATCTCTGCCCTTTTTTGTACTGCTTACAACTAGCTATTCAAGTGTTTAACTTAAACTTCCAGTTGTGGACGACCAGCTTCTGGCCAATCCAGGTGGTAGAACTGACCACGCGGTTGATCAACACGCTCGTAAGTGTGCGCACCGAAGTAGTCACGTTGACCTTGCAACAGGTTTGCAGGTAAACGCTCACTGCGGTAACCATCGTAGTAAGCCAATGCAGCAGCAAAACCTTGCGCAGGAATACCGTTAGTCACCGCCAGAGCGATCACTTTACGCCAGCCAGCTTGACCGTCATTCATCGCATTCGTGAAGTATGGGTCTAACATCAGGTTTTTCAGACGTGAGTTCAATGCGTAAGCATCAGTGATTTTTTGCAGGAAACGTGCGCGGATGATACAACCGCCGCGCCAGATTTGTGCAATTTCACCGAAGTTCAGTTTCCAGTTGTAAGCCACTTGTGCTTTGTCGATCAATTGGAAGCCTTGAGCGTATGCGCAGATTTTTGAGCAGTACAATGCGTTTTTAATCGCTTCGATCACTGCTTTTTTATCTGTTTCTTGTTTGATTGCTGGGCCTTTCAGGATTTTGCTGGCTTCAACACGCTCTTCTTTCAGGCTTGAAAGTGCGCGTGCGTAAACAGCAGCAGCAATCGCGTTAGCCGGTGCGCCTAATTCAAGCGCGTTTGCAGCTGTCCATTGACCAGTACCTTTTTGACCGGCTGTATCCAGGATTTTGTCCACGAGGAAGCCAGGGCCCATTGGGTCTTTTTGTTGCAGGATGTCTGCAGTGATTTCGATCAAGAAACTTGATAACTCGCCTTTGTTCCACTCAGCGAATACTTTACCGATTTCATCGGCTTCCATACCCAACAGGTTTCTCATCAACCAGTACGCTTCACAGATCAATTGCATATCGATATATTCGATACCGTTGTGCACCATTTTAACGTAGTGACCGGCACCGTCAGGACCGATGTACTCAGCACAGGCGAAACCGCCTACTACTGGTTTGCCAGGTGCGCCGCCTTCTAAAGGTGCGCCGGTTACCGGGTCTACTTTAGCTGCGATATCGCGCCAGATTGGCTCTAAACTTGCCCAAGCTTTACGTGTGCCTGATGGCATTAGGCTTGGACCGAAACGAGCACCGGTTTCACCGCCAGATACGCCTGAACCGATGAATTCGATACCTTTAGCTGTCAATTCTTTTTCACGGCGAATAGTGTCTGTCCACAATGCGTTGCCGCCGTCGATGATGATGTCGCCTTGCTCCAGGAATGGAAGCAGTGCATTGATAGTCACGTCAGTTGCGCTACCAGCTTTTACCAGCAAGATAATTTTGCGTGGGCGTTTGATGCTCAGTACAAATGAAGCTAAATCTGCATGACCAACCACGTTTGCGTGTGATGGCTCATTTTTTTGGCATTCTTCGATGAAGTTCACCATTTTTTTCGGGTCACGGTTGTAAACCGCAATGGTGTAGCCGTGATCGGCAATATTCAGGGCCAGGTTTTGACCCATAACGGCTAGGCCAACTAGGCCAATATCAGCATTTTTCGTAGTCATTTATCTTCTCTTTTGGAGTTGTTTAATGGAAAGGGATTTTTTGTACGCAAGATTATAGAGCTTTTTGGCGTACTAATCAGCTAAATATTGACTAGATAGTGATTTTTTTAGTTTTGTACCAGATATTTACAACTATTTAACAGTTTTATACCAAAAGCAGTTTAGCAATAGATGCCAGCAGGCAGTAACCATTTATTCAGAGGGGATTTATATCGTGTTTTTACAGTAAAAATCAGTAATCGCTGCTACGCCCGCTGGAGTAACCCTGCGGCACATCGTTCTGCCATTCCCCGCAATCTGCACAGGAATGATCATGCATGGTGGGACTCAATACCAGATTTGGGCTACCACAAAACTTACAGTTTACCGGATGGCTCGGATGCACTGTTTTATGGTGTTGTGTGTGATGTTCTGTAGCGACTTTAGCGCCGCCTAACCCATATTTGTTATCCATGGCTGACTCCATATAAACAGCAGATTTAGCAAGCTTTAAGTTACGCTCTTTTTACGCAGTGAGCAAGTGCCTTGACTCACTATTGGTATATTAAGATTTACTTACCTGAGTCCATATTTCATTAGGCTGATAAGATTTGACCCAGGCGCTCACTTTATCCGCAGGCATAGGCTTGGCAATACCAAATCCCTGCGCTACTGTGCAACCCAGGCGTAACAACTGCAAGCCATGCTCTGCTGTTTCTACGCCTTCTGCAACAATCTTGCACCTGAAGTCACGCCCCAGGCTGATAATACCGGCAACCATCGCCAGATCATTACTATCCTGCAGCATATCGTAGACAAATGAGCGGTCGATTTTAATGACTTCAACCGGTAAGCGGCGCAGGTAAGTGAGCGATGAATAACCCACACCAAAGTCATCCAGCGCGAAACTGACCCCCAGTAACTTGCAGCCATTCATGGTGTGTACCACACCGGAAACATCTTCAATTGCTGCCGTTTCAGTGATTTCAAACTCAAGATTGGCGGGATTCAGTTGTGGAAACTCACTTAATATCTGCGCCAGCCTGCTGGTAAAGTTTTCCTGAATCATGTGTCTGGCGGATATATTGACACTGACCTGTATATCAAAGCCTTTCTTCTGCCAGACGATCATCTGGCCAACAGCCTGACGAATCACCCATTCACCCAATTTAATTGAAAAATCAGTATTTTCAATCATAGGCAGAAACGTTACCGGTGCCCGCAAGCCAATATCCGGATGCTGCCAGCGTACCAGCGCTTCCATACCGACGACTTTACCAAGCCGCATATCTACTTTAGGCTGGTAATAGAGGCAGAATTCGTTATTTGCCAACGCGGCTTCAATTCTTTCCTTATCCTGTCGCAAATCACGGAATTCGCGGTCATGCTCGGCATCAAATTGCTGCACGCAGCTGCCGCCATTCAATTTAGCCTGATACATTGCCTGGTCAGCATGCCGCAGCAGGGTATCCGGTTCGCTGTGATCAAACGGAAACAGGGTATAACCGATACTAGACGATATGGTGACAGATTCACCGGCCACCAGATAAGGCGCTCTGATAGCAGTCAATAGTCGCTCCAGCGTTAATTTACATTCTTCTGCATTAACCATGCCATTCAGTAGCAAGGCAAATTCATCTCCGCCGGTACGCGCTACGGTGTCACTCTCGCGCAAGCATTTATTCATGCGCTCTGCCAGTTGAATCAGCAGATGGTCACCTGCTTCGTGGCCTAATGAATCATTCACGGGTTTAAAACCGTCAAGGTCAAGACAGCAAACAGCCAGCAGTTCACCAGTACGCTCGGCACGGGAGAATGCCTGATGTAAGCGATCTGATAATAAAGTACGGTTAGGCAGCTGGGTGAGTGAATCATGGTAGGCCATGCGCTCAAGGTTCTGCTGGTGCTGCTTAGCCTCGGTGATAGCAGAAAACAAACCTACATAATTGATAAGCAGCTGCGCATCATTACGTACAATAAACACATCGAGCCACACCGGGTAAACCTCACCCCCGACACGCCGATTCCAGGTTTCACCACGCCACTCACTTGATTCACTATCATCTGACAGCTGCATGCGCTTATCAAAGAACTCCGACTCATAAATAGCAAACCCCAACTGCTGCGGCGTGCTTCCTAAAGCGGCTTCTCGTGAATGGCCGGTAATTTGTGTAAACGCAATATTCACTTCAAGAATACGCATTTCAGCATCTGTAATAAAAATGCCGTCATGTGCGTGGTCAAAAACACTGGCAGATAAACGCATACGCTCGGCATTATTGCGTAGCTTCTCCATACTTTCGCGCAACTTCTTGCGCATCTCCAGCACATTCGCCATTAATGTATTAGGCTTGGCAGCAATATCATCGGCCTCCAGATTACCGGCTGCAATGCGCTTCACCACATCAATGGCTACCGCCGGATCAGCCCCTAATGGCATAAAAATCAGCCTGCGTAACTGCCATAGAATCATGCCGATGAGCAAAGCGCCCAGGGTTGTGCCCAGTATAATAAATGCCCAAGACTTGGATAAGCCTGCTGATCGAGCCTCGTTAACAGAGTAGGCAATAATTAACTTAAACCCCCAGTTGGGGATCTTTTCCTCAATGAACACCCAGCTCTCGGGTCGCGACTTCAATAAAGTGTCAGCTTGATCCCGATTGATATGCGAGGATAGAAAACGTATTTGATTATCCCCATCCAATATGGCGGCAAAGCCTGTGTCTAACTGCCTGATGCCTTGTACGCTCTCGCGTACGACTTTCATATCCACTTTAAATCCGACATAGTAGGCGCCTACAAGCGCACCGGCCTGATCCAGCATCGGCTCATAACGGGTGAGATAAGGTTCATCCAGAATCTTAACAACCCCGCTGAATGACTTACGCTGACGCAAGGCCGCCGCTGCCTTGCCGTTTGGATCCAGAACGGTACCGGTAGCGCGCTCGCCGCTGTGCTGCTTCACATTAGTGACGACACGGACAAAATTGTTGCCTGATTTCACAAATATGGTGGCAGTGCCGCCACTGATTGCGCTGACGCTATCAACCAATTCATAATTATTTGTCACGGGAGTTGACCCCAATAGCAGATTTGGCATATCGCTGCCTGCCAGGTTAACAGTGCCTGCCAAGGCAGGTTTACCTAAAGCGCTGGTATGTGCCTTCAGTGTATGCATGGCATTGTCAGCCTGATTGCTGATCAGCTCATCTGTCACATTGAGCAGGCGTATCAATGCCCGCGCCTGCTCCTTTGCGACTGCATGGGTATTGGCTAGCTGATGCGAGGTCTGCTGGCTGGTCAGCACGAATGGCGCAGCTACCATCAACACCAGTAGCGGCAGCAGAAATCGTTTGATTGTCGAAATATTTGTTTGCATATGACGCCAACCATTTATGATTGGCTATATCCTGACGTAACAAAGTGTCTGCCGGACATAATTCTTACTCTATTTCCGGCTATTGATACCGATAGAGCTGAAGGCTGATTACTGCTTAATTTTTTCTTGAGGTTTGCAGTTAGTGTAGGCTATTTTTTCACCGTCATTCAGCGTGGTTTCGGCACCATTGATCACCAGCGTAATTACGCCGCTGCTATAACGATTGTCGCCGCCTGACTTGGGCAGGTTCACTTCATGATCCGGGTATATGAGCCAGGCATCATTGCCGTTATTCAGCATACGCACATGAAAACGACCCTTGCCTTCACATACAAATTCAGTTGCATTGGCTGGTACGCCTGATAACTCGGCAGAGTCAGATGCAAATGGATTTAATCTGATTGAGCTGCATGATGACAACAAGACTAACAGGCTTGAGAGAAGAATGCGTTGATGCAATTTAGTGATCATATTAAAGCGCCTGTTATTTTTGAATGATGTAATTAATAATTATTGCTGCATTTTGCCACGTATATTGAAAAACTGGCAACAATCTACAAACAGCTTGTGACTTGTGCTTATTGATGCCCGGCCCGGGTTAAGCGATCCAGTACCGCCATCCATTCTGCTGTAGCAGGCGGCAACTCCACCAGCAGGCGATGCACTTTCATCGCATCCAGCGCATGCAGTGCACTATATAGCTGCTCTGCTACCTTTTCCGGCTGGTCGGGCAAAGTAATCACATTGCAATCAGGTACGTCTCCTGCACCAATCAATAATGCCGCACAGCTTTTATTTGTATTTTGCAATGCATTGCAGGCAACAAGCAGCGCCTGTCGGTCTTTGTATAGTGAAAGCGGTGTTCGCGGCGAATAATGCAGCGCATGCTGCCCAGGAACCTTGGGAGTTATCTGCATCTGTTGTTGTTCAGTTGAAACGGCTTTTGCCCATTGCGGCATACCTGCCACTTTTACGATTTCAGCTTCACTGATCATACCGGGGCGCAACAACTGCCACTGTCCATCCGCTGCAACACTGACTATTGTAGATTCGATACCCACGTTACATGCGCCGCCATCCAATACCGGGATAGCTTCACCCAAACCAGCCTCAACGTGCGCCGCTGTCGTCGGGCTAAGCTGCGTGAATAAATTAGCAGATGGCGCAGCAACACTTAAACCGCCTTGTTTCAGCAGTGCAAGTGCCAGCGGATGATTTGGCACCCGCAATGCAACTGTGGGTTCATCGCCACGCACTACACGTGAAACATGCGGTTTGGCCGGCAGCACTAGCGTCAAAGCACCTGGCCAGAATGCTTTAGCCAGCTTGACAGCAACCTCAGGAAAGTCCGTTGCCCAATCAGCGACCTGACTGATGTCACTGATATGCACAATCAGCGGATGATCCGCCGGACGCTGCTTGGTACTGAATATTTTCTTCAGCGCAATATCATTAGTCGCATCAGCAGCTAAACCGTAAACAGTTTCGGTTGGTATGGCTACCACTTCACCTTTTTTCAGTTCTGCTATTGCCTGCTCTAAACTTACGCGCATGATTTATTGATTGTGGCTAAAAACGCTATTTTACTACTTAACGGCAATAAGCACGCAAACTGTAAATTGCCATCATGTTTCAGCTTTACAATGGCATGAGATAGAATGCTCTTTTAAACGAGGAATACACATGACACAGATCACCGTAGAAAAAAACCCAAGCCAGCAACGTTTGGATGCATTGAATGTAAGCAAATGGCCAACCTGGCAAAAAGAAGTTTCTGTTTTTCCGTGGACGTTTCCTGAGCAGGAAATTGCATATATTTTAGAAGGTGAATGCATAATCACCCCAACCGGCGGCACACCCGTCACTTTCGGCAAAGGCGACCTTGTGACTTTCCCTGCCGGCATGACGGCAAGCTGGGAAGTCAAACAGCCGCTGCATAAACACTACCAGCTGGATGGCTCTAAACTATGCCAGATCTGGCGTCGTGTTAAGCTGGCTTTAAAGCTGAAGTAACTTAATAGATTCCTGCACCCTCACCCGGCTTTAATCATCCCCCCCCCGAAGCCGGGATACCCCCCGAGCAACAACTCCAAAAGAATTAAAGAATCTATTTTTATTTGAAATAGATTCTTCTTGCTTATCCATCTTTTATATCTATAATATACGGGAAATATTCCCATCTATTATAGATATTTACTATCTGGCACCTCGGCGGCCGCTGTGACTTAATAGCAACAGCGCGTAGTAAAAATCAGAATATGGGATCAGCCGCTAAACTGGATGATTAGAGTATGAGAAGACTTTTACTAACAATCTTCATCTTGCTTTGGATTATTGCGGCTGTCACAGGCGGTCAAAAACTCACATCAAAAATTAATGATGCTCTACAGATCAAGTCATCAGTAGCTTTCTCTGCAGTGGATTAATTAAGCAATCACTTGCCTCCGTAGCATTAGCATATAAAACTTACGATTGATTTGAGTGCGTTAACCCCAATATATTTATAGTCATCCGGCTTTTCGAAACGTCAGATTAATACGACAGACTCCCAAAGCCGGATGACTACCTGCTTTAACTGGCAGTACGCCATGAAAACGCAGGCGTGACTCACCACCCCACACCAATATATCGCCATGATAAAGCGGCAGCTTCATGGCTTTGTCAGCTCGTGAAAAACCGCCCATTTGAAACATAGCCGGCATACCTAATGATACAGAAACGATAGGCTGGCTAAAATCACGCTCATCTTTATCCTGATGCAGCCCCATGCGCGCACCAAGCTCATAGCGATTGATCAAACAGGCATCCGGCTCAAAATTATCAAACCCAGCCATAGTTGCCGCCTGCTTTGCCAATTGCTTAAAACTTGCCGGCATCTGCGGCCACGCCTTGCCTGTTAATGGATCAAACGCTGCATAGCGATAGCCTGTTTTATCACTGACCCAACCCAGCTCACCGCAGCTTGTTGTAGCCACTGACATAGCGAATCCACCGGGAGTCATCATATGGCGAAGCGGTGCCAGATCAATGACATTGGCCAACACCGGCAACACTGCATGTTCCAAAGGCGCAACAAACCTGCGTAATAAAACTACGTCTTTTAAAACTTCCTGACTTTCTGGGGTGTTAAATAAATCCATATCTCGCTTTACCATCACACTTTAATTTTTAGCCTCAGTTCAATTAACATGGACTTAATTGTTCATGAAACTGCATTCACACAATTTGAGTGGCACCTGACGTTATAATTCAATCATGACTAATGCAGAATTTTATAACGAAGCATCACTCTTTCTGATGAATCTAGACTCAGACTGGAACAGCTTGATTGAAGCAATCGGCCCTTGCGCCTTTGCCCCAAAACCCGAACGCGAACCATACGAAGCGCTAGTGCGTGCTGTGGCTTATCAGCAACTCAGCACTAAAGCAGGGGATGCAATTCTAGGCAAGTTTATCCGTCAGTTTGGCGCATTCCCAACACCGCCACAACTGATTGCTGCTGAATTTGATGACCTGCGCAGCGCTGGCTTCTCCGGTAGAAAAATCGAGACCCTTAAAGGCATTGCTGAAGGCGCAATTAATGGCCTGGTACCTACACGCGAAGTGGCAAACACAATGAGTGATGCAGCCTTGATTGAGCGGCTGGTGACACTCAAAGGCATTGGCCAATGGACCGTTGAAATGATGCTGATGTTCACGCTGGAGCGCATGGATATTTTACCTGCTGATGATTTTGGCATTACAGATGGCTACAGGCGGCTGAAGAAACTGGATGCCGCACCCAAGCGCAAACAGATGGCTGAATTCGGCATGCAATGGCGCCCTTACCGCACCGTTGC
>Ga0255338_1005463_pt1 | contig 11694 bp, 12 predicted proteins | sample MeOH1_35cm_T4_19_FD_203715 | JGI IMG/M metagenome (GOLD analysis project Ga0255338, IMG submission 203715) | Sandy soil microbial communities from University of British Columbia, Vancouver, Canada - MeOH1_35cm_T4_195 | ecosystem: Engineered > Artificial ecosystem > Sand microcosm > Unclassified ... | reverse complement strand
TAATCGCCCACTTCTTCAAAGCCCCTGCATGGAAATCCATCGCCATCCGCAACGCATACGCACCGCAATATTCCGCCGGAGGAGATCGCGCATTGATTGACGGACTCACGGGCACCACCAATTTCAGAACTGGATTGTGGCAGGGATATGAGGGAACAGATATGGAAGTTACCATTGACCTTGGAAAGGAAATGAATGTGGATTCGGTGTACTTAGGATTCCTTGATGATGAAAATGCATGGATATTTGCCCCAAGTCAAGTGAGAGTGGATGTCAGCAACGACACTTCACGTAGGCTTGACAACAACATCAGGCCCGATTATGTTGCGCCGGGTGGTAAACCTGCAGGAGCAAATGTTGTCAGAGTGGGCACTAGTGGTGGAGTGGGTCGATATGTACAGGTGCTCGTTCAGGCGCAAAAAGAATGTCCGAAAGGTCATCCCGGAGAAGGAAAACCGGCGTGGCTGTTCTGCGATGAGATTACGATTAAAACGAAATAATGTGCTAATTTGTTAATGTGCTAATGTGCCAGACAACATGGATAGAAAGACATTTATTAAGACATCCGCACTTGCAACAGCTGCAATGGGTATTTCATCAAAAGCTTCAGCTGCATCTCCACTAGACAAAGGCGCGAAGAAAAATCCGAACAGCAAGCCGGGATTGCCGTTGGTGATTTCCACGTGGACTCACGGCATGGCGGCGAATGAAGCGGCAATGAAAGCCATGAAAGAAGGCGGCAATGCGCTCGACATGGTGGAGAAAGGCGTGTGGGTGGTGGAAGCCGACAAGAACAACACCAGTGTGGGACTCGGAGGGTTTCCCGATCGCGATGGAATTGTAACGCTCGATGCGAGTATTATGGACATGAGCAGCAAAGCCGGTTGTGTGGCGTTTGTGCAGGGAGTGGAACATCCGATTTCATTGGCGCGTGCCGTAATGGAGAAAACACCGCACGTACTTCTCGTTGGCCATGGTGCAGAATTGTTTGCAGAATCACTCGGAATAAAACGCCTCCCGAACAAACTCACCGAACAAACAGACAAAGCATGGCACGATTGGCTCAAGGAAAAAAACTACAAGCCGATTATCAATATTGAGAATCACGACACAATCGGCCTGCTTGCAATTGACCAGGACGGAGCATTCGCAGGTGCATGTACTACGAGCGGACTCGCGTGGAAAATGCACGGACGCGTAGGCGATTCCCCGATCATCGGTGCCGGATTATTTGTTGACGGAGAAGTCGGCGCTGCAACCTGTACTGGTTTGGGTGAAACCGTTCTGCGTACACTTGCATCTCATGTTGCGGTGGAAGAAATGCGGCGGGGCGCAACTCCGCAGGAAGCTTGTGAAGAAGCAATTGCGCGCATCGTGAAAACAAATCCTACGACTTACAAAGAATTCCAGGTAGGAATACTGGCCATCAATCCGAAAGGTGAACACGGGGCGTACGGATTGACGAAAGGATTTAATTATGCGTTGTACCAGGACGAGAAGAATACGTTGCTGGATGCAGACTCTTACCTCAGGTAATGTGCTGATTTGCTCATGTGTTAATTTGGTAAACCGTTTATGACAGAATCAGTAGCTGGCATTGATATTGGAGGCACGAACACCGAAATCGGAATCGTTGACAAAGACGGGAATATTCTGTTTGCAGAAACGATTTCCACCACGGGATTTTCCACTGTTGATGCGTACGTTCACACCATCGGAATTGTCCTGAAGAAAGGTGAAGCGAAATGCGGTCAGGAAATTCTTGCGATCGGGATCGGCGCACCCAGTGCGAATTATTTTTCCGGTTGCATTGAACACGCGCCGAACATGCCGTGGAAAGGGATTATTCCGTTGACCGCATTAATTACCAGAGAAACCGGTAAGCGTTCCTTCATCACCAATGACGCAAATGCTGCTGCTCTCGGAGAAATGATCTTTGGTGCAGCAAAATTTGTGAAGGACTTTGTACTCGTTACACTGGGAACCGGTCTCGGAAGCGGATTCGTTGTGAACGGGGAAGTAGTTTACGGTCACGATGGATTTGCAGGGGAACTCGGTCATGTAATCATCGAGGAAAACGGACGGCTGTGTGGTTGTACGAGAAAAGGTTGTCTTGAGACGTATGTTTCTGCAACAGGAGTTGTGTGGAGTGCACACGATGCGATGCGATCCGGAAAAACAATTCATGGCATACGCGATGCGGAAGAGATCACTGCTAAAGCAGTTGCCGCAGCTGCAGATGCAGGTGATGAAACTGCACTGGCAATCATTGATGAAACTGCAAGAAAGCTCGGACTTGCACTCGCGAATGTTGTATGTATTACGAGTCCATCGCATATTTATCTGTACGGTGGCGTTGCACGTTCGGGCGATACCATTCTCAAACCAACACAACGTTACTACGATGAATATGTTCTTCGCAACTACGCGGGTAAAGTGAAAATTGAATTGTCGGCGTTGCCTGAAAATGCAGCAGTATTGGGTGCAGCGGCGTTGGCGTGGAAGGAAATTTCGTGATTTTGTCAAGCCTCGGTACACCTTCATCTTTCGCAAACCTGCTTCACAGATATGGTTGGCTATTCGGCCTGACAAATGATACTTGTCATTCCGGGTAGGCATGACAATTTTCTTTGCAAAGATCCTGGCCGTACCGAGGGATGACAAGTATCTTTCACAATATCTCCGCATTATGACCGTTAATTGAAAACACCCCGATGCCCAGGCTTACCGTTATAACTCTGCTCCTGCTGTGCAATTTTTTGCACGCTCAGAATCTCGTTAAGAATCCGGGATTCGAAACAATTGATACTTCCTATCATCTTCCGAATCCAAGCGACACGTTTGACGTACACGATGTCATTGGCTGGTGGAATCCGGGTGTCGGAACAACAGATTACTACAATTGCGATGGACAGCACAAACATTTCGGATCTCCGTATTTCGGAAAAGAAATGAAAGCACACAGTGGCGTCGGCCTGGGAGGCATTTATATCGAACACGGTAAATGGAAGGAATATATAGGAGCAAATCTGACAGACACACTGGAGGCGGGAAAAAATTATCGCTTTACAATATGGCTTGCGCTGAGTGCAAGGGCGCGTTACGGCATGCCACACATGCAGATCGAATTCTGGGATGTTGATTATGTCAGAGTTGCCGATTACAGAAGTGATTATCCCCGTTCCAACGCTAAGTTTCCTCCGGTTGAACTTAACGGAACTGCACGCGCATCAATGGTTAACACGTGGACACCATTTACGGTCGATTTTACAGCGGTAGGTGGAGAAGTGAGTTTCGTGTTTGGTTACCTGGATGATTACTGGAGTTCCATTTCGCTTCCGGACAATCCGAAGAATAAAGGACAGGATCCCTATGCATACTACTTCATTGATGATTTGTCGATCGTTCCGCTTGCAGGTCCACCGATTCCGCGAAAGACAACCGTACGTCCGATTATTTACTTTGACACCGACAAAGACATTATCAAAAAACAATATTTCTCTCCACTCGATTCTGTTGTAACGAAGCTGAAAGAAAACGCGCACATGACGATCATCGTAAATGGTTATACGGACAGCGTTGGTAATGTCGAAGACAATCTCGATTTATCACGTCGCCGTGCCGAGGCGGTGAAAAAATATCTCGTGGACCATGGAATTGCGGAATCACGGATCACGTGTGCCTGGTACGCGGAGTCGCGGCCCGCAGGAGAAGAAAATGAGCAGAACCGGCGTGTCGAATTCATTTACAAACCCTGACGCACACCGATATCCGCAAACTGGTGGGCGTTAGCACATTACTCCATTAGCAAATTAGCACATTGCTTTATAACTTTGGGTAAACCACAAATATACCCACCGATGAAAAAGTTCCTCGTTATCTGCGCACTTCTCGTTTCAACTTCTGCATTCCTCACCTCTTGCGGAAGCAGCGAAGCAAAAACCGCTTACCAGTGTCCGATGAAATGCGAAGGCGATAAGACCTACGACAAGCCCGGCACCTGTCCTATGTGCAAGATGGAACTGAAAGAGGTTAAGTAGTTGCGCCTATGAGGCGAATCATCAAAGGCATTCTTCACCGCACGTGGAAACCATACGTTCAATGGTATCTGAAATCTCCACGTACTTACCGATGGGGCGATATACGTATTACTGTACAACCTGAAGTTTTTCACCCCGGGTTCTTCTTCAGCACGGCTTTGCTGCTTCGCTATTTACGGAACCTGCCCCTGTACGGGAAGAAAATCATTGAAGTAGGTTCCGGAAGCGGACTCGTGAGTTTGTTCTGTGCAAAACAAGGTGCTGATGTATGTGCCTGCGACATCAATCCGGCCGCTGTAGAAAACACCAAAGCGAATGCACAATCGAACAAACGGAATTTCCCGGTTTACCTTTCCAACCTGTTCAGTGATGTACCGAAAACGGAATTCGATTACATCCTGGTCAATCCGCCGTACTACAAGAAGAAACCTCAGAACATCGCCGATCATGCATGGTTCTGCGGAGAGAACCTGGAATATTTTGATTCACTTTTCTTCCAGGCAACAACTTACATCTCCCCTAAAAGTGAAATGCTGATGGTGCTTTCCGACGAATGCGATATCAACGGAATAAAATCTACCGCACAAAAACACGGGTGGAACTGTACGGAACGTCTGGAGAAACTGGTGCGCTGGGAAAAAAATTACATCCTTTCATTCATCAACACTAAAGCGGTTGCTGCGTGAAAAACCTCTCCCCTGAAACTGCATCTTCCCTACCGCTCGGCGACCATGCACAATGTGTTTTGCACACCCTGATGTATTTCGATGTATTCCGTCATCCATTGATGCTTGATGAAATTCACCGGTTCTGTCAATGGCAGGAATTGTCGCTATCCGACACCGCAACTGCAATAGAAGAACTTCAATCACGCAATCTGATCTGCGGCAGAGATGGATTCTATTTTATCTGCGGGTCAGAAAAGCACATTGACCTGCGTCGCGAACGAAACAACCGTGCAGTCACCTATTCCGGAAAAGCCGTTGGATGGTCGCGGTTCATTTCCGGCTTCCCGTTTGTACGCACAGTGTGCATCAGCGGTTCTCTGTCGAAGGGAACTATGGATAAAGACGGAGACATCGACTACTTCATCATCACTGAACCCGGGCGCCTGTGGGTTGCACGTACATTCCTCATTCTTTTCAAGAAACTGTTCCTGCTGAATTCGAAGAAATATTTCTGCGTGAATTATTTTGTGGACACAGATCACCTTTCCATTCCCGATCGTAATCTATTCACCGCGACGGAAATTGTTTTCGCGAAACCCATGCGTGATCTGAATTCTTTTCAACATTTTCTCTCCGAAAATAAATGGGCGAAGATCTTTTACCCGAATGCCGAACTGCACTCCACGGAAATTCCGGAAACCAGGTCAGGCTGGCTCAAGCAATTCAGCGAGAAAGTCCTTCGTGGAAATTTTGGAGAATGGCTGGATGATAAGTTCTTCCGTATTACACTTCGTCGCTGGAGAAAAAAGTTTCCGCATCTGCGGGAAGATCATTTCGAAGTGGATTTTCGTTCGCGTAAACATGTGTCGAAGCATCATCCGCAGGGATTTCAGAGAGTTGTGTTAACGAAGCTGGAAGTAAAGCGGCATGAGTTACAGGAAAAACATGGAGTGATTATTCGTCCACACGTAATGGAGTGGTCATCACAAAATTAATATTGAATTTCGGCTAGAACAGACAGCCGTGGGCTTTAGCCCGCGGTTGGAAGCCAAGTTACCCCGCCCCATTTTTCGCGACGCCGATGGCGTTGCGAAAAATGGGGCGGTTGGTAATTAACGGGTCATCCACGGGTAAAGCCCACGGCTGTCTGTATATTTGCAGAGTGAAAATCCTCTTCTCACATTCTTACTTCATGAGATTTGATCCTAAACAGTGGTCAATAGGACAGCCCTATCCTCCGCTCGGAACAATTCTCGCTGCGGCCGTTTTACGCGAAGCCGGACATGAAGTAGAATTATTCGATTCACAATTTTCCGAATCAGCAGAAGAAGTCATTCCTCATCTTGAGAAATTCAATCCTGATATTTTCGTGCTGTACGACGATGGTTTCAACTACCTCACGAAAATGTGTCTCACGAACATGCGCGAAGCAGGCTTCCGTATGCAGGACATTGCCAAACGCCGTGGTTGCACCGTTATCACGAGCAGCAGCGATTCAACTGATCACTTTGAAAAATACCTCGATCATCATGCTGATGTAGTCATCAGAGGCGAAGCAGAAATGGCTTTGCTCGAACTGGTGACACAGTTGTCGAACGGAACACTCGATCCGAATGTGGTGAACGGAGTAGTGTGGCGCGAGTTCGGCAAAACGAAAGAAACGCCGAAGCGCAGCGTGATGAAAGAACTCGATTCATTACCTATGGCTGCGTGGGACCTGGTTGACATGAATCGCTACCGCTCAACCTGGATGGAACACCATGGTTATTTCGGATTGAATATCGCTACAACACGCGGCTGTCCATTCAAATGCAACTGGTGCGCGAAACCGATTTACGGAAACCGTTACAATTCGCGCTCGCCGGAAAATGTAGTCCGAGAGCTTGTTTATCTGAAAGAACAATACAACTACGATTACATCTGGTTCTGTGACGATATTTTCGGACTGACTCCGGGTTGGGTGGAACAATTCTCCACTCACGTTCAGCAGGCGAAACTCCACCTGAAATACAAGATCCAGTCACGCGCTGATCTGCTGGTCCAGGAAAATTATATTGCAGCCCTCGCCTCTTCCGGTTGCGATTGCGTATGGCTGGGAGCTGAAAGCGGTTCACAGAAAATTCTCGACGCCATGGATAAGGGAACCACAATTGATCAGATCCGGGAGTCGAATACTTTGCTCAGGAAGCACGGGATTCATACCGGCTTCTTCCTCCAGTTTGGTTACCCGGGTGAAACAGATGAAGACATCCGGAAAACAATTGACCTCCTCAGCGAATGCCTGCCGGATGATATCGGAATTTCCGTTTCTTATCCGCTTCCGGGTACTCCGTTTTACGATAAAGTGAAATCGGAATTGCAGGAGAAACAAAATTGGTCGGACTCGGACGATCTTGCGTTGATGTTCCGCAACACGTATTCGCCGGAATTCTACAGACAGCTGCATCGGTTCGTGCACAGGCACTATCGCAGAAAACAGGGTGTGGAAAGCCTGAAGAATTTATTCTCAAAACCACACAAAGTAAAGTCAACTGATTTCCGTCGCGCTGCTTCCCTCGCGTATTATGTACCCACCGTATGGATGGAGCGCAAAAAACTCAACAAGCTTCGTGATGCAGGAAATTGAGAAGATTTTCCCGGATGATGGCTCCATCGGACGGGCGTTTTCAGGTGCAGCAGGAAAGTACGACGAACAGTTCACCAATACTTCTATCGGTCGCCTGCAACGCAACCGGGTGTGGAATTACCTGAATAAAAATATTTCTTCCAAAGATCATCCGCGCGTACTTGAACTGAATTGCGGAACAGGCGAAGATGCAAAATGGCTGGCATCGAAAGGATTTCGTGTTGTTGCCACCGACCTGTCCCCGCAGATGATTGAAGCAGCAAAACAGAAGAATTCCGGTTCAGCCGGTATCACTTTCCAGGTCTGTTCGTTCGCACAGATCGGCGATCGGTTTCCACCGGCATCATTTGATTTTATTTTCTCCAACTTCGGCGGACTGAATTGCATCAGTGAACAGGAGATACGTCTGCTTGCGGAACAGGCTTCGCTCCTGCTGCGTCCCAACGGAAGATTCATTGTTGTAGTGATGAGCAACGATTGTGCAATGGAACGTCGCTATTTCCGCCGCAAGAATATGTCCGGACAGGCCAATCGCCGGCAAAATCCGGCAGGTGCAACTACCACAATTGAAGGCGAAACTTTCACAACCTGGTACTACAGTCCCGAACAGTTCAGCAAACTTGTTTCCAATGTATTCAATGTTCAAGCGCAGAAGGCAGTTGGCTGGACAATTCCTCCTTCGTACACGGATAATTATTTCCGTAATAAACCAATGCTGTTAAAAGCACTGAATGTGCTGGAGAATACATTGGGAAATATCCCTGCGCTGGCGAAGAAGGCGGATCATTTTCTGATGGACCTGGTGAAGAAATAATAATTGTGGCATGCTTCACCACGGCGTCACGGCGAGCACGGAAAAATTAGTTTAGGATTCGTTTGTTAAATTAATCGTTGGGTGGAAACGATAACAAACAAAAAACTTTCGCCGTGCTCGCCGTGACGCCGTGGTTAAGCTTCGGGATCGAATTTCACGAAGACGTTAATCCATATCGCACGACTATACCGCATGATCACCGGTTGCAACCCGAAAATAGTTGCGCCGAACAGCAGAAACATCATATCGAAGGAAAGATCCACGAACCAGAACAGAAGTATCCAGAGCGGAATTCCCAGAATTACAACCATCGGGAAGCTCACCCACAAGGCTCCGCTGTAAAATCCGGGCTCTATTCTGAAATCCTGGTTACACACCGGACAACGATCGGGCATGTCGAGCATGTGTTTCAGATTGTACGCGTTGCGTGTCAGGAACAAATCTCCCTTATGACAACGCGGACATTTCAGCCGTAAAATACTATACAACTTACCTCCCGAAGGTTCGTGTCTATCCGGTTCCGCCACCTTCATCGTATTTTTTCGAATAAATTAAGCCGACCCTCAAATCCTGTTCCGACCACCGTGTACTCCGACGGAACATCAGTCACGGAATTCCAATACGTGGCGACACGTGTTCCTATTCGGCACTTCGACAGATTTTCATAAACGTATTTACCGTAAAAATCAAAAAGGTGCGGACCTGTTACTACGCTCTCGTCAATCAGTGCGCTCTTGTCAATGTTCTCGCGGAAGGGATTGAAGAGATAAAATGCATCATATCCGTTAAAATCCACTGATGTGATATTTGCATTGATGTAACTGACATTTTTCAGGTGATGAATCCTCGCCGCTTTCTCGCAGAACTTTACCAATTCACTCCGTTGCTCAACACCTGAGAAATAACCTTGTGTAGACGCTGCACCGATCATGCAGAATTTACCGGCACCCGATCCGATATCCAGTACCCGTGCGCCCGGTTGATCAGCAAGATATGCCGCAGCCATTTTTGCAACTGCTACAGGCGTCCAATGGCGACCGGAAAACTTACGGATGCTTTCAGGATAAATCTCGTTGAACGATTCATCTGAAACATCAATGTTCAGCTTTATAAGTTGAAAAACCATGTTGCAGCTTCAAAGGTACGCAGCTTTGGCGATGTCCCGAATCGGAAACCGGCTCTATGTTTCACCGATTCGGGGTATCTTTAGCGCACATGAAAATCCTCCTCACGCACGGCTATTTCCTATCTGAAGACATCCGGGAGCAGGCGATCATGAAACCGTATGTGCCGCTGGGAATTCTCAGTGTGTCCGCCTATCTCGAGCAGAAAGGATTTGACAACGACATTTTTGATTCGACGTTCTCAACATTTGATAAACTTTGTTCGCACCTGTTGGAACGTCGTCCGGATGTAATTGGAATGTATGTCAACCTGATGACGCGGATTAACGTGATCAGGATTGTCAAATTCATCAAAAGCAAGCCGGAACTAAAACAGATCGGAATCATCCTCGGTGGACCGGAAGTCCGGCAGCATGCAAAACCTTTACTGGATATTGGTGCGGACGTAATTGTGATCGGCGAAGGGGAGGAAACCATGTATGAAGTTGTCTGGGCCTGGTCTGAACGCGATGCCGATCTTTCGCTGATCAAAGGAATTCAATGGAAGAATCCGAAAGGAGAAATTGTCATCAACGCTGAACGTGAGCTACTGAAGAACATTGATCAACTTCCTTTTCCCAACAGGAAGAAGGTAGATCTTCAGAAATATTTCGATGTGTGGAAAAATGCGCACGGAGAAAGTTCTGTTTCTGTTAGCACCATGAGGGGGTGTCCTTACACATGCAAATGGTGCAGTCGCGCTGTTTATGGATTATCGTACCGCAGAAGAAGTCCGGACCTGGTTGCGGATGAAATTGAAGAACTTCAGCGGAATTATACGTTCGATTCTATCTGGTTCGTGGACGATGTGTTCACCATCAATGCAAAATGGATGCGTGAATTTGCTGCAGTGATTGCGAAACGTCAGCTGAAGATCCGGTATGAAATCATTTCCCGTTCCGACAGACTCAATGAAGAAATGCTCAACCTGTTAGCACAAAGCGGATGTTTCCGCATCTGGATCGGTGCAGAAAGCGGATCGCAAAAGATAATTGATGCGATGGATCGGAGAGTGAACGTCAACAACGTGCGTGAGATGATACAGCTCACGCGCAAAAAAGGAATGGAAGCCGGCACGTTCATCATGCTGGGATATCCGGGCGAAACAGAAAATGACATCCGCGCAACAGTAGAACATCTTGTGCAATCGAATCCGCATCATTTTACGATTACACTTGCTTACCCTATTCGCGGCACAGAGCTGTTTGAAGAAACCAAACACCAATTTACACACGTTGGGGGATGGGAAACCAGCACCGACCGGGATATTGATTTCAAGCGGACGTATCCCCGGAAATATTACGACTACGCGATCCGGTATGTAGTGAATACGGTGAAGTGGAGAACAGCTAAGGATGATTCTTTCCCACGCCGCATGCGTTATCTGGCTGCATCGATGCGTGGTCGATTGGGAATGATGATTCAAAAATAAACCGCCCCTGTTCTATTTACGGATGCTCCTGATGAGCATAACAACTCCGGCGATAATCGCGCCGTATATCACTACTTTTCCAAACAGGTAGCCAAGGTCATAGGCCAGGCTTCCTCCCCCCGGCGATTTTGCACTGAGCTCATACGAAGTGACGCCAATAAGCATGATGGCGGAGACCATAATTGATTTTCGGGATAGTTTCATGATACAAGATCAGCAGAATCAAGGTAAACGAAAAACTGATTTACTTCACAACAGATTTTTTTGTACCTTTTCATTGGCAAATCAACCATCATGTACCATCCAGAACACCGCGATTTTATCCGGAACATTTCCTTCGGACTTCGTTTTCAATACGGCATCTATCAGTTCTTCGATCACTTTTTCGGAAGAAAACGTTTATTTAAAAATCGGGCGAAATTTTATAAAAAACTCGAGGCCGGACTGAAAGCAAAAGGCCCCGGGCGCATCATGCCGATTGAACGCAGGAAAGATCTTTCGCTGGAAGAATTCAGGAATCATTATGTGAAGAAAGGAATTCCGGTTGTGCTCGAAGGCGCTGCGAAAGAATGGGCGTGCACGAAAGAATGGTCCATGGATTATCTCAAGAAACTTCACGGAACAGACGAGATCATTCTTGTTGACCAGGGAGACAGCAATTATCCATACGAACTTACCACGCTTGCAAACGTAATTGACAACATCAAAGAAGGCGGCAGCAAATACTATCGCTTCTACCCGCTCCTGGCACGGCACCCTGAACATCTTGCCGACTTCGATTACAAATATCTCCGTGAACGCAACAGCCGCCCAACGTGGTTTGATGCTTTCCAGGTTTTCATTGGCGGAAAAGGTGCGTACACCTCGCTGCACAACGCGAACCAGAGTAATCTCTTTGTTCAGGCGTATGGTGAAAAGAAGTGGGTGTTGTATTCCCATTACTATTCCGCG
>Ga0255338_1005462_pt1 | contig 11696 bp, 12 predicted proteins | sample MeOH1_35cm_T4_19_FD_203715 | JGI IMG/M metagenome (GOLD analysis project Ga0255338, IMG submission 203715) | Sandy soil microbial communities from University of British Columbia, Vancouver, Canada - MeOH1_35cm_T4_195 | ecosystem: Engineered > Artificial ecosystem > Sand microcosm > Unclassified ... | reverse complement strand
TGCGGGTCTCGGCGACCACTCGGGTGCGGCCCTGGGCGTGCAGGTCGAAGACGTCGTCGAGGTCGTTGCGGGTGCCGACCAGCGAGCCGGTCACGCTGATCCCCTTGAGCACGGTCTCGAAGACCGGGAGCTCGAGCTTGTTGTCGGCCGGCAGCCCGACGATGACGAGCCGCCCGTTGGGGTTGAGGGCCGCGTGCGCCGCCTGCATCGCGGCCGGCGACGGCACCGTGACCAGGGCGAGGTCGAGTCCGCCGAGAGCGGCGAGCTGGGCCGCCTGGTCGCCGCGGGCGTCGACGACGTGGTCGGCGCCGAGTTCCTTGGCCAGGGCGAGCTTCTCGTCCTCGACGTCGATCGCGACGGTGGTGGCGCCGAAGATCTTGGCGTACTGCAGGCCGAGGTGGCCCAGTCCGCCGATGCCCACGACGGCGGCGATCTCGCCCGGCATCGGCCGGCCGACCTTGATCGCCTTGTACGTCGTGACGCCGGCGCAGGTCAGCGGCGCGGCATCGATCGCCGTGATCCCGTCGGGGACCTTCACGACGTGCGACGCGTAGCCGATGGCGTACTCGGCGTACGAGCCGTCGATGGTGTAGCCCATGTACTGCGGGGTGGTGCAGTAGGTCTCCCAGCCGGCGACGCAGTAGCGGCAGTGGCCGCAGGCGAGGCCGAGCCAGGGCAGCGCGACGCGATCACCGACGGCGACCCGGTCGACACCGTCGCCGACGCTCTCGACGTGGCCGACGCCCTCGTGGCCGGGGATCAGCAGGTCCTTGGGCTTGACCGGCCAGTCGCCGCGGGCGGCGTGGATGTCGGTGTGGCAGAGTCCGCTGGCCTCGATCTTGACCAGCACCTGGCCGGGGCCAGGTGTCGGGATCGGGATCTCGCGGATCTCGAGCGGTGCTCCCAGGGCCGGTACGACGGCAGCCTTCATGACGCTCTCCTCAGGGTGGGTTCTCCCCCATCCCATGCCAGCGACGGGCACAGCGGCAGGTCAGGAGGTCCCGCCTCGTGGGGTCGAACGGCACCTGTCGGGCTCAGGCGCTCTCTCGTCCGCCCGCTTCGTCGGCCGGGACCGCGACCAGCTCGCGGTCGCTGGCCCGGTGGACCGGCCAGACCTGGCCGCCGATCCGATGCGTCGCGGCGATGAGGTACCGGCCCCAGGCGCGATCGCCGACGTGCCAGCCGTCGCGGCCGGGACGAGTGATCAGCATCGCCACCGACCCTGCGCCACCGGGGCCCTCGAGGATCTCCCGGCAGATCGTGACCAGGTCCTCGACGGGAAGGTCGTAGGGCCCGTCGGGCAGGTTGTCGATGCTCAGCAGCGGGCCGGCCGGTCGTCCCTCGGCGGACAGGAACAGCAGCCACAGGCGCCGGTCAGGGAAGCCCAGCTCGCCCATCAGCGCTCGCCACGTCTGCTGCAGGTCGGCCTGGGTGCGCACCGCCGGCATGTCCCCGGGCGGCAGCAGCGGCGGGACCTCGTCGTCGTACGTCATGGGCACGATCGTGGCCCTGTGGCGCCCGCCCCCGCTGGCGCCATCCACAGGTCCTGGTTCGACGGGTGGACTCTCACCGGGCCACGACCGCGGGTCAGGGCGCGACCTGCCACGTCACCGGGTCGTTCCCGGAGCGGGTCAGGCCGACGGAGATCGATGCGACGGTGCGACCGTCGGGGACGGCGAAGACGACGTACCCGGTGGTCTCCTGTCCCGGAGCCACGGTGGTGCGACCGGGCAGCAGCGGGAGTCCCTGCACCGCCTTCACCGACTTCGCGACCGGGTGGGACACGCCGAGGTTGTCGACGGCCGCGGCCTTCGCGACGATCGGGACCTGCCAGGGCGACGTGCCGGCGTTGTGCAGCTTCACCGGTACGGCGACCAGGTGCTGGCCCTTCGGGACCGCTCCCGCGGTCGCCTTGGCGTCGACCGGCGTGCCGGCGAGCACCTCCACGGCCGGGTGGAAGGTCGTCGCGTCGACCTTGACGAGGGTGCCGACCGTGGTCGCGGGGTCGTGGGCGAACATCTGCTGACCCCACGCCACCACGGAGTGCATCCGCGGCGCCGCGACGATCACGCCGGCGATCAGCAGCGCGCCGAGTCCGACGTGCAGCAGCGCCCGCATCGGGATCCAGGTGCCGTGTCCGCGCAGGGCTCCGGCCATCGCCTTCGGGCCGCGGTCGGGCCGGCGCTCGCCGCCCTCGTCCGCCGCCGCGTCCGTGGCCCGCGCACGGTTCGTCTCCGGCAGCGGAGCCTCGGGCTCCCATGCCTGCGGGATGCCGACCACCTCGGGCGCCCAGGTGTCGTCCTCGAGGACCTCGGGCTCCCAGCTGTCGTCGAGCGCGGGCTCCCAGGTGTCGAGGTCGACCGTGTCTGCGGCTGCGGTCTCGACGGGCGCGGTCTCGACGGGCTCGGTCTCGACGGGCGCGGCGTCGACCGGCTGGCCGACCTCGGGCACGAGGACCTCGGCGCGCCGCACCTGCGGCTGCCGGGACGCCAGCGCCACGCGCTCGCGGTCGCCGTCGCGCGTGGCGGCCTCCTGGGCCTCCTGCCGACGGGCCTCGCGGGACGCCACCAGGCGCGCCTCCCAGGCGGCGCGGGCGGCGGCCTCCTCGGCTTCACGCTCGCGCACGGCCCGCTCGGCCTGCTCACGCGCCTCCCGCTCGGCACGCTCGCGCTCTTCCCGCTCGGCCTGCTCACGAGCCTCCTGCTCGGCACGCTCCCGAGCTTCCCGCTCCAGGCGCTCGCGCTCCTCGCGCTCGGCCTGCTCACGAGCCTCCTGCTCGGCACGCTCCCGAGCCTCACGCTCCGCCTGCTCGCGCTCCTCGCGCTCGGCCTGCTCACGAGCCTCCTGCTCGGCACGCTCCCGAGCCTCACGCTCCGCCTGCTCACGAGCCTCCAGCTCGGCACGCTCCCGAGCCTCACGCTCCACACGCTCGCGAGCCTCACGCTCGGCCTGCTCACGAGCCTCCTGCTCGGCACGCTCCCGAGCTTCCCGCTCCAGGCGCTCGCGCTTCTCACGCTCGGCCTGCTCACGAGCCTCCCGCTCGGCCTGCTCACGAGCCTCCAGCTCGGCACGCTCACGAGCCTCACGCTCGGCCTGCTCACGAGCCTCCTGCTCGGCACCCTCCCGAGCTTCCCGCTCCAGGCGCTCGCGCTCCTCGCGCTCGGCACGCTCCCGCGCCTCACGCTCGACCCGCTCGCGCTCCGCCAGCTCGCGGGCCTCGGCCTCGAGCGCCTCGCGGGCGGCCACGGCCAGCGCCTCGCGGGCTGCCTGTGCCCGCGCCTCGTGCGCCGCGCGCTCGGCCTGCTCCTCGGCGTCGATCTCGGCATCGATCTCGGCATCGATGTGGGCGACGGCCCCGGCGACCGCACGCTCGGCCGACGTGTCCGCCTCAGCGGCCTCGGCCTCGCGCTGCCGCACCTCGGCCTCGGCCAGCGCGGCTTCGACGTCGGTCAGGTCCACCAGGTCCACGACGACCGCAAGCGCCCGCGCGTCACCGTCCGGGCGATCGAGGTCGGTCTCCGACGTGGTCAACGACTGCCACAGCGCCGCCCCGGCCTCGGCGACGGCCGCGCTCGGCAGCCGGACCACCGGCGACCCCGACTCGACCGACTCCGATGCCGGCGAATCCGTCAGCACCTCGACCGGCTCGGGGCCGGACACCGTCGCCGTACGCCGCGACCGCCGCAGACCGAGACGACGGCGCTCACGCCCCGACGGGACGCCCTCGTCCTTCGCCGGCGTACCCGCCATCAGCCGCTCGACCTGCTCGACCCGCGCCCGGTCCTCCACGGACGCCGGCGCCGCCGGGGTCACCGGAGTCACCGGCTCGATCAGGGCCTGAGTGGCGCCCTCGCGGGCCGTCCCGGCCGCTCGTGCCCGGACGAGCTCGTCCAGGGTGGGGCCGGCGGAGGGAGCCGCCGGTGCGGCGGACCGCACGGGTCCGACGGCGCGCACGGCCGGCGTCCCGGACCCCGAGCCGGGACCGGGCCGGAACGCCGCGGACAGGCTTCGCGAGGCCCGCGCGATCGCGGCGGTGTCGAGGATCTCGGGCTGGCTGGTGAGCAGGTCCAGGATGTTCTCGCTGGCGCACAGCGCCACGTCGCCGGCGACGCCGGCCACCGGCTCGAGCCGCTCGAAGCACAGCAGCGGCGCCACCGGGGTGCCGCCGAGCAGGGACCGGACGGCGTCGGCGGCGGCCGCGGTCTCCGCGAGCACCTCACCACGGGTGGTCCCCCCGACCGTCAGGACGCCGCCGCTGGTGTCGATCGCGCCGGACCAGCCGACCGTGTTGACGACGTACACCCCGGACGGGCCGGCGAGCACGTGGTCCACACCGGCATCGGGGTCGTCGGGCAGGGCAACGTCGTGGAGCACCAGCCAGCCGAGGACGCGCAGCAGGTCGAGGCCCGCGGCCGTCGCCTGCTGGGCCTCGCCCTTGCGCTGCGAGGCGCGCGAGCCCTTCCGCGACTGGCCGGGGAGGTCTCGCGAGCGCGCCGGTCGCGGCTGTGCCGACAGCTCAGCCATGTGCCCCTCCCGTGCTCACCTGAATTGCGATGTTAAGTGACAAAACGGACATACGTCGATAGTCACACCGGACTATTGGCGCTATCGGCCGTCCGGTCGGTGAGCTGAGGGAAACGCGGGACTTCAGTCCTCGGGCGCGGCCAGGACTCCCCCGCGGCTGCGCCAGGACAGCAACGACCCCGCCGACAGCCCGGACAGCGCCGAGCCGACGCTGGCGAAGGAGCCGATCGCGAACGCCGACGCGAACGACCCGACCGAGCCGATCGAGAGGATCGACCCCGCGCTGCCGATCGACAGGATCGACCCCTTCGAGCCGATGGACAGGATCGAGTCCTCCGAGCGCCACGACAGCAGGCTGCTACCCATGGCGCCAGTCTGCCCGAGCGGGCGAGCCGCCCGGCGCCGATCGGTGCCTACCCGCGGTGCTGACCCGTCGAGCGCTGCGAGGACTCCATCGCCTCGCCGTCCTCGTGGTCCTCGTGGTCCTCATGGCCCGCGTGGTCCGGGTCGGCGGCGGTCTCCACGTCGGGGTCGAGGTCGTCGGCCTCGCGCAGCACCTCGTCGCGCCGCTGCACGTGGTCGTGCAACGTCGACTTCTGGTCCCGTACGTCGGCCTCGAGGCGCTTGGCCTCGGCGAGCTTGCGGTCGGCCTCGGCGCGGATCTCCCGAGCCCGCGCCTCGGCGGCGTCCGTCTCGGCCTGGCGCCGGCGGATCCCCTTCTGGGTCGCTGCGGCCTGTTCGCGCAGCTCACCGGCCCGCTCCCGGTCGCGCTCCTGCTTCTTCGCCGACGCGCGCCTGGTCAGCGCCACCGCAGCGGCGATCACCACCAGGGCCACCACGATCGCGACGATCACCCACATCACCGTTGACGTGTCCATTGGATCCCTCCTCGGTCCGGTACGCCGCCCGGTACCCCACCCGAGGTCAACCCAATCCCCGCCGACCCCGCCCACCACGGACTCCGGACGCCGGGCCTCAGGCCGACAGCCGCAGCGGCGTGATCGCGCGCGTCTCGAGGTCGACCACCGCGGCCGCGTCCGGTGGCACCGGCGTCCAGCCGTCCTCGTCGAGCCCGCTGGAGATGACGTGCACGGTGTCCGGCAGCACCCGGTAGTCCATCGCGAAGTACTCCGTCGTGTGCCGGGCCGGGATCTCGTCCTCGCGCTCGAACAGGTCCCGCAGCGCCCGCTGAGGCGCCGCGGCTGCGCTGTTGATGTGGACCGCGAACATCCGGCCAGGGGTCAGCATCAGCGCGTTCAGGCTCGACGCCGGGAACTGCCGGATCAGGACGTCGAGCGCCCGGACCACACCGCCCTCGAGGTCACCCTCCTCGTCCACGCACTGCAGCACGAAGCGGAAGTACCGCTCGCTGTCGGTCTCCCCGCGCAGCCGGCTGCGCGACCCGTCGTCGAGCAGCGCCTCGAGCCGGTCGATCGGCGCGATGTGCCCGTTGTGGGCGAACGCGACCGGCCCCGCGAGCCCGTGGTCGTCGGTGAACGGGTGCGTGTTCGCCGCCGTCACCGCCAGCCCCGACGTGGCCCAGCGCAGGTGCACCAGCCCGGCGCGGCCGAGGCGGCGCCGGGCCAGCTCCTCGTACGCCGGGTCGGCACTCGCCGAGTCGGGCACCGCCACCGCCTCGACGCTGTGGTCCGCGGCCTGCCAGGCCATCCCCCACCCGTCGCCGTGCACCGCGGTCAGCGCGGTGAACCGGTCGAAGCCGTCCTCGCCGAGCACGTCGACCATCGAGACGGGCTCGTCGGCGACGTAGCCGAGCAGTCGGCACACGGGCGTCCTCCTCGTCGTGGGGATCGACCTCCCGACGATCCCGCACACACCCGGGGCAGGACAAGCACGGCCAGGAGCCGGGCCGGCATCCGGGCCTGTTGTCGTCAGGCCGGCCGAGTCACGATGGAGCATGCGCACCGTCGGTGTGGAGGAGGAGCTGCTCCTGGTCGAGGCCGAGACCGGGCGGCCCCGCGCGGTCGCGGCCGAGGTGCTCCGGGTCGCCGCCGCGCACGGCGAGGTGCCCGACCCGACGAACCACGCGGCGGACCGGGGCGCGCTCGTGCCCGAGCTGCAGCAGGAGCAGCTGGAGACCTGCACCCCGCCCGAGACCGAGATGGGCCGGCTGGCCGCCGACCTCCGCCACTGGCGGGACACGGCGAACCAGCGGGCCGGCGAGGTCGGCACCCGGGTCGTCGCCAGCGGCACGTCGCCGCTGCCGGTGGTCCCGCAGCTGGTGCGCACGACCCGGTACGAGCAGATGGCCGAGCGGTTCGGCCTGACCACCAGCGAGCAGCTCACCTGCGGCTGCCACGTGCACGTCTCCGTCGCCTCGGTCGACGAGGCGGTCGGCGTGCTCGACCGGATCCGGGTGTGGCTGCCGACCCTGCTCGCGCTGAGCGCGAACTCGCCCTTCTGGGGCGGCACTGACACCGGCTACGCCAGCTTCCGCTCGCAGGCGCAGGCGCGCTGGCCGACCTCCGGCCCGACCGAGCTGTTCGGGTCGGCGGAGTCCTACCGCCGGCACCTGGGCGACGTGCTCGCGTCCGGCGTACCTCTCGACGAGGGCATGATCTACACCGACGCGCGGCTGTCCCGGCACTACCCGACCGTCGAGGTCCGCGTACCCGACGTCTGCCTCGACGTCCGCGACGCGGTGCTGGTCGCCGCGCTCTGCCGCGGGCTCGTGGAGACCGCGGCCGGCGAGGCCGCCGCCGGTGTCCCGGCACCGGCCGTCTCCACCGCGGTGCTGCGGCTGGCGGCCTGGCGGGCCGGGAGGTCCGGCGTCACCGGGGACCTCGTCGACCCGGTGACCTCCCGGCCGGCGCCGGCCCGTGCGCAGGTGGACGCCCTCGTCGACCACGTGGCCGACGCGTTGCGCGCGAGCGGCGACGAGGTGCTCGTCGCCGAGGGCGTCCGCCGGATCTTCACCCACGGCACCGGCGCCACCCGCCAGCGCGAGGCGCTGCAGCGGACCGGTCGGCTCCCCGACGTGGTCACCCTCCTCACCCGCGCGACCGCCGGCGAGGAGTGCTGAGCGGCGTCAGGCCATCTCGGGCGGCAACCACCCGAACGGGCCACCCGGATCGGTCGATCGGCCCGGGAATAGGATCCGCCCGTGAGCGACACCTTCCCGCCCTGCCCCGAGTGCGGCAGCGAGTACACCTACGAGATGGGCACCCTGCTGGTGTGCCCCGAGTGCGCCCACGAGTGGTCGCCCGACGAGGCGGCCGAGGCCGCCGCCGCGGCGGTGATCAAGGACTCCGCCGGCAACGAGCTGCACGACGGCGACACCGTCACGGTGATCAAGGACCTCAGGATCAAGGGCTCCTCGAGCGTGGTGAAGGTCGGCACGCGGGTGAAGAACATCCGCCTCGTCAACGGCGTCGGCGACCACGACATCGACTGCAAGATCGACGGCATCGGCCCGATGCAGCTCAAGTCGAGCGTGGTCCGGAAGGCCTGAGCGCGCTCAGGCCTTCGGCGCGGACTTCCGGGTCCGGGTGCTCTTCCGCACGGTCTTCTTCGCCGGCTCCACAACGGGCGCGGAGGGCCGGCCGTCGGAGACGAGCACGTTCTTCCCGCTCTTCCGGTCGACGGTGAACAGCCCGATCGCGTCGACCAGGTCGCTCAGCCGTGCGTAGCCGTAGTTGCGGGGGTCGAACTCCGGCTCCTGCTTGACGATGATGGTACCGACGGCGCCGAGGTTGGCCACCCCGTCCTCTCCGGAGGCGGCCTCGATCGCCGCCCGGATCCGGTTGACCAGCCGGGTGTTCTGCTTCAGCTCGCCGGCCGACATCCGGGTCGACGTACGGCCGCCGCTGTCCGGCTCGGTCCGGAAGATGTCGTTGTAGATGAACTGGTCGCACGCCTTCACGAACGGCTCTGGCGTCTTCCGCTCGCCGAACCCGATCACGCGCTTGCCGGACTCGCGGATCCGGGACGCCAGCCGGGTGAAGTCGCTGTCGCTGGAGACCAGGCAGAACCCGTCGAACGTGCCGGTGTGCAGCAGGTCCATCGCGTCGATGATCATCGCGCTGTCGGTGGCGTTCTTGCCGCTGGTGTAGGCGAACTGCTGCATCGGCTGGATGGAGTGCGGCAGCAGCGTCTCCTTCCACTTGCCCAGCCGGGTGCTGGTCCAGTCGCCGTAGATCCGCTTGACGCTGGCCACGCCGTACTTCGCGACCTCGGCCAACAGGCCCTCGATGATCGCCGAGTCGGCGTTGTCGGCGTCGATGAGGACGGCGAGCTGGGCGTTGCCTTCGAGCGAGGTGGTCATGCACCCATCCTGCCCCGTGCGTGCGCCGGTCAGGCCTCGGGCGCGCGGCCGAAGGTCACGGCGTCGCGCACCTGGTCGGGCACCTGCGCGGCCAGCTCCGCGTCCGGCTGCGCCCCGAGGGCGTCGTTGACCGTGGAGAACGCCAGCCGCAGCGCCACGAACAGGGTGATGCCGAAGATCTGCCGGTCGTCGAACCCGGCGGCCCGCAGCGCCTCGACGTCGTCGAGGCCGGTGGCGTTGGGGTCGCGCACGACGCGCCGGGCCCACTGCGCCAGCGCCCGCTCCTGCGGGTCGAGCGCCACGTCGTCGCCGCGCAGGACGCTGCCGGCCACCTCGTCGGTGGCCTTGCGGGCGAGCTTGAGCCCCCACGCGAGCGAGCAGTAGGAGTCGCCCAGCGTCGAGGCCGACGCCGTGACCAGGATGCCGCGCTGGCGGAAGCTCAGCCCGCCCAGCTCGACCGCGCGGGTGAGCAGGCCGAACATGCCCTCCTTGGCCTCCGGCGCCTGGGCCCAGAGCCGGGACACGTTCATCACGAAGCCCATCTGCTCCTGGTCCTCGTCGTACATCGCCTGGATCGACGGGGTCGTGCCGGGCACCGGCAGGTACCCGGCTCCCGTCCGCGCCGTCGGTGCCGGCTTGCGGGCGGCGTACCCGACGACCTTGATCGGCGCACGCAGCGGCAGCCCGTCGCGCACCCGCGCGGTCGCGACCTCGACGGCCTGGCGGACGAACTCGTCCTCACCGACCGCCTGGATCGCCTCGTACGCCGGACCGGTGGACGCGAGCGCGCGGGCGTAGGACTCGGGGTCGGCGAACTCCCAGACGAACGGCACCTCGAACCGCTCCACCCGGTCGAAGCCCATCCGTGGCAGCAGCTCCTCCCCGGCGCCGGGACGCCCGAGCGACACCATCCGGGCCTGGTTCGCGACCTTGGCCTCGGTCGCGAGCGTGAACGGCGACAGCGCCCAGGCGCCGTCGGAGGCCTTGATGTGCCCCCATACCGTCAGCCCGAGGCGTCCGCCGGGCTTGAGCACCCGCATCACCTCGAGGAGGGCGTCGGGCGTGGTCCCCCAGATCCCGCGACAGCTCATCACCACGTCGAAGGTCGCGTCGGCCCACGGGAGCGCGTGCATGTCACCGACCCGGACGTCGGCGTCCGGGCTGCGATCGCGGGCGACGGCGACCAGGCGCTCCGAGGCGTCGATGCCGGCGCACTCGGCGCCCCGGAGGGCGGCGAGCTCCAGCGAGAGCCCGGCCCCGCAGGCGATGTCGAGCACCCGGTCACCCGCACCGATGCCGAGCTGATGGTGCAGGGCGACGTACTCACGGCAGTTCGCCGGCTCGCTCAGCGTCGCGAAGTCCACGGCCCGCCGGCCCCAGCCCTCGTCGACGCCTCGCCACGCCTCGGGCTCCGATGTCGCGGTCATGGTCGTTCCCCCTGTCGTTGCGTGAGCCTGTCGTGGCAAGAAACCGGTCGTCGACCCCCGTCGCCGACCAGTCGTCGAACCCTGCCGCACAGGACAGCACCTTCTCCACGGAAATACCATGGGCGCCGTGCCCGAGCCCTCGCTCCCCCGGCCGCTCGACCGGCCGCTCGACTGGCCCGTCCCCGGCCGGCCGGAGCTGGCGGAGCGGCTGGTCGGGGCATACTCCACCGGGCGCGGCTACCACGACCTCCGCCACCTCACCGAGGTGCTCGCCCGCCTCGCCGAGCTCGGCGAGGACACCCCCGAGATCGTGCTGGCGGGATGGTTCCACGACGCCGTGTACGACGGCGCGCCCGACGACGAGGAGCGCTCGGCCCGGCTCGCGGAGTCCGAGCTCGCCGGCGCGGAGACCGGTGAGCGGCCCGTCGACGTGGCCGAGGTGGCCCGGCTGGTGCGGCTCACGGCGACCCACGACCCCGCGCCCGGGGACCACGCCGGCGAGGTGCTCTGCGACGCGGACCTCGCGATCCTGGCGGCACCGCCCGAGCGCTATCGCGAGTACGCCGCGGGAGTGCGCCGCGACTACGCTGCCGTCTCCGACGCCGACTTCCGGGCGGGCCGGCGCGCCGTGCTCGAGGAGCTGCTCGCCCGCGAGGCGCTGTTCCGGTCGGCGTACGCCCGCGAGCACTGGGAGCCGCTGGCCCGGCAGAACCTCGCGCGCGAGATCGCCGGCCTCCGCTGACCCGGCCCCTGCTGACCCGGCCTCAGCCGACCAGGCGCGACCGCTTGCGCCGCCGCAGCCCCGCGGCGACCAGTCGCGCCACCAGCTCCCGGCTCCGCACCGGCACCGCGCCGGCCGCCACCAGCTCGTCGTAGGCCTCGGCCGGCACGTCGTAGTGGTCGCCGTCGAAACCGCGGGCCGGCACACCGGTCCGGGCGGCGAACGCGTGCAGCTCGTCGTACGAGGTGTCCGAGGCGAGGTGCGACCACAGCCGGCCGCGCCACGGCACCCACGGCGGGTCGATCAGGATCGTCACGCCGTCAGGCTAGCGGCGCGCTCCCCGCAGGTGTCCCCGGCCGATGTGCCCGCCGGCTGCTCAGCCGTGCCGGTGCCACAGGTGGACGTGGATGACGCCGCGCGCCCGCTCGTAGCTGTTGACGGCGAGGAACGTCCCGAACGCCAGCAGCCCGAACACCGCCAGCGTCATCGAGATGAACCAGATCACTGCACCGGTACCGTCCATGGTCGATCCCTTCTCTGCCGACCGGTCGGAGATCAACCGACCCAGTTTCGAATGTAGGCCGATCGCGCGCCGGAAGGGAGAGGTCCAAGGACCCTGTCCTCTCGTCGTCCTCCCGTCCCATCCCCGGCGGCCCGTGCCGACCACCCCCGTCGGGGTCCCTACGCTCTCCCCCGTGACCACCGAAGAGCTGCAGATCCACCGCCGCGAGGGCGTCGTCGA
>Ga0255338_1005461_pt1 | contig 11696 bp, 10 predicted proteins | sample MeOH1_35cm_T4_19_FD_203715 | JGI IMG/M metagenome (GOLD analysis project Ga0255338, IMG submission 203715) | Sandy soil microbial communities from University of British Columbia, Vancouver, Canada - MeOH1_35cm_T4_195 | ecosystem: Engineered > Artificial ecosystem > Sand microcosm > Unclassified ... | reverse complement strand
GGCCGAGGACCATGCGCTGGCCCATCACCTGGCCCTGGGCCTGCAAGGGCTGCCCGGCCTGACGGTCGAGATGCCGCAGACCAATATCGTGTTCGCCGATGTCGCGCCGGAGCGCGCCGCCGGCCTCATGGAACACCTGAAGACGCGCGGCGTGCTGGCCACCGGCCTGTACCGCCTGCGCTTCGTCACCCATCTGGATGTCGACGCCCGTGGCGTCGACCAGGCGATCGCCGCCGTCCGCGAGTACTTTGGAGCCTGACATGCCGATCACCGACAACGAAGCCCTGACCCGTGTCATCGAGCACCGCGAGATCTTCCACGACGAGATGCTGACCCTGATGCGCCGCATCATGGCCGGCGAGATGTCGCCGGTGATGGCCGCGGCCCTGCTGATCGGCCTGCGCGTCAAGAAGGAAACCATCGGCGAGATCACCGCCGCCGCACAGGTGATGCGCGAACTCTCCAACAAGGTGCCGATCGAGCCGGGGCCGCATCTGGTCGACGTCGTCGGCACCGGCGGCGACGGCGCCCACACCTTCAACATCAGCACCTGCTCGATGTTCGTCGCGGCCGCGGCCGGCGCGCAGATCGCCAAGCATGGCAACCGCAGCGTCTCCAGCAAGACCGGCAGCGCCGACGTGCTGGAGGCCCTGGGGGCCAACATCATGCTGCAGCCGGCCCAGGTGGCCGAGAGCATCAAGAAGGTGGGCATCGGCTTCATGTTCGCGCCCAACCACCATCCGGCGATGAAGAACATCGCTCCGGTGCGCCGCGAGCTGGGCGTGCGCACCATCTTCAACATCCTGGGGCCGCTGACCAATCCGGCCGATGCCAAGAACATCCTGATGGGCGTGTTCCACCCCGATCTGGTGGGCATCCAGGTGCGCGTGATGCAGCGCCTGGGCGCCGAGCATGCGGTGGTGGTCTACGGCAAGGACGGCATGGACGAGATCTCGCTGGGCGCGGCCACCCTGGTGGGCGAGCTGAAGAACGGCGAGGTGCGCGAGTACGAGATCCATCCGGAGGACTTCGGCCTGGCCATGGTCAGCAACCGCAGCCTGAAGGTCGCCGGCCCCGAGGAGTCGCGCGTGATGCTGCTGGGCGCGCTGGCCGACGAGCCCGGCCCGGCACGCGACATCGTGCTGCTGAACGCCGGCGCGACGCTCTATGCGGCCAATGTCGCCGATTCGATCGCCGCCGGCATCGCCAAGGCGCGCGAGGCCATCGCCAGCGGCGCGGCGCGCGCCAAGCTGGACCAGTTCGTCGCCGCCACGCAGGCCCTGGGCCGGGGAGCTTGACGATGGACGACATCCTGAAGCGCATCGTCGCGGTCAAGCACGAGGAAATGAAGGCGGCGCGCGCCCGGCGCCCGCTGGCCAGCATCCGCGAGGAGGCGGAAGGCGACCGCGTCACGCGCGGCTTCGAGCGCGCGCTGCGCGCCAAGATCGCCGCCGGCGCCAGCGGCGTGATCGCCGAGATCAAGAAGGCCAGCCCCAGCAAGGGCGTGATCCGCGCCGACTTCCGCCCGGCCGAGATCGCGCAGAGCTACGAGCGCCATGGCGCGGCCTGCCTGTCGGTGCTGACCGACGCGCAGTTCTTCCAGGGTTCGGCCGACTACCTGCGCCAGGCCCGCGCCGCCTGCGCGCTGCCGGTGCTGCGCAAGGACTTCATGGTCGACGAGTACCAGGTGTTCGAGGCCCGCGCGATGGGCGCCGACTGCATCCTCTTGATCGCCGCCTGCCTGGACGACGCGCAGATGGCCGATCTGGAGGCCTGCGCGCAGGCCCTGAATCTCGACGTGCTGGTCGAGGTGCACGACGGCACGGAACTGGCGCGCGCGCTGCGCCTGAAGACCCCGCTGGTGGGCATCAACAACCGCAATCTGCGCAGCTTCGAGGTCACGCTGGACACGACCCTGGGCCTGCTGAAGGACGTGCCGGCCGATCGCCTGCTGGTCACCGAAAGCGGCATCCTGGCGCCGGCCGACGTGCAGACCATGCGCGCGGCGCAGGTCAATGCCTTCCTGGTCGGCGAGGCCTTCATGCGCGCGCCCGATCCGGGCCAGGCGCTGGCGGCGCTGTTTTCGTGAGCAGCGGGGACTGGCAGGCCGTCGTCGAGGGCTGGCGCGCCGCCCCGGCGGGCCAGGGCCTGGAGGCCTTTCTGGCCGAGCGCCGCGCGGCCGGCGCCACCATCTATCCGCCCGAGCCCTACCGGGCCTTGCGGCTGACGCCGCTGCAGCAGGTCAAGGTCGTGATCCTGGGCCAGGATCCCTACCACGGGCCCGGCCAAGCCGAGGGCCTGGCCTTCTCGGTGCCCGATGGCGTCAGGATCCCGCCCAGCCTGCGCAATATCTTCAAGGAACTGCAGCGCGATCTCGGCCTGCCGCCGCCGCCCAGCGGCCATCTGGCGGCCTGGGCCCAGCGCGGCGTGCTGCTGCTCAACACCTGCCTGACGGTGGAGGACGGCGCGCCGGCCAGCCATGCCAAGAAGGGCTGGGAAGCGCTGACCGATGCGCTGATCGCCGCGGCGGCGGCCGATCCCCTGCCAAAAGTCTTTATGCTCTGGGGCGCGCATGCCCAGGCCAAGGCGGCGCTGATCGCGGCGGCCGGGCCGCAGCGGCATCTGCTGCTGCAGGCCAACCATCCCTCGCCGCTGTCGGCCACCCGGCCGCCCCAGCCCTTCATCGGCTGCGGCCACTTCTCGCAGGCGGCGGCCTGGCTGGCGGCGCGTGGCCGGCCCATCGACTGGCGCCTGCCGGCCTGATTGGTATTTGGTGCCTTATTGGTATTAACCCGAGAAGCCCCTGGTTCTCGCCCGCGCTCAAGGTAGATCTAGCAATACCAATTGACGTACCAGTATTTTTGGTACTAGACTGGTATTAGCATGAGAACGGTCTTCGAACGCGCGCCCGACGCGCACAGTCCCCGCAGCCCCATCCGCTACCTGATCGGGGTGGATGGCGGCGGCACGGGCACGCGGCTGCGGCTGGCGGACCGCCAGGGGCGCCTGCTGGGGCAGGGCGAGGCCGGTCCCTCGGCCCTGGGGCAGGGCGTCGAACAAGCCTGGCGCCATGTGCAGCAGGCGTTGCGGCAGGCGGCGGCGCAGGCCGGGCTCGGCGACCTGGATCTGGCCAGCTGCGCCATCGGCCTTGGCCTGTCCGGCGCCACGGTGGTCGAGCAGGCCCGGGCCTTCGCGCAATTGCAGCCCGGCTATGCCCAGGGCGTGCTGGACAACGACGGCTACACCACCGTGCTGGGCGCCCATGGCGGCCGGCCCGGCGCCGTGGTGGCCTCGGGCACCGGCGCGGTGGGCGAGGCGCTGCGCGCCGATGGCTCGCGCCTGCTGGTCAGCGGCTGGGGCTGGATCAACGGCGACGAGGGCAGCGGCGCCTGGCTGGGCCTGAAGGCCATGCGCCATGCCCAGCAGGCGCTGGACGGCCGCGTGCCGGCCGGGGCGCTGGCGCAGGCCGTCTGGGCTCAGGCGGGGCGCGATCGCGAGACCCTGCTGGCCTGGTGCGCCGCGGCAGGCCAGCATGGCCATGCCCAGCTGGCGCCGCTGGTTTTCGATCAGGCCGCCGCCGACCCGGTGGCCCAGACTTTCGTGGACGAGGCCGTGGCCGAGCTGGTGAAGCTGGCCCTGGCCCTGGACCCGGCCGGCCAGCTGCCGCTGGCCCTGTGCGGCAGCATCGCGCTGCGCCTGGCCCCGCTGTTCCCGGCCGCGATCCGCGCACGCTGCGTCGCGACCCAGGGCGACTCGGCCGCCGGCGCGCTGCTGCTGATCGCGAGCGCTCTCAAGGAAATGGGACTCTGATGACCACCAAGCTGCCCTTCCAGTTCAAGCCCGATCCGCAGGCGGCCTCGCCGCTGTACATGCAGCTGGCGCACATGCTGGCGCAGGCGATACGCGACGGCCATTACCAGGCCGACGAGGCCCTGCCTTCGGAGCGCGTGCTCTCGGAGTCGCTGGACCTGTCGCGCGTCACCGCGCGCAAGGCCATCGACCGCCTGGTCGAGCAAGGGCTCATCATCCGCAAGCGCGGCTCGGGCAACTACATCGCGCCCAAGCTGGAGCAGCCGCTGTCGCGCCTGACCAGCTTCTCGGAGGAGCTGCACCAGCGCGGCTTCAAGCCCAGCTCCAAATGGCTGACGCGCGGCTTCAGCCTGGCCGCGCCCGACGAGCAGCTGAGCCTGGGCCTGGCCACCGGCGAGCGCGTCTCGCGCCTGGAGCGCCTGCGCCTGGCCGATTCGGTGGTGATGGCCTACGAGGTCAGCGTGCTGCCCGAGACGGTGCTGCCCGATCCGGAGGCGGTCGAGTCCTCGCTCTACGCCTATCTGTCGGCCCATGGCGGCGCGCCGGTGCGCGCGCTGCAACATATCCGCGCCATCAATGCCGAGCCCAAGCTGGCCTCGCTGCTGGAGGTGCCGGTGGGCCAGGCGGTGCTCTTCATCACCCGCGTCGGTTTCCTGGAGTCGGGCCAGGCCGTCGAGCTGACCCATTCCTACTGCCGCAGCGACTACTACGACTTCGTCGCCGAGATGCGTCGCGAGGGCTGATGAGCGTGGTCCATCGAGTTGACGACGCCTATGTGCTGACCCCGCAGGGCTTTGTGCGCGGCAGCCTGGCGCTGCAGGACGGGGGCCGCATCGCCGGCATCGACGGCACGCCGGTGAGCGAGTCCGAGGTCCGCCACGGCGCGGCCCTGCCCATCGTGCTGCCGGGCTTCATCGACGTGCATGTGCATGGCGGCGCCGGCCGCGACACCATGGAGGGCGGCGACGCCGCCCGCGCCATCGCCCGCATGCATGCGCGCCATGGCACGACGGCGCTGCTGGCGACGACGATGACGGCGCCGCTGGACGACATCCGCCAGGCCCTGGCCGCTTTAGGCCCGCTGTGCCGCGAGCGCGACCCGCAGGGCGCGCGCGTGCTGGGCGTGCACCTGGAAGGCCCCTACATCAACCCCGGCAAGCTGGGCGCTCAGCCCGACTTCGCCAAGCCCGCGAGCCTCGACGAGATCCGCGCGCTGCACGCGCTGGCGCCGATCCGCCTGATCACCCTGGCGCCGGAGCTGCCCGGCAATCTGGAACTGATCACGGCGCTGCGCGCGGCCGGCTTCCAGGTGCAGATCGGCCACACGCTGGGCAGCTACGAGGACGGCGTCGCGGCACTGGCTCATGGCGCGGGCGGCTTCACGCACCTGTTCAACGCGATGACGGGCCTGCACCACCGCGAGCCCGGCATGGTGGGCGCGGCGCTGGCCCATGCGCAGTACGCCGAGATCATCCCGGACCTGCTGCATGTGCACCCCGGCGCGATCCAGGTGGCGCTGCGCGCCATTCCCTGCCTGTTCTGCGTCACCGACTCGACGGCGGCGGCCGGCATGCCCGATGGCGAGTACCACCTGGGCCGGCACAAGGTGCAGAAATGCATGGGCGGCGTGCGCCTGCCCGACGGTACCCTGGCCGGCAGCACGCTGACGCTGGACCAGGCGCTGCGCAACCTGGTGGGCCTGGGCCTGGAGATCGCCGAGGCCTCGCGCCGCGTCTCCACCCATGCGGCGGATTACATGGGCCTGGAAGACCGGGGGCGCCTCGTGCCCGGCGCCTGGGCGGATTTCGTAGTGATGGACCGGGACCTGCAGTTGCAGCGCGTGGTCGTTGAAGGAGAAGAGATTGACCTCGCTTGACAGCAAGACCCATATGCTCGAAGAGGCGCTGAGCGCGCCGGCCGCGGTGGCGCGCCAGCTGGCCGCGGACCAGGGCGCCTATGCGGCCCTGGGCGAGGCCCTGCGCAACAGCCCGCCGACCGCGCTGCTGACCGTCGCGCGCGGCAGTTCCGACCATGCCGCCCATTACATGGCCTATCTGGTGATGGCGCGCCTGGGCCGCCTGGTGACCTCGCTGCCGATGTCGCTGATCACGCTCTACCAGAGCAAGATCGAGTGCAAGGGCCTGGTCTCGCTGGCCTTCTCGCAGTCGGGCCAGAGCCCCGACCTGGTGGCGCCCACCAAGTTCTTCAGCGAAGGCGGCGCACGCACCGTGGCCTTCGTCAACGCCGAGGGTTCGCCCTTGGCGGCCGCGGCCCAGCATGTGTTCGGCCTGCACGCCGGCCCGGAACGCAGCGTCGCCGCGACCAAGAGCTATATCGCCCAGCTGGTGGCCGGTGCCCGCGTGGTCGCCGCCTGGCAGGGCGACGAGGACCTGGCCGCCGCGCTGCAGGCCCTACCGCAGGCGCTGGAGACCGCGTCCAAGCTGCGCTGGGACGCCGCCGTCGCGGCGCTGAAGGACGCCGACAAGCTGTTCGTGATCGGCCGCGGCACGGGCCTGGCGATCGCGATGGAAGCGGCGCTCAAGTTCAAGGAGACCTGCGGCATCCAGGCCGAGGCCTTCTCGGGCGCCGAGGTCAAGCACGGGCCCATGGCTCTGGTGGAGGAGGGCTATCCGCTGCTGGTGTTCGCGCCGCGCGGCCCGGCCCAGGCCGGCCTGATCGCGCTGGCCGAGGAGATGCGCGGCCGCGGCGCGCGCGTGCTGCTGGCCGCCCCCAAGGGCACGCCGGGCGCCGAGCTGGAACTGGCCACCACGGGCAACGAGGATCTGGACCCGATCGCCGCGGTGCAGAGCTTCTATCCCATGGTCGAGGCCCTGGCGCGTGCGCGCGGCCTGAACCCCGACCAGCCGCGCCATCTGGCCAAAGTCACGAAAACGCATTGACCACCCCTACGCGCTGCGCGCGCCCCTCCAGGGGCGGCGCCGGCAGCCCGGCGAAGCCGGATCTGCGGCGCCCACTGGGGAATGCAAGCCTGGCAACCGGACACGTGATATGACCCCAACGCAATTCCGCCCCGGCCATCTGGTGATGGTCGACATCCCCGGCACATCGCTGGATGCCGAGACCGCGGCCTTTCTGCGCGAGCATGAGATCCGCGCGGTCTGCCTGTTCCGCAAGAACCTCGGCAGCGAGGCCGAGATCCGCCAGCTGACCGCCGACCTGCGCGCCGCGATGGGCCCGCTGGCCCTGATCGGCATCGACCAGGAGGGCGGCTCGGTGATCCGCGCGACCAGCGTGCCGCAGGCGCCGGCCGCGATGGCCCTGGGCGCGATCGGCGACGAGGCGCTGGCCGAGCAGGTCGGCGCGGCGGTGGCGCGCGCGCTGCGGTATCTGGGCATCAACTGGAACTTCGCGCCGGTGCTGGACGTCAACAACAACCCGGCCAATCCGGTGATCGGCGAGCGCAGCTTCGGCGAGGACCCGGAGCGCGTGATCCGGCTGGCCCGGGCCTGGATGCGCGGCTCGCTGCGCGAGGGCGTGGCCTGCTGCGTCAAGCATTTCCCCGGCCACGGCGACACCCATGTGGATTCGCACCACGCGCTGCCGACGGTGGACAAATCGCTGGCCGCGCTGGAGGCGCTGGAACTGAAGCCCTTCCGCGCGCTGGCCTCGGGCGCGGAGGCGGCGCCGGCCGTGATGACGGCGCATATCGTCTACCCGCAGCTCGACCCCGAATATCCGGCCACGCTGTCGAAGACCATCCTCGGCGGCGTGCTGCGCGAGAACCTGGGCTACCAGGGCGTGGTGATCACCGACGCGCTGATGATGAAGGCGGTGTTCGAGCGCTACGGCTATGCGCGCGCCTCGGTGCTGGCCCTGCAGGCCGGCGCCGACATGCCGCTGGCCCAGGGCAGCCGCGCCGAGCAGGCCGAGGTGCTGGATGCGATCAACGCGGCCCTGGCCGACGGCCGCCTCAGCGAGGCGCAGCTGCGCGCCGCCGAAGGCCGGCTGGAGGCGCTGGCGCGCGCCTATCCTCTGACCCAGACCGGCTACGCGCCCGAGCAGCGCGCCGCCGACGATGCGCTGATGCACAAGGCCTGGGCCCAGGCCCTGTGCGGCCTGCGCGGCGCCGTGCCGCCGGCCGCCGCCCGGCCCCTGCGCCTGATCACCCAGGCCAGCGTGGCCAGCGACGGCGTCTCCGAGGCCGGCCTGCCGGTCGAGCGGGTGACGGCGCTGTTCCGCGGCTTTGCCGACGTGGAGCTGCTGCAGCTGCCGCAGCTGCGCGCGCTCAAGGCCGGCGATGTGCCGCGCGACGGGCGCCTGAACGTACTGGTCTCGAACCAGCGCGCCCGCTACGGCGCCACGGCCCGCGAGGCCGCGGTGGACCTGCACCTGGCGCTGTGGAATCCCTTCCAGGTGCTGGACCTGCCGCAGGCGCCGGCCGTCATCACCTGGGGCTATGCCGAGGGCGCGCTGGCCGCGCTGCAGGCCTGGCTGGAAGGCCGCCAGGAAGCGGCCGCGGTGCCGCCCGTGACCCTGAGCTGAACCCGAGGCCCGCCATGACGCCGATGATGCGCTCGCCCGAGCGCTCACCCATAAGCTGGGTGCCCAGCCTGTACTTCGTGCAGGGCCTGCAGTTCTTCGTCGTGATGCTGATCGCCGGCCTCATGTTCAAGAACATGGGCGTGGCCAACGACCAGATCGCGCGCTGGACCGGCGCCCTGGGCCTGGCCTGGGCCTTCAAGCCGCTGTGGAGCCCCTTCCTGGAGCTGGCGCGCAGCAAGAAGCTGATCGTCGTGGCGATGCAGTTCACCGGCGCCGCGGGCCTGGGCCTGATGGCGCTGGCGCTGCAGCTGCCGATGTGGTTCGCGGCCAGCATCGCGGTGCTGTTCCTGCTGGCCTACGCCTCGGCGACACACGACATCGCCTGTGACGGCCTCTACATGGCCAGCTTGGATGCCAAACAGCAGGCCGCCTATGCCGGCTGGCAGGGCGCCTTTTTCAATGCCTCGAAGTTCCTGACCCTGGGCGGCCTGCTGGTGCTGGCCGGGCATCTGGAGAAGTCGCTGGGCGTGATGAACGCCTGGTCGCTGATCTTCCTGCTGCTGGCTGTGCTGCTGGGCCTGCTGGCGGCCTACAACGCCTGGGCCCTGCCGGGCGCGCTGAACACCGAGCATGCCGACCTGACCGCGGCCAGCGTCTTCCGGACCCTGCGCGAGGTGGTCGCGGACTTCCTTCAGAAGCCTGGCATCTGGCTGGCGATTCTGTTCATCGTGCTGTTCCGCTTCGCCGAAGGGCAGGTGCAGACCATCGGGCCGCTGTTCCTGATCGAGGCGCGCGCTCCCGGCGGCGGGGGCGGCCTGGGCCTGACGACCGAGCAGGTGGGCGGCATCTACGGCACGGTCGGCACCGCGGCCTTCCTGCTCGGCTCCATCCTGGGCGGCTACTTCACCAGCTGGCTGAGCCTGCAGCGCGCGATGCCCGTGCTGATCGTCGCGATGGCCGTGCCCAATGTGACCTTCTACTACCTGGCCAGCACCCTGCCCGCGGACCTGTTCCACATCGGCGCCGCGGTGGGCGTCGAAATGTTCGGCTATGGCTTCGGCTTCGTCGGCATGATTCTCTACATCATGCAGGCGGTGGCGCCCGGCAAGTACCAGACCGCGCATTACGCGCTGGGCTCGGGCGTGATGCAGCTGGGCTTCATCTTCAGCAAGACCGTCAGCGGCGACATCCAGCTGGCGATGGGCTACCAGAGCTTCTTCCTCTGGACCATCGCCTGCGGCGTGCCGGCCCTGGTGCTGATGTTCTTCGTCAAGATCCCCGGGGCGGCCGCGAATGCCGCGCCGGCGGCGGCCACGGCCGATGCGCCGGCCGCTGGCGGCTGAGACGACGGCGTGCGGGCTCCGATCATGGCCTTGTCGAGAGGGGGGCTGCTGGCGGCGCTGCTCGCCAACCTGCTGTGGGGGCCGCCGGCGCGCGCCCAAACCGGGCAGGTCTTCTTCGACGATTTCTCCTCCTACCGCTCGGCGGCCGAGCTGGGGCAGGGCGGCTGGACGGTGCGCAGCCAGGCCGGCCATCCGGGCGTCGAGGGCGCGCGCTGGGCCACCGAGGCTTTTCGCCTGCTGGACGATCCCGAACTGAAGGGCAACCGCCTGCTGCGCCTGCGCGCCCAGACGGACGGCAGCGGCCCCGGCACCGAGCAGGCCCAGCTGTGCCACCAGCGCAAATACCTGGAGGGCACCTACGCGGCGCGCCTGCGCTTGCGCGATGCGCCCACCAGCGGCGCCGACGGCGACCCGGTGATCCAGACCTTCTACCTGGTCAGCCCGCTGAAGCACGACTTCGATCCCGAGTTCAGCGAGCTGGACTGGGAATACCTGCCCAACGGCGGCTGGGGCAGCGAGAAGACGCGCCTGTATGGCATCAGCTGGCAGACCGTGCGGCTGGACCCCTGGCAGGCCTACAACCATTCGCACGAGGAGTTCGCCTCGCTGGACGGCTGGCATGTGCTGATGATGCAGGTCCTGGAAGGCCGGACCCGGCTCTTCATCGACGGCCGCCAGGTCGCGGAGCATGGCGGGCGCAACTATCCGGTGGTGCCGATGTCGATCAACTTCAACCTCTGGTTCTCGCCCGGCGGCCTGCTGCCCAAGGGGACGGATGGCGGCGCGCCGCGGGTCTGGGAGCAGGACATCGACTGGGTCTTCCATGCGCGCAATGTGAGGCTGAGCCCTGAGCAGGTGCTGGCCCGGGTGGCGGCGCTGCGCCGCGCCGGCACCGCGCGACTGGACCAGGTGCCGCCGGCCGAGCCGGCGCTCGAGAGCCGCTGTGACTTCTGAGGACCGCGCGATGAGTGCTGAGAGCAAGCAGAAAAGGGGCCCGCGCCTGGCCTCGGTCGACGCGCTGCGCGGCCTGGCCGTGGCGGCGATGCTGCTGGTCAACAACCCGGGCGATTGGGGGCATGTGTATGCGCCGCTGGAGCATGCGGCCTGGCATGGCTGCACGCCGACCGACCTGATCTTTCCCTTCTTCCTCTTCATCGTCGGCGTCTCGCTGGCGCTGAGCCTGGGGCCGCAGGTGGAGGCCGGCGTGCCGTCCGCGCCGCTGGCGCGCCTGGTGCTGAAGCGCGCGCTGCGCATCTTCGTGCTGGGCCTGGCCCTGCATCTGCTGGCCTGGTGGCTGATGCACAAGCCGGAGTTCCGCCTGCTGGGCGTGCTGCAGCGCATCGGCCTGTGCTTCGCCCTCAGCGGCCTGGTGCTGCTGTATTGCCGCACACGAGCGCAATGGCTGCTGTTCGCGGCGCTGCTCGGGCTGCATGCAGCCCTGCTGCTGGGCGGTGGCTCGCTGGACAAGGCTGGCAGCCTGCAGGCGCGCCTCGACACCGCGCTGCTGGGGCGCTGGGCCTATGAGTGGGACGGCCGGCTCGCCTTCGACCCGGAAGGCGTGCTCTCGACCCTGGGGGCGCTGGGCACCTGCGTGCTGGGGCTGGCCGCAGGGCAGCTGCTGCGCCGGGGGCAGCTGGCGCGGCTGGCGCTGCTGGGCGTGGCCGGTCTGGTGTTGGGCTATGCGCTGACGCCCTGGCTGCCGCTCAACAAGCAGTTGTGGACCGGCAGCTTCGTGCTTTGGACCGGCGGCTGGGCCTGCGTGACGCTGTGGCTGGGCCACCAGTTGATCGACCGCCGCGGCTGGCCGGCCATCGGCCGCAGCTTCGGTGTCAACGCGATCGCCGCCTATGGGGGGGCCTGGATCGGCACCGTGATGCTGGAAGGTTTCGGCTGGATGGCGCCTCTCTATGCGCGGGGCTTCGGCTGGCTGGAGCCACTGGTGGGACCCTATGGCCGCTCGCTGGCCTTCGCGCTGGCCTTTGTCGCGGTCTGGTGGGGCGTCGTGCGCGTGCTGGATGCGCGGCGCCTCTATATCAAGGT
>Ga0255338_1005460_pt1 | contig 11697 bp, 9 predicted proteins | sample MeOH1_35cm_T4_19_FD_203715 | JGI IMG/M metagenome (GOLD analysis project Ga0255338, IMG submission 203715) | Sandy soil microbial communities from University of British Columbia, Vancouver, Canada - MeOH1_35cm_T4_195 | ecosystem: Engineered > Artificial ecosystem > Sand microcosm > Unclassified ... | reverse complement strand
GAGCTTCACGTAGGGGTAGCTCTTGTCGTCCCGCAGCAGGATGTTGAAGGGCGGCAGGTGCTCGTTGATGAGGTTGTTCTCCAGCACCAGCGCTTCCAGCTCGGTCTCGCAGACGATGAACTCCAGGTCCCAGATGCGGGCCACCAGTCGGCGCGTCTTGGCGTCCAGCTGCTTGCTCTGGAAGTAGGACTTCACCCGGTTCCGCAGGACCTTGGCCTTGCCGATGTAGAGCAGGTTCCCCTTCTGGTCCCGGTAGAGGTAGCACCCGGGCCGCAGCGGAAGGTCCGAGAGCTTCCGCTGGAGGGCGGATGACTTGTCGATGTTGTTCCGGAGGGTGGCCACGACTCAGTGTAGCTGTCGGCTATCAGCTATCCGCTATCAGCGGGCCAGGGATTTGGGACAATGGGAGGATGCTGAACCTCGAAACCTTCCCCGTGGGCCCGCTGGGCTGCAACTGCTCGCTGCTGTGGGAGCCCGCCACGGGCCTGGGCGTGGTGGTGGATCCAGGCGGGGATGGCGCGAAGATCCGGAAGCGCGTGGAGACCCTGGGCTTCCAGGTGACGGCCCTGCTGCACACCCACGCCCACTTCGACCATGTGGGCGCCACAAAGGAATTGCAGGACCTCTGGCAGTGCCCGGCCCATCTCCACGGCGATGACACCTTCCTCATCGAGGCCCTGCCGCAGCAGACCGGGATGTTCGGGATGCCGGCCATCCCCCAGCCCGAGATGGTGGACCTGCACGCCGGGGACCGGCACCTGGACCTCACCACACTACACACGCCAGGCCACACGCCCGGTTCCTGCTGCTTCCATGGCGAATTCGCGAAAGGCCAGCTGCTGTTGGCGGGGGACACGCTCTTCCGCGGTGGTGTGGGGAGGACGGATCTCTGGGGCGGCAGCTGGGAGGCCCTGGAACAGAGCATCCGCCGCGAGTTGTACGTCCTTGACGGTGCCACGCTGGTCATCCCCGGTCACGGCCCTGCCACCACCCTCGGTGAAGAGGCCGCCACCAATCCGTTCGTGAAGGCTTAGCCGAGGCATTCGGACCTCGCGGGGGCGTTCGGGCGTAGACTGGGGCCATCATCCCCTGGAGGTCCTCAATGGACGCCCTGCTTGCTTCGTCCTTCGGCTGCTTCGGCCCCGTTGCGATCTTCCTGCTCATCTACCTCTTCGCCTGCCTAAAGGTCGTGAACGAGTACGAACGGCTGGTGGTCTTCACGCTCGGCAAGGTGGAGGACAAGCCCAAGGGGCCGGGCCTCTGCTTCGTATGGCGGCCCTTCCAGACCGCCATCACCGTGAGCCTGCGCACCACGGTGCTCGAAGTCCCCAGCCAGGACGTGATCACCCGGGACAACGTGAGCCTAAAAGTGAGCGCCGTCGTCTACTCACGGGTGCTGGATCCCAAGCAGGCCATCATCGGCGTGGAGAACTACTACTACGCCACCAGCCAGATCGCCCAGACCACCCTGCGTTCCATCCTGGGGGAAGTGAGCCTCGACGAGCTGCTGGCCGACCGCGAGAAGCTCAGCGCCCGCCTGCGGGAGATCATCGACCGCTCCACGGAACCCTGGGGCGTGGAAGTGAACAGTGTCGAGCTGAAGAGCGTGGACCTGCCCGAGCAGATCCAGCGCGCCATGGGCAAGCAGGCCGAGGCCGAGCGTGAGAAGCGGGCCAAGATCATCGCCGCCGAAGGCGAGCTCATGGCCAGCCAGCAACTGCTGGAAGCCGCCAATAAGATCAGCCAGAACCCCACGGCCATCCAGATGCGCTACCTGCAGACCCTCACCGAGATCGCTGTGGAGAAGAACAGCACCATCGTCTTCCCGCTGCCCATGGAACTCATGAAGGCCTTCGAGAAGTTCATCGAGAAGTAGGGGGCTTCCAGCCCCGCCAAGCCGCGGCCTCTGCCTTCGCCAGGGCGGAGGCCGCGCTGACGCGGGCGCCGTAGGCTTCGGCGTCCACGGCATCTGCGAGTGCCACCAGGGCCCCGGTCCGTTCAGGCCGGATGGCCGCGAGCCTGAGCAGCCAAGCCCTGGCGGTCTCGCCGGCCAGGGGGACCGCTGCCCGCCGCGTCCGGGCCAGCAGGGGGCGGAGCACGCGGATCCTTCCGGGGCCCGACGCCACGGGCCGCCAGAGCTTGCGGGTACGCCAGGCGATCCAGCCCGCGGCCAACAGGGCGAGTCCCCAGGATAGTGCTGGCGGTGGGGCCTTCCAGCGCCACTCCCAGCCCTGGACCTGGGCCTGGATCCAGGAGAGCCCGGCCACCTGATCCTGGTCTGAAAAACGCACCACGTGGCGATCCCAGTGGTAGCGCAAGGTGTCGAGCCAGCGGGAGAAGAGGTCCAGGCCGAGGGGGCCTCCCCGCGAGTCCAGGCCGGCGGCCGCGGGGGTGGGATCCGCCACGTGCCAGCGACCCTGATCCCAGTACTCCACCCAGCTGTGGGCCTGGTCCTGGCTCACGCGGAAGTAGCCGCCCTCGGGGATCCAGGGGCCGAGGCGGAAGCCGTTCACCACCCGTGCTGGAACCCCGCGGGCGCGCAGCATCAGCGTCATGGCCGAAGCGAAGTACTCGCAATGGCCGGCCTGGGTGCGATCCAGGAAATCCTCCAGGGGATTCGCCGCCCGGCCGGAAGGGTTGTCCAGGGTGTAGTGGAACCCGCGCAGCGCCTGTTCCAGCACGCGGGCCAGCTCCGGCGTGGGCAGGATCCCCGGTGCCAGACGGAGGCTCCAGCGTCGGGCCGCCTCGTGTTCAGGTTCCAGCCCGGTCAGCTGTTCGAGCCTCCGGGGGGATAGCCAGGGCTCAGAAGGATCAGGGCCACCATGGTTCCAGGTCACTTCCAGGGGAACGGGACGGGTCCGGGGGAAGCGCCAGCGGATGCTCCCGCCATCGCCGCGGCGCAGGGGCAGATCGGGAGCCAAGCCTGTGGTCCCGTAGGGCAGGGTCAGGATGCCCTGGGCGCTGGGGGAGAACAGGAATTCCGCCCGCTGGGCCCCGGAAACACTGCGTCCGCCACGGAAGGCGGAGGGTGTCAGCTCGGAGGTGCTCCAGCGCATCCCCTGGACCGTCTCCAGGGCCACCCCGCGCAGCAGGTCCAACCCAGGCAGCGAAGTCGGATCCGCGCCCGGGGCCGGGGCGATGCGCAGGATGACTTCGGGATTGGGTTCGATGGGACCGCCGGCGGCGAGATCCACCTGGTCGCCGAAGCCCGCCCTGGCCGCCATGGCGGCGGTTCCCAGGAAGGCCCGGGGCCGGAAGCCGACATTGAGACGCGGCAGGACCAGGAAGAACCCCACCCCCAGCACCAGCGTCCCGCCCATCCAGGCCGGAAGGTGCCCATAGGGGGGGCGGGACAGACCGCCGCGGCGAAGGCTGGCGGAGGCCTCCCAACTCTGCTGGAGCAGGGCCGCCGCCGCCGAGCCGAGCCAGAGCACCGCCCAGAGCAGGAACACCAGGTCTGTGGTGCTCACGGCCGTGGTGAGGAAGAGCAGGAAGCCCATGAGCACCAGCTGACGGCGCTGGGGCAGCTCCCGGGGCAGGGCCAGTCTCAGCCCCGCCAGCAAGAAGAGGGTGTGGATGGCCACCGGGAAGATGCCGTGGCCCCGGGCGAGGTCCGCCAGGAAGAAGACCAGGGCGCCCACCTCCAGCCAGCGGTGGTGCCGGCCGAGGTCCCAGCGCAGGATCTCCACCCCGGCCGCCGCCGCCAGGGGGAGGGCCATGACCACCAGCTCCCCGGGCTCGTAGATCCCCGTGGACAGGGCTGCGCCGAGGGCCACCCAGAGGGGCAGGTGGTCGATCCAGCGCGCCCACCTCACGGCCAGACCCAGCTCCCGAGCGCCGCGGGCCGTGCGGCACCGGTCACCTCGGGGAGGTTCCCCGGCAGGCCCAGGGCGCTGGCCGCGCCGAGCAGGGCCCAGCTCACGGCTTCCCGGGCACCGGGCGGGAACGCGATGTCGTCTTCCAGGGGGAGCGGCAAGCGCGTGGCCAGCTCGCGGCGCAGGCGGCCGTGGCGGGCGCCCCCGCCGCTCACCAGCCCGCGGGTACCCGGGGCCAGGGGGGCCAGGCGGGCCGTCTCCCGTGCCACGGCCTCGGCACTGAAGGCCGCCAGGGTGGCCAGGCGCTCTGCCAAGGGAATGGCTTCCAGCGCATCCGCTTCCGCCTCGAGCCAGGCCTCGCCGAACACCTCCCGGCCTGTGGACTTGGGCGGCGCCTGATGGAAGTGGGAATGTCGCAGCCACCGCTCCAGCAGATCGGGATGAACAGCTCCCGAGGCCGCCGCGCCTTCGGGATCGAAAGCCAGGCCCAGCCAGCGGTGGGCGGCCAGGTCCAGGAGGGACATGCCGGGGCCCGTGTCCCAGGCGCGGAGGCGGGTCCCGTCCCAGTAGGCCAGGTTCGCGATGCCGCCCAGGTTCAGGGCCAGCCAGGGGTCCGCGCCGCGCAGCCAGCGCTCGGGCAGGGGCACCAGGGGGGCGCCCTGGCCGCCGAGGGCCAGGTCGCGGCGACGGAGGTCCCACACCACCGGGCAGCCCAGGGCCTCGGCCAGCACATAGGGGTCCGCCAGCTGGAGGCTGGCACCCTCGGCGGGATGGTGCTGGACAGTCTGTCCGTGGAGGGAGGCCAGGTCAGGTTTCAGATTCAGGGCCGCGCACAGGTCCGTCGCGGCGCGGGCGTGGTGGTCCCCCAGCCGCCGTTGGAGGATGCAGAGCCCCGCGGGATCCAGGCGGTTCGAGGCGGCGGCGAGAACCTCCGTTTTCAGGGCCTCGGGGTAGGGCGCAGCGCGGTGGCCGAGCAGCCTGCGGAGGGGCCGCCCATCGGGAAAAGCGGCGGGATCCACCTCCACCGCCACCACGTCCACGCCGTCCGCGCTGGTGCCGGACATGAGGCCCAGTACGCGCCAGGGGCGGTCCTCCGGGAGCGGGATGCGGGTGCGCATGCTGCTGATCATGCCAGCAAGTGCGGCACGCCGGATTGCGGGTACTCTGGATGCCCCCGGGGGTTCCCCATGTTCTGGATCATCCTCATCGTCGGCATCGTGCTCTTCTTCGTCCTGCGCGGGAAGAAGGATCGCGCGGAACAGCTCGGCGCCTCGCGCCGCGCCCTGCCCACCGGGCCACTGGAGCCGTACACCTTCCCCTGCCCCTATCCCAAGTGCCCCGCCTGCGGCGCCACGGGCGACAAGATGGCCCAGGACTGGGATGGCCTGCGCGCGGTGAAGTGGACCTGCGGCTACTGCGGCGCCCTGGCCGGCGTGCAGGCCCTCAAGGACGAGGAACTTCCGCCCTCCGCCCGGCGCCGATTGGGCATGGACGCATCCATGCAGGGTTCGGCTCCCATGCAGCAGGGCGGCTACGGTCAGCCCGGTGGCGGCATGGGCGGGCTGCTTACCGGCATGATGATCGGCAACATGATGGGTGGCGGCCATCACCACGATGGGCAGAACAACGGCGATGGCTGGGGCGGCGGATCCTCCGACGGCTCATCGAGCGATTGGGGCGAATCCAGTTCCGGTTCCAGCGACTGGGGTGATTCCAGCGGCGGAGATTCCGGTGGTGGGGATTCCGGCGGGGATTGGTAGATTCTGGATCACCGAGACAAGGTGATCGCTTCGATTGATCTTGATTAAGGTCAATGAGATAGCCTTATGTTTATGAATGGCGATGTTTGTATCGCTAATGAACGTATTGGATATTTTCCTTGATATGGACATTCAAATGCCCACTATGAAGCCACTTTCTTTCTGACCCTGGCCATCCAGTGGTGGCCAATCATTTCTGGAGCGGCCGTGGCTTGCCATCGCATGCGTTATCTGACCCTGCTTCTGGCCTCCGGGGCCATCCTGTCGGCCCAGACCACCGGCGCCCTTCAAGGCCGCGTGCTGGACACCAAGGGGCGGCCCGTGGCCGGGGCCCGTGTGGTCCTGAGCGGCAGTGGCATGCAGGGCGGACGCACGGCGGTGACGGATGAGACCGGCTCCTACCGGTTCGGCCTGCTGCCGCCGGGGCCGTGCATCATCACCGCCAGCAAGGAGGGGCTCAACACCGCGAAATCCCAGTTCCAGATCGGGCTGGATCGCACGTCCACGGTGGATCTGACCATGAATCCGGTGGCCACCGCGACGGTGGAGGTGACCGACGCGAACAGCACGGTGGACATGAAGGCCACCACCGTGGGCGCGAACTTCACCAGCGAATCCATCCTGAAACTCCCCACCACCCGCGACTTTGCGAACATCGCGTTGCTCTCGCCCGGTGTGACCCAGGACAACGCGGGCTTCAAGGTCTACGGCGCCTCGGGTGCAGAGAACAACTTCGTGGTGGATGGCATCAACACCACCAACGTGGAGTTCGGCACCCAGGGCAAGCGGATCCCCCAGGAATTCATCCAGGAATTCCAGGTCAAGACCGGTGGCTATGAGGCGGAGTATGGCAAGGCCACGGGCGGCATCATCAACGTGATCACCAAATCGGGTGGCAACACCTTTTCGGGTGATGTCTTCGCCTATTCCGAGGGCCGGATCTTCAAGAGTGGGAACAAGCACACGGACGACGCCAACCTCCGTCTGAAGCCCCTGCTGCTGGAGAACCGCACCTCGGAATTCGGCTTCGATATCGGCGGTCCGATCATCAAGGACAAGCTCTGGTTCTTCGCCGCCTACGATCGCCGCACCAACTCGCAGGAATCCCAGGTGCGGGTGCCGGGGCCGGACATCGGGCTGAAGGCCCCCACGGATTCCACCCGGGATCTTTACGCCGTGAAACTGACTTGGCGGTTTGCCGAGAACCAGACCCTCATCGCCTCCGTCCTCGGGGATCCGGAAAAGGTCACGGGTGCTGTGAAGGATCCCCAGGGCCCGGCGACCACCTGGGATGGCGAGCACAAGATCGGCGGCACGGATCTGAGCCTGCGGTACGAACTGACCGGGCAATCCTGGTTCGTCCAGCTCCAGGCCAGCCAGCATGAGGAGAAGAATTCCATCCTGGCCGCAGGCGCCGGGGCCTCGCTCATCCAGACCGTCGACAATGCCACCCAGCGGAACAGTGGCGGGTTCGGCCGTTACGACGACAAGGATTTCTCGCGCAAGAACCTGGCCGGTTCACTCACCTGGTATCTCGGGCCGCACGAGCTCAAGGGCGGGTTCGATCTCCAGACCGACAAGGCCACCATCCACCGCGGGTACTCGGGCGGCCAGCAGGTCACGGATTACGGCAACGGCACTTTCTCGCACTACTACTGGACCATCGCCGGGTCGGATGTGAACAACGCCCCCAGCATCATCTTCAATGCCTCCCCGAAGCACGAGAGCGCCGGCTACTTCGTCCAGGACAAATGGTCCGCCACTCCGGCTCTCACGCTCAACGTGGGCGCCCGGCTCGACACCACCAAGATCAAGGACCAGCACGGGGTCACGAAGATCGAGCTCAAGGACCAATGGGCGCCCCGCCTCGGCCTGATCTGGGACTGGGCCGGGAAGGGCCAGGACAAGGTCTACCTGAGCCTGTCGCGGTTCTACGAACAGGTCCCCCTCGACCTCGTCATCCGCTCCTTCAGCGACGAGAGCAATCCCACCATCTTCAACTACAGCACCACCAGCATGACCCCCGATCCCAGCGCAGGCACCAGCGCCATCGTGGGTTCCTACATCGAGCCGGTGGATTCCGATCTGAAGGGCCAGTACTCGGACGAGATGATTCTCGGGGTCGAGACCACCGTGGCCTCCAACTACGTCCTCGGAGCGAAATACATCCGCCGCTACATCGGGCGCGCCATTGAGGATTCCCTCGATGTGAACAGCACCACCGGCGACTACTTCATCATGAACCCGGGCTTCAGCCAGACCGGCAAGCAGTATCCCCGGGCCGTCCGCGACTACAAGGGGGTGGAGGTCAGCGTGCAGAAGAAGTTCGCGGACCACTACACCTGGCAGGCCTCGTACCTCTGGAGCAAGCTGGACGGCAACTACGAGGGCGCCTACCAGGGCGTCGGTGGGCCGGACGGGACCGGGCAGCTGGATCCGAACATCAATTCGGCCTTTGACGAGCCCGCCTTCATCGTCAACAGCGCAGGGCGGCTCAGCGGCGACCGCACCCACCAGCTCAAAGGGAATGGGTACTACGAGTGGGATTTCGGGCTCAGCCTCGGGGCTTCCTTCACCTATGCCACGGGCACCCCGGTCAACCGCCTCGGATTCGCGGATCAGGTGCAGCCTTTCCCGTACACCCGGTATGAACTCTTCCTCACCCCTCGGGGATCGGAAGGACGCACCCCGGGTACCACCCGTTTGGACATGAACCTGGGCTACGCCTTCAAGATTACCGGCAAGCAGCAGGTGCGGCTGATGCTCGACGTCACCAACGTCCTCAACAGCCAAAGCGCCACCATGTTGGATCAGCGGTACAACTTCAGTGGTCTCGACGCGGGTCAGACGAACCCGTACTTCAAGGCGCCCACAACCTTCCAGGCACCCCGCTCGATCCGTCTCGGCATCCGCTACAGCTTCTGATCCCGGTCTGGATTTGAACGAAGCGGCTCCTCCGGGAGCCGCTTCTGTTTCTGCTACAGCACCTTGGGCACGACGAATTGCCCCCGGTCCTGCTCCGGCGCATTCGCCAAGGCCTGGGCCTGGGTGAAGGTGTCACGGGGCTCGTCCTCCCGCCGGGGCAGGGGCCGGCCGAGGCCGGCGAGCATGGGCTCCACCTCCTCCAGCGTCAGTTCGTCCAGGCTGGCCGCATGGGTGAGCATGCGGGTCATGGCCACGCGCATGGGCTCGATCTCCTCCTCCCGCAGGCTCAAGTGGGCCAGGGTGGCGCAGCGCAACACATCCTCGCGGGTCACGTCCATGTCGGCTCCTCAAGACCACATCAGAAAAAGAAAAATCAATTGGCCACAAAGAACACAAAGATCACAAAGTAATGCTTTTTTGTGTAATTTGTGCTCTTTGTGGCTGATTGTCATTCCATATGAATTTACGGATTTCGAATTTGGGAGAACCGAAATTGATTAAAAGCCCGTGTTCTTCTCGTGAGGCTTTGAGGTAGCCCAGGACCTGGGCCTCATGTTCTGGGGCCAGGCTTTTGGCGGTTTTCAATTCGACGATCAGAACGCCTTCCACCACTAGATCAGCCAGGTAATCCCCGATCAGAGTCCCATCTTCGTCATAGACCTTGATGGGCTGCTGCGGCTCCACCCGCAACCCTGCCTTGCGCAGGCGATGGATCAGAGCATTCTCGTAAACCTTTTCAAGGTGCCCGTGTCCCAGATAGGCGTGGATTTGAAAGGCTGTCTGGCGGATCTGGTCACACAAGGCTTTGATATCGAGCATGTCGGATTCTCTATGTTTCCTTCAGGCCAGTTTGAGGTCGGGGTCGGCGTTCTGGATCCAAGGCTCCACGTCCGGTGGCAGCAGGGCGCCGGCCGCGGCGATCATGGCCCCGTTGTCCGTGCAGAGACGCGGTTCGGGGATGGCCAGGGTCAGGCCCTCCCGGGCGGCCAGGGCCGCGGCCTCGGCCCGCAGTCTTGAATTGCAGGCCACGCCGCCGCTGATCACCAGGCTGCGGGCGCCGTGCTCCTCCGCCAGCGCGGGAATGGGCTTCAGCAGCCAGGTGGAGATGGCTTCCTGCAGGCTGCGGCAGAGCCCCTGGACGTCGGGATCTCCGGCCCCCGCTGTGGCGAGGCGCTGATTCCGTTCCACCCGCAGCTTCACGGCCGTTTTCAGCCCCGAGAAACTCCAGGAGGCCTTGCCGTCGCGGAACTTCGGCGGCGTGAAGGGCTCGGTGGCCCGGGCCGCGACCTGGGCGCAGGCGTCCACCACCGGGCCACCGGGGTAGCCCAGGTTCAGCATGCGTGCAGCCTTGTCGAAGGCCTCGCCCGCGGCATCGTCACGGGTCTTCTGGAGCAGCTGGAGCGAGGTCCAGTCCTTCGCCAGGTAGAGATGGGTGTGCCCCCCGGACACCAGCAGCACCAGGGCCGGGAAGGGCAGCTCCGGCGCGGCGAAGCGGGCGGCGTTGAGGTGCCCCAGCAGGTGGTGGACGCCCACCCAGGGCAGGCCCTCTCGCCACGCCACGGCCTTGCTGGCGCTGAAAGTGGCCAGCAGGCTGCCGACCAGGCCGGGGCCACGGGTGACAGCGATGCGGTCGAGGTCGGCAAGCTGGACTCCCGCCTGGGCCAGGGCGCCGGCCATGACCGTGCGCACCTGCAGCAGGTGCTCCCGCGCCGCCAGCTCAGGCACCACGCCGCCGAAAGGGCCATGGATGCCGTCCTGGCTCTCCCGCACCAGGGAGCGCAGCACAGGGCCCGCGGGCGTCTCCTCCACCACGGCGGCGGAGCAGTCGTCGCAGGAGGATTCCAGGCCGAGGATCAGCATCCCTCAAGTGTATCCTGGGCCCGATGACCCTCGTTCCCACCCGCATCCAGCTGAACCGCCCCCTTCCGCCCCTCACCTATCTGGCGCCGGAGGGCCTGCCAACGGGTGTGCGGGTGCGGGTGCGGGTGCGGAACAGCCTGGCAGTGGGTCTGGCCATGGGACCGGATCCCGCGCCACCCGCGGCGAAGCTGCGTCCCGTGGATGCGGTCGTCGATCCCTTCTCCCTGCTGCCGCCGAAGCTGCGGGAGCTGCAGGCCTTCGCCGCACGCTACTACGGCTGCTTGGAGGCCCACCTGCTGCCCCTGAGCCTGCCCCAGGCGCTGCTGCCCCACTGGGAGGCGGACGAGGATGGACAGCGCTTGTCCTTCCACCGCGACCGGGGTGCCTGGGAGGTGCTCGCAGAGCTGGGCGAGGCCTGGCACCGGGATCCCTCCATCCTCCCCACGCTGCTCCATCGGCCGCTCCTTCGTGGCGCCGGCTTCACAGAGGTCCGCCTTACAGGCGCGCCTCATCCGCCCCGGGTGACGCCATCCCAAGCCAAGGTACTGCTCGCGTTGGAGGACGCGGGCGGGGCGCTGATGGAGCCCGAGCTGCTGGAAGCCGCGGGGGTAGGCGCCTCTGTGTTGGGCACCCTGGAGAAGCGGGGGCTCATCGAACGGATGAAGCGGGTGGACCTGCTGGGCCAGCGGCGGGAGGCCGGCCTGGACCGCACGGTCGTGATGAATGAGGAGCAACGGGTCGCCCTGGAAGCCGTGGCCCTTGGGACTTTCGGTGTCCACCTCCTCCAGGGCGTGACGGGCTCGGGCAAGACCGAGGTGTATCTCGCCTTGGCGGAGCGCGTACTGGCCGAGGGCCGGCGGGTGCTGTGGCTGGTGCCGGAGATCGGACTCACGGCCCGGTTGCTCGATCGCCTGGAGGCCCGGTTCCCGGGCCGCATCGCCGTGGGTCACGCGGGGCTCAACGCCGGAGAGAAGCACGGCGACGTGGTGCGCCTGCTCTTCAACGGGGCCGACCTCTTCGTGGGTGTGCGGAATGCGGTCATGGCGCCCCTCCGCGACATCGGCCTCATCGTGGTCGACGAGGAGCATGAGGGCTCCTACAAGTCGGAGGAGCATCCCCGCATCCATGCCCGGGATCTGGCCATCAAGCGGGCCCAGCTTGAGGGCTGCCCCATCGTGCTGGGCAGTGCCACACCGAGCCTCGAAAGCTGGCAGGCGGCCCGGAGTGGACGCTACCGGTTGCTCCAGCTGAAGCAGAGGCCCGCGGGGATCACGCTGCCCACGGTGGAGATCGTCGATCTGCGGGACGCCTACCGGCAGGTGCGGCGGAAGGTGATC
>Ga0255338_1005459_pt1 | contig 11698 bp, 12 predicted proteins | sample MeOH1_35cm_T4_19_FD_203715 | JGI IMG/M metagenome (GOLD analysis project Ga0255338, IMG submission 203715) | Sandy soil microbial communities from University of British Columbia, Vancouver, Canada - MeOH1_35cm_T4_195 | ecosystem: Engineered > Artificial ecosystem > Sand microcosm > Unclassified ... | reverse complement strand
GATGTCTTCCGCGCCACGCAGACGACAGGGCGTCGTGCCGCAGACCTGCACGTGAGCCTTCTTACCGACCGGCTGCAGGATGAACTGCGTATAGAAAGTCGCGATCTCCAGCGCGCGGATATAGGGCATGCCGAGCATATCGGCGATATGCTCGATCGCCTTCTGCGGCAGCCAGCCGCCGATCTGATCCTGCGCGCGCATCAATATCGGGATGATAGCAGAGGCCTGCCGGCCTTCCGGATATTTGGCGATGGTGGCCTTGGCCCAGGCGAGATTCTCCTTGGTGAAGGAGAACTCTTTCGGCTGCTGCTCAGGCGGGGCGAGACGGCGGACGCTCATCGGTCGACCTCCCCGAACACGATGTCGATGGAGCCGAGGATGGCGGAGACGTCAGCCAGCATGTGACCCTTGCAGAGGAAATCCATGGCCTGAAGATGCGCAAAGCCCGGCGCGCGGATCTTGCACTTGTAGGGCTTATTAGTACCGTCGGCGACGAGATAGACGCCGAACTCGCCCTTCGGCGCTTCGACCGCGGCGTACACCTCGCCGGCGGGCACATGATAACCCTCGGTGTAGAGCTTGAAGTGATGGATGAGCGCTTCCATCGAGCGCTTCATCTCGCCGCGCTTCGGCGGCACGATCTTGTTGTCGTCGACCGTGTAAGGCCCCTGCCCTTCGGGCGAACGCAGCTTATCGCAGCACTGCTTCATGATCTTCACCGACTGCCGCATCTCCTCCATGCGGATGAGATAGCGGTCGAAGCAGTCGCCGTTCTTGCCGACCGGAATGTCGAAGTCCAATTCGGCGTAGCACTCATAGGGCTGAGATTTGCGCAGGTCCCAGGCCGCGCCCGAGCCGCGCACCATCACGCCGGAGAAGCCCCAATTCCAGCAATCGGCAAGCGACACCACGCCGATGTCGACATTGCGCTGCTTGAAGATGCGGTTGCCGGTCAACAGCGCGTCGAGATCGGCGACCGTCTTCAGGAACGGATCGCAGAAGCCATGGATGTCGTCGATGAGCTGCGGCGGCATGTCCTCGTGCACGCCGCCCGGCCGGAAGTAGTTGGCGTGCATCCGCGAGCCTGAGACGCGCTCGTAGAACACCATCAGCTTCTCGCGCTCCTCGAAGCCCCAGAGCGGCGGGGTGAGCGCGCCGACGTCCATCGCCTGCGTGGTGACGTTGAGCAGATGCGAGAGAAGCCGCCCGATTTCGGAATAGAGCACGCGGATGAGCTGGGCGCGCTTAGGCACCGTGATGCCGAGGAGCTTCTCCACCGCGAGGCAGAAGGCGTGCTCCTGATTCATCGGCGCGACGTAATCGAGCCGATCGAAATACGGCACCGCCTGCGTATAGGTCTTCGCCTCGATCAGCTTCTCGGTGCCGCGATGCAAAAGGCCGATATGCGGATCGACGCGCTCGACGATCTCGCCGTCGAGCTCCAGCACCAGTCGCAGCACGCCGTGCGCGGCCGGATGCTGCGGGCCGAAGTTGATGGTGAAGTTACGCAGCGACGTCTCGGCCATTACGAACCCTTACCCTCGCCTTTGGCCTTCTCATCGCCCGGCAGCACATAGTCGGTGCCTTCCCACGGCGAGAGGAAGTCGAAGTTGCGGAATTCCTGTGCGAGCTGGACCTTGTCGTAAACGACGCGCTTCTGCTCGTCGTCGTAACGAACCTCGACGAAGCCGGTCATCGGGAAATCCTTGCGCAGCGGATGCCCCTGGAAACCGTAGTCGGTCAGGATGCGCCGCATGTCTGGGTGGCCGGTGAACAGCACTCCGTAGAGATCGTAGGCCTCGCGTTCGAACCAGTCGGCGCCCTTGAACACACCGATCAGCGACGGCACGGGCGTGACCTCGTCGGTCATCACCTTGAGCCTGATGCGCTGGTTCAGCCGCGGCGACAGGAAGTGATAGACGACGTCGAAGCGCCGCTCGCGGCTCGGCCAGTCGACCGCCGTCACGTCGATGATATTGATGAACTGGCAACCCGGATCGTCGCGCAGGAAGGTCGCGACCTGAACGACGTCCGCCGCGCACGCCAGCACGGTGAGCTCGCCCCGCGCCACCTCATGACCGATGACGGCGGACGGCAGCGCCGTCTTGATGGTGTGGCCGAGCCTGTCGAGCGTGTCTTCCATGTCAGTCCACGATGAAAAGGCGCGCGCCACGCGCGGTGTGTGAGCGATGCGCGTCCATGCCGTCGGCCACCTGATAGCTCATGCCGGGCTTGAGCGTGAAGGCGCGCCCGTCCTTGAGATCGGTCGTCAGCTCGCCGTCGACACAGAAAAGAATGTGGCCCTTCTCACACCAGTGATCGGCCACATAGCCGGGCGAGTACTCGACCATGCGAACGCGAATGTCGCCGAACTGTCGCGTCCGCCAGGTGGCGATACCGGCATCGCCCTTGTGCGTCGTCGCTTCGACGCTCGCCCAATCTGTCGTTCCAAACGGGATGCCGGTCATCTGCATGTCTTACCGCTCGATCGTACCGGTGCGCCGGATCTTCTTCTGCAACAGCATCACGCCGTAGAGCAGCGCCTCGGCGGTCGGCGGACAGCCAGGCACGTAGATGTCGACGGGCACGATGCGGTCGCAGCCGCGCACCACGGAATACGAGTAGTGATAGTAACCGCCGCCATTGGCGCAGGAGCCCATGGAGATGACGTAGCGCGGCTCCGGCATCTGGTCGTAGACCTTGCGCAAAGCCGGGGCCATCTTGTTGGTCAGCGTGCCAGCGACGATCATCACGTCGGATTGACGGGGCGAGGCGCGCGGCGCGAAGCCGAAGCGCTCGGCGTCATAGCGCGGCATCGACATCTGCATCATCTCGACCGCGCAGCAGGCGAGACCGAACGTCATCCACATCAGCGAGCCGGTGCGCGCCCAGGTGATGAGATCGTCGGCGGCGGTGACGATGAATCCCTTGTCGGACAGTTCGTTGTTCACGCCGACGAAAAATGCATCGTCGGCACCGATCGGCCTGCCGGTCGCCGGATCGAGAATGCCTTTGGGGGCTGGCGCGACGAGGGTCATGGCTTGCTCAATCCCATTCCAGCGCCCCCTTCTTCCACTCATATATGAAGCCGATGGTGAGCACGCCAAGGAAGATCATCATCGACCAGAACCCGAACACGCCGACTTCCTTGAACGCCACCGCCCAAGGGAACAGGAAGCTGACTTCGAGATCGAAAATGATGAAGAGGATGGCGACGAGATAGAAGCGCACGTCGAACTTCATGCGCGCGTCGTCGAAGGCGTTGAAGCCGCATTCGTAGGCGGACAGCTTCTCGGGATCGGGCTGCTGGTAGGCGACGATGAAGGGCGCGATCAGGAGCGCCAGACCGATCACCAACGCGACCGCGATGAAGATAACCAGCGGAAGATAGTCCAGCAGCAATGCGCTCATGGCGACCTCAAGCGTACAGCCCGCCCAACCCGGAGATACGCCCGCCCTGGACTGCCCGGCAGCCGGAGAGGCGCCGTAAAACCGCACAAAACGCCCTTGTTTAGATTGGAATGGCTCAAGGACGGGAGCGGGCGAGGCTTAACGCAACGCACAAGGGGAGGCAAGCCGTCCTTCGGCGACATCCACGAGGCTCAGCGTCACCCGCAGAGCGGGTCCGCGCCGTTGCATGATTGACGCGTCCCAAGCCGGCTTCGATAGTCGCACCGGGCGACCGTCACAAACAAAAAAGCCCGGGGAAACGCATGTCACTTCTGCGATCCGTCGCAGTCCTGCTGGTTACGGCAGGCCTGCTCGCGCCTGGAACGGTGCGGGCAGACGACTACCCTTCCCGGCCGGTGAAGATCATCGTGCCGTTCGGCGCCGGCGGACCGACCGATGTCTTCACCCGCGCCATTGCCGAGGAATTGCACAAAGCCTTGCGCCAGCCCTTCGTGCTGGAGAATCGGCCGGGGGCCGGGACCACGATCGGCACCGAGCTCGTGGCCAAGGCGGCACCCGACGGTTACACGCTGCTGATGGTCTCCGGCACCCAGACGGTGAACGAGACTCTCTATGCCCGCAAGAATTACCGCCTGATGCAGGACCTTACGCCGGTCGCCCCGCTGATCGACACCGACCTGGTGCTGGTGGTCCACCCCTCGGTGCCGGCCAAGAGCGTTGGCGAACTGCTGGCGCTCGCGCGGGCCAAGCCCGGGACGCTCAACTATGGTTCATCGGGCCCCGGCTCGAACTATCACATGGCCGGCGAGCTCTTGCGGAACCTGACCGGCGTTGACATCGTACATGTGCCCTACAAGGGATCGACCGGCGCCCGGAACGACATCCTCAGCGGGCAGATCCAGATCCTGTTCGACAGCGTGCCCACCATGGCGCCGACCATCCAGGCCGGCATGGTGCGCGCGCTCGGCACCAGCGGCAAACAACGCTCGCCGATCCTGCCCAACGTGCCGACGCTTGCCGAGGCCGGCGTACCCGGCTTTCAGGCCACGCTCTGGGTCGGCCTCATGGCGCCGAAGGGTACGCCCCAGCCCATCATCGAAAAGCTCAATCGAGAGATCACGAAAATCGTGCAACGGCCGGACATCAAAGCGGCCTGGGAGAAGCTCGGCGCCTCACCGCTCGTAATGACGCAGCCGCAATTCGCGACCTTCATGCAGGCCGAGGTCGAGAAATGGGCTAAGGTGATCGCGGCCAACCGCATCGCGCCGGTCAACTGACATCGGCCGGCGAACCAAGCAAAAAATACGGGGACCCAATGAACGAGATGACGATGCCCATTAAGGGCGAGGATCACTGGACCACCAAAGACGGCGACGTAAAGCTGTTCCTGTTCGAGAAGTGCATCGGCGATCCGGCCAAGACCAAAGGCACCATCCTGTTCGTGCACGGCTCCTCGATGGCCGGCCAGCCCACGTTCGATCTGCAAGTGCCAGGGCGTCCGGATTCCTCGGCCATGGACCATTTCGCCAAGCGCGGCTTCGATTGCTGGTCTGTGGACATGGAAGGCTATGGCCGCTCGACCAAGGACCGCGACAACAACGCGCCGATTTCGATGGGCGCCGACGACTGCTACGCGGCCGCGCTCTACATCCAAAAGCTGCGGGGGAAACGCCCCCTGTTCGTCTACGGCATTTCATCCGGCGCGCTGCGCGCGGCGATGTTCGCCGAGCGTCATTCCGAGCTGGTGGCGCGGCTCGCGCTCGACGCCATGGTGTGGACAGGCGAAGGCTCACCGACGCTCGAACAGCGCCGCAAGAAGCTCGACGAATTCAAAGCCATCAACCGGCGGCCAATGAACAAGGCCTTCATCCATTCGGTGTTCGATCGCGACCATCCCGACACTGCCGAGCGCAAGGTGATCGAAGCCTTCGCCGACGCCGTCTGTGCGCTTGATGACTCGGTGCCGACCGGCACTTACGTCGACATGTGCTCGAAGCTGCCGGTGGTGAACCCCGAGAAGATCACCGTGCCGACGCTGATCATGCGCGGCCAGCACGACGGCATCGCCTCGATGGACGATCTTCTGAAGTTTTTCGCCAAGCTGCCGAACCCGGACAAGCAGTTCACGGTGATGTCCGGCATCTCGCACGCGAGCTTCCAGCAGAAGAACTACGTGATGGTCTATCACATCCTAGCGGGTTGGTTCTCGCAGCCGGAGCCGGTTTATAAAGGCTAGCGCGGCAAGACTTCGACTATCGTCCCGGGCGAGCGCGAAGCACGAGGCCCGGGACTGTCGCCACCGAGACCTCTCAAGTCACCTCTGGACCTCCCAAAATGTCATGGCCGGGCATAGCCCGTCGAACACGGGCGTGAACACCCTTATGTCCCGGCCATCTCGCTGAGGCGGGTATCGTGCTAACCATGCAGCGTCGCCGGGACGAGCCCGCACTGGTTCCCCCGGCTATCCGTGATGCGCAAAGACCTCCTTCGCCGCAAATAGACCGTTGACCGCGGCGGGAAAGCCTGCATAGACCGCCATCTGCATGATGACTTCTATGATCTCATCGCGGGAAAGCCCCACATTCAGGCCCGCCTCGATATGCACCTTCAGTTGCGGCGCCGCATTGCCCATCGCTGTCAAGGCGGCGATGGTCGCAACCTCCCGCGCGCGCAGATCGAGGCCCGGCCGGGAATAGATGTCGCCGAAAGGAAACTCGATCACATAGCGGGCAAAGTCCGGCGCGATATCCCCAAGCGAGGCGACAACATTCTCTCCTGCCTGGCCGTCGATTTCAGACAGGACGCGCGTGCCCCGCGCTAGTCGGCTTTCGCTTTCGTGTTGGCTGTGTGTCATGCGTTTTCATCCTCTGTTCCGAGCTGGCGTAGCCAGCGATCTTGGTGTCGAGGACGAGAAGACAGGCTTGGAGCTGGGCGACATGTTCCCGCACGCGTGTGCGATGCCGTTCGAGCAGTTCGCGCCGTTCGGTCGCGGTCACCGAACCGGCCTCCCGAAGCTTCGCATAACGCCGCATGTCCTGGATCGGCATCGCGATCGTCTTCAGGCGGCCAAGAAATTCGATCCAGTTCAGGATCGATGCGTCGTAGTCACGCTGTCCCGACCGATCCCGATGCGCATGGGGAAGCAACCCAATGCGCTCGTAATAGCGGATGGTGTGGACCGAGAATCGCGATCGCTTTGCAAGCTCACCAATCTTCATAACTGTCTTTGTCTCGTCACGACGCTCGCAAACCTACGGGTTAGAGCGCACTCTAGGTCAAGCGCCAAAATGCCGTTTGCGAAATGCAGCGTGGCCGTCGGTACAAATCGGACCGGCTGCGATGGCGCCTGATTCAAGTGCTCAACTTTTCCGCCAGTTCCCCTAGATCCTGTCCCGCAACATCGACCGGTATCGTAGGCGCCACCTCGCCCTTGCCCGGCCCGTGCTCGTTCGGCCGCGCGATGTGCGCGGTGCGCAGACCGCACGCCGCGGCGGCGGCGAGATCGCTCGAATGCGCGGCGACCATCATGCAGTGCTCGGGCTTGAGATCGAACGCTTCGCAGGCCGCGTAATAGACACGCGGCTTGGGCTTGTAGTCGCCGGCGACCTCAGCTCCCAAGATCGCATCCCACGGCAGGTTGTTGCGGCGGGCGAGATCGACCATCAGCGAGATGTTGCCGTTCGAGCAAGGAGCGATCAGAAATTGGCGCTTGAGGCGCGCGAGCGCCGCTGGCACCTCCGGCCAAGCATCCAGCCGGTGCCAAGCGAGCGTCAGTTCATGCAGCACGGGATCGGGCAATCCGGTCAGGCCCAAACGCGGAATGAACCGCTCCAGGTTCTTCCGGTGCAGCACGTCGAGCTTGGAGAAGGGGATGCGCCCGGCGCGGACCTCCTCCATGCCGGGCTGGTACTCGTCCCGCCAGGCGTCGGCAAAGGCCTCCCAGTCGAGATTGTGGCCGAGCGGCTCCAGGACGCGGTTTGCCTCCCGGGCGACCGATGTCCGCCAGTCGACCAGCGTACCGAAGACGTCGAAGAAGAGCGCTCTGACGCCGGACAAGGGGGTGTCTGCGCGCATGGACATCGCCCCGGCTGGGGGCCCGCAATGTGGGCTAAGTCTTTGATAAAATGGCGGGAGCGACGGGACTCGAACCCGCGGCCTCTGCCGTGACAGGGCAGCGCTCTAACCAACTGAGCTACGCCCCCGCGGGCGTGGGGCAGGAGTTAAAGGGGGGCTGCTCTCAAGTCAAGGACTCCCCGTTTCACCCCGGCCGATTTGCGAAAAAGCCTTATTTTATGCGACAAATCGATGGTCACAGCGCCCCCGAATCGTCTATTCGGGCAGGGCGTCCGGCGTTTCGCCGCGCGCCGCGGATTCGACAGGAGGGTCCCAACGATGGCTACGGCACCTGGAAAGACAGCGACTCCGGCTACGGTCACCCTGAAGCATCTCGCCGCCGCACTCGCGGACACGCACGAGATGCCGAAGAAGCAGGCGGAAACCGTGCTCGGCGACCTCGTCGACAACATCGTCAAGCACCTGAAGAAGGGTGAGAAGATTCGTATCGGCGGCCTTGGCATTCTCCAGGTTCGCAAGCGCGCCGCGCGCATGGGCCGCAATCCGGCCACCGGCGAAGCGATCCAGATCAAGGCGTCGAAGAAAGTCGCCTTCCGCGCTTCCAAGGAGCTGAAGGAAGCGATCTGACGGCGTTAAGCGACCCTCCGGGGATTTCAGGCGGCAGGCGCGGAGCAGATCGCGCCTGCCGTTTTTGTTTTGACTTTCGGCTATGCTTGCCTCGCAGCCACCGATAACGATAAACGGACAGCGCGGGCGATTAGCTCAGTTGGTAGAGCGCCTCCTTTACACGGAGGATGTCGGCGGTTCGAGTCCGTCATCGCCCACCAGCCTTCGCTTGCTGCGCAAGCTACGGCTCGGCAAGCCACCTCGAAATCGCAGCAAACGAAGACTGCCGCGCCGAAGTTGCGAAGCAACGAAGGCGGGCCGATATGAAAACGGCGCCTTACGGCGCCGTTTCCTATTGCAGATGCCCTGCCCGGCTTAGTGCGCGGTCAGGCCGGAGCCCTCTTCGTCCGCCGCGGCGTCGGAGGCCGCGACCTTGGCGTTCTCTTCGTCCCAGACGATCGCCTCGGGCTTGCGCACCAGCGCGCGCGCCAGCACTTCGTCCATGCGCGACACCGGGATGATCTCCAGGTGCTTCTTGATCGTGTCGGAGATCTCCACCAGGTCCTTGGCGTTTTCCTCCGGGATCAGCACGGTCTTCATGCCGCCGCGGGCCGCGGCGAGCAGCTTCTCCTTCAGGCCGCCGATCGGCAGCACGCGGCCGCGCAAGGTGATCTCGCCGGTCATGGCGACGTCGCGGCGCACCGGAATGCCGGTCATCACCGAAACGATCGAAGTGACCATGGCGACGCCCGCCGACGGACCGTCCTTCGGCGTCGCGCCTTCCGGCACGTGCACGTGGATGTCGCGCCTGTCGAACAGCGGCGGCTCGATGCCGAAGGCGACCGCGCGCGAGCGGACGTAAGACGCCGCCGCCGAGATCGACTCCTTCATCACGTCGCGCAGGTTGCCGGTGACGGTCATCTTGCCCTTGCCGGGCATGGACGTGCCTTCGATGGTGAGCAGCTCGCCGCCCACATCGGTCCAGGCGAGGCCCGTGACGACGCCGACCAGATCCTCCGCCTCGATCTCGCCGTAGCGATACTTGGGCACGCCCAGGTAATCGCCCAGCGTCGCGGCAGTGACGGCGATCGACTTCTTCTTCGACGTCATCAGCTCCTTCACCGCCTTGCGGATCAGGGTCGACAGCTCGCGCTCGAGATTGCGCACGCCCGCTTCCCGCGTGTAGCGGCGGATCAGCGTCAGCAGCGCCTCGTCGTCGATCGACCATTCCTTCATCTGGAGGCCGTGCTTGGCGACCGCGTGCGGGATCAGATGCTTGCGCGCGATCTCGACCTTCTCATCCTCCGTGTAACCGGCGATGCGGATGATCTCCATGCGATCCATCAGCGGCCCAGGGATATTCAGCGTATTGGCCGTGGTGATGAACATCACGTTGGAGAGGTCGTACTCCACCTCCAGGTAGTGGTCGGCAAACGTCGCGTTCTGCTCCGGATCGAGCACCTCGAGCAGCGCCGAAGACGGATCGCCGCGGAAATCGGCGCCCATCTTGTCGATCTCGTCGAGCAGGAACAGCGGGTTCGACGTCTTGGCCTTGCGCATCGACTGGATGATCTTGCCGGGCATCGAGCCGATGTAAGTCCGACGGTGGCCGCGGATCTCGGCCTCGTCACGCACGCCGCCGAGCGACACGCGCACGAATTCGCGGCCGGTCGCCTTGGCGATCGACTTGCCGAGCGAGGTCTTGCCGACGCCCGGAGGGCCGACGAGGCACAGGATCGGGCCGGTCAGCTTGTTGGCGCGCTGCTGCACGGCGAGGTACTCGACGATACGCTCCTTGACCTTCTCTAGGCCATAGTGATCGGCATCGAGCACCGTCTCGGCGGCAGTGAGATCCTTCTTGACCTTGCTCTTCTTGCCCCACGGGATCGACAAGAGCCAGTCGAGATAGTTGCGTACGACCGTCGCTTCAGCAGACATCGGCGACATCTGACGCAGCTTCTTCAGCTCGTGCGTGGCCTTCTCGCGGGCTTCCTTGGAGAGCTTGGTCTTCTTGATCTTGTCTTCCAGCTCCTGGAGCTCGTCACGGCCTTCCTCGTCGCCGAGCTCCTTCTGGATCGCCTTCATCTGTTCGTTGAGATAGTACTCGCGCTGCGTCTTCTCCATCTGCCGCTTGACGCGGGTACGGATGCGCTTTTCCACCTGCAGTACGGAGATCTCGCTCTCCATCAGGCCGAGCACCTTCTCCAGGCGCTGTGTGACGGACGGCGTCTCCAGGATGTCTTGCTTGTCCGGAATCTTGACGGCGAGATGCGACGCGACCGTGTCGGCGAGCTTGGCATAGTCCTCGATCTGCTGGACCACGCCGACGACTTCCGGCGACACCTTCTTGTTGAGCTTCACATAGTTCTCGAACTCATTGACGACCGAACGCGCCATCGCCTCGGCCTCGACGCGTTCGCCCATGTCGTCGGCGATCGCGGAAGCGTCGGCTTCGTAATATTCATTGCGGTCGGTGTACTTGAGAACCTTTGCGCGCGCGGCGCCCTCGACCAGCACTTTCACGGTGCCGTCGGGCAGCTTCAAAAGCTGCAGCACGCTCGCCAGCGTGCCGACCTCGAAGATCGCATCGGTCGCCGGATCGTCGTCAGAGGCGTTCTTCTGCGTCGCGAGCAGAATAAAGGTGTCGGAGCGCATCACCTCTTCCAGCGCCTTGATCGACTTTTCGCGGCCGACGAAGAGCGGAACGATCATGTGCGGAAACACCACGATGTCGCGCAACGGCAGCACCGGATAGGCCCGGGTCTCGCCCGGCTGCAGCTGAGGTCGTGGCTTGGTGGTCATGGGCTTAAATCCTTGTTGTTGTGCCCCTGCCGTAGCGGCCCGCGAAGCGGCTCCGCCGGACAGTGCCGGGATGTTTGGGTAAGGCTGCGACGGGCAACAAGACCGCCCGGCGCGCGTGGAGGGTGCGAGGCCCCACCCAATCGGAAGCTATGATTCGTACGCCAGTTCGTTTCGGATACTATACGTATGCCGACCCCTGTGGGTCCGCAAGTAAGCCGAATCCCAGTTAAGACTGGCAGAATCTACCGGATTGGTATCGCGCAAAGCACGAGCGGGCGGGCTTTTCCCCGTCATACGGGAGCCCGCCGCTGGTCGGTATCAGGCGCTAGCGCTGCCCGATTCCGCCGTCCGGTCGCTGCGGTCGGCGTAGATGTAGAGCGGACGCGCGGTTCCCTCGACCACTTCGCGCGAGATCACGACCTCTTCGACACCCTCGAGGCTCGGCAGGTCGAACATGGTGTCGAGCAGGATGCCCTCCATGATGGAGCGCAGGCCGCGCGCGCCGGTCTTGCGTTCGATCGCCTTGCGGGCGATGGCGCCGAGCGCCTCTTCCGCCAGCGTGAGATCGATCGACTCCATCTCGAACAGACGCTGATACTGCTTCACCAGCGCGTTCTTCGGCTCGACCAGGATCTTCTTGAGCGAGGCCTCGTCGAGGTCTTCGAGCGTCGCGACCACCGGCAGACGGCCGACGAATTCCGGGATCAAACCGTACTTGAGCAAATCCTCCGGCTCGACCTCACGGAAGATTTCGCCCTGCTTGCGGTCTTCCGGCGCTGCCACGCGCGCGCCGAAGCCGATCGAC
>Ga0255338_1005458_pt1 | contig 11699 bp, 19 predicted proteins | sample MeOH1_35cm_T4_19_FD_203715 | JGI IMG/M metagenome (GOLD analysis project Ga0255338, IMG submission 203715) | Sandy soil microbial communities from University of British Columbia, Vancouver, Canada - MeOH1_35cm_T4_195 | ecosystem: Engineered > Artificial ecosystem > Sand microcosm > Unclassified ... | reverse complement strand
GTTGCTCCACGCAGCGCCAGGTGCTCACAGGCGGGATTTCCAGCGAGGCGGCAATATCGTGGATGGTCAGCGCCTTGCCGGCGATGGCATCCAGAATCGCGGCCTTGCGTGCGGCTAGTATCTCGCGCCTGGTGCGCACCAGCGGCATGTGGTGCAGTTCGCCCATAGTGTGGCGTACCTGTTTCTGCGTGTCTGTCATGCCGTCGCCTCGCCGTCAATGATCCAGGTCGGCCGGCAGTAATCGCCATCGTTGCGCGGGAACAGATGGATAAGCGGGCGCGTAGTTCCGTAGTCCGGCGCTTGCTGGCCTGGCGTCCGCTCCTTTGCAAAAACGTATTCACCAGCGCGTAGGCCGAACAGCATAACCAGGCGATTCGCCGTGATGTGGTGCAGTTGCCCATCGCTGCGGCTCACAACGTCGCCCGCGTGCAGGACGTATAGCGGATTCAGCATGCTGCGCACTCACCTTGCCCCAGCGCCTTGCCTGCAGCATTCCACGCCGCGCACCAGGCGCAAGGTTTGCCGGCCTCGGCGTTGCCCACGTTCCAGACGCCAGGCTTATCGTGCGCGTGCCCTGGCGCGTTGCCGTCGCCGCGCACCAGACCCGGCATTTCGCGCATTACTGCGGACAGTAGCTCGCGCCAGTCAATGCCCTGCACCGGCTCCAACTGGCGCGCGCGGTCCACCAGGTCCAGTACGGATTCCCTGCGGATAACCCGGCGCCCGTCAATCTCGCCCACCACGCCAACCGCTGCCAACATGGCGCGCAGCAGATCCAGCTTTGCGCCGCTAATGTCTTTGCTCATATCGTGCCCCATCGAATAAAAAGGCGGCGCGCCCGCCGGGAAACCAAAGCGCGCCGCATGAAACCGTTTGCCGGCCAGGCCGGCGGTTGTGTTATGCGTGCGCCTCTAGCTGGTCGATCAGGCGTCCCAGCTCCGCGATGCTTTCCTGCAGCGCGTCCCGCACATGGATGGATTCGCCAACCGTGCCGTTGCCGTTCTTCACCGCCGGCGCGATGCGCGCTGCGTTGTTTCGAGTGAAGCGCATAGCCTTATCCGGCCCGCCGGCAACGCGTGCGTTGCTGAGAACGCCGGCGCCGTCTACATCGAACGTCATGCAAAGCCCCTGGCAACGGATGATGTAGCCGTCAGACAGCGACAGGCAGCCAAGCGACGAAAGGAAAGCCTGCAGGCGCGCGCGGTCCTCGCGCATTTCGGTAACGAACGGGTGAACATTTTTAGCGGTGGTGGTGGCGGTCATGGTGTCGTCCTGGTGCGCGTGATGGATGGCCCGCCGTGGCTGGCGCCGTGATTTAGAACTGGTAGTAGGCGAAAAAACCGCACTCCGGGTCGCTGCAGTCCTCGCTGTCAAACTTCGCGTTGCCAAGCTTGGCCAGGATCTGCTTTGCCTTTGCGAACTGGTCCGCAGCCATCACGCACAGCGAAAACATATTCGCGTGGCAGAAAGTGATTTCAGCGGTCACGCCATCGCGCGCCAGTTGCGCGGCGAACTTGGATTCAATCTGCTTGATTGCTGCGGTCATTTCGTTTGCTCCGTGATGCGTTGTCGATGAACAGTATTCTACGCGATGAATACTAACGACGCGACACTTATATTCACGCCGATGAATTCATGCCGGCAACGAACGCCGGCGGGTTGCGCCAGCTAGTCAGGTGCCACCCTCCGCACAGGCGGCATTCATAGGCGCGCTGCGGTGTCTTGCCGCCGTCCATGATGGTTGCCGCAAAGCCTGGGATCATGGCCACGGCTGCGGCCTCGCTGCGGAATCGCTGCTTGACGCAAACCGCCTGCCCGTCCGGCATGCGCCAGGCGATAACGTGTCCCGCTGCCACAACCAGGCGGGCGCCCGACTCGCGCACCAGCGCCCGCATTACCTTGCGCTGGCGCTTGCGGTTGTCGAAACGCTGCATAAGGCGCGCACGGCGGCGCGCGAAGTCGGAAGCGCGCATGGTTAGAGCCTCACGCAAGAAATAGCGTTGCCGTTCCCGTTGCCGAACAGGTAGCAACGCACACCGTCCTTCATGTCATATGCGGTGACGGGCGTTGCCATGCCACGGTCGACACGCTCCGCTGGGCGCGTGTCGCGCGGCTCGTCGCACCCAGCCAGCACCAGCGCCGCCAGGATCAATGCAAATCGTTTCATGCCGCCACCTTGTCACCGCGCACAATGCGCAGCGCATCATTTGCCGAACGCGCCACGCCAGCACGCCCGCCGTTGTCATTCACTGCCCGCAGGAAATTGGCCTGGTTGGCGGATAGCCTGCCCTTGGCGTCCTTGACTTCCACCGCGTGGAATACGCCCAGCACCTGGCCCACCATGTCCTGGGTTATCTCCACGCGCACCAGGCCGAATACGTCGCTGAACCCTGGCGGCAGTCCGGTGGAAAACGGGCGCGGGTTGCGCAGGACCATATCGCCGTTCGGCAGCCTGGCCACAACCTCCCCAGCCCATGCCTGACCCACATTCGCGCGGAAAGCCAGGCATTGGCCCGCCAGCGCGTTGCGGATCTCGTTTTGTATGCGGTGCTCGCTCATGTGAAAAACGCCGCTCGATGGCGGCGTGCTGTGATTGATCTGTTATGCGGCCTGGTCGTATTGCTCGGCGTTGCCAGCCTCTCCCGCTGCCGGGATTTCGGCCTGGTTCGCCTTGGCCAGCTTCTCGCGCTGCTTGGCTTCTTGCTTGGCGCGAGCGTCGGCAACCTCCGCGTGCGATTTCAGCAGCGCCAGCAGCGCCGGCGCGCTTACCTCGATGCGCTCCGGGAATTCCCAGGCACCCCCGTCTGCGGCGTTCTTCGCCTTGAACTCGATACGTGCCAGGCATTCGCGCGTCGACTTGTCCAGCGAACCCATAAACGCATCCACGCTGCCCACCAGGCCGGAGACAACCGCCGGCGGCAGCGCCTTGCCCTTGATGCCGCCGGCGGTCACCTTGCTCTTGCCTGCGGCCTTTGCTTTCGCCAGCGCCTGGGTGATAGATTCGCCGGCTCCCTCGCCGTGCTGGCGGATCTGCTGCACTGCCACGCTGGCGGACACTGCGCCATCGGACACCAGGCGCTGCACGTCTGTGTTGGCGCCGGCCAGGATAAGCAACTGGTCGACGTGCTGGCGGGTCTTGCCCACCTTGTCCGCGATGCGCTGCGCGTCCCATCCGAACGCCGCCAGCCTGGCGTAGCCGGTGGCAGTCTCCAGCGGCGAAAGGCTGCGGTGCTCGGCGCTGGTGATGACGCGCGCCACGCGGTCCGCATCGTTGCCAGTGAATGCCACCACGGACACCCACACATCGCCGTTCGCGTCCGCCAGCGGTGCGCCGTCCTCCACGGCGCGCAGCAGTGCGCGCTGCCGGCGGTGCCCGTCCACGATCCAAACGCCACCCTCGGCACGCGGGCGGACCTCCAGCGCCGGGTATTGCCCGCCATCCTTGATATAGGTAGCCAGCAAGGCAATGCTCGCCTCCAGGTCCTCGCCCTCGATGCGCAGGTTAAAACCTGGCTCAACGTGCAGGTCCTGCAGCTTGACTTTCATAGCGTCCGCGCGCTTGATTTCGCCGGCCTTAATCATGGTCTTGAATGTCGGTGCGCTCATTTTCGTTACTCCGTTCGGTTGATGTGTGAATGCGTTTAAACGTGCTGCGTGTTAGGCGGGTCCGATCATGGTCATGACGGCGCCGGACTGCGCCCAGGAAACCAGTTGCGCCCAGGCTGCGGCGCGGCTTGCGAACGTGCCGCGCTTCGCGCTGCCATCGCTCCACTTTGCTTTTGCTTTGAACATGCTTGCTCCAGGTGGCCCGCCGTGGCGGGCGGGTTGTCTTACGCTGCTTGCCGCTGGTCAACCTCTGCGGCGGGAACGGCGATTGCGTTGTCCAGGTTGAACATTTCGCGGAACTCTGCGGATGCGCCGCCAAAGGTTTTGATTGCGCTTGCAATCGCTTTCTTGGCGGTCTTTGCGTCCTTGTTGTACAGGCGGCGCAGTTCGCCGGTTGCGCGCTCGATACCGAAAACGGCCCAGCGAACGGACGGCGCGGCAGGCTTGCGCGCCTGCGTGCCGGCGCCGCCGCACTTGAAACAAACGCCAGCCATCACATGCCCAAAGCCAGAAATGCGGCCCTTGCCCTGGCAGCGGCTGCAGGTGTACGTGGTTGCTGTCATCTGTTCCCATTTCGTGTTCCGGTTGTCGATGGTTTGTATTCTGTCACATGAATACTATTCACGCAACAAAATATTCTGCACCGTGAATGCTAGCGCCGCTCGCCTCGCTTGTACGCCGCATGTGCCGCAGCCCGCCCCGCGAACTTGGCCATTGCCCAGCCGGTCGGATTCTTGTATCCGTGTTTCATGGCCACGGACACCAGCGCTTCAATGTCCCGCGCCTCCTTAATGTCTTTCGCGCGCTGCGCTCGAATGTCCGCCTTGCGGTCCTCCGTGACTTCCTCTAGTGGGGCATCGCCCACCTCGATAGGCTTCGCCTCGACGCGCAGCGGGCGCCCGCAGTGCGGGCACTTGTCCGGCACAGGTCGGCGCACGCCGTTGAAACAGCCCTGGCAGACGACAGGCGGCAGCGGCCCATCCGCGCCGCCACCCTTGCCGCCGCTGGTGCCGCTGCCATCCATGTTCCATTCCCGCTCATCGTCCGGGAATCCGTGGCGCATCAGGTTGCCGGCATGGTCCAGAATGATTGCCGTCTTGCCTGGCGCCGGGCGCATGGGGCGCATTGACTCCTGCAGGTACTTGGAAAGCGATTGCGTAGGATTGGCCAGGATGCCGGCGTCAATCGTCACAGGACGGCCAGCCCACGCGGACAGGTCGAACCCTTCACCAAACAGCCCGACATTCCACAGGACGCGCAGGCGCCTATCTGCGTATGCTTGGATGCTGCGCGCGCGCTCATCCGCAGGCGTGCCGCCGTCCAGGTGCGCCGCAGGGATGCCGGCAGCGTTGAATGCTTGCGCCAGGTATTGCGAGTGCGCAACGTTGACGGCGTAGCCAACCGTAAGCAGCCCGTCAGCGTGCTTGCGCCAGTGCTCGATAATGTCGCCCGTAATTTTCGGCACGCGCATGCGCTCGGCTGCGTCTGCCTTGGCGAAGTCCCCCATTTGCCTGCGGGCGCCCTTCATGTCTGGTGAGTTAGGCGCGAAGATCCGGTACGGCGCCAGGTTGCCCATTTCGATCAGTTCGGCAGGCGTCGGCCCTAAAACCATTTCATCGAAGTACGCGCCCAGGCCGGTGCCATCCAGGCGCCACGGCGTCCCCGTTAATCCGATGTGGTAGGCGTTCGGCCAGGCGGCCATGATGGCGGCCCAGCCTGCGGCGCCGATGTGGTGGCATTCGTCCCAAATCACTACGCGCGGCTCGCGCAGTTTCGCAAGGCGGTTTTTCAGCGTGTCCACACTGCAGACCTGCACCTGGGCGCTGGTCAGCATCGGGTAGCCCGCAGCGATGAATCCGTGCGCCAGGTCGCAGGCGCGGAACGTACCGCTCGTTTGTTTCAGCAGTTCGCTGCGGTGGCAATTGAAATAGGTTTGCTGGCCACGGTCCGCGAAGGCCCGCGCGATGAATGCCGCGATGACGGTTTTCCCGCCACCAGGTGGCAGCACAACCAGGACGCGGCGGACGCGGCGCAGCGCCCGCCCAACTCGCTGCACAAGGTCCCCTTGATAGTCCCGAAGTGTCACCGCAGCCACTTTTCAACCTATGCCGTTATTTTGCTACCCTGATTGTAACTGCTTGCTACCCTGTAAGTAAAATCCGGTATTGAATTTCTGCTGATTCTTTACTTTTTGGGCTATGCAGCATGAATAACAAAACATAAGAGTCTATTAGACCACTTTATTAATAATTGTGTGTACTTCGTGTTACGCGGCGTTACCTATCTGAAAGCCCGATGTTATACTTCCGCCTGGTCGCAAATGCAGACAAAGGGGAGCAGAAATGCAATCAGGGGTGTATGACAATTTGACCAATGCGGAGTACCACGGCGGCGAGGGAATCAGTAAATCCGGCCTCGATTTGATCCAGCGGAGCGCGGCGCATTTCGCCGCAGCGCGCGAGGCGGCGAACGATGGCGCGCCCAAGGTTTCCACCGTCGCGCAGGCCATCGGCACGGCGTTTCACGCGCTGGTATTGGAGCCTGCGTTGTTCGTGCAGGAATACGCTTTGCCGTTGCGCTCGCAGGACGTGCCGGACGCCATCGCGGACCGTGACGCCCTGGTGGAAATGGTTGCCGGACTGAACGCTGGGCGCCTGGCGAAACTGCCCACCAGCGGCAGCAAAACGGAACTTGTGGACCGCGTCCTGGCGAACCAGGAAACGCACCTGGCGGAAGAACTCCGCTCTACTGCGGACCAGCTCGCAGAACTCAAGGCTGCGGAACTGAAGGAACTGGTCGAAAGTTTCAATGCGGAGCGACACGGCCTGCTTTCCACTACTGGCAGCATGCAGGAACTGGCTGCGCTGCTGCGCGCGAATGGCAAGCCTGTGCGCCTATGGCCGGATGCTAAAGACGAATGGCTGCGCAACAATGGCCACCGCCAGGTACTCGATGCAGAAGCCTGGGACCAGTTGCACCGTATGCGCGATAGCGTGATGGCCCACCCCGCAGCGCGCGCCCTGATTGAAGCCCCAGGCATCGCGGAATTGTCGGTGTATTGGGTCGATCCGGTGACGGGTGAAAAATGCCGCTGCCGGCCGGATTTCTGGCGCATGGACGGCGTTATGGTTGACGTAAAAACCACGGATGACGCCAGCCCCGAAGGGTTCGCCAAATCCATCGCAAAGTGGCGTTACCACGTACAGCAGCCGTTTTATCTGGATGGCGCCAGCCTGGCGCTGCAGCAGGCCGATGCGGAGGCGTTCGGCAAGATCCGCCACCCTGACGCGGCGGATGATTTCGTTTTCCTGGCAGTAGAAAAGAATCCCCCCTACCTGGTCGGCGTCTACATGCTCGACGCCGCCAGCGTGCAAGCAGGCCGCGAGGAATACCGCCGGAATCTCGACGTGTTCGCGGAGTGCAATCGCACCGGCGTATGGCCTGGCTACGGCAACCTGGTGCAGCCTATAAGCCTCCCCGCCTGGTATCTCCGCCGCACGCTGGAAGCGGCTTAACTCTATCCATACACATACCCACTATGTCCGTTCTGAACATTCGCAAGGCAAAGCGCGAAGGCGCCCGTCTGGTAATCGGTATCTCCGGCCCGTCCGGCAGCGGCAAGACTCGCACGGCAATCGAACTGGCCTATGGCCTGGTCAACTACAACCCGGAGAAAATCGGTTTCCTCGACACGGAAAACCGGCGAGGCAGCCTGTATGCCGATGTGCTGCGCGAGCATTCGACGCACCCCACCGAAACGGAATTCTGGATCGGTGATCTTGACGCGCCGTTTTCCCCGCAGCGATATACAGATGCAATCCTGCAATTCCAGAAAGCAGGCGTTGAAGTGCTGATTATTGATAGCACTTCGCACGAATGGGAAGGTCAAGGCGGCTGCGAAGATATTGCAGAACAGCGCGCGCGCGGCGGGATGAAAGACTGGGCAACCGCAAAGCGCGAGCATAAAAAATTCATGAATGCGCTTCTGACAACCGATATGCACATTATCTCGTGCATCCGCGCTCGGCCCAAGGTCGAAATTTCCAAAGTGAAAGGCGAAAGCGGCAGGCTCGAAACGGTTGTCGAAGATCGCGGCATGATGCCGATCTGCGAAAAGAATTTCATGTTTGAAATGACGGCGTCCATGATGATGATGGATGAAGGTCGCGCGCAAATCGTCATGAAATGCCCCGGTGATCTGCGCGGCATTCTCGGGCGTGAATCCGGCTACATCACAAGCGCGGACGGCGCCGCCCTGCGTGCCTGGGTGGATGGCGCGAAACAGTTGGACCCGGAAGTGGAAAAGTATCGCAACCGCCTGCGCAGCGTGACGGAAAACGGCGAGCAGTACGTCACGGAATCCTGGGGCAAGGTCCCGGCGAAAATCCGCAAGGCGCTGGGTGATGATTTTCTCGCATCGCTGCAGGCGTCCGCGCGTGAATTCGATTCACAGCGCCAGGCTGCAACGAATGACGGCGGCGCCGGCGTCGCTGCGCTGAATGCGAAACTTGCCGGCGAGCAAAAGGCAGCGTGATGGAACATGCAGCGATGCCAGCCAGCCGGCCAGAACCGCAGTACATCACTCCGGCGCAGCTTGTCCTGCGCTGGGGCAGCGTTGTAAAGCTCCAGACTCTTGCGAACTGGCGCGCGAACTACAACCCGCCGCGTGGCCCGGCGTTCGTGAAGGAAGGCCACAACGTGTTTTACCCGCTCCAGGCGGTGAAAGCCTGGGAATCGCAACACATGGCCATCAAGTTAGGGGTTAAGGCTGCCAACGATGAATAACAACAAACAGGTTCTATTTTACGGTCAACGCGCCGCGCTCACACCGGGCGCGGTAACTCTCAGTGCGCCGGGATATGACGCACTGGGCAATGTCCTGCTGCGCGCGTTCGTGCAGGCGTCGGAGGGGAAAGGCAAGGAACGCCACGCCAAGGCGCTGCCGTTCGATCAGCAGCCCATGCAGAAAATCGGCGCGCTGTATGGCCAGGGGTTCATGCTCGGGCAGGCAGCCAAAAAGGCGCAGGAATCGCAGCGCCTGCCGCGTGATCGCGCCGTGGCGGAATTGCTCGGCGCAATCAACTACCTGGCTGGCGCCGTGATCCACTTGGAAGCCCTGGCGCCGGAAGTCGCGGAGCCTGCGGCGAATGATGACGTCCTGGTGCCCTCGATGTTCCCGCTCCAGGGTCAGGCATGCGTGTACAGCGCCACCGGCGTATGCGGCCCCAGCGCCTGCAATGGGTGCGTCCGTGGCTGACGTTTTCGACCAGGCCCAGGAACGGGACTCCCTAAACCTGCGGGAAGCGATGGCGGCGCAGTCTGCGCGCGCTGCTGCCGCCCCTCGCCTGCTGCCGGTCGGCCACTGCTTGAACCCGGCGTGCGGCGATGACTTCCCGCAGCCTGCGGCGAACGCGCGGTTGTTCTGCGGCCCCGCTTGCTCAGACGAATACCAGCGCCGCCTGCGCGCTGCTTGATCCACCAGGCCGGCGGCTGCCGGCCACTCCACCACATCACGAAATCATGGCATCCATCAACAAAGTAATCCTGGTCGGCAACCTGGGCGCGGACCCGGAAACCCGCTACATGCCCAGCGGCGACGCGGTGACGAATATCCGCCTGGCTACCACGGACCGATACAAGGACAAGCAAAGCGGCGAGGCGCGCGAGACCACGGAATGGCATCGCATCGCGTTCTTTGGCAAGCTCGCGGAAATCGCTGGCCAGTACCTGCGGAAAGGCTCCCAGGTCTACATCGAAGGCAAGATTAAGACCCGCAAGTACACCGACCAGGCCGGCGTCGAAAAGTACAGCACGGAAATTGTTGCGGACTCGATGCAGATGCTTGGCAGTCGCCAGGGTGGCCAGGACGGGCAGGACGGCGGCCAGGCTCCGCGTTCGCAGGGTGCCGGCGGGGGTGGCCAGGGTAACGGGCAAAAACGCAGCCAGGCGCCTGACAATGGCTTTGACTCGATGGATGACGACATACCCTTCTAAAACGTGATGCATTCGCCACGTTAAATGCAAAGCGCCCGCGATCATGCGGGCGCTTTTTTGAACAGCGGGAAGCCGTTAGGTGTTTAGCCACAGATACACCTAACGCCACCAGGCGCCCCTATGGCAGTTCCATTTCTTGCTGGTCCGGCGGGTCAATCGGCTCGTTCCCGACTAGATACCGCTCGCCATCCTGCAGCACCGGGACCGTTTGGAGTGGCGGCAAGTCGTCAATATCCCGCCCTTGCTCGTTCTCGAAAGCCAGAATGTCCGCGTTGAAATGGGCGAACCGCGCGCCGCGCACACCCTGCCATGCGACGCGGGTGTTGACTCGATAGACCACGGCGCCGCCTACCTTCACGGTTTCAATGAAATTCCCGCTCTCCAGCACGCCTATTGCGGTGTTGACGGATCGGCGCGTTACGCCCAGCTCATCGGCTATCGCGGCCTGACTCACAACCAGCGCGTTGCTGCGGCTCATCCGGTTGACCATGAACATAAGCGTGCCCATTGCCACAGGCGATTTGATGGCGAGTTTCTGCAGTTCGCCGGCGGTTTTTTTCTCGATCTGCAGCCAGCCAAACGTGTTAGGCCGCTCGTCGGGTAGTATCGGAACGGATGCCGCAACCATATGAACCCCATTTCGTAATGTGCGAAGCCTGCAGCGTACCATGCCGGCGCCATGTCGTGACAGCGTAGGAAGCGCCGTTCTCTATCGGGTGAACCGCCGTTCTCTCTCCCGGTGGCCGGTCCCGGCGGCAGAGTGAACCGTGTTTCCCAGGGGTGAGAAATACATTTCTCAGGCTAAAAACCCGCAAAGATAGTCCTGGCAAGGGATTGCGGGTTTTTTGAGGCGGGAAGCTCTATATGTTTACTTAGGCGCCCAGGTTTACCAACCAAGCGCCTATGCTCAAGGTTTGGTTTTGCCTTGGGATTTCTTCAAAAACAAGGCAAGCGAAGCGCGTCAGGGGCGAAGCCCAAGTTGCGCAAGGGTCCCCTGTGGATAACGTGGTGCAACTCGGCTCGCACGAGTTGTGCCGGGTTATCCATAGGGATGCGGTTGTACCACTGGCGGTTAATGCGCGGGTTCCTTCTTTCCCGCCAGGATCTCCGCAATGCGCGCGTCAGCCGCTGCCAGCGCCGCCGCCATGATGAAACCGTGTTTCGTGGTGCGCGGCGTGTTGTCGCAAATGAATTCCAGTTTCGCAGACAGAACCGCGTCAGGCCGGAACGTCATCGGTTTGAGAATGCGCGGGTCTTCGTTCTCCCACGGCATCGGCTCGCGTTCGGCTGGCGCTGGTGCTGGCGCCGCGGACTTTGGTTTCGCCTTTGGCTTCGCTGGCGCCGGTTTCGCCTTGGGTGCGGCCTGCGCCGGCGGGTCGTCCTGGCCAGCCAGCGCAGCGGCTACCTTGCTCGCCTGCGGTCCTGCCGCTTTTGACACAGGAACGGCGTTAGCGGCCATCACAACGGCCAGTTCTTTAGCGGACTTCATGGCGTTACCTCACTCCAGATTTCTTCATACAAGGCGGCAACCTCGCTGGCTGCCGTCCTGGTTCCCTTTGTCTGCTTGCGCAACTCATGCACACAGGCGCCAGCCTCCGCCACCGCGCGGTATGCGCTGCGCTCGCATAGCTGTGCATCCAGGATGCGGTAATTGTCGAACTCCGCCACATCCTGGCGCAGCTTGGCAGCCTCCTGGCTGCGCGCGTTCGTCGGCGCGGAGTTAATCACCAGGCAGGCGTCCAGAATGGGGTTAAGCGCCCGCAGCGCCGGCAGAATATCGTTCGTGGTGGCCAGCGCCAGGTAGTCGAATTGCGACGTCCTCACAGGCGTAACCAGGCGATCCGCAACCAGCGCCGCGCTGCGTGCCTCGACGCTATCGCGCCCGCCGGTGTCTATCACCAGGTCATCGAACAGCGGCGCCAGGCGGCGTAACTGGTCGGCCAGGTGTTCGTCCTTGCGCCCGCCCTTCTTGTCCTTTCGGTCGTCCTGACGCGAGTACAGCGAAACACAGGTAAGCGCAGGCTCTATGCCGGACTCTCCCCGGATCGTGTTCCATGCCGTGGCGCTGCCCTGCTTGTCCGCGCAGACCAGCAGCACGT
>Ga0255338_1005457_pt1 | contig 11700 bp, 9 predicted proteins | sample MeOH1_35cm_T4_19_FD_203715 | JGI IMG/M metagenome (GOLD analysis project Ga0255338, IMG submission 203715) | Sandy soil microbial communities from University of British Columbia, Vancouver, Canada - MeOH1_35cm_T4_195 | ecosystem: Engineered > Artificial ecosystem > Sand microcosm > Unclassified ... | reverse complement strand
AAGGTCTTCTCGGTGCCGACCTTGCGGTTGAACAGCTGCTCGGCGCGCTCGAGGTCCTTCTCGTAGCGCGACAGCGTCGCCTGCTCCTGCTGCAGCTGCGCCTCGGCCCGCGCCAGCGCCGCCTCGTAGGGCGCCGGGTCGATGCGGAACAGCACCTGCCCCTCCTTCACCTCGCCGCCCTCGACATAGTCGCGCGACAACAGGATGCCGGCGACGCGGGCGCGCACCTCGACGTCGCGGAATGCCGAGATCCGGCCGGCGTACTCGAAGGTCAGCGCGACGTCGCCCGGCTTCATCTCGAGGACGGCGACCTGTGGCGGCGGCATCTGCTGCGCCGCCGCCGGCGCCGGGGCACCGGCCAGGACGGCGAGAAGCGCGAGAGCCGTCGCGCCGCGCCCCGCACGGGAGACGGTGGGTAGCTGTGCCATGTCAGCGTCCGTGGAATTCGAGCCGTGCGGCAGCCCGCACGGGAGGGTCCGGGCTTTTGCGTTGTTGCACGATACATACATCCATGCATGTATGTAAAGAGACCTTCGGACACGACGCCCCGGAGGTCGGCGGGCGGAGACGCAAAGGAGACGCAGCCGGAAATGGCGCGCAAGACCAAGCTCGAGGCCGAGCAGACCCGCAGCCGCATCCTCGATGCGGCCGAGCGGCTGTTCTACGAACAGGGCGTCGGCAAGACATCGCTCGAGGAGATCGCCGCCGCCGCCGACGTCACCCGCGGCGCCGTCTACTGGCACTTCCGCAACAAGGCCGACCTGTTCCTCGCCCTGCACGAGCGCGTGCGGCTGCCGCAGGAGGAGGTGATGGCCCGCGCCGTCGCCGAGCGCCATCCCGATCCGCTCGCCGTCATCGAGGAGAGCATTCTCGCCGCGATGGCGCTGATCGGCGGCGACGAACGCCGCCGGCGGGTGTTCTCGATCTTCCTGTTCCGCTGCGAGTACGTCGATGAGATGGAGGAAGCCCTCGCCCGCCAGCGGGAGGTCGACTACCGGTTCCGCTGCTCGCTGATCGATGGCTTCGAGCTCGCGTGCCAGACCGGCTTGCTCGACGCAAGCTGGCAGCCGCAGGACGCGGCGCTGGCGCTGAAGAGCCTGATCTCCGGCCTCCTCGCCGACTATTTGCGCAATCCCGCCGACCGCGACCTCGGCGCCGAGGCGGCGAAAGCGCTGCCACCGCTCTTCCGCGCCTTCCGTGCGCCGCCGGCGGTCGCCTCGCCGGCCGCCGCCGCCGCCGCCGGCGAGGCGGAACGCGCGCCGGCGGCGAAGATGGAGCCGGCCGAGACCTCCGGCTGAACCCCTCAGACGAACAGGGATCCCTCGGCGAGCTTGACCGCGGCGCCGCCGATGCGCACCGCGTGGATCGCGCCGGTGGCGACCTCGAGCTCCATACGGATCAGCGACGGCCGCCCCATCTCGACCCCCTGCTCGATCGGCAGCTCGTGGCGCCCGTCGGTCGGCGCGTCGAAGCGGTGCACGACGCCGGCGAACGCCGCCGCTGCCGCCCCCGTCGCGGGATCCTCGGCGATGCCCATGTCGGGCGCGAACATCCGGGCGTGGAACGCGGCGTCGTGGCGGACGGTGTCGCGGCAATAGACGAAGGCGGCGCCCGGTCGCTCGCCGCCGAACGCCTGACCCCAGACCTCCGGCACGGGCTTGGCGCGCGCGATCACGTCGAGATTGGAAACCGGGACGAAGACGAACGGCACGCCCGCCTCGAAGCCCGACGGCACATGGTTCTCGAAGCCCACCTCGCGCGGCAACAAGCCGAGGGCCGCGGCGACGGCATCCCGCTCGATCGGCGCCGACAGCGGCTGCGGCGGCCGCGGCACGTCGAACTCCGCATACCCCGCCTCCCCCGGCTTCAGCACGACGCCGCAGCGCACCGGCCCGACCTGCTCCTCGAGCACGACCACCGCCTCGTGCTCGCCGCCCGCCGCGTCGAAACGGTCGTGGGCGAGAAGGATGGCCGTGCCGACCGTCGGGTGGCCGGCGAAGGGCAACTCCCGGGCGGGAGTGAAGATCCGCACCCGCGCCGTGTGCGCCGGCTGCGACGGCGGCAGCACGAACACCGTCTCCGACAGGTTGAACTCGCGCGCGATCGCCTGCATCCGCTCGTCCGACAGGCCCTCGGCGTCGCGCACGACGGCGAGCGGGTTGCCGGCGAGGGCGGTATCGGTGAACACGTCGAGCACGGCGTAGCGGCGGGCCATCAGGTCGGTCCTTCGAGTGGCCGGCCGAACCGGCCGGCGAGGAAGGCACCGGTGTAGCCCGGCATCGGCCGCCCGTCGAGGCGGTCGCCGGGGCCGACCGCCACCACCCCGGCGAGCTCCGGCTCGGCCTCGCCGGCAAGGAACGCCTCGATCCGCGCGACGAGCGCCGCGGCGGGGTCGGCGAAGTGCAGGACCGCGTGCACGGCGACGAGCGGCCCGTCGACGACGACGACGAAGCACGGCTCGCGGCGGGCGGCGGCGGCGTCGAGCCCGGTCTCCTCGGCGAGCTCGCGGACGATCGATCCGAGGATGTCGACGCCGCCGTCGGGCCTCAGGTCGAGCTCATCGGGCGTGCCGCCGGCGCACTTGACGGTCCCGGGGAAGGCCGTGCGGGCGCCCATGCGGCCGAGCAGGTGGGCCCCGTCGGCGGCAATGATCGCCGCCGAGCCGAAGAGGTTCTTCGCCCGCCCCTCGGCATCGTCGACGGCGATGAGGTGGAGGAGCGCCGCGAACCCGGCGCGATGCGCCGTGGCACGCAGCCGGCCGTGCTCGACGGCGACATCGGAGAACAGCAGGATCGGGCCGTCGTAGAGCGCCGGGTTCGCCGCGACGGCCGCCGCCCACCGCGCGGCGATCGGACCGGCCTCGCGCGCGGCGAAGGCGAGCGGCTCGGCGCTCAGGCGAAGGTCGAGGGCGTCGATGGCGAACACGGCCGGCTCGCTGACGAAGCCGCGCTGCGGCCCATCCGAGGTCAAGGCAGCTTCGCCTCGGCCCGCTTGCCGGCCGCGACCGTGGCGGCGACCTCGACGGTCGAATCGTCGTCCTTGTGGCCGATGACGGTGTAGTCGCCGGCCGGCAGCTCGATCTGGAACCTGTCGTCGTAGCTCGTGAACAGCACCTTGCGATCGCCGTAGATGTCCTCCCCCGCGACGGCGATGTCGGTGCGCCGGAAGCCGTTGCCGGCCACCGCCAGCAGCCCCGCGTCGAGCACCACCGCCACCTCGGCCGTGCCGCCCGGCTTCACCTCGACCGGCAGCTCGGCTCTCGCCTCGCCGGCGGAGACGCGGACGCGGTAGCTGCCCGGCGGCACCAGGAACGTCGCGAGCGGGTCGTAGACGGTGCCGACCACCTCCGCCGCGTCGCCGCTGCCGCGGACGAGGTCGAAGCGCTGGTTCTTGGTGACCTGCGGGCCGCCGGCGGCAAACAGCGCCTTGGCCTTGATCGTGCCGGCCGCCGCGACGATGTCGCGCTCGACCGTTTCGCCGGCGGCAACCGCGATCTCGGCCGTGGCGCTCGCCTCGCCGAGCGCGGCGGTCAGCTGCGTCGTCCCGGCCGGAACGACGACGACGAGCTCCTGGTCGTAGTTGGTCGCGACGTCGTTGGCGCCCGGCACGGTGAAGCGCCAGGTGACGTCGCGCTCGGGCTCGACCTGGCCCTCGGTGCGGAAGGCGCGGGCGATCAGCGTGCCGGCGTCGAGCACCGCCTCGACCGGCGCCGTCCGGCCCGCCTCGACCGTCACCGGGACGTCGACCCGGACGTAGGGGAGCGACGCGCGCAGCACGTAGGATCCGGGCGGGACGTCGAACCGCGTCTCGTCGTAGTGGGTGTCGAGGGACGGTCCGGTGGCGGCTCCGTGCGGGTCCGCCTCGAAGATCTGCCAGGTCACGCCACGGTCGATCGGCGGCGATCCCGGCGCCAGGCGGACGACGCCGGCGATCGGGTGGGCGGGCTCGGCCGCGGGCTGTTCGGCCGGCTCGGCCGTCGGCGGCTCGGCCGCGGCCGAGGCGGCCGGCGCGGCCGGCGCCTGGGCGACGGCGACCGTCTCGGCGAGGGCGGCGGCGAGCGAGCCGGCGTCGGCGGCGGCGACGTAGCGGCCGCCGGTCTTCTCGGCGAGGCAGGCGAGCTGGGCGCGGGCGGTGTCGCTCTTCAGGTCGAAGCCGACGGCATGGACGGTGAGCCCGACGCCGAGCTTCTCCATCTCCTCGGCGACGGCACAGGGGTCGAGCCCGCACGTCTCCTCGCCGTCCGAGACGAGGATCACCGTCGCCGGTCCCTCGGTGTAGCGCAGCGCCTCGGCCGCCTGGCGGACGGCGGCGGTCATCGGCGTCTTGCCCTTCGGCACCAGGCCGTCGACGGCCGCGCGGATACCGGCGCGGTCGACCGGCCCCGGCGCGGCGATCACCTCGATGTCGTCGCAGCTGCCCTTGGTGCGGTGGCCGTAGGCGACGAGCCCGAGGGCGTCGCCGTCGCGCCAGGCGCCGAGGATCTCGCCGACGGTGTCGCGGGCGATCTCGATCTTGGCCCGGCCGTCGACCTCGCCCCACATCGACCCGGAGGCGTCGAGCACCAGGATCGCCTTCAGCCCGTCGGCGGCGAGCGCCGCCGGGGCGGCCGCGAACGCGCAGCCGACGAGCGCGGCCGCGACGACCCTAGAGATGCCCCCGATCATCCTCGTCACCCCGTCCAGCGATCGACGTCGGCGGCAACGATGCCAAAGCAGCGGCGAAAGGGATAGCCCGATCGGCACGTCCGGCCGCCGCGCGCCGAAGAACGGCGGGCGATCCGGCAAGGCGGACGGCGAGCCGCCGCCGCCGGCTCAGCCCCTCGCGCCCATCGCGTACTGCTTCGTCTGCTCGAAGCGCAGCGCCGGGTTCCACTCGCCGGTGAGGCGGAGGTTGACGCCCGAGGTGGCGAGGAAGACGAGGTCGCCGTCGAGGTCCTCGGCAATCGCCTGGCGCTCGGCCTCGACGAACTTGGCGAGCGCCGCCTTGTCGTCGGAGGAGACCCAGCGGGCGAGCGTGTAGCGGCTCGTCTCGAGCCTCACCGGCAGGCCGTACTCGGCGCCGAGCCGGTCGACGAGGACATCGAGCTGCAGCGGCCCGACGACGCCGACGAGGGCCTGCGAGCCGTCGACCGGCTGGAACACCTGCACGACGCCCTCCTCGGCGAGCTCCTGCAGGGCGCCCTTCAGCTTCTTCGCCTTCATCGCGTCCTGCAGGAGGACGCGGCGCAGGATCTCCGGCGCGAAGCTCGGCAGGCCGATGAAGGTGAAGGTCTCCCCCTCGGTCAGCGTGTCGCCGATCCTCAGCGTGCCGTGGTTCGGGATGCCGACGACGTCGCCGGCGAAGGCCTCCTCGGCCAGCGAGCGGTCCTGGGCGAAGAAGAACTGCGGCGTGTGCAGCCCGATCCACTTGCCCGAGCGCACGTGCAGCGCCTTCATGCCGCGCGTCAGCCGGCCCGAGCAGATGCGGGCGAAGGCGATGCGGTCGCGGTGGTTCGGATCCATGTTCGCCTGGATCTTGAAGACGAAGGCGCTCATCGCCGGCTCGGTCGCGGCGACCTCGCGCTTGTCGCTCGGCTGCGAGCGCGGCGTCGGCGCCGAGCGGGCGAGCCGCTCGATCAGGTCGCGCACGCCGAAGTTCCTGAGCGCGCTGCCGAACAGCACCGGCGTCAGGTGGCCCTCGCGGAACGCCGCGACGTCGAACGGCTTGCAGGCGCCCTCGACCAGCTCGACCTCCTCGGCGAGCGCCATCGCCCGCGCCTCGCCGACGTCGGCGGCGAGGTCGATCGGATCGGCGGCGGCGAGTTCGCGCTCGCCCTCGGTCGGCTGGATCAGCCGCGTCTTGCGGCTGTCGAGGCCGTAGGTGCCGGCGAACTCGCGGCCGCGGCCGATCGGCCAGGTCACCGGCGCGGTGTCGAGGGCGAGCGTCTGCTCGATCTCGTCCATCAGCTCGAAGGGATCGCGGCCCTCGCGGTCCATCTTGTTGATGAAGGTGATGATCGGGATGTCGCGCAGCCGGCACACCTCGAACAGCTTGCGGGTGCGCGCCTCGATGCCCTTCGCCGCGTCGATCACCATCACGGCGGAGTCGACGGCGGTGAGCGTCCGGTAGGTGTCCTCGGAAAAATCCTCGTGGCCCGGCGTGTCGAGCAGGTTGAAGACGCAGCCCTCGACCTCGAAGGTCATCACCGAGGTGACGACCGAGATGCCGCGCTGGCGCTCGATCGCCATCCAGTCGGAGCGGGTGCGCCGCCGCTCGCCCTTCGCCTTGACCTGGCCGGCGAGCTGGATGGCGCCGCCGAACAGCAGCAGCTTCTCGGTCAGCGTCGTCTTGCCGGCGTCCGGGTGGGAGATGATGGCGAACGTGCGCCGCCGCTCGATCTCGCTCGCCAGGCGCGCGCTCGACTGGGGATCGGCGATCGTGGTCTCGGTCGTCAAGGGGTCACCGTCGGTCTTCGGAGCGGCCGGGCTCTTCCCGGCCGGCCCGCCCGCGACCCCGCCGCTCAGCCCAGGACCGCACCGATGGCGGCGGAGAGATCCTTCGCCTCGAACGGTTTCTTCACGGTGAGGGCGCCGGCGTGGGCCTCGTTCAGGCCGAGGGAGCCGTACCCCGTCGCGAAGACGAAGGGAATACCCCGGCTCTGCAGAACGTCGGCGATCGGGAAGGATCGCGCGCCGGCGAGGTTGATGTCGAGGATGGCGACATCGGCCTCGACGGTGCGGGCGAGCGCCACCGCCGGCTCGAGGCGCGTCGCCAGCGCCACCACCTGATGGCCGAGGTCGGCCAGCATGTCCTCGATCATCAGGGCGAGGAGCATCTCGTCCTCGACGACGAACACCCGCCAGGAACGCTCGCTCGGCAAGGCTGTCACTCCGGCTCGGCCCGCGTCTCGACGAGCGGCACGTTCATGGTGCACACGACGCCCTCCGGCTCGTAGGCGACGACGACCTCGCCGCCGAGCTCGGCGGCGAGGCCACGTTCCAGGAGCCGGCTGCCGAAGCCTCGCCGCGTCGGCGGCGCCACCGGCGGCCCGCCGGTCTCCTCCCAGCGCAGCCGCAGCCGCGCCGGCCGGCTCGCCGTATCGACCTGCCAGGAAACGGCCACGCGCCCCCGCGGGTCCGACAACGCCCCATATTTCAGCGCATTGGTTGACAGTTCGTGCAGCGCCATCGAGACCGACAGGGCATGCTTCGCCGACAGGCGCACGCGCGGCCCGGATATCTCGAAGCGACCCGCCCCGCCGGCGCCATGCACCGCCAGCGTCGACTCGAGCACCTCGCGCATGTCGGCACCCTCCCAGTTGCGCCGGGTCAGCGCGTCGTGGGCGCGCGCCAGCGCGACGAGCCGGCCCGAGAAGGCCTGCATCGCCGCCTGCGGCAGCGCGATCTCGCGGAACGACTGCGTCGCCAGCGCCTGCACCATGGCGAACGAGTTCTTCACCCGGTGGTTGAGCTCGTTGACGAGCAGCCGCAGGTGCTCCTCCTGGCGCTTCGCCGCCGTCACGTCGGCGACGACGCCGAGGAAGCGGACGCAGACGCCGCCGCGGAACATCGCGGCCCCGCTCGCCGCGATCCAGCGTTCCTCGCCATCGCTCAGCCGGGCGATGCGGTAGCTGACCTCCAGCCGGCCGCCGCCGGGGCCGGTGGCGGCGGCGACGGCGGCGAGCACGCGGTCCCGGTCGTCGGGATGGATCGCGGCGACGACCGCCTCGAAGCTGACGTCGAACTCGTCGGCGACGCCGAATATCTCGCGGCAGCGATCGTCCCAGAAGCGCCTGCCGGTCGAGGGATCGTGATCGAAGCGGCCGAGCTGGGCGGCGGCGAGGGCGACGCGGACGCTCGCCTCGGCGGTGCGCAGCTGCTCCTCGGCGCGGCGGCGCTGGGTGACGTCGCGAACCGTGCCGATGAAGCGGGTGACGCCGTCCTCCTGGCGGTAGGTCCGCCCCCTGGCGGCGATCCAGCGCTCGACGCCGCCGTCGGCGAGGCCGATGGTGCGGTACTCGATGTCGAACTCGCCGCCGCCGGCCGAATCGAGGGTGTCGCGGACGGCGATGTCGGTCGCCTCGCGGTCGTCGGGATGCAGGCCGGCGAGGAACGTCGCGTAGTCGACCGGTGCGTCCGCCGGCAGTCCGAACAGCTCCTTGCAGCGGGCGTCCCACACGAGCGCGCCGGTCGAGGGCACGTAGTCGAAGGTACCGATGTGGCCGGCGTCGAGGGCGAGCTGCGCCGTCTCCTCGCGGAGCCGCAGCCGCTCGGCCGCCGCCTTGCGCTCGCTGACGTCGATGGCGACGCCCGGATAGCGCGCCGGCCGGCCGGCCTCGTGGAAGCAGTGGGCGCGGGCGAACACCCAGCGCACCTGCCCGTCCGGCAGGACGACGCGACATTCCTCGGCGAAGTCGCCGGCCCGGGCGGCGACGACCGACAGCGCGGCGCGGATGCGGTGGCGGTCGGCGGGATGGATCGCAGCGATCACCGCCTGGGTCGGCACCCCCTGCGACGTCGCCGAACGGGACAGCCCGAACATCTCAGCGAACACCGGGTCGGCATAGACGCGGTCGGCGGCGCCGTCCCACGTCCAGCCGCCGACCGCGCCGGCGATGTCGGCGGTGAGCGTCAGCCGCTCCTCGCTGCGCGCCCGCGCCTCGCGGGTCCGCCGCAGCTCGAGCAGCGCCATGACCTGGCGGGCGAGCGCCACGAGGGCGAATATCTGCCGCGCGTCGAGGCCGTCCGGGTGCGGCGCAGCGTCGAGGACGCACAGCGTGCCGAGCGGCAGCCCCTCGGCGGTGATCAGCGGCACCCCGGCATAGAAGCGCACGAACGGGCCGCCGGCGACGAGCGGGCCTCCGGCGAAGCGGCGATCGGCGAGCGCGTCGGGAACGACCACCGGCGTCGCGCCGTTCAGCGCCAACTCGCAGAACGACCCCTGCCGTGGCGCCTCGCGCAGATCGAAGCCGACCGCCGCCTTGAAGCACAGCCGATCCTCGGCGACGAAGCTGACCGCCGCGGCGGGCGTGCCGCAGACGACCGCTGCGACGCGCGCGAGGTCGTCGAACGCCGCCTCCGGCGACGTGCCGAGGACGTGGTAGCCGTCGAGCGCCGCCAGCCGGTCGATCTCCGACCAGGGCGTCGTGGGGGCATCTTGGACGTGTTGCATTTGGGGCGGCCGGAAGGAGGCTTGACGACTTCCAACGCCGCCCCGCCCGTTTCGTTCCCGCAGCCGGCCGTACGGCTGCCGAAACGGCCGGCCGCCGCCGCGGCGCGCCGCCTCAGCGGTCCTCGTCGCCCTCGAGATTGATGATGACGCGGCGGTTCTGCGACTGGCAGTCGATGTCCGGGCAGTCGCGCACCAGCCGGTCGCGGCCGTAGGCCTTGACGCGCATGCGCACCGGCGCGACGCCCTGGCGGATCAGGTAGTCGCGCACCGCCTCGGCCCGCCGCAGGCTCAGCGCCATGTTCGCCTCGGGCGCGCCGGGATCGTCGGCGAAGCCCTGGACCTTGACGTTCCAGTTGGGAAAGCGGTTGAGCCACAGGGCCTGCTTATCGAGCGTCACCTGGGCCGTCGCGTCGATCTCGGCCGAGCCGCCCTTGAAGAAGACGCGGCGGCCGACATTGACGATGAAGTCCTCGCCGCTGCCCGGCGGGATGTTGACGCCGGCGCCGACGGCCGCGTCGGTGGCGACCGGCGGCGGCGCCGGAGCCGGGCCGGAGAGGCTGTCGCCGAGGCCCATGCAGCCGCCGACGGAGAGCGCGGCGGCGAGCGCCACGGCGAGGCCGGCGGCGCCAGTCGCGGCACGCCGCCGCGGGCGACGCGCCGCACGGCCGCAAGCGGCCGCGGAAGGCAGAGGGGTCACGTCTTCGATCTCCCGTCGGGTCGACGAGCGGCCGGGCCCGGCCCGCCGCGACGCCGCGGACGGCGACCCGGCGTCGCCCGCGGATGGAGGATAGGGTTCGGCGGGACGGGAGCTCAGGTGCCCTTCGACGCGATGTGCGGCAGCACCAGCACCTTGGTGCCGATCGGACAGCGCTGGTAGAGGTCGATGACATCCTCGGGGAACATGCGGACGCAGCCGCTCGACACGTCCGAGCCGATCGACCACGGCTCCACCGTGCCGTGCAGGCGGTAGCCGAGGTCGCCGCCGTCCCGGTAGAGGTAGAGCGCCCGCGGCCCGAGCGGGTTGTCCGGGCCGCCGGCCATGAACTTCGGCAATTCCGGGCGGCGCGCCAGCATCTCCGGCGGCGGCGTCCAGCCCGGCCAGATCGCCTTGCGGTCGATCTGCGCGCGGCCGTACCACTTGAACCCTTCCTTGCCGACGCCGACGCCGTAGCGCAGCGCCGTCTGGTTCTCGAAGATCACGTAGAGGAAGTGGTGCTGGGTATCGACGACGACGGTGCCCTGCGGCTCCGTGCTCAGATACTGGACGAGCTGGCGCTTCCACACCGGCTTGATCTTGCGGAAGTCGGTCGCCCGGTAGACGACGCCGTTGTCTTCGGCGGTGCCGGCGAACCAGGCCGCGGCGTTCGCCTCGACGCGGCGCGGCGCCGCGACCAGGGCCGCGCCGGCAGCCGCACCCGTCGCCGCGGCGACGAATTGTCTGCGCGTGATCACGATCTCCCCCCTCTCCTGACGGCCGCGCTCCGCGCCCGGGTCGCCCCCCGGTTGCGGCCTCGCAGGCCTTACGGCCGGCCGCCGCCGCTGCTTTGCCGCAGCGGCGACCGAAGCAAAGTCATAGCAAAGATGGTTAACAAAACCACTCACGGACTCGAACCGCGGCTTCCCGAGGCGGCGCGAAGACGCATGGCCGGGACGAGCCCACGCCTGCCCGGCTCGTGACGCTCGACTTTCCCCCCTTGGCATGGCCGGCCACGAGCCCGGCCGTTACGGACGAGGGAATGGGCACCGGGAGGCAATGAGCGCCCTCGGCCATGGCGGGAGAACGGCGGTCAGCGAGGGGAGGCGGGCGCCCTCGGCCGCACGTTGGGAGCGTCCGTGAGCCGCCGGGAACCGCCGGCACGCGCGCGCTCCGGCCGATCCTGTATGCAGCTGCGGCCATCCCAGCTCCACTGCAGCCCGGGAGCGCGACGCGCGGACGCACAAGACCCGCGGAGGTTGGCCATCTCCGCTCCGCCATGATATTTCGCAAATGGCGCACGTAACCCCTCTTGCATGCAAGATCGGTGGAGCGTATCCAGTTTGCAAGCATCCTAGAATGCAGCGTTTGGAGGAGACCATGACGGCGCCCTTCCCGATGAACGCCTGGTACGCCGCCGCCTGGGGGCACGAGATCGTGCACGCCCTGGCGCCCCGCACGGTATGCGGGCGCGACATGGTGCTCTATCGCCGCGGCGACGGCGTCGTCGCCGCCCTCGAGGACGCCTGCTGGCACCGCCTGCTGCCGCTGTCGCTCGGCCATCTCAGGGGCGACGAGGTCGTCTGCGGCTATCACGGCCTCGTCTTCGACGCCGACGGCCGTTGCACCTACATGCCGGCGCAGAAGACCATCAATCCGTCGGCCTGCGTCAGGAGCTTCCCGGTCGTCGAGAAGCACCGGATGGTCTGGGTGTGGCCGGGCGATCCGGCCCTCGCCGACCCCGCCGAGGTGCCGGACTTCCACTGGAACGACGGCACCGACTGGATCGGCGAGGGCGGCACCTACTACAGCCTGAAGTGCGACTACCGGCTCGTCATCGACAACCTGATGGACCT
>Ga0255338_1005456_pt1 | contig 11703 bp, 14 predicted proteins | sample MeOH1_35cm_T4_19_FD_203715 | JGI IMG/M metagenome (GOLD analysis project Ga0255338, IMG submission 203715) | Sandy soil microbial communities from University of British Columbia, Vancouver, Canada - MeOH1_35cm_T4_195 | ecosystem: Engineered > Artificial ecosystem > Sand microcosm > Unclassified ... | reverse complement strand
TAGCGGGCGGCCGTCTCGACCTGCGGTTTTGCCTCCAAGATGGTGATGCCGGCGGTCCGCTGCGTCAGGGTTTGCAGCAGGGTGCGCAGCAGCAACCGGGCATGCGGCGCCCCGAGGCAAAGATGGGCCCCGAAGCCGAAGGCGACATGGGGATTCGGCTTCCGGTCGAGGTGCACCTCCTGCGGTGCCGCGAAGACGGTCTCATCCTGGTTCGCCGACGCCCAGCAGAGCGACACCCGGCCGCTTGCCGGGACGGCCTTGCCGTGGACCTCGGTGTCCACCGGGCAGACTCGTCCGATGTGGGTGAGCGGGGTGGCGACCCGGAAAAACTCCTCGCCGGCCAGGACGATGCGGGCGGGATCCTCGCGGAGAAAGGCGAGTGCGGCGGGATTCCGGCCCAGGTAGTCGAAGACCGTGGAGATGGTGTGGATGATGGTGTCGCGACCGCCGGCAAAGGTCAGGTTGGCGAACCCCATCATTTCCTCGCGGGTCAACGGCCGGCCGCGAAAGGTGGCCTTGGTCAGGGCGCTGAAGAAATCGTCGCCGGGCCGGGCCAGCGCGCGGTCGAATGCCTGCCGGAGGTAGGTTTCGAGGGCCGCGCCCTTCTGGCGTTCATCGCCGCCGTCGTGGAAGACATGAGTGCCCCAGCTGATCCAGGTCGCGGCCTCGGCCTCGCGGACGTTGAGCAAGTAGGTGAGGGCGCGGGATTGGAGGGGCAGGGCGAACTCGCGGACGATCTCAACCGAATCCCGCGCGAGGGCGTCGCCGACCAATTGTCCGATCAGGGCCTCGACCCGCGCCACCGTGGCGGGCTCCTTGGCCCGGTGGAAGAAGGGTTCGATGATCGCGCGGTATTCGGTGTGATCCGGCGGGTCGGTCTCGATCGGCAATTGCCGCATGGAGCGGACCTCCTCCTCGGAGGGGATCGGCACGCGGCGGGGCGCATCGGAGCTGTAGGTGTGCCAGTCCAGCGCCGCTGCGCGCACGTCGTGATGGCGCAGGATCATCGGGATGGTCTCCCCTTGGAACGGGCAGTCGAGACGGCCGGTTTCCTGGCGGGCCTGCCGGAAGGGATCGGGGGTGGCGCTCACGGATTGGGCGCAGTGTAGCGCCCTCCCTCCGGCGGTGCAACCCCGCAGACGGTGGTGCCGGACCGACACGAATATACCTGTTGCGACCCGCTGGGAGTGGCGCTATTGGTTACGGGTTGGTCTTGCCCTCATTCCCTTGCCACTCCCTGCCATTCCACCACTCGAGCCCTGCCGACCCGTGGAGTGTCCCGCGCCCAGGGCCGTGCCAATATTCCGGTCCTTGGTCACAGCCACGGGCCTGGCCCTCGCCTTGGCCTCCTTGACGGGTTGCAGCCTGTTCATGGGGGAAACACCGACGCCGATTCCGACCCTGGCCTCGCCGCTGGCCGCGCATGGCCGGGCGGACACGCTGGTGGTGTTTCTGCGCGGCCGCGGCGGCTCGATCGCGGATTTCGAGAAGGAAGGCCTGTTGCCGGCGCTGCGGGAGGCCGGCGTGAAGGCCGACACCATCGTGGTTGACGCGCACATGGGCTACTATTTCAAGCGCACTGCGATCATCCGGCTGCAAGCCGATGTGCTGGTGCCCGCCCGGCAGCGGGGCTACCGCCGGATCGTGCTCGTGGGAGTGTCCCTCGGCGGACTCGGGGCGTTGTTGAACGAGCGCGACAATCCCGGCTCGGTTGATGCGCTGGTCCTGTTGGCGCCGTACCTGGGCGAAAAGGACCGGTTCTTTGACGGGATCGACCGGGCGGGCGGGCCGGCGGCATGGGCCGCCGGGCGCGATCCGCAGGCGGGCAGTATCGAGGAGCAGATCTGGACGTTCCTCGGCACGAAATCAGCGGCACTGCCGCCGACTTGGCTGCTCAGTGGCCGAGCCGATTCTTATGCGCGCGGCCATCGACTCTTTGCCACGTTGCTGCCCGCGACCCGCGTGGCGACCAAACCGGGTGGACACGACTGGCCGGTCTGGCGCGCGCTGTGGCGCGACGTGTGTTTCCACTCCGATCTGTTCCAAGCCGAGCGGCGCGGCGGCAAGCCGGCCGGCGCCCTGAAATAATGCGGCCATGATAATCCTCTGCGCCCGCATCGTCCTGTTGGCCGCGCTGTTGGCCGGCGGCACCGCTTCGTTGCAGGCCTTGAGCTGGGCGCCCGGTTGGACCGGGCCGCCGGCGACCCGCGCGAGTCCCGTCACCGCGGCGGACCTGACCGAGGCCCGGCGACTGGGGGATGCGATAGATTCCGCCGCTTCCGCCCGCGCGGCGATTGTGGCGTGGGAGGCGGTTGCCACCGCGCAACCGGACCAACCAGAGGCGTGGATCGAGCTGGCCACGCTGCGCCTGCTGGAAGGCGCGGCCTACCGGAGCCGGCCCAAGGATCGTCTCAAGTGCTATATTGCCGCGCTGCAGGACTGCGAAAGGGCGATGGCCACCAATCCCGGGTTTCTCCGCCGGGTGCGGGAGGGGCAGAAGCCTTGGGAGGCGGTGGCGGCCCTCGGGCCGCGCGAGATGGGGGCGATGAATTTCTGGTCCACGGGCGTCTTCTATATCTTCCGTGACTGCCTCGGGTTGTTCGGCCGCATCACCAACGTCCGGCTGATGGATGCCGCGAAGGCCATGCTGGTGCGGATGGATGCCGTCGACCCGGCTTGGGAGGAGTATGTGAGCACGTTTTCGTGGGGCATCTACTACCTCACGATGCCGTCGTCCCGCGGCGGGGACAAGGCCCGGGCGCGGGAATACTTCGACCTGGCCGTGACACGCGGGGTGCACCGGACGCTGCCGCGCTGGGGCCGCGCCAAGTATTTTCTGCTGCCGCGGGGCGAGGCCGCCGCCGCCCGGGCCGACCTGGCCGCAGTGGTGGCGCGTGAACTCGACGGACTGGGTGGCAACCGGTCCTGGAACCGATACTTTCAGGCCGAAGCAGCCCGTCTGCTCGCGCCGTAGCCTGCGGGAGTCGCCTCACTTGATCCCGCAGGCCGAGGTGTCGCTCGGGATCCGGGGGGCGTAGTAATACTGGTAGTACGCGGCGTAGGCGTATTCCTGGTTCTGCCGGTCCAGTTCATAGGCGACGGCGTTGAGCCCTTCGACGATGTGGGCGCAGCCAGAGGTGAACAGCGCGGACGTCAGAGCAGCCAGGGCCAAGAGGGATCGGGGGAGGTGCTTTTTCATGGGCAACTCCACCACGGCCGACCGCCGGGTTTATTAGACCAAAAAGTGGTGGCCCGGCCCGATCCTTACTTGAACGAGGCCATGTCGATCACGAAGCGGTACTTCACGTCGCTCTTCAGCATGCGTTCGTAGGCCGTGTTGATCTGGTCCATGCGGATCATCTCGATGTCGCAGGTGATGTTGTGCTTTCCGCAGAAATCGAGCATCTCCTGCGTCTCGGGCAGGCCGCCGATGAGCGAGCCGGAGAAGGAGCGGCGGCGCATGATCAGCGGGAAGGCCGCGACCGGCAGCGGCTCGGCCGGCGCGCCAACCAGCACCAGGTTGCCGTCGCGCTTCAGCAGGTTGAAGTACGCGTTGAGGTCGTGCGGGGCGGACACCGCATCCAGGATGAAGTCGAAGCTGCCGGCCTGCGCCGCCAGCTGGGCCGCGTCGGTGGAGACGACGACCTCATGGGCGCCGAGGCGCTTGCCGTCGGCGATCTTGCCCGGCGAGGTGGTGAAGAGCACGACGTGGGCGCCGAAGGCCTTGGCGAACTTGACGCCCATGTGGCCGAGGCCGCCCAAGCCGACGATGCCGACCTTCTGGCCGGGACCGACCTGCCAGTGGCGCATCGGGGAATACGTGGTGATGCCGGCGCAGAGCAGCGGCGCGGCGGCGGCGAGATTGAGGTTGGCCGGCATACGGAGCACGAAGGCCTCGGTCACGACGATGCTCTGGGAGTAACCGCCGAGGGTGGGGGCGTTGAGGTGCTTGTCCATGCTGCCGTAGGTCATGGTCATGTCCGGGCAGTACTGCTCGAGGCCCTCGCGGCATTCCGGGCAGGTGCGGCAGGAATCGACGAGGCAGCCCACGCCGACGGTGTCGCCGACCTTGAATTTCTTCACGCCCGCGCCGACGGCGGTCACCTGGCCTACGATCTCATGGCCCGGCACGGCCGGATACTGCGTGAAGTGCCACTCGTTGCGGGCGAAGTGGAGATCGGAGTGGCAGACGCCGCAGTATTGGATCTGGATCTGGACGTCGGTGGCAGTCGGCGTGCGGCGCTCGATGGTGGCGGCGCCGAGGGGCGTCGTGGCGCTGGTGGTGGAGTAAGCCTTGGTGGAGTAACAGACGGGTTTGGCCATGGGAGGAGGGAACTGGGGGCTGAGGTCGAGGTGCTTCGCATAAGGATTGTCGGATCGCCCGGAACTGCAACCCGCGAAGACGGGAAGAATTATGCCCAACGATTTCCCGCAAGGGCGCAGCGCCACCGGGGAAAAATGTCACGTATCAGGTGACAAGCAGGACAGCGCGGGGTGCCGGGTCACCGATCCCCGGCTCACTTCTCCAGCACGCGCTGGATCTGGCCGATCTTCTTCTGGACCTGGCCCTCGGCCTGTTCGGATTTGCCCGCGGCTTCGAGTCGGGGATTGCCGACGAGCTTGCCGGTGGCGGCCTTGACTTTGCCGGCGAGATTCTTGGCGGTGCCTTCGGCTTGGTTCTGGGTGCTGGATTTCATTTTTCGGAATGGGTTGAGCTGCGGTTGCGGAGCGATGACGAAGCCGAAGAGTAGGCGAACGCGCGCCCCTCCGCCATGGGGCGTTACCCGCAAGCACGGCACCTGGGACCGGCCGTATGCTCAGGACCGGATCTGGCCGTCGGGCGAGAACGTGATCCGCGCGCCCTTGCGCAGTTTCCGGCCGTCGCGCTCCAGGGCCTGGCTCAGTCGGCAGGATTTGAGCCGGCCGTTTTCGTACAACTCCACCGCACCGCGGGTGAGGCTGGTGTCGCAAGGCACGCCATCGATGGTAGCTGGGTTGGCCAGAAAGAACTGCCGGAGCGCGCCGTCCGGATAAAAGGCGACCTGCACGCCCTTGGGCCCGCCGGTGCCGCGGCAAAGGTGGCCCTGCACCAATGTATCCGTCGGAAACGCGCACACCGTGACGATGCCCGCGGGATTCTGTTCCACCCAGGTGCCGGCGGGGATCGTGACCCGGGGCAGGACAATCTCCTGCGCGGCGGTGAAGGCCGCGGGTGTTCCGTCGGGGTAAAGATGGAGCCAGCCTGCACGGCACGCCCGTCCGCCGACCACGGTCTCGGTGTCGATCTGGCCGATGTGGAGGCCGTCGGCGTTGGTGTGCACCTTGGTGAAGATGACCCCGTGCAGCGTCACGTCGCGTTGCTGTTCGGCCGCATAACCGGCGGTGAGGAGCAGGCTGGCTGCCCCGAGCAGGAGAGCCCGATACTTGTTCATGCGGGGCAAACTAGTCGGCGTGGGGTGGAAACACGATTGCTTTCACTGCGCATCAATTGACCCGGCATGACGCTGCCCCATCGTCGGTCTCCGGTTGAATCCGCCGGGTTCACGGGCTCAGTCGCCCGGCTGGTGGGTGGCGGGGGATTGTGAGCGGACAATCAACAGGGCGAGAATGATGAACAGCACGGCCGAGGAACCGATCGTGCCCAGGCCCAAGCCGCCAGCCTCCGCGGGCTTGGTCAGCAAATCGCCAAAGGTGGCGCCGAACGGCCGGGTCAGGATAAAGGCAGCCCAGAACAGGAACACCGCTGATATCCGGGTGAAGTAATGTCCGGCCGCCACCAGGGCGAGCAGGGCGGTGATCACCAGCGCACCGCCGAGGAAGCCAAGCCCCGAGTCGTCCGCGAGGTAATCGCCGAGGGCCGTGCCCAGCGTATTGGAGATCAGGATCGCGGCCCAATAGAACAGCTCGTCGCGACGCGAGGAGATCCGGCTGACCGACAGGATGCCCCCGCTCAGGCGCCAGACCGCGAGGATCCCGGCGAGAAGGAGGACCAAAATAAGCGAGCCCTTGGCGTAACCCAGCGCCAGGGTCCGGTCCATGAAGTCCGACATCGTCGTGCCGGCGGTGCTGGTGGCGAGGATTACGGTCCAGAAGAGTATGGGATGGAACTTCCGGGCAAGCAGCTGGGCGATCAGGGCGATCACGAACAGCGATAGCAGAAGGATCGAGCTTACCGCGTAACCAACATGGAGGGTCATCGACAGCAGGTCGCCGGCAGTTTCACCCAGCGTGGTGGCGCAAATCTTCATGATCCAGAAGGCGAGGGTGACTGCCGGGATTTTGCTCAAGGGGCGGAGATTGCGGCTGCCAGAGGGTACGGGCAAGACCAGTCGCGGGCAGCCTGGCACGCGCATCCTTGGCGAACAGATGGAATCCCGCCAGTCGGCCTCAATCCCGGTCCGTCTTCAGGCCAAGGCGCGCGATGCGGTCGATCAGCTGCGGGTAGGTCAGCCCCGCCTTCAGGGCCGACTGGGCGAAGTCCTCATCCGCGGCGAGGATGGGGTTGGGGTTCGCCTCGATGAAATAGACCTCGTTGGCCGGGGTCAGGCGCAGGTCGAGCCGCGCGTAGCCGTCGATCGTCAGCAGGTGGTAGATGCGCTTGCAGACGTCCTCGATGTTGCGCACGACCGCCGGCTCCAGGCCCTCGGCAAAGCGGTTCTCCAGGCCCCAGCGGTCGCGGTAGGCCTCGTCCCACTTCGCCTTGTAGGTGGCGATCTTCGGCTCGTCCGGCGGCACCTCGCGGAAGACCAGCTCGCGGATCGGGAACACCTGCAGGCGGTGGTTGCCGATGAGGCTGACGTAGAGCTCCCGGCCGTCGATGTATTCCTCGGCGATGACGTCGTTGTCCGTCTTGTCGTGCAGGTATGCGACGCGCTCCCGGAACTGCTCGTCGGTCTCGACGAACGAGGCCTGCGAGATGCCGTAGGACGCCTCCTCCTTGAGCGGCTTGACGAGGATGGGGAAGCGCAGGCGCTTCGGGCGGGCGATGCGCTTGCCGCGCGGGATGATGACAAAGGCGGCGGTGTGGATGCGGTGGTAGCTGAGGATCTTCTTGGCGATGCCCTTGTGCTTGCAGAGGGTCAGGCCCGAGGAGCCGCAGCCCGTGAAGGGGATGCCGTACATCGCGAGGAACGCCACGATGTGCTGGTCGTAGGCCCGGTTGTTCCGGAACTGGTCGGCCAGGTTGAAGATCACGTCCGGGCTGAAGGTCTGGAGCTTCTGGCGCAGGAGATCGAGGTCGTCGAAGATCGCGAGGTGCTCGTTCGGGTAGCCGAGCTCGTTGAGGGCGGCGAGCACGCCGGCCTCGGTCTTCCAGTCGACGGTCTTGAGCTCGGGCCCGAGGTCCTCGTTGAGGGACGTGGGTTCGACGGCGTCGAAGAGGGCGAGAACCTTGAGTTTCCTTCCCATGGTCACTTGGTGCGCTTGAATTTCCCGGTGAAGAGGTAGTTCATCACCAGGGTGGCGATGTAGGCCGCGACGGGCAAGTCCGGGGGCGCGGCGTCAGGCGCGAGGTGCAGGTCGAGCTGGTCACACCGCTCGATCAGGCGGGCGAGCAGCTTGTTGACGCGGTATTTCTTCTCATTCGTCGGCTCGCACACCGCGTCCATCAGCTCGCGCCGCCGCGAGCGGAGGTAGCGCGAGGCCTTGAGGGCCGCGCCGGCCCCGGGCGTGCCGGGGAAGAGCTGGCGGAGGTCGCGGTCGTAGAAATCGGGGTAGGTGTCCTCGTAGAGCTTCCGCTTCCGCGCGTAGTAGGTCTTGAGCTTGATGTTGAGGCAGTTGAAGTCGCGCTCCCTGTAGCCCGGCTGGTAGGGGGGCGGCCGGCCCGCCAGCGAGCCCATGAGCTCGTCCATGTATTCGAGTTTCTGCAGGGCCTTCCAGCCCTTGAACCGCGTGCGCCAGTCGAGCCCGGGCGTCAGCCACACCGCAAAGGTCTCGGCAAAGTCCTCATCGGGGTGGCTCTGGGCATACCAGTCGTCGAGGTGCACGACGTAGGAATGGCTGTAGGGCCGCGGCCGGTAGAAGTCCGGCGTGGTGTCGGTGGAGGTCAGGCCGAACACCCGCTGCCATTTCTTTTTCCGGGTCAGCTGGTAGGCATAGGCGTAGGCGTGGGCCGCCTCATGGCGCATCAGGCGCATGAACCACTCCGGGGTCTCGCCCTCGACCTCGAGCATCATTGCTTTTTCCAGCCGGCGCAGGCGGTCGTGAGTCAGGAAGAACGGCACGAAGATGGCCGGGATGCCGACGGGCACGAACCATTCGTCGCCGACATGGCAGGGCGGGTGGAACACTAGGCCCTTGGCGGTCAGCTCGTCATGGAGCTGCTGCACCATGGCTTGGAGCGGGGTGTCTGCCAGGGTCAGGCCGAGCTGGGAGATCTTCTTCTCGAGCAACGCGTCGTCGTCGAGCCCGGCCCACTCGGTTGTTTCCATCGTCCGAGGGTATGGCAGGCGGTCAGGCGGATACAAGGACAGAGGAAGGCAGACAGAGGCAGAAATCAGAAGTCAGAGGACAGATGTCAGGGGACGGAGGGCAGGGGGCGGAAGCCCGGCTTGACAGTCCCGGGTGGTCAAACATAGTATTACTTCATGATCAAAACCATCACCAAGGTCGGCAATTCGCAGGGCATCATGCTGGACGCGGCGCTCATGGACCTGGCGCGCTTGAAGGTGGGCGACCAGGTGAACCTGACCGTCCACGAGGGCGGGGCGATCTACCTCACGCCGGTCAATCCCGCGGTCACGCCGGATGAGGCGGCGGCCTCGGCCAAGGCCATTATCGCTAAGAACAACGAACTCTTCCGGCGTCTGTCATGAGCCGGGTATGGAAGCACCTGACCGCGGAAGCGGTGAAGGCCATCCATGCCCAGGTCCTGTCGGCGCACGGTGGTGGTGACGGCCTGCGTGAGCCCGGGCTGCTGGAGTCGGCGGTGGCGGCTCCGCAGGCGACCTGGGGTGGCGAACCGATCATGACCGATCCGCACGAGATCGCCGCCGCCTATCTCTTTTACTTGTGCCGCAATCATCCCTTCGTGGACGGCAACAAACGGGTGGCGCTGGCCACCGGCCTGGCCTTCCTGGACCTGAACGGGCTATGGGAAGTGGGAAAAATACCGGTGGATGACTGGGAAACGCTCGTCCTCGACGTGGCCGCGTCGAAACTGGATCGGGACCAGACCACCAAGCGGCTGAAGGATTTGATGGCTCCCCGGAAGAAAGATGTACGCCCTACTTCGCCTAGCCTACGAAGGGCAGGCAAGAAGCGCAAAAACTGAATGTCACGTAATACGTGACATGTGATCTGGGGTGGGATGGCCCTGTCGGGGCGCCCGGACCAAGGTTGATGGCCATTGACCGGCGGCCCGGACCTCCCCAGCGTCTCGCCACCCCGCGGTACCCCTGATGAAATCCGATCGCTTTTTCCACGTCACGGCGGCGGCGCTCAACCTGGTGATCATGTTTATCGGGTTTTCGGCATTCTACACGAGCGGACACGGCGAGCAGGGGCGGGTCATTGCGCCGGGCATCTATCCCCTGGTGCTGGTGCATGGCATGGCCGTCACGGCCTGGTATGTGCTTTCGCTGGCGCAGACGCTGCTGATCACCGTCAGGAACCGCCGCTTCCACATGAAGCTCGGCTGGGCCGCCCTCGGTCTCCTGCCCGTGGTCGCGGTCAGCGGGGTGCTGGTGGCGATCCGCTCCGCGCAGGGGGCGCCGGGGTTCGTCTTCTTTGGCATGAACTACCAGCATGAATTTCTGCTCGTCATGCTGACGGAGATCGTGGTGTTCACGGGGCTGGTGATTGCGGGCATCCTGACGCGGAAGCGGCCGGAGATCCACCGCGCCATGATGCTGAGCGCCAGCCTGAGCCTGCTGCTCGGCGCCACGACCCGCATCCCCAGCTTGGTCGCGCTCTTCGGCGGCCACGATTCGCGTGTGGCGTTCTTCGGCCCGGTCTTTGCGTTCGCCGCCCTCCTGCTGCTGGTGCGTTGCCTGCTGACGCGGTCCTTCGACCGGTGGTTCGCGACGGGCTACGCCGTCATCGTGGTCACCTATCTGCTGGCCGAGCAAGTGTCTCGGACCGGCGCCTGGTATAATCTGGCCGAGGCACTACTCAGGAGCTGAGGATCCAGCGGTAAACCGGGATGCCCCGCTGCCAAGGACGTAAACGCGGGGGAGCGGCCGGCGCTGCCCTATCGCTGGCCGGTGCTTTGGGCGGTCTGGACCGCGGCCTGGACTTCGCGCGCGGCTGATTTCCAGAGGCCATTGATATAGATCGGCTGGCTGCCGCCGGAGGTCTCGATCGTTAGGTCGGCGAGGAAGATGCCGTTGTCGACGCCAAGGGACGCGATGGCGCGGTAGTTGATGTGTTCTTCATGCGAGCCGAACAAGGCGCCTTTGCGGAAGTGGAGGCCATCACCGGCCAGGGTCAGTTGATCCGGAAAAAACAAGTTGCCCGACGACCATCGGCTTGAGCGGTAAACCTGCTCTTCCCTGGCCGCGTCTGGCGGGGAAGCGTCCAAAACCGCCGGAGTCGGCGAAGTCTCGTCGGCGCCCAGCAGGCGGCTCTTGGCCGCCGCAAATTCCCCGTCGGTCAGCTGCCCGTCGCGGCGCAGATCGGCCAGTTTCTGCAGTTCGTCGGTGAGGTTCATGCGGGCCTTGTACCTGACAGCAGGGAACGACGGGGGTTCGGGAGAGAATTGCGCACACCGAGGTCGCGACGGGCGGAGTGGTAAGTTTGAATTGCGCCGGGGACTGCTCGCGCTGGAGGCGGACGCGTGACCAACCCACTGATCAGGACAGGGGTCGGAGAAGCCTGACCGGTGCTTTGAAGCGCAGCCTGATTAATTCAGGTTAAACTCCACCACGGTGGTGGTCCGGCAGAAGACCTCGTGGCCCCGATATTTCGCGGGTTTGTATTTCCACGTCTTCACGGCCTCGACGGCCGCGTCATTCAGGCGGCTGTCGGCCGTGGAAATGACCTGGGCGCCTACGACCTCGCCCTTCAGTCCGATGACAAATTCCACGGCGACACCTCCGTGGACCCGCGCGACTCTTAATTCGGTTGGATAGGCGGGGGCGGTCCGCTTGACCGGCACCGGTGGGTTGTCCACATCGGCGATATTAAAAACCTTGGACGGAACACGGCTGAGTGAGGCCGGGTTGACAGCTGAGGCCGGCACGCCAGCGAGCTGTAAGACGAGTCCGACGGTAATCCAACGAATACAGGGGTGCATAATATTCCTTTTGGCCCGAGAGGCAGTGAACAGCAGGCTGGATAGGGGGTCAAGGGTTGACCGGGATGAGCAGACGAACCGCTTAGCCACAGAGGCACGGAGGCTCAGATCAGGCAGGTCTCACGCGAAGGTGCTTCTGGTAACGTAATACGTTACCAGAGGCCGGGCTCAGGTATTCAGGAGTGTGTGCAGGCGGTGGAGGAGTTTAGACTCATCCCGACGACGTAGTTCGTGTTGTGACCATTCCTGCCCGGTGGGCGCCCGGAACGATCACCCCTGCGGGGCCACGCCTAGCGGCGTGACCATCTACGCCCTGCCGGGCTTCGTCCCATACACGAATCACGGTCCAGCAGTTACTACGTAGTAACCGGTTAATCTTTCGGTCGCGGGCCTTGTTGGTGGCGATTTTGTCGCGCCAGAACACGGCGTTGGTCCTGGGCGAGGTGGCGTGTCTGGGGCAGCTTGCCTCG
>Ga0255338_1005455_pt1 | contig 11705 bp, 7 predicted proteins | sample MeOH1_35cm_T4_19_FD_203715 | JGI IMG/M metagenome (GOLD analysis project Ga0255338, IMG submission 203715) | Sandy soil microbial communities from University of British Columbia, Vancouver, Canada - MeOH1_35cm_T4_195 | ecosystem: Engineered > Artificial ecosystem > Sand microcosm > Unclassified ... | reverse complement strand
CCTGGATGAAGCTGGCCTCAACGCCGCTTACCGCAGCGGCTGCGACCCCCGCCTCAACCGCAGCCAGAGCCTCGAGATGGCGTTCCTCATTGCTCAGATGATGCGGAGGGCGTGAGAAAGGGGCACCGTTGCCGGTGCCCCCGGGTAGGCCCGAAGGGCCGGTGCTTTCCTAAAGGTAAGCTGAGACCTCTACCTGCATCAATGCGGAGATTATGCGGTTGAATCCCAATAGCAAATCAATCGTGGATTAGACAATAAAGGTCCAATCAGAAGGCGTAGGCTAATCAAAAAAGGGTGCCTATGGCTGGTCGTGGATCTGATCCTGGCTTTGCTGGACCGTTCGAGAACCGCTCGGATAGCCCTACGCTCAGGCAGGCCCCGTGGGCTCATGCGCCTTTGGTTGCCTCAGCACTACCTCACTTGTTGGTCCACCACCTGACGGGGACGGCGCGTTTGGCCACATCCTTCCTCTCACCCGGGACGGAATCGGACTATGGGCGGCTGCTGGGGTTTTTCCACGATTTAGGGAAAGCACGAGGAGAATGGCAAGCCTTCATCCACTCGGCCATGGAACGTGCCATGGACGCTCATATCGAAGAGGCCGGGGATGCGGTGGGTGGGCGTAAAAAAGGGCCACCTCACAGCCCGGAGGGGGCCTTGCGGATGCTGCTGAAGGCCGGCGGCAATGACGTTCGAAAGGGCTTACGTGACTACTCCGCTATGGCCGTCGCATGGGCCTGCTTCGGTCACCACGGAGGACTGAAGGACCACGAATCTCTCCGCTCTACCCTGAGTGAGTTGGCGGATGCCTGGATTCGTGATGGTGCATCCGAAGCCTTCCTCCGGCCGATGGTCGAAAACGCGTGCCTCCCACAACTCCCTTTATGGATTCGAAACACTTCTTCTCGGGACGATGGCATGCGGCGCTATGAACTGTGGGTGCGCATGCTCTTCTCAGCCCTGGTGGATGCCGACTTCCTCGATACCGAAGCCTATTTCGCACGGGCTGGCGGTGAGGAGGCCGCCGAGCGGGTGTCGGCCCGGGCGATAGCTTCTCCATCTCTGAGGGAGATCTTGGCCGTGTTCGAGTCCCATATCTCCGGACTCGATGCCAGGGCCGGTTTGGAGACTTCCGAACCTACCCGGAAGATCAACGCCCTCCGAAGGTCGGTCCGGCTAGCCTGCACTGAAGCTGCTGAATTGCCGCCGGGAGTGTTCAGCCTGACTGTTCCCACTGGTGGGGCAAAGACCCTGGGCAGCTTGGCCTTCGCCTTGCGCCACGCCCTCAGCCATGGGCAGCAACGCGTCATCGTGGCGGTTCCATTCACCTCCGTTACCGAGCAGACCGCCTCGGTTTTCCGGGCTTACCTTCCACCTGAATCGGTGCTGGAACACCACAGCAACCTGGACCCGGCCAAGGAAACCGCATGCAGCCGTGTGTCCTCTGAGAACTGGGATGCGCCCGTTATCGTCACGACCCAGGTTCAACTCTTCGAAAGCCTTCTAGCAAATCGAGGGTCCCGGTGCCGGAAGCTGCACAACCTCTGCCGTTCAGTTCTGGTTCTCGACGAAGTGCAGAGCCTGCCCGCCCCCTACCTGCTTCCCATCCTCGATCTTCTGGATGATTTGGCCCGGAACTACGGCACGACGGTACTCCTCACTACCGCGACCCAGCCGGAACTGCATGCCCGAAAACTGGGTGGTCAGCGGTTTCGTGGTTTAACTGAACCTCCTCGGGAGATCATTCCTGGCACTTTGACCGAGGATCTTTGGAGAAATCTCAAGCGTGTGCGAGTTCACTGGCCGGATGCCTGGAGAGGGGACCTGAATCAGTATCCAGATCCCTGGGGCCATCTGGCGGAACAGATGGCCCTGCAGTCCCAGGTTCTGGCCATTGCCCATCTGAAGAAGGATGCCCTGGACCTTTGCAGAGCCTTGGAATCGAAAGGCATTCTGCCCTTCCATCTCTCAACCTCGATGTGTCCCGCCCATCGTCGTGCGGTGCTGGGTGACATCAAGACCCTGCTGGAGCGTGGCGAATCTTGCCATCTGGTTTCCACCCAGCTCATCGAAGCTGGTGTGGATGTGGACTTCCCCGTGGTGTACCGGACCATGGCGGGTCTGGAATCCCTCGCACAGAGTGCGGGGCGCTGCAATCGCAACGGCCGGCTGCCCGGTCTGGGGGATTTCTACATCTTCGAGGCGCCGACCGAACCGCCCCGCGACCTCCGAACGGCGCGAGATGTGGCCAGGGGTATGCTGTTGAACGGCCAACCGGACTTGCTCGCGCCCGAGACCTTCACCGACTATTTTGGGCGGCTGCATGCCGCCAAGGGCGACCTGCTGGACCTGCACGGCATCCAGGCCCTCCGGGCTGCGCTGAAGTTCGAGCAGGTGGCGGAGAAAACCCGACTGGTGGACAGCCCCTCCGAAACCATCTTCGTGGGCTGGGGAGACGAGGGCACGAAAGCCCTGGAGGCGCTACGTTGGAGCGGACCGTCCAGGAAAACCCTTCGAGCCCTCCAACCCTTCACCGTGGGAGTGTTCCCGAACCAGATGAAAGCTCTCCAAGTTGCAGGGGCACTTGAGGCTGTTCAAGGGTTCCAGGTGCTCGTCAGTGATGTGCATTACCACCGTGTCTATGGCCTTTGCACTGACCCCGATCCTTTTCAGCCCCTGGTGTGTTCGGGGTAGAAAAAAATCGGGGAGGTGAGCCTCCCCGATAAGCGCTTCGATTTAACCAAGTTGTAGAACGTTTCAATCCACGTGGTGCGCCACGACTTCTAATAATATCCAAAAAGCAGGTTGACGCAACCAAGTTGTAGAACGAATATTGCTCCTACGGGGGCTTCAATGGAAATTCCACCAATCGTTCAACTGATCGCAATTTTACTCATTGCGACCATTCTATTTGGTAGAAACAGGCGTGATGACCCACGAAACGATCGCTCTTGACGTCATTAATCTGTAAAGGAGGTCCCATGGATCCAGGTCTCCCCCTCCATCGCGTTCGCATGCACGGCAACGCCGCCTGCTTCACGCGCCCTGAGCTGAAGACGGAACGGGTGTCCTACGAGGTCATCACCCCGAGCGCCGCCCGGGGAGTGCTTGAGGCCATCCTCTGGAAGCCCGCCATCCGTTGGAAGATTCATCGGATCCATGTCCTGGCTCCCATCCGTTTTGGGCAGATCAAGCGGAACGAGGTGGGCAGCAAGCTTTCTGAGCGTGGTAATCACGGCTCCTACTTCGCCGATGAGGACCGGGTCCAGCGGAACACCCTGTTCTTGCGGGACGTGGACTACCTGGTGGAGGCACGCTTCGAGATGACGGATCAGGCCGGACCAGGGGATACGCCCGCCAAGTTCGCCGAGATGTTCGAGCGGCGTCTGGCCAAGGGTCAGCACTTTCACCAGCCCTACCTCGGATGCCGTGAGTTCCCCGCCACGGTGGAGCCAGCACCCCCCAGATGGTCTACACCACCTGAATTGGTGGGGATCAAACCTCTGGGATTGGTGCTCTGGGACCTGGTCCACAACCCCAAGTCCACCCGGTTGGTGGATGGGCAACGCATCCACGTGTGCGATGGCTGCAAGCCCCTCTTCTTCGAGGCAAGGCTCCAGGACGGCGTCCTGGAAGTGCCGCTGGAGGTGTCGTCATGATCCTGCGCGCGCTCTACGACCTGGCCCAGCAGGAGGGGTTGGCCGAGGATCTGGATTTTGAACCGGTCCAGCTCAGATACACCCTTGTGCTAGGCCCGAATGGCATGTCCGCCACGGTCCAGGATCGAGGCACCCTGGTACCCGCCGAAGGAAAAAAGAAATCCGAACTCCGCAAGCCAACGATATTCGTACCCCGGCGCTCAGGCCGCACCAGCGGGGATTCCGCGGAGTTCCTGGTGGATAAGAGCGACTACGTTCTGGGTTGGGATCCCTCCGGGAAAACCGCACCCGACAAGGCCTTGCGGCGTCAGGCACTTTACCGCGACCGTATCGTCGAGGCCCTGACCAGCCAGGCTCCTGGATCCCAAGAGGCCCAAGCCCTCCAGGCCCTGCTGGATTTCACAGCTCAGGATTTGGATGTCCGGACTCGGTCTCTACAAGAGGCCCTCGCAAAATGCCCCTCTGAAAAGGAGAAGAAAGAACTGGAGTCGGCGTTCTTCAGCGTTGAGTATGCACCCATCGGTCCGACACCCATCCATCTGCTCCCGGGCGTACGTGATTATTGGAAGGCATCTCGAATCGAAAACCAGAAAGCTGAAGTGCAATGCCTGGTGACTGGGCAGCTCTGTGTCCCTGTGGACAAGCATCCCCAATTGAAGAATGTCCCTGGAGGGAACACCTCCGGGGCTTCCCTGATCAGCTTCAACAGTCCTGCCTTCCTTTCATACGCCCTGGATAACAACGCCAATGCTCCTATCGGGCGGGAGGCTTCTGAGGCCATCGCCAGCGCCCTGAATCGTCTTCTGAGCCGCAACCCCGCCAAGGCGGACGGAACACCTACAGCCCGGCGTCATGTTCGCCTCTCCTCTGACACCGTGGCCCTCTTCTGGGCAGACAAAGCCTCAAACGTGGACTGGTTCGAACAGTTCACCGAAGATCCCGACGCTGTGGAGGCGACGCTATTGGCGCCTCTTACAGGCCGCAAGTCGGTGTTGGAAGACCCAGCCTCTTTCCACACGCTCATCTTGAGTGGGGCGCAAGGACGCAGCGTAGTCCGAGCCTATGGCTGCCGCACCACGGCCGCGGTGGCGCAAGAGGTGCAACGGTACCTTGACCAAGTCAGGGTTCAGCGTCCCTTCAACAAAGGTGAGGGGGCCTATCCTCTCCGGACCTACCTCAGGAGTCTGGCTGCACTCGGAGACGAGAAGAACCTGCCGCCCCAGCTAGCAGGAGCCCTCTACATGGCCATTCTCGAAGGCACCCCTTTCCCAAGGATGGTGCTGGATGCGGCACTTCGTAGGGCAAGGCTAGAAGCGTCTCGCATGAGTGATGCGGACCCGAGGAGGAAGGCAGAAGCCGTCGAAGCCTTCGCCGCACGCTGCGGTCTGATCCGTGCCTACTTCCACCGCCATTCCCCAAATCCTAAGGAGATCAGCGTGAACCTCGACACCGAATGCCTTGATCCTGGCTACTTGTGCGGCCGTATTTTCGCAGTGCTGGTGAAAATCCAAGAAGATTCGGCAGAGGTCAAGTTGAACCGGACCATTGCTGACTCCTATTACTCAGCGGCTTGCTCAACACCAGGACTCATCCTCCCAAACCTGCTGTCGAGAACTCAGCATCACCTTTCAAAGCTGAGGCGAGATCCAAAGAAGGTCGGTTGGGCAGTCAAGCACGATCAACGTCTGGACGAAATCCTCGGAATGATCAAAACCAGCTCTGCATTCCCCAAAACACTCGGTACTGAGCAGCAAGGGCTGTTCACCCTAGGCTTCTATCACCAGCGACAAGCTTTCTTCTCCTAATCCAGAAGCACAATCACCATTACAAGGAGCATCTTCATGGCCCTCGACAAGCGCTACGACTTCGTCCTTCTCTTCGACGTGCAGGATGGCAACCCCAATGGCGATCCCGATGCGGGGAACCTCCCCCGTATGGATCCCGAAACCGGGCATGGCCTGGTGACCGATGTCTGTCTGAAGCGCAAGCTGCGGAACTATGTGCTTCAGGCCAAACCGGCCGTCAAGGGCTACGACATCTTCGTGAAGGAGAAAGGCATCCTGAACGAGGCCATTGAGGAGGCGCATGAACAGCTCGATGTGAAGGCTAAGGAGGGTGGCGAGAAGACGGAGGCGGCGCGACGCTACATGTGTGCTCGCTATTTCGACGTGCGAACGTTCGGGGCGGTGATGAGCACAGGCAAGAACGCGGGCCAAGTGCGAGGCCCTGTCCAGTTCACTTTTGGTCGATCCCTGGATCCGATCTTGGCGCTGGAACATTCCATCACGCGCATGGCGGTCACGGATGCAAAGCAGGCAAGCGAATCTGGCGACAACCGCACCATGGGCCGAAAGGCCACTCTCCCCTACGCGCTCTACCGAGCCCACGGTTTTGTGAGTCCATTCCTGGCCGCGCAGACAGGCTTCTCCGATGCGGATGTGTCCCTTATCTGGGAAGGCCTGGTGGGCATGTTCGAAATGGACCGCTCCGCCGCCCGCGGCCTGATGACCACCCGAAAACTGGTGGTCTTCGAGCATGAGAATTCCCTGGGCAATGCCCCCGCGGCCAGCCTCTTCGAGCGTCTGTCCGCCAAGCGGAAAGGTGGCGTGGAGGCCGCACGCACCTTCCAGGACTACGAGATCAACCTGGATCGCAAGGACCTTCCCCAGGGCATTACCGTCCACGAACGCTTCTGATGGAAGACGACGACCTTCTCGTTCCCATCTCCGCGCTGGAGCACTGGAGCTTCTGCAAACGGCAGTGCGCGCTCATCCATGTGGAGGGGGTGTGGGCGGAGAATGTCCGGACGGTGGAAGGCAAGCAGCTTCACGAGAAGGTGGACTTTCCTGGTCTGGAGCAGCGCCCGGGCATTCGTCTCGCCCGGGCGCTCGCCCTGAAATCAGAGCGCCACAGCCTCGTCGGAAAGGCGGACCTGGTGGCCTTCTACGAGGACCCAGCCTACCCAAGCACTGGGAGGCCATTCCCCGTAGAATACAAGCGCAGCTCGCGGAACACCTTCCGGCATGCCGAGCTTCAGTTGTGCGCCCAGGCACTTTGCCTGGAAGAGATGCTGGGCGTCCCGGTCCCCTCGGGCGCCATCTATTTTGGCGCCTCCCGGCGCCGACGCGACGTGGTCTTCGACGCTTTGCTCCGGGCGGAGACCGAGGTTGCCATCCAGGGCGTCCTCGCGCTAATGCGGGAGGCCCGGACTCCGCCCCCAGAACCCGGGCCGAAATGCGAACAATGTAGCCTGATCGATCACTGCATGCCGGGTCTTCCTGGGCCCGGCCGGCTGGATCAGTATCTCCGGAGCCTGCTGTGACCTTGCTCCTCAACACCCTCTATCTCACCAGCCCCGAGACCCAGCTCTTCAAGGAGGGCGAAACCGTCCTCGTCAAGATCGAGCGCGAGAAGCGCCTCCAGGTTCCTATCCATCACTTGCAGGCCATCACGTGTTTCGGTCCTGTCTACCTTAGCCCTGAGTTGATGCACCTTTGCCTGGAGCGGGATGTGGCGGTCAGTTTCATGTCAGAGCGGGGCCGGTTCCTGGGGCGGCTTGAAGGCCTGGATCATTCCGGAGCCATGCTTCGGGTGAACCAACACCGGTCCCATGCAGATGTGGCGGCCAGCCTCCGGATCGCCAAGTCGATCGTGCAAGGAAAACTCGCCAATCAGCGCCACGTCCTGCAGCGCTCGGCCCGTGAGGCTGAACCCGAGGCCGCCGCGGACCTGGGCCGGTCCGCCGACCGGATCCAGCAGGTCCAGGGCCAGGTGGACCGCATGGAGACGCATGACCAAGTGCGGGGATGCGAAGGCGAAGGGGCGGCGCTCTATTTCGACATGTTCGGCCTGATGGTTCGGCAGCAGCAGGCCTCCTTTCCCTGGAAGGGCCGGAACCGGCGGCCTCCGAAGGACGCGGTGAATGCGCTGCTTTCCTTCGGTTACGCCCTTTTGATGGGTGACTGCGTGTCGGCCCTCCAGTCCGTTGGACTGGATCCAGCGCTCGGGTTCCTTCATGCCTTCCGTCCGGGACGGCCCGCCTTGGCTCTGGATCTCATGGAACACCTGCGTCCGTTGGTGGCCGACCGGCTGGCGCTCACCCTGATCAACAACCAGCAGGTGTCTTCGAAGGGGTTCCGAGAGGCGGATGGTGGAGCGGTCGAAATGGAGGATGAAACCCGCAAGCTGGTCATCCAAGCCCATCAGCAACGGAAGGCCCAGACCATCCAGCATCCCTTCCTGAACCAGGAAGTTCCATGGGGCCTGGTCCCTTTGCTGGAGGCTCGCCTCCTTGCGCGAACGCTGCGGGGGGATCTCGATGCATTTCCCCCTTTCCATCCTCGGGGATGAGCCATGGTGGTGCTCATCACCTACGACATCCAAACCCTCGACAAGGTCGGGCAGCGTCGCCTGCGCCGGATCGCAAAGGCATGTGAGAGCCTCGGCCAGCGTGTTCAATTCTCGGTTTTCGAATGCGATCTGACACCGGCACTCTGGGCGGATCTTCGCGGGAAGCTGCTCTCCATCTACAATCCAAAGGTCGACAGCTTGCGGTTCTACTTCCTGGGTGCAGACGATGTCAAACGGGCCGAGCATCATGGCATCAAGCCGAGCCGCGATTTCAATGAACCGCTGGTCCTTTGACGGAACGGCGCGAACCCCAAGTGGACGCGGTTTTCCCGGGACCTTCGCGCGAATGCATAAGTCTTTGATAATCAATGAACGAATGAATGAAACAGTCCTTTGGTGCATTACCGAGGCCAGCAATTGGCGCCATCCGCGCAAGAGCAACCGCAATTATGAATATCCCCATGATTTACCATGGGGTGAGTCGCGCGGGCCTCACCGCCCGCGCGTGGATTGAAACTTTCGCTCACCGAACTCGTCACCGACGAGCAGCAGTCGCGCGGGCCTCACCGCCCGCGCGTGGATTGAAACTCTTCCCTTGGTCGTGGCATTCGCCTGTGCCAGTCGCGCGGGCCTCACCGCCCGCGCGTGGATTGAAACCGCAAAGAACCCGCCGCCACCCATGGCGTTTGCGTCGCGCGGGCCTCACCGCCCGCGCGTGGATTGAAACGTTCCGCAGTGGCGGCCTACGAGGCGCAGCTGGGTCGCGCGGGCCTCACCGCCCGCGCGTGGATTGAAACACGTGGATCTGCGTGTCGATACTGGCGAGCTGAGTCGCGCGGGCCTCACCGCCCGCGCGTGGATTGAAACTATATCAGCACGCCCGTCAAGCCGAAGTGGCGGGTCGCGCGGGCCTCACCGCCCGCGCGTGGATTGAAACACCACCCTGTGGGCTCTCAAGGGCTGTGACCCCCGGTCGCGCGGGCCTCACCGCCCGCGCGTGGATTGAAACACGCCGCGCACCACGAACTGCTCACGGCGTAGCGTCGCGCGGGCCTCACCGCCCGCGCGTGGATTGAAACCCGAGGGCATCGCTCTGTTCAGCCGGTGTCAGCGTCGCGCGGGCCTCACCGCCCGCGCGTGGATTGAAACACCTGGGCATCGACGGTCCTACCGACGATCTCGGGTCGCGCGGGCCTCACCGCCCGCGCGTGGATTGAAACATCGAGTCCTATGCGAGCCCTGGTCAGTGGAGCGTCGCGCGGGCCTCACCGCCCGCGCGTGGATTGAAACCGGGGGCCGAGGTTCAGGTCCACCAAGGGCCGCGTCGCGCGGGCCTCACCGCCCGCGCGTGGATTGAAACTCCGCCGGCACCACCCGCGCCGACGGCCAGGTCGTCGCGCGGGCCTCACCGCCCGCGCGTGGATTGAAACATCAACATCATGGTCCGCGGGGCTCAGGCCTGGGGGTCGCGCGGGCCTCACCGCCCGCGCGTGGATTGAAACCAGAACGCCGTGGCGTAGGAGGGCCCATGACCAAGTCGCGCGGGCCTCACCGCCCGCGCGTGGATTGAAACACGGCCCGCGCTGGCAGCACGGCGGCGGGGACAGTCGCGCGGGCCTCACCGCCCGCGCGTGGATTGAAACCACAAAGCGCATCAGGCCATGGTTGGTTTCAGGTCGCGCGGGCCTCACCGCCCGCGCGTGGATTGAAACTGGAGGGTGATGCGCTGGAGGGGCGTGGTGCCATGTCGCGCGGGCCTCACCGCCCGCGCGTGGATTGAAACCATTCAGGTTGTCCGTGGCGGTGCTCCAGGAGATGTCGCGCGGGCCTCACCGCCCGCGCGTGGATTGAAACAGAATCGCGACTACCCCATCACGAACGACGGGGTGTCGCGCGGGCCTCACCGCCCGCGCGTGGATTGAAACCTGCCCCGTGGGAGTTCCAGCACGCTGGGGCCGTCGCGCGGGCCTCACCGCCCGCGCGTGGATTGAAACTGGCGGACATCTCGATCGGGGATCTGACAATTCGTCGCGCGGGCCTCACCGCCCGCGCGTGGATTGAAACAGCGAGGCGATCTCTGCACGGTTGGCGCAGGTCCACGTCGCGCGGGCCTCACCGCCCGCGCGTGGATTGAAACTCTTCGGCACGGCCCTCCGCCTTGAGGGATTCGAGGTCGCGCGGGCCTCACCGCCCGCGCGTGGATTGAAACTCAATCTGGACCCGCTGCCCGTCGGGGCTGCGGAGTCGCGCGGGCCTCACCGCCCGCGCGTGGATTGAAACCATGGTGGGCTCCTACTCTTCGCCGCCGCCAAACAGGTCGCGCGGGCCTCACCGCCCGCGCGTGGATTGAAACTTCAGGCCCTTCTCCAGGCCCTCCACTCCCACATGTCGCGCGGGCCTCACCGCCCGCGCGTGGATTGAAACTCAATGCGTGAGACGCCGGAAGGCATGCCCGGGGGTCGCGCGGGCCTCACCGCCCGCGCGTGGATTGAAACCCGCCGGGCATCACGAGCATGATCGGCTTCGGGTGTCGCGCGGGCCTCACCGCCCGCGCGTGGATTGAAACTCTTCGGCTGTGGTCGAATTGAGATCACGCACGGGTCGCGCGGGCCTCACCGCCCGCGCGTGGATTGAAACTGCGACAGCTTCCCGATGGCATCGGCGCTCTCGGTCGCGCGGGCCTCACCGCCCGCGCGTGGATTGAAACTTGTATCGTTCGGGGATCTTCTTCCCGCAGCTGTCGCGCGGGCCTCACCGCCCGCGCGTGGATTGAAACTGCGCCATGCCTCAGTCCTTCAGGATCTCCGGCGGTCGCGCGGGCCTCACCGCCCGCGCGTGGATTGAAACAGGAGGAGGTCGGCGGCGTATGGCAACTTAACCCTGTCGCGCGGGCCTCACCGCCCGCGCGTGGATTGAAACACGAGCACGTGCATGGGGCGGACCATGAGGCCGTGGACCCAGGTCGCGCGGGCCTCACCGCCCGCGCGTGGATTGAAACCATGTCCCCCACGGGCCTGCTGACCGCCACCTAGTCGCGCGGGCCTCACCGCCCGCGCGTGGATTGAAACAGATTCGAAGGCCTCGAGACGGCGCTTGGGGAGCGTCGCGCGGGCCTCACCGCCCGCGCGTGGATTGAAACATGCCAGCAGTGGACCCGGCCCCGGTGCGCTGCGGTCGCGCGGGCCTCACCGCCCGCGCGTGGATTGAAACTGATGTGGGGCCGCGCAGGCGTCGTCGGCAAGGGTCGCGCGGGCCTCACCGCCCGCGCGTGGATTGAAACACTTCACGGGCCACGCGGCCCGGACCGGCGTTGTGTCGCGCGGGCCTCACCGCCCGCGCGTGGATTGAAACACTTCATCCAGCGAGTTCGCGCCGGGGCTGTGGGGGTCGCGCGGGCCTCACCGCCCGCGCGTGGATTGAAACTCATCCATGAGCGAGGCGAATTGCCGTGCCTGGTCGTCGCGCGGGCCTCACCGCCCGCGCGTGGATTGAAACAGGTAGTAGTTGGCGAAGAGGTTGGTCCAGGCGCTCTCGGCGCGCCACACGGTCCCCCCATGTCTTTATCTCTACGGACGGCTGTGCCTGGGGCTGACCAGACCCAGGCACAGCCGTCCGAAACAGCGAATGGCCGTGAACTACTGACCGACGCTCCACGCCATCTGGTTCCGGTAGTCCTTCACGAAGGCCTTCTTCTCG
>Ga0255338_1005454_pt1 | contig 11706 bp, 7 predicted proteins | sample MeOH1_35cm_T4_19_FD_203715 | JGI IMG/M metagenome (GOLD analysis project Ga0255338, IMG submission 203715) | Sandy soil microbial communities from University of British Columbia, Vancouver, Canada - MeOH1_35cm_T4_195 | ecosystem: Engineered > Artificial ecosystem > Sand microcosm > Unclassified ... | reverse complement strand
CGAGCTCGGCGACGATCGGGCCGCCGCCGTACTTGTCGAAGGCGGAGGCCGGGACCGCGAGGACCAGGGCCAGGGAGGCGGCGAGCAGACGGCGGAAGATCGGGGAGTTCATGGTGTTTTACCTTTGCGCGGAGCTGCGGGCGACGAATTGGTTCACGAAGTCTGCGTCATTTTGGAGCGTCCAGTCCAGGTCGGCGGCGTTGAGATCGAAGCGGGCGAGCAGGCCGGCGGCCTGCTCCTTGGTGAAGCCGGAGGCGGCGAGGTCGGCGAGGATGGCGGAGCGGGTCTCGGGCTTCTTGAGGTGCTCGCGCCAGGCGCGCACGGCGGGCTGATAATCCTCGACGCGGTTTCGGACGGCGCGGCTCATCCAGGGCATCTCGAGCGCGATGCGCTCGTCGGGCAGGCGGCCGGCGACGGGCGACGAGCGGCCGAAGGCCTGCTCGAAGTCGATCAGCCAGGGCAGGCCCTTGTCGTGGGCGGCGAGCACGTTGCCGGGGTTCACGTCGGAGACGCCGAAGGTGCGGATGAACACGGCGGCGGCGACGCGCTGCTCCAGGTCGAAGGCGTCCGAGTAGTAGGCCGGGGACGCGTCGATCTTCTCCATGACCATGTACGAATCGAAGCCGCGCTCGACCGCGAGCGAGGCGGGGACGCGGAAGTATCGGCCGAAGAAGCGCCGGGCGAGGCGGCGCAGGGCCACCTCGTTGCGGATGATGTCCCACTGCGCGATCTTGACGACGACGGGCGCCTTGCCCGGCTGGGACACGGCGAGTATGGTCGTGTTGAGCTTGCCGGGGTCGTCGCCGTGGAGCTTCTGCTTGGTCTTGGCGGTCGTCGGGTCCCAGCCGAGGCGCTTGACGACCTCGCCCCCGCTCACGACGGAGTCGTCGAGGCCGGCCGGGCCTTTCGGCGCCGGGCCGAAGACGAGGCGCGGCGCGGCGGGGCGCGCGGAGTCGCGCTTGGCGAGCTCCGCCAGCGGCGCGGCGGCGGCCTTGGAGCCCCGCAGGCCGGCGAGGGTCTTCGCCCAGAGGGCGGAGTCGGGGCCGAGGCGGGCGCGCAGGCCGGACAGGAACTCCGCGCCGTCGATGCCCGCGCGGGACAGCAGCTCGGGCGACATCATCTGGTCGAGGACGGCCTGAGGGCCGCCGTCGGTCAGGCTTCCCGCGTCGACGATCACCCAGCGGGTGCGCCAGTGCTGCCAGACGAGGTTGCCGCGCGCGAGGTCGGCGGTGACGCCGGCCTTGATGAGCTTGGCGGCGAGCTCGGGCCAGCCTTCGGACTGCGAGCGGGACAGCGCCCCGCGCTCGAGCAGCTCGTGGGCCGTCGCCCCGTCGATGTATTCCTTGACGAGGACCTTGCCGTCGGGGCTTTCGGCGTGGAGCTTGGCCACGGGCAGGTCGCTCCCGGCGAGAGCGCGCAGTATCGCCGCTTCCTCGCGCACTCCGGGAAGCGCCATCGTCCCGGGGTGGAGGAGCTTGACCGCGTAGTTGCCGTCGGCCGTCTTCCAGACCTTCGAGGTCCCGCCCTCGCCCGCGACGGAGCCGAGGGTCGTCTTCAGGCGGCCGACGCGCAGGGCGTCGCCGGCCTTCCCGGGCCAGGCGGGGAAGCGTTCGCCGAACGGGAGCTTCTCGCGCAGCGCGGCCCAGAAGCCGGGCTTGGCCTGGTCGAAGAGCGCGGCGCCCTCCGCGCGGCCGTTCTCGTCCGACGGGGCCTCGGCGGCGGACGGCGCCGCGCCCGGCGCCCCGGCGAGCGCCGGGGGCTTGGCGGCGGTCACGGCGGAGACGGGCAGAGCGGGCACGGCGGCCTGGACCGGGACGGCCGCCTGGGCGGCGACGGCCTGGACGGGGACGAGCGCCGGGGTAGGCGACAAGGCGGACGCCAGGTTCGGCCCGGCCATCCCCGTCAAAGACGGCACGGTCATCGTCACCGGCGTGGGGGCGCCCAAGGTCGTGCCGATGGCGCCCGACTGCGATCCGGGGGAGGTCTGTCCCGACACGGGGGCCTCGATCTGGCCGGCCCGGAGAGGGCCCGCCAGGGCGATGAGAAGGAGCGCCCGGGGGACGGAGGGTATCACGAAGCCACTATAACAGGAGTTCGGGGGACGCGCCAGGGGGAGGACGTCAGGGTTTTACGACGAGGGCTTTCATCTGGCGCAGGAAGCCGAGCGTCGCCGCCAGGCTATTATAAGGAACGCGCACACCCTTCTTGGACCAGCCGGTGTAGCCGGCCTCCACCACCCATTCGCGGAAATCGACTCCGACCGTGCCCTTATGGAGGGTGACGCGGACGACGAGCTCCACGCCCATCTTCTTGGGCACGCGCACCAGCTCGCGGTCCTCGGCCTCGGCGGGCTCCGCCGGGAGCTTCTCCAGGACGGGGATGGTCTCCTCCAGCACCCGGGCGTTCAGGGTGACCCCGGCCTTGGTGGGGCCGGAGTAGGCGTCTCCGGTCACGAAGGTGCGGATCGAGCCGTAGCGGTGGCCCTTGAACTCGTCCACGTAGAACCTGAGCTCGCTCGACTCGCTCAGGGGGATGGCTCCCAGGTCCTTGAGCGGCTTGAATTCCTTTGCTTCGGCCATGGGCCCATCCTAGCAAACGGAAACGGCCACGGATGAACCACGGAGACACGGAGACACGGAGAACGGCAAGGGATGAATCACAGAGACACAGAGGACACAGAGAACGGCAACGGATAAAGAGTTAACGGTTCGGCCGATACGCCGTTAACCATCAATCCGTTTTTCTCCGTGTTCTCCGTGTCTCCGTGGTCCATTCGTTCCCCCGCCTTGACAGGAACCGGCGGCGGGCCTATCCTTGGGCGTTCATGGCGACAAACGAAGATCTCCAGTCCGAGCTGCGCGCGTTGAGCCTCGAGGTCCGCTCCCTGCGGGACGAGGTGGAGAGGCTGAAGGGGGGCGAGCCCGCCGAGGCCCCTCTTGCCGAGCCCGAGCCCCCGGCGCCGAAGCCCGCTCCGGCCGTCGTCGACCCGCCGAAGGCGAGCCAGCCGCCCCCGCCCAGGCCCGCCCCGGCGGAGAGGACCGAGACCTTCGCGGACCTCGTGCGCAAGGCCAAGGGCCTGCCCCCCGTTCCCAAGCCGTCCGGGGCGTCCGGCCCCCTGCGCTCCGCGCCCGCGGCGCCGCGCGATTATTCCTCGGCGTTCACCGAGAAGTTCATCGGCGAGAAGATGCTCCAGTACGTCGGCGCGCTGATCCTCGGCCTCGGCGTCATCTTCTTCCTGATCTGGCGCGCCCAGCACACCAGCCCCCACGAGCGCGCGTTCATGGCCGCGGCCGCGGGCGCCGTCCTCGTCGGGCTCGGCGTGTACGTCCGCACCCGGCCCCCGTACCAGAACCTGTCCGGGGCCCTGCTCGGCGGCGGCTGGTCGGTCCTCTACATCACGGCCTACGCGGTCTATCACTTCGAGCCGGTGAAGATCGTCGACTCGCCGCAGGTCGCGCTCGGGCTCATGCTCGCGGCGGCCGGCGGCATGATCGCGCACGCGCTGTCGACGGGCTCGCGGCCGTTCCGCCTGTACGCCGTCGGGCTGACCTATTTCCTGCTGCTGTTCCTCCGGGCGGACATCGCCTCCTTCGACCTGTTCCTGCTGATGCTCGCCGCCTCGGCGGCTATCGCCGTGGAGTCCGGCGAGGCCGACGTGCTGATCCCGGCGCTGATCGGCTTCCACGTCAACTACGTCCCCGAGTACTTCCGCACCATCGGCCTGCCGCCCGCGGACCACACCGCGGCGAACTTCGCCCAGCCGTTCGGCTGGCTCGCCGGGGGCTACCTGATCGTCGCGCTGATGCCGTTCGTGCCGCGCACGCGCGAGCGGCTCTTCACGGACGCTCAGAGAAGCATCCTGGATTCGGTCCTGTGCCTGAACGCGGCCCTCTTCGCCCTCGTCGCCGGGTCGATGGGACGGGTGTACTTCGGCCACGCCAGCCTGCCGCGCGCCGGGGCGCTGAGCGCGCTCTTCCTCCTGCCCGCGATCGGCCATCTGCGGGTGCTCGGACGCGCCGCGGCGTCGGTGAGCCTGGGCGGCGTGATCCCGCTCGCGCTGATGGCGGCCGCCGTCTTCGAGATGCCGGACCCGATGTGGAAGCTGGTCGCCTGGGTCGGGGTCTCGACGGGCTGGGTGTTCATCGGCCTGTTCCTGAACCAGCCCGTCTGGCGCGCGGCCGGCCTGTGCATGGCCCTGCTGACCTTCATGTTCTACACCGAGGTCGCGCGCCGAGGCGAGGACGCGCGCCGCGCCGCGGCGATGGCGCTGTTCGTGTTCTCCGGGCTCTCCTACTTCTTCTCCCGCTTCCACCGCCTCTGGCTCGCCGACCCCGAGGAGTGGGAGAAGCCGGTGACGGAGTACTGGCTGTACATCGGCACGGCGTCGCTCGTGCTCGGCCTGTGGGGCGCGCTCGACGCGGCGCCGTTCCTGTGCTGCCTCGTCGCGCTCGCGGTCATCGGAGAGCACCTGGCCGTACGCCTGGGGCGCACGCACCTGTGGGTGCAGGCCGCCGCGCTCGAGCTCGGCTTCGGGTTCTACTCCTTCTTCGTCGACTACGGCGCCGGCGCGCCGGCGATCGGGTTGTCGCCGCGCCTGCTCGTGACCGCGGTGGTGATCGGGGCGTACCTGTACCTCCTGTTCGCCGATCCGATGGACGAGGAGCTGACCCGGCGCTGGGAGCCCTTCTCGCTGGCCGAGCAGCGCCGCGCGCTGTCGTGGATGCTGCTCGCGGTGGCCGCGTTCGCGGTCTACCGCGAGTTCGACGGGCGCCTGCGCCTGCCCATCTGGGCGTTCACCGCGCTCGGGCTGTTCTGGCTCGGGCGCGAGAAGAAGAGCGCCGATTTCCGCGCGCAGGCGATGCTGCTCGCGGGAGGCACCGCGCTCGAGGCCGGGGTGTCGTACCTGACCGCGCCGGCGACGCTGATGGCGCCGCTGACCGTGCCCCGCGTGCTCCTGTTCTGGTCGTCGATCGCCGCCCTCCTCGGGGGGCTGTCGTTCGCCAAGGCGGGCGCCGCCGAGGAGGACCGCGACGACCAGGCCGCGACGATGTTCGCGCTGCTGGCCCTGGTCCTCGGCGCGGCCTACTTCGCCAAGGAGCTCGACCGCGTCCAGCTGACGATGGCGTGGACGGGCCTGGGCATCTCCTTCCTCGCGGGCGGCATCGCGCTCGGCTGGCGCGAGCTGCGCCTGCCGGGCCTCGGCCTGCTCGGCCTGTGCGTGGCGAAGGCCCTGCTCTCCGACACGGCCAACCTCCCGCTGCCGCATCGCGTGGCGAGCTTCGTGGCCCTCGGCGTCGTGCTGATCTTCGCCTCCACCCTCTACAACAAGGCGGGCGCGGGGGAGTGAAGCGGCTCGCGCCGGTCGCGCTCGTCGCCCTCGCCCTCGGAGCCGCGTTCGTCGTGGGCCGCGGCGGCTCCAGCCGGGAGAGCCTCCTGCCCCTGTCTCGCGCCGTCGCCGAGCACGGCAAGGGCCTCGACCGCGGGACCGCCGTCGTCTTCCCGCTGTCGGCCGACGAGGAGCGGGCCATCGGCGAGAAGATCGACGGGGATCTGCGGCGCGCGTCCGAGCCGCCTCCCGGCACGCCCGGCGCCTCGCGCGCGGCGCTGTGGAAGGAGCTCGGCCTGGAGGCGGCGGGCTCGCCGCTGGTGAAGCGCTTCCGCGGGCGCTACGAGTTCCGGTCCGTCGATCACGGGGGGGTCAACGCCTTCGCCGTTCCCGGCGGCTTCGTCTACGCGACCGGCGAGCTGCTCGAGAAGCTCCAGAAGGATCCCGACGCCCTCCTGTTCGTGCTCGGCCACGAGATCGGCCACATCGAGCTCGGGCATTGCGCCGACAGGTACCGCCTGCGCGCGGGGGAGAAAGATCCCGTGCGCGCGGTGCTCGGCGGCGCGATCTTCCTGCCGCGCATGCTCGCCTCGCTGCATTTCTCGCCGAGCCAGGAGCTCGAGTCCGACGCCTACGCCGCGCGCCTGATGCGCACGCTCAAGCGCGATCCCGCCGCGGGGCTGCGCCTCTTCGACGCCCTCGGCCTCAAGGCGGACGCGCAGACGAAGCGCGGGGCGGGCGAGGTCGTCATCGAGGGGCTGTCCGACTACTTCCGCACGCACCCCGGCTCCTGGGAGCGGCGCAGCGCGCTCGAGCGCGAGGCCCGGGAGAGCCGGTGACGCGGGGCGTCTCCTCGACGGGCTTCCTCGCCTTCCTGGCCGCGCAGGCCACCAGCGCGTTCAACGACAACGCCTTCAAGACCTTCGTCATCCTGTCGGTGGTCGCGGCCGATCCCGCCGGCGCTCCGACCCTCATCGCGGCGGCCAGCGCGGCTTTCATCGTCCCCTTCCTCCTGTTCTCGACGTTCGCCGGCGACGCCGCCGACCGCTGGCCGAAAGCCCGTCTCCTCGGCCTCTTCAAGGCGATGGAGGTCGGACTCCTCCTCCTCGCCGTGCCCGCTCTGGCCGCTCACAGCGTGCCGGCCTTGCTCGTCCTCGTCTTCCTGATGGGCGTCCACTCCGCCTTCTTCGGCCCGGTCAAGTTCGCGATCCTCCCCGAGCTCGTTCCGGACGGCGAGCTGTCCAACGCGAACGGCCTGGTTCAGATGACGAGCTTCGGCGCGATCATCATCGGCACGGCCGCCGCCGGGGAGATGGTCATGCGTCTGCGCGACCGCCCGGGGCTGGCCGCGGCCGCGCTCGCCGCCGTCGCCCTCGCGGGCTTCCTCGGGTCCCTGCTCATCCCCGCGTCCGCCGCGGCGAGGCCGGGCGCGGCGCTGTCGCTCGACCCGTTCTCGAGCACGGCCGCCAACCTCCGGCACCTCGCCTCCCTGCCGAGCGTGAACCTCGCGACCTACGCGGCCGCCTTCTTCTGGTTCGTCGGGGCGCTGTTCCAGCTGAACCTGCTCGTCTACGGCACGCGCCTGATGGGCCTGAGCGAGGCGGAATGCGGGCGCTTCCAGGTGGTGCTGGCCCTGGGCATCGGCGCGGGCTCCTTCGTCGCCGGGAGGCTGTCGCGCGGCCGCGTCGAGCTCGGCCTCGTGCCGCTGGGGGCGCTCGGCCTCGTGCTGTTCGGGGCCGACCTGGGCTTCGCCTATCATTCGGCGCCCCGCGTGATCTTCGACCTCCTGATGGCGGGCCTCTCCGCCGGCTTCTACGCGGTGCCGCTGCAGGCCTTCATCCAGCAGCGCAGCCCCGCCGACGAGCGCGGCCGCGTCGTGGCGACGGGGAACTTCCTCTGTTTCTCCGCGATCCTCGTCGCCTCGGCCGCCCTGTGGGCCCTCGACGCGAAGTTCCGCCTGAACCCGGCCCAGGTCTTCCTCGTCGCGGCCGCGATGTCGGCGGTGATCGCGTACGAGCTGCTCAAGCGCCTGCCGGATTTCTTCCTGCGATTGCTCTTCCTCCCGCTCACCCGCCTCATCTACAGCATCCGCTCCGTCGGCCAGGAGAACGTGCCGATCGACGGCCCGGTCCTGCTCGTGGCCAACCACGTTTCTTTCGTCGACGCGATCTTGATCGCCATGGCGAACCAGCGGCTGGTGCGCTTCCTCATGCTGCGCGCCTTCTACGACCTGCCCGTGGCGGGGGCTTTTTTCAAGGCCATGGGGTGCATCCCCGTCTCGAGCGGCGACGGGCCGAAGGCCCTCGTCGCGTCGTTCAAGCGCGCGCGAGAGTACATGATGTCGGGCGAAGCCGTGTGCATCTTCGCCGAAGGCGAGATCAGTCGTCATGGCCAAATGCAGAGGTTCAAACGCGGATTCGAGAGCATGGTGCACGGGGTCGAGGTCCCGATCGTGCCGGTTCATCTCGATCAGGTGTGGGGGAGCATCTTCAGTTTTTCCGGCGGGAAAATAGTTTTCAAGTGGCCCCGCAGGATTCCCTACCGGGTAACGGTAAGTTTCGGTAAGCCGTTGCCGGCAAGTTCCACGGCTTTCGAGGTCCGTCAGGCGATCCTCGCTCTCGGCGCCGAGGCCTTCACCCATCGCCTTCAAGACTCTCCGCCTTTGCCTTTGGCGTTCTCGCGCCAGGCAAAGGCGAAACCTTTTGCCCTGAGCATGGCCGATTCGTCCGGGACTCGTTTGAGCGCCATTCAGGCGCTCACGGGGTCCTATCTCATCGGTAAAGCCATATCCGTTAACGCCGCCGAAGGCGGCGAAAACATCGGCGTGTATCTCCCACCGTCGGCCGGCGCGGCGCTCGTCAACGCGGGCCTTCTTCTGCACGGCAAGGTCGCCATAAATTTAAATTACACGGCCAGTAAAGAGGTCGTGGATGCTTGCGTCAACAAGGCCGGCATTCGAATCATCATCTCCTCGCGCAAGTTCTCCGAAAAAATGGGCTGGGAGCCCGACGGCAAAAAAATATATGTCGAGGATCTCATGCCGACGCTCTCCGGCTTCTCGAAAGCCGTTCACGCCTTTATCTTCCTTCTCGTTCCGTCGTTCGTTCTTGAGCGCACTTTCTTCACCAAGGCCCGCGGCCCGTTATCCCGTCTTGCCACCATCATGTTCACCAGCGGCTCGACCGGCACCCCCAAAGGCGTGATGCTCACTCACGCGAACATCCTCGCCAACCTCGAAGCCGTCGCCCAAGTGATCCAATTCGGCCCGGACGACCGCATGCTCGGCGTCCTCCCGTTCTTCCACTCCTTCGGCTTCACCGTGACCCTCTGGATGCCCCTGCGCCTCGGCATGGGCGCCGTCTACCACTATAACCCCCTCGACTCCCGCCGCATCGGCGAGCTCGCCTCCGAATTCAAGGTCACCTGCCTCCTCGGCACCCCGACCTTCCTCCTCGCCTGGATGCGCCGCGTCGAGCCCGAGAAGTTCAAGACTTTGCGCCGCGTCGTCGTCGGCGCCGAGAAGCTGCGCGCCGAGGTGGCCAAGGCCTTCGCGGAGAAATACGGCGTCACGCCGCTCGAGGGCTACGGCGCCACCGAGCTCTCTCCCGTCGCCTCGGTGAACATACCCGACATCGCCTGGCCCGGCATCCACCAGACCGGGACCAAGCTCGGCACCGTCGGCCAGCCCCTGCCCGGCGTGTTCATGAAGGTCGTCGACCCCGACACCGGCAAGGAGCTCGGCGCCGACCAGCCCGGCCTTCTGCTCGTGAAGGGCCCGAACGTGATGAAGGGCTACCTCGGCGACGCGGCCAAGACCGCCGAGGTCGTCAAGGACGGCTATTACGTCACCGGGGACATCGCCCGCATCGACGAGGACGGCTTCGTGACCCTGACCGACCGGCTCTCGCGCTTCTCCAAGGTCGCCGGCGAGATGGTGCCGCACATCAAGGTCGAGGAGAGCCTGCACGAGGTCCACGGCGTCCTCGACATGACCTTCGTCGTGGCCGGCGTGCCCGACGACAAGCGCGGCGAGCGCCTCGTCGTCCTCTATAAGGCCGAGCTCGAGCTCGACATCCTGCTCAAGAAGCTCGCCGACACCGGCCTGCCCAAGCTCTGGCTGCCCGACAGGTCCAACTTCCACAAGGTCGAGCAGTTCCCGCTGCTCGGCTCGGGAAAGCTCGACATGCAGGCCCTCAAGGCCGAAGCCCGGCGCCGAGAAGGGCTATAATCCCCGCACGATGCTGATGCTGCTCGTCGCCGCCCTGATAGCCGCGAACGCCCTGTTCGTGCTCATGGAGTTCGCGCTCGTGCGCGTGCGGCCCGCACGGGTCGAGGTCCTGGCGCGACGCGGCAACAAGCGCGCGCTGGCGGTCCAGGAGATCCTGGGGCGCCTCGACGATTACCTCGCGGCCATACAGGTCGGCATCACCGTCATCGCCTTGGCCCTCGGCGCGGCGGGCGAACCCGCGGTCACGGCCGCGCTGACCGAGCGTCTCTCCGGGTTGTTCTCCGCCCTGCCGCCTCAGTGGACCCGGTTCATCTCGTTCGCCGTCGCCGTCTCGACCTTGGCCGTGTTGCAGATCGTTTTGGGCGAACTCGTGCCCCGCGCGGTCGCCATCAACTATGCCGAGCCGTTGGCGCTGTGGGGCGCGCGCCCGCTCAAGGTCCTGGCCGTGTGCCTCCGCCTGCCGATTCGGGCTATGACGGCCTCCTCGGCCGCGATCCTGCGCGTGTTCCGGCTCAAGCCCGCCGCGGAGGCCGACCACTCCGTCGGGATCGAGGAGATGCGCGTGCTCCTCGGCGAGACCCAGGAACGCGGCGCGATGCCGCTCGAGCGCCTGCTCCTGCTCGAGAACCTCTTCGACTTCGGCTCGGCCAAGGTCACCGACGCGATGCGCCCGCGCGAGCGCATCGCCTTCCTGTCTCTGGCGCGGCCCTGGGCCGAGAACCTCGCCGTCATCCGCGACAAGCGCTACTCGCGCTACCCGCTGTGCGAGACCGGCCTCGACACGGCGATCGGTTACGTGCACGTGAAGGATTTCGTCCTGGTCGACGGCGGAGGCGAACCGGACCTGAAGCAGCTGCGCCGCGACCTCTACGAGGTGTCCGCCTCCGAGTCCCTCGAGAAGCTGCTCAAGACCATGCCCGACAAGGGCGTGCACCTCGCGGTCGTGCGCGATCCCCTCAACCAGATCACCGGCCTGCTGACCCTCGAGGACATCCTCGAGGAACTCGTCGGCGAAGTCCGCGATGAGTTCGAGAAGACCACGGGCTGGATGGCGGGCGAGTTCTTCTCGCGCGCGGCCGTGGATGCGAACCTGCCTACGACGGAGCGCCGCGCCACGATCCGCCATCTGATGGACAAGATGAAGGCGGCCAACCCCGACCTGGACGCCGACACTGCCTTCGCCGCCGTGTGGGAGCGTGAGCTCAAGTTCGCCAGCGCGATCGGCCGGGGCGTGCTCGTGCCCCACGCCCGCCTGCCCGGCCTGACGGCGCCGCTGATCGCGATCGGCCGTTTCGCCAAGGCCCCGCCCCTGCCCACGCCCGACGGCACTCCGCTGCGCCTCGTGTTCCTGATCCTGACCCCGCTCGAGACGCCGACCATGCAGCTCAAGGTCCTCCAGCGCATCGCGTCGCTGATCACCAACGAGACCTTGCGCCGCAAGATCCTGCGCGCCAAGACCGACGAGTCCCTCCTCATCCTCCTGCGCACCGCCGACACCCTCCTCGCGACGTGATCGGTGCCTGGCATTCCACTTTTTTCACTTTCGCCAAATCCGAAAAGTGAAAAAAGTGGAATGCCAGGCACCAAGTTTTCGCGGGGTCTAAGTTGTATTATGTAGGCATGACAAGCGAAAAACTCCGATTTTTGCGTGCTTGCCGTTCCCAGCCGGTCGACGCGACCCCGGTCTGGTTCATGCGCCAGGCGGGACGATACATGGCCGAGTACCGGGAGCTGCGCAAGACGCACTCCATCCTCGCTCTGGCCAAGACGCCGGAGCTCGCCTGCGAGGTGACGCTCCAGCCCGTGCGCGCCCTGCCCATCGACGCCGCCATCCTCTTCGCCGACATCCTGCTGGTCCTCGAGCCGATGGGGCTGAAGCTGCGCTTCGCGCCCGGGCCGACGATCTCCAACCCCGTGCGCACCGAGGCCGACATCAAGCGCCTGAAGGTCAAGGACGCCGCGGCCGAGCTCGACTGCGTGTTCCAGGCCGTCAAGCTCATCCGCCGCGAGACCGAGGGGAAGGTCGGCCTCATCGGCTTCGCCGGCGCCCCGTTCACCGTCGCCAGCTACATGATCGAGGGCGGCCACTCCGACCACTACAAGCTCACCAAGGCGATGATGACCGACCGCCCCGACCTCTGGGACGCCCTGA
>Ga0255338_1005453_pt1 | contig 11707 bp, 12 predicted proteins | sample MeOH1_35cm_T4_19_FD_203715 | JGI IMG/M metagenome (GOLD analysis project Ga0255338, IMG submission 203715) | Sandy soil microbial communities from University of British Columbia, Vancouver, Canada - MeOH1_35cm_T4_195 | ecosystem: Engineered > Artificial ecosystem > Sand microcosm > Unclassified ... | reverse complement strand
GCGGACCAAGACGCCGCCGGTCGCATCAACAAGAGAATCAGCAGCAACCATGAGCAGCAATAAACTTCTGACTGAAGCTGAAATCCTGAAGATGGGCGACAAGGATTACATGAACGAGGCGCAACTCGCCTTCTTCAAACATCGCCTTGAGCAGCTGCGCGACGATATCCTGAAGAACGCCGATCAGACCACCGAGCATCTGCGCGAGACGGTCATCGTGCCGGATCCGGCCGACCGCGCCACCATCGAGGAAGAGCATGCGCTGGAACTGCGCACGCGCGACCGCGAGCGCAAGTTGCTCAAGAAGGTGGAACAATCGCTGGCCCGCATCGAATCCGGCGACTACGGCTGGTGCGAGGAAACCGGCGAGCCGATCGGCGTGCCGCGCCTGCTGGCGCGCCCCACCGCCACGCTCTCGCTGGAAGCCCAGCAGCGCCGCGAACTGCGCCAGAAGCTGTTCGGCGACTGATCCGCAGCCTGCCCGCGCTGCCCGACGGCCCGGTTCTCCGGGCCGTTTTGCTTGGGCGCATGCCGCTGGCCGGATGCGGCGCCCTTTCGCCTTTCGCCTTTGTGGTGTCACAGGCACGGGCCTATCATTAGGAACGGCGGGATTCTTGCGGCCAACGCGCCTTGAATTGCCTGCTTTCCCGACCGCTTTCTGATACAGTCGCAACTTTGTTGCAATAACGCGTGCCGCCCTGCCCCGGCGCGCCTCGATGCCATGGCCGATCGCCTGCCCGTCACCGTGCTGTCCGGATTCCTCGGTGCCGGCAAGACTACCCTGCTCAATCATGTACTGGCCAACCGCGAAGGCAAGCGGGTGGCTGTCATCGTCAACGACCTGGCCGATGTCAACATCGATGCCCGGCTGCTTGGCGACGGCATGCTGGCGCAGGCCGGCGAGCGCCTGATCGAACTGACCAACGGCTGCATCTGCTGCACGCTGCGCGAGGACCTGCTGACCGAGATCGGCAAACTGGCGCGCGAGGGCCGCTTCGATTACCTGCTGGTGGAGTCGACGGGCGTGGCCGAACCGCTGCCCATCGCCGAAACCTTCACCTTCGAGGACGAGCACGGCGTGGCGCTGGACAGCATCGCCCGCCTCGACACCATGGTGACGGTGGTCGATGCCGCCCACTTCCTGCAGGATTTCAACGAAGCCGATTTTCTCCAGGACCGTGGCCAGGCCCGCGACGAGGACGACGACCGCACGGTGGTCGACCTGCTGATCGAGCAGGTCGAGTTCTGCGACGTGATCGTGCTCAACAAGCTCGACCTCGTCAGCGAGACCGAGCGCCAGCGCCTCGCCGGCATCCTGCATTCGCTCAACCCGCGCGCCAGCATCGTACCGGCGAGCTTCGGCGAAGTGCCGCTGGACAGCATTCTCGACACCGGCCGCTTCGACTTCGATGCCGCCGCCGCGGCACCGGGCTGGCTGGCCGAACTGCGCGGCGAGCACGTGCCGGAGAGCGAAGCCTACGGCATCGGCAGCTTTGTCTACCGCCGCCGCCGCCCCTTCCATCCGCAGCGCTTTGCCGACCTGATCCATACCGAGTGGCTGCGCGAGCATGGCAATGTGCTGCGCTCCAAGGGCTTCTTCTGGCTGGCCACGCGCATGCACGCGGCCGGCACCTGGGGCCAGGCCGGCGGCGTATGCCGCCACGGCGGCGCCGGCGCCTGGTGGGCCGCGCTGGATCCGGCCGAATGGCCGGACGACGAAGCAGGCCGCGCCGAACTGTTAGCCGACATGACGGTGGACGGCAAACCCGCCCCTTATGGCGACCGCCGCCAGGAACTGGTGCTGATCGGCCAGGATCTCGACCGCCCCGCGCTCGAGGCCCTGCTCGATGCCTGCTTGCTGACCGATGCCGAAATGGCGGACGGCCCCGACGCCTGGGCGCAGTACCCCGACCCGTTCCCGAGCTGGGATGACGGCCTGGACGAAGGCGACGACCACGAGCATGGTGAGGACTGCGGTTGCGATGACCACGGTCATCACCACATGCACGGTCGCGGCGGGCATGGGCACTAACGCCCTGCCGCTCTGGCAACGCCTGCAGCGCCGCCGCGCCCGCGGCCTCGGCCTGTGGCCGGCGCTATGGCTGGCGCTGTGCCTTCTGCTGGCCCAGCATGCCGGCCTGACGCACCGCATCCATCACGGCGGGCTGCTCAGCCCGCCACAGCAGGCGAACACCAGTAACGACGAGTTTGACGCTGGCCACGACGGCACCGCTGTCACGGCCTCCGGCACCGGCGCGATCCAGGCCGCCGACCCCGGCCAGCCCTTCTCGCTGAAGCTGGCAGGACACTTCTGCGTCTTGTTCGATGGCGCCACAGTGGCCGCCAGCCATTGCGGCGCGCCGGTCATGCCGGCGCTCACGCACCTGCAATCGCCGGTTCCGTTCAGCGTCGGCTGGCGCCGGCCGGACCTGCAGCATCCCCAGCCTTTCCGCTCGCGCGCACCCCCGGCCGTTCACGCTCAAGCCTGAACCCCGGGCGGCGGCCACCCTGCCTCCGCTCGCCGCCTGACGCAACGCGCCACGCTTGCGAACCGCCCTGCCCGCCGCCGCCCAGCGCAATTCGCGCCGGGCGGCGCATGGCCGGCGCTCGCATGCCAGCGCCCAGCGTTCGATAGCATCCAAGAATACCGCGAGCCATGTCTTTCCGCCTCCAACAAGAACACCGCGTGCGGCGCACGCCGCTCGCCGCCATTGCGGCCCTGATCGCCTCCGCCTCCGTTTCCACCGGCGCCTTCGCGCAAGGCGCCCCCGCCGCCCCGGCACCTGCCGCTGCCCCCGCCAGCGAGGCAACGCCGGCGCCCTCGGCCACCCTGCGCGAGGTGGTCGTCACCGCCAACCCGCTGGGCAGCGAGCTCACCGACCTGGTGGCGCCGGTCTCCTCCCTCGGCGGCGATGCCCTCACCGTGCGCCAGGGCAGCACGCTGGGCGACACCCTGGACAAGCTGCCGGGCGTTTCCTCCAGCTACTTCGGCCCCAATGCCAGCCGCCCGATCATTCGTGGCCTGGACGGCGACCGCATCAAGGTGCTGCAGAACGGCGGCAGCACCATCGACGCTTCCACGCTGTCCAACGACCACGCCGTGGCGCTCGACCCGCTGGTGGCCGAGCGCATCGAGGTGGTGCGCGGCCCGGCCGCGCTGATGTACGGCGGCAACGCCATCGGCGGCGTGGTCAACGTCATCGACAACCGCATTCCCAAGGAGCCGATCGAGGGCATCGGCGGCGCTGTCGAAGCCAGCGCCACCGCCGGCGGCGACGTCGCGCGCAACTCCAGCGGCCTGATCGAGGCCGGCAACGGCCAGATTGCCATCCACGCCGATGCATTCGTGCGCAAGACCAGCGACCTGCACATTCCCGGCTACGCCCGCAGCGCCGCCCTGCGCAACAGCCAGCCGCTCCCGGACGGCGAAAGCGAAGCCTACGGCCGCCTGCCCAACACCAGTTCGCAGCAGCAAGGCGGCTCGCTGGGCGGCTCCTACACCTGGGCCGACGGCTTCGTCGGCGCCAACTACAGCGAGTACCACAACGCATACGGCACGCCGGCCGAGGACGACGTGCGCCTCCAGATGCACCAGCAACGTTTCGCGCTGGAGGGCGAGGCTCGCAACCTGACGGCCAATACCGGCGGCTTTATCGAATCGGTCAAGGGCAAGTTCAGCTATACCGACTACGAGCACAAGGAAATCGAGGGGGGCCAGACCGGCACCATCTTCAAGAACAACGGCTGGGATGCGCGCTTCGAGGCCAAGCACGCGCGCATCGGCAACATGACGGGCGTGATCGGCACCCAGTTCGGTTCGACCCGCTTCTCGGCGCTCGGCGAGGAGGCCTTCGTGCCGACCACCGATACCGACAATGCCGCGCTGTTCGTCTTCGAGGAAATGCCGCTGACCGCCGACGGCGACCTCAAGCTCAACCTGGGCGGCCGCATGGACCACACCAGCCTGAAATCCTACGCCAACGGCAACGACCGCTTCGCCGACGCCAGCCGCAGCTTCAACGCCGGCAGCGCCTCGGCCGGCCTGCTCTACAAGCTGGCGCCGGCCTGGTCGCTGACCAGCAATCTGGCCTACACCGAGCGCGCTCCCACCTTCTACGAGCTGTACGCCAACGGCCCCCACCTGGCCACCGGCTCATGGGAGCAAGGCGACCCCAACGCCGCCAAGGAACGCGCCACCTCGCTGGACCTGGGCGTGCGCTTCAAGTCCGGTCCGCACAGCGCCGGCATCTCCGGCTACTACAGCCGGTTCTCGAACTACCTGGCGCTCACCAACACCGGCACGGCACGCGACGCGGAAGGCGATTTCGTGACACCCGGCAGCGCCGGCGCGCTGCCGGTGATGCAGTACATGGGCGTGCCGGCCACGATGTATGGCTTCGAGGCCGAAGGCAAGGCGCGCGTGGCGCAGAAGCTGCTGACCGGCAGCGACACCCTTGACCTGGAAACCCGCGCCGACTACGTGCGTGGCGAGAACCGCAGCACCGGCCAGCCGCTGCCGAGGCTGGCGCCGCTGCGCCTGGGCGGCTCGCTGGTCTATGGCGCCGGCCCCTGGGGGGCGCGCGCTGACGTGACCTACGCGGCCCGGCAAACCCGTGTGCCCGCCAATGACACGCCCACCGATGCCTACACCCTGCTCGGCGTGTCCATCACCTACAAGTTCAAGGTGGCGGGATCCCAGACCCTGGTCTACCTGCGCGGCGACAACCTGACCAACCAGGATGCGCGCATGGCCACCTCGATCCTGCGCGATATTGCGCCGCTGCCAGGTCGCAGCGTCAAGCTGGGCGTGCGAACGACGTTCTGAGCGCGCCCTGGAGCGCGCGAACGGGGGCGCAGCCCTCGCTCCGGGCCTCAGGCAATCCCGTTGCTGCCGTGCCGCGCAAATCCTTCGCGCGCGCCGAGCCGCTCGAAATAGGCCGCCACCGCGGGGAAGGCGGGGTGCGCCAGCGGCGTGGCATACCAGCGGTTCACCGACAGGCCGATCGGGATGTCGGCGAGCGTGAAGCGCTCGCCGGCGACATAGGCGCCGGTGTCTGCAAGCTGCCGCTCCAGGATGCCGATATGCCTTGACCAGCTGGCAACGGAGCGAGCGGTCTCCCGCTCGTCCCGGTGCAACGGCGATTGCCGAACCAGCGCCATGAAAGCGTAGCGCCACGCATTGTTCAGCTCCGTCGCCTGCCAGTCCATCCATTGATCCACCCGTGCGCGCTCCCGCGCCGTGACCGGGTAAAGGGTGCCATCGCCGTAGCGCGACGCCAGGTAGCGGATGATGGAGTTCGACTCCCACAGCACGAAGCCATCGTCGTCGATGACCGGCACCATGGCGTTCGGATTCAGCGCGAGGAATTCCGCGCTATCCGTCGCGCGATAGCCAGAACCCCACTCCTCGCGCACGAACGGCAAGCCGAGTTCGTCGCAGCACCAGAGCACTTTGCGCACATTGATGGAGGAGGCCTTTCCGAGAATCTTCAGCATGGATGGGTGGTGCCGCTGGCGGAGTGGATGCGGCATCCACTATACGGCGCGACTGTCAGGCCGCACAGGAACAGTTGCGCCGTTTTGCGGCGTGCCACTCGGCCCGTTCGTGCCACACAGCAGGGAAAACTTGCGGCGAAACGGCACGCCGCCTGTGCATGGCCGCATCACGCCGGTGCATCCGGCGCTGCGGGTCTGCCCGCCTTGACATGGATGTCTGCGACTCCCGACAATCCCCGCACAGCATCTTGCGCATCTTGCGCATCGCGCCTACCAGGGACAAATCGATGACCATCATCCGCCGCGCCCTCGGCGCCGCAGCGCTTGCCACGAGCCTAGCCTGCGCCGCCCTCTCCCCGACTGCTTTTGCCGCGGGCCTCACCATCGGCCTGTCCGGGGACATCACCTCGCTGGACCCGCATTATCACAACGTCACGCCCAACGCGAACGTGGCCGAGCATATGTTCGAAGCCCTGATTGCCAAGGACGAGAGGATGCGCTTCAAGCCGGCGCTGGCGCTATCGTGGAAGCCGGTCGACGACACTACCTGGGAGATCAAGCTGCGCCCCGGCGTGAAGTTCCACGACGGCAGCGAGTTCACCTCGGCCGACGTGGTCTACTCGCTGAACCGCCCCGCCACGGTCAAGAACAGCCCCTCGCCGTACACCATCTACACCAAGGGCTTCAAGGACATCGTCGCGGTCGACAAGCTGACCGTGCGCATCACCACCCACGGCCCCTACCCGCTGGTGCCCAATGACCTGTCCACCATCTACATGGTGTCGAAGAAGGTCGCCGAGAACGCCACCGGCGAAGACTTCAACAGCGGCCGCGCGATGGTGGGCACCGGCCCCTACAAGTTCGCCAGCTTCCGCAAGGGCGACCGCGTGGAACTGACCCGCAACGAAGCCTACTGGGGTACCAAGCCGGAATGGGACACGGTATCGCTGCGCATCCTCACCAACGACGCGCCCCGCGTCGCGGCATTGCTTGCCGGCGACGTGCAGGTCATCGAGAACGTGCCCACGTCGGATATCCGCAAGCTCTCGGCCGATCCCGGCGTGAGCGTGTTCAAGGTGTCCACCTTCCGCATGATGTACCTGCACCTCGACACCAACCGCGACGTCACGCCCTTCGTCACCGACAAGGCCGGCAAGCCGCTGGCGAAGAACCCGCTGAAAGACCCGCGCGTACGCGCCGCGATCTCGCACGCCATCTCCCGCCAGGCCATCGTCGACCGCGTAATGGAAGGCGCCGCCGAACCCACCGGCCAGCTGGTCAACTCCACGCTCTTCGGCTACGTGCCGGGCCTCAGGCCCGACACCTTCGATGCGGCAGGCGCAAAGAAGCTGCTGGCCGACGCCGGCTACCCGGACGGCTTCCAGCTCACGCTGCACGCGCCCAACAACCGCTATGTCAACGACGAACAGGTCGCGCAGGCCATCGCCTCCATGCTGTCGCGCATCGGCATCCAGGCCAAGGTGGAGGCCATGCCGTCCGCCACCTTCTTCACGCGCGCCAACAAGCTGGAGTTCTCCCTCTTGCTGGCCGGATGGGGCGCGGATACCGGTGAAGCGGGATCGTCGCTGAAGTCGCTGCTGGCAACCTATGACCCGGCCAAGGGCTGGGGCGCATCCAACCGCGGGCGCTACAGCAACCCGGCGCTGGACGCCAAGCTGACCACCGCGCTGACCACCATCGACGATCATGCCCGCGAGAAGCTGCTGCAGGAGGCCACGGAAATCGGGATCAAGGACTATGGCGTGATTCCGCTCTATTTCCAGATCAATGTCTGGGCGGCGAAGAAGGGATACAAGGTAACGCCGCGGCAGGATGAGCGCACCTACGCGTTTGCCATCACCAAGGGTTGACGGGCGCAAGCTGTCGAGCTGGCCGATCTCGTATTCGATGGCCTGGCACAGACAGCTTCCCTTCGTTTCAGGTCTCCTTGCCCACGGCCGGGCCGGCATTGCGGTACCACGGCGGCACCAGCGAATACATCGCCGCCGCGCACGGCACGCCGTGCAGCACCAGCCGGTTGCGTGCGATGCATTCGAACTGCGCGCCGATCTTCTCCGCCACGGCGCGGCTCACCACGTTGTGCTCCGCGGCGACCACCTCCAGCCGCGTCAGCCCGAGCCGGTGGAAGCCATAGCAGGCCATCAGGTCCGCCGCGCGCGCGCCCAGCCCCTGCCGCTGCCGGCTCTGGCGGATCCAGTAGCCCAGGTTGGCGAAGTTGTAGTCCCGGTTGATCTGGTTGATGGAGACGCCCCCGTACAACTCCCTGCCGTCCGGCGCGAACACGCCGACATCGTAGGCCTCGCCGATGCCCATGTTCTCAGTGCACATGTCGACCCAGCTCTCGGCATCGCGCACGGAATAGCCCGCACGGCACCACGGCAGCCACTTGCCCACTGTGTCGAGCGATTCGTGCACGGCCGCCACGAACTGCGGCACGTCGGTATAGCGAAAGGGACGAAGGAGAAAACCTTGGCCGTGGAGGGGTTGCATGATGCGTCCTTGCTACTGGGTCGGCGGAGGAGTTGCCGGCACCGAATCCCGGCGGTGCGTCGGGCTCTCCCTGCCAGTCAGTGTAGCAATCCGCCGGTCATCGCGCCTTCCTGGCTTCGGCGATCAGCAGCCGGGCCTGCACGCGCGCATGCAGCAGTGCCATGTCGGCATGGCGCAGGCGGGGGTTGCGGCTCAGTGCGGCCATCACCTTGCCGGACTGATGCGCGGTAGCGATACCGGCTTCGGCGGCGGTGTTGTCGATCAATGCGTCGAGCTCCGGCTCCGACAGCGGGCGGGCAATGCGGGCGGCCAGGCTTAGCGGGGTGTCGTCGAAGCGGGTGCCGTCGTCGAAATGAATCCAGCCTTCAAGCGTCACGGGCAGGCCGTGCGGGTCGAGTTCGCCGAAGCGCAGTTCGCTGACGTCGACCGCGTGATGGCGGCCGTCGACGTAGATCGAGCCGTCGATATAGCCAGGCTCCGGGTTGAGCGGGAACAGCAGGCGCCGGCCTGCCAGTCCTTCCAGGCTTGGCGATGGCAGGCTCACGCCATCGAGACGGATCGCGGTACGCACCGGCGCGCCGCCGAGCACGAAGGGCGCCAGCTCGATCTGCAGGTCGGCGCCGTGCGCGTGGATGGCCGAGGGCAAGAGATGCGCGACCAGCGGCTGGAGCAATGCGACGGGAAAGGCAGGCATGGATGACTTCCTCGCAAGGGATCGGGGCAGGCGCAAGCGCCAGGGCGGGGCGCCGCCGCTCAGTCCCGGTTGTACACCTCGCCGTCTGCCAGCGCCAGCGCGCCCGCCGCGGCGAGGGACTCCAGCACCCGGTCCAGGACCTGCGCCAGGTCCTGCCCGGCCATGAAGCGCGCCTGAATGCGCAGCATCAGCGGTGCCTGCGCCATCCACGCCAGCAGCGCGTCGCGCGGCATGCGCTGCTGCTCCAGCAGCTTGAACTTCACCAGCACCTTGACCGCGTGCGCGGCGTTGCGCCCGGCATCGCCGCTCAGGTAGGCCAGCCGCCCGCCGGCAACGTCGAGGGCGGCGGCGACGTTCGTGAACGGCCGCCCGTGGCCGGGAATCACCACGCGCGCATCCAGCCCGGCGATGCGCTCCAGCACGGCCGCCTGCTCGGCGAAACCGCTCTCGCCATCGAGTTCCGGGAAGATCACGCCAAAGCCGTTCTCCCACAGCGCATCGCCCGAAATCAGGATGCCTTCCTGCGGCGCGAACAGCATCACCGCATGGGGATCGTGGCCGGGCGCCGCCACCACCTGCCAGTCCATCCCGCCCAGGCGCAACACATCGCCGTCCTGCACCACGCCGTCGAAGCCGAAGCGGTCGCACTGCTGGCCGGTGGCGCCGTAGCTGAGGGCGTCCACATCCCACGCGCGCACCGCCCCGGCCTCCGCCGCGGGGATCAGCGTGCGCGGTTGCCAGCGGGCCTGCAGCGCGGCATTGCCGCCGCAATGGTCGGAGTGCAGATGCGTGTTCACGAGGCGCCGCAGCGGCCGCCCCCGCAGGCCGGCCTCGACCAGCGCCAGCGTCTGCGGCGCATGCGTGACATAGCCCGAATCGACCAGCGCGGTGTCGTCGCCGTCCACAAAGAGGATGTTGTTGGCCGACAGCCAGCCGCGCTCGAGGACGCGCATGGTGGATGGCAGGGTGGGAGGCGTGAAGGTGGCTGGCATCGGGCTATCGGTTAATCAGGGCTATTCAGCGATCGGCGGGCGGAGTGGGCGCATCGGCGCGCCCCGCTCCCACCGGCAAGTCGGCGGCGGCACGGAACGCATCGGAGGCAAAGAAAGGATCCTGGTCCAGCCGCGCGGCCAGCATGTCGAGCGCATCGAGGCCCCAGAACAACTGGCCCTGCGCATCGCCCTGCAGCACGGCGGTGGGCACGCCGAACACGCCACGCGCCACGGCTTCGTCCCCGTGTTCGCGCAGGCGCGCCTTGACCGCGTCCTGCGCCAGCGCAGCGGCGGGTACGCCAAGCAGGGCGCACAGCGCGTCGAATTCCGCCTGCTGCTGCGGCACATGGCCTTGCTGCCAGACAAAGCGGAAGACCGGCGCCAGCGTGGCGTGCGTGAGCCGGCCCTCGAGTTCCAGCGCTACCGCCAGGCGCAGCAAGGGCAACGGATTGAAAGGATGCACGACAGGCATGGCGAGCCGGATGCCGTCGCGGTGCGCGATCCATGCCACATGTTCGAAGGTGAAGCGGCGCTTGGGCGCGATCTCGGCCGGGCCGACATTGCCCCAATGGCGCAGCAGCCCGGCAAACAGCAGCGGCACGTAGCGTACCGTGGCATTGGCCGGCAAGGCCCGGGGCAGCCGCTCGAACGCGAGGTAGGCGAACGGCGAGATCGGGTCGAAATACCAGTCGATGGCGTTTGTCATGGTGTCATGGCCGGATCACTCCGTGGTGTTGGGGTGGACACGCATGGCCGCCGCCGGCGCAGTCAAGGCGCCGCCTGTGCGGCGAGTTGCGCGGCGCGCGGCGGCAACAGCAGCCAGATCCTGCGCCGCTCCGCCTCGTCGCTGCCGGACCATGCGGCAATCTCGCCGATGGTGCGCAGGCAGCCTTCGCAGTAGCCGCTGGCGGCATCCATGCGGCATACATTGCGGCAAGGCGACGGTACGGGCTGCGCGCGCTGCGCGGCGTGCGCGCCGCGCGTGAGTTCGGCGGCCAGGCGGGTGGCTTGCGACATGGGATCAGCCCCTGCCAGCCACGCGCGCCTGCGCGGCGGCGGTCGTGGCGCGGGCGATGCCGGGTACGAGTGGCGGCTTCATGCGGAATCGCGCTGCGCCACATCGGCCACTTCGGCCCCGGTCATGCGCTGCAGTTCTTGCGGCGTGAGGTTGAACACCGCGTGCGGATGCCCGGCTGCGGCCCACAGGCTGTCGTAGCGGAACAGGTCGCTGTCGAGCAGCATCACCGGCGCCACCGCGTGGCCGATCGGGCAGACACCGCCGATGGCGTAGCCGGTCTTCTCGCGCACGAACCTGGCGTCGGCCTTGCCGAGCTGGCCCACCACGGCGGCCACCTTGGCTTCGTCGACACGGTTGCTGCCGCTGGCGATCACCAGCACCGGCGCGTCGTCGGCCACGCGGCGAAAGATGATGGATTTGGCGATCTCGGCCACCGAGCAGCCGAGCCCGGCCGCAGCCTCGGCCGAGGTCTTGCCGGTGGCGGGCAGCATGACCACCGGCTTGTCGTGGCCGAGGCCGGCGAGCAGGCCCGCCACGCGCTGCGCGGCTTCGGGCAACGCTGCCGTGTCCCCGGCGTTGTCAGGAGTGCGAATGTTCATGTCGGTAGGGTGCGAATGGCAATGCCTTACACGCAGGCGGGCGCGGCATCGGCAGCGGCGCCCCACTTCGTCAGCAGCGCGCGTCCGACGCGCGAGCTGTTGGCGCGGCCGATCGACTGCGAGATGAAGTCGCCCGCCCGCACCACCTGCTCCAGGTCCACGCCGGTATGGATGCCCATGCCGTGCAGCATGTACAGCACGTCCTCCGTGGCGACATTGCCGGTGGCGCCCTTGGCATAGGGACAGCCGCCGAGACCGGCCACCGACGCGTGGAAGATCGAGATGCCGACCTGCAGGCTGGCCAGGATATTGGACAGCGCCTGGCCATAGGTATCGTGGAAATGGCCGGAGAGGCGGTCGATGGGGAATTCGGCGGCCACCGCGTGCATAACCTCCT
>Ga0255338_1005452_pt1 | contig 11712 bp, 3 predicted proteins | sample MeOH1_35cm_T4_19_FD_203715 | JGI IMG/M metagenome (GOLD analysis project Ga0255338, IMG submission 203715) | Sandy soil microbial communities from University of British Columbia, Vancouver, Canada - MeOH1_35cm_T4_195 | ecosystem: Engineered > Artificial ecosystem > Sand microcosm > Unclassified ... | reverse complement strand
AACTGAGTCTATGATTAGCCTCCTCAAAAGGCTGGTCGGTCACCAGCAGCAGGCCACAATTTTCGATATTGGCACCGGCTCGGGCGCTATCGCCATAACGGCTAAAATGGAATTACCTCAAATGGAGGTCATTGCCACTGACATCGACCAAAACGCCCTCAAACTATCTCGCCAAAACGCACATGCGATTGGTGCGAGTATTGAGTTTTTACAGGGCGACCTCCTGCGCCCCCTCGTAGATGGCAACCACGTGCTGCCAACAATCGTCCTAACTAACCTACCCTACGTGCCCGACAGCTATCCGATAAACAAAGCCGCCGAGCACGAACCTAAGCTTGCCCTGTTCGCCGGATCCGATGGTCTAGATCTGTACCGCAACCTCTTCCAGCAGGTCAACGAACTGCAAAGTCGCCCTGCCTACGTATTCACAGAATCGCTCGTTGAACAACATAACCAGCTAGAATCCCTGGCAAGAAGCGCAGGATATGAACTTGCCGCCTCCGAAGGACTGATTCAAGCCTTCAGAAAACACTCTTAGCTTGTTGGGGCAGCACCGAGTGTTGCCTCGATGCGCTGCTCGTCGCCGTCACGTAGTATTGTCAGTGTTACTTTGTCGCCGACCTTGTGCTTGTTGACCAGAGAAGATAGGCTGTTTGTCTGATCAATGGCCTTGTCGTCGATCTTAAGAATAATATCACCTGCTTTCAGCCCTGCTTTTTCCGCTGGGCCATCTTTCACCAATGGATTGGTACCGATAATACCGGGCGGAGCGATGTACGCACCACGCTTGACGCTCAGACCATACTGCTCAGCTAAGTCATTGGTGATTGGGAGATAGATAACGCCAAGGTATGGGCGTTCCAGCCTACCAGTCTGCTCTACCGAGCCGATCAAGCCCGACACGTCGTTAATTGGTATAGCGAAGCCAATATTCTGTGCACCACCAGCCGCTACAGCGGTATTTATGCCGATAACCTCCCCGCTCAGGTTCACGAGTGGCCCCCCAGAGTTACCCGGGTTAATTGCTGTATCGGTCTGGAACAAGTTCTCTAGGCTTTCACTCCCCTCACCGTCACTAGCTTCAACACTCCGGCCATAACCAGAAATAATGCCGGATGTCACGGTATTCTGGAACTGCCCCAGGGCATTACCGATGGCTACAACCGGATCACCAACTTGCATCTTGGAGGAATCACCAATTTTGGCTGGTTTTAGTTTTTTGCCCTTTGTGTCCTTAATTTTTAGGAACGCGACGTCCAAACTGTCGCTGCTTGCGGTACGGCCCACAACTGTAACACCATCAAACTCCGTGCCGTCGGATAAGATAACTCGCACACTATTAGTCCCCACAGGTACAACGTGTCGATTGGTCATAATAAGTCCGTCTTCAGTCAAAATAATGCCCGTGCCCGCCCCCTGGCTCTCACTGGGACCAAAGAAACTCTGTGTTGTCGCAGTTGTCTCGACAGAGACAACGCTCTCCCCTACTTCTTTGGCGATCTGACCCACCAAGTCACCCTGACTATTGAGTACTATCCGCTGTTTCTCGATAGGCGTAGCCAAAAGCGTGCTGTTCTTGCTTGCAAGCACTCCGCCCGCAAACCCACCGCCCAGGCTGAGTACAGCCACCAATGCAAAAGCTAAAATCCGTATCTTCGGATGGTCGGGGCCAAAGCTGGGTTTCGCCTCAATTGCCTTTGGTGTTGGTCTGCTGATTTTTTTCGGCGCACTAGAATTGTTTAACATACCCCTAGTATTCCCTCCCCAACTGAGAATTACCTTAATAGTTCACGGACTGTGCTAACCACGTTGACCGTCAGCGATACGACTACTGCTACCGCAATTGCACAGGTAGTGGCCATAATCTCGGCGCGTACGAGTTTCGACAGTCTGTCGTTGTGATCGAGGTAATACAAGATTGCCATCCCGTAACCAACCGCCACGAGCAGCAACGTCGGCTGTGCAATCGGGCCGTAAAACAATAGCCAGTGACCGAGCACCCAAGTTAATGCCGCGGCGAAAAATGCCCAGAGGTACGCCAGCAGCTTGGCATACGGCTCTTCAAAGCTGTCAAAGAAATGCCGAGCCGTTAAGTAGCAAACGACAGCCACCGTAAGCACTAACCAATACAACGGGCTGCCACCCCATTCCAGGAAGATAGCGCTCAGCCCAAACAACAGCCCAGCCATAGCTTGTATCGACACCATTAGTGCGCCAGTTGCCGGTTTGATAAATACAACCCAAAGTGCGTACACGCCCGCCCAAATCAACTGTGTCAGCTGATCGTCGGTATTCGCCATAAAGATAACTAGCGCAACGCTAACTACAATGTCAACGGAGTTGTAGCGCACTAATGCCGGCCAGAAACGCGGCCGAACTGCTAGCATACGCCATTTACTTAGGAGCACCAGCGCCAAGGCCAACTGCGCAAAATCGATCCTAACCAATACAAAAACCAACAGCACGAGCACCAAATTTGTGGCAACGTGCGCTAGTCGCGAGAATCCCTTTGCGGGCTTAAACCTATTTATTAGTGGTCGCATCTATATCACTCATTTTGACCTAAGATGATCACAAAGTCGATATCTTGCGCTTGTATGTCCGTCGGCAAACCCGATGTGGCATCGACCTCTAAACGCTTCTCGAGGTAATTTAGGGTGAACGGCTTTTTGCCACCAGTGACATCAATAAAGGTAGTTCGTGCATAGTCCTTGGTTGGCGCATCACCTACGACCGTCACGTTATATCCGTATGACTTTAACTGTTCGGCCTTTTTTGTAGCCAAACCCGATGTAGAGGTGCCATTCAGCACTGCAATACGTGCATTCTCTTTAGCCAGGTACGGATCTTTAAGGGTATTTCGGATGTAGTTTTGGATTTCACTGTAGTCACCAATACCAACCGTTGGTCGTACAATCGACTGACCATTCATATTATCGGTTCGTACGAAATTGTTTGGTGGGTCAGCCAGACCGATGGACTCTAGTTTTGAGAGGTCTATACCCTTGCCTATCTCGGCCACCCGCAGCGCGTTATTGATGCTTAGGTCGGTAGCAAAGTGATTCCCGAAGGCACTCATCAGCTGTGACACCTTCACCGGATTGGTGTATGTGCCAGCAGAAAGCACCTTCTCCGCTAAAGATTGAATGAATAAGCGTTGGCGTTCGGAACGAGAGAAGTCGCCGCGCAAGGATGTGTGCCGCGACCGTGCAAAGTACAATGCCTTAGTGCTGTCAAAATGCTGTTGGCCGGCCGGAACGTTAAGGAGATAGTTTTTCCCAGCTGTGGAGTCCCACAGGTATTCTTTTACTGCTAGTTCGGCCGGAACGTTAATGTCAACGCCGCCTACAACATCAACAGCCTGCTTAAAGCCTTCAAAGTCGACCATGCCATAATAATGAATCGGGATGCCGAGTGTCTGACTGATTATTTGCTGTGCTGCGCTAATACCGGCGTTTTCCGCTTTCTGTTTATCGTTTGGCTCCTTACTGAGCGACCGGTTTTTCGCATTCGCGTAGACCGCATTGATCTTGCTCGAACCGTATCCTGGGACGGTTACCCAAAGATCGCGCGGGATACTTACCAAAGTTGAGGTTTTGTTCACCGGATCAATACTCGCCACAATCAGCGTATCTGTTAAATCTGCGCCGTCATGACCCGCTCCGCCCTTACCAAGCAACAGAATGTTCACGCGGCCGTCGCCTTCGCCCTTCAGTAGTTCGGGCGTAACTTCTGCCTGTAGCGCCACGGCTTCGCCGCCGCCCTTGAACACCTTGTTGACCTTCAATATCCCCTTAAATAACAGGAAACCACCAACAAGAAGAACTAAAGCGGTCGTCACCAAGACAGAGCGCAGTGCCCATTTACGAAATGTAGACCAGCGGCCGTGCTTACCACGCGACCTATCCTTCTGTTTACCATGATGCTTGTCACTGCCCAGCGCTGGCCCGCCAGCTGGCAAGGTCATATGTAACATCGATGTCCGTTGGGCCGCAGCGCTTTGCCCACCGGCTTGAGCAGCAGCTGGACGCGGTGCCGAGGAGCCAACCGTGCCTTGCGTGCTATGAAAGCCCTCCGGCCTACGGAAATCATCCAACTTGCGGCCAGCGGTGCGCAAGCCATCAAAGTGCGACGCTTCTTTATTTGTTGGCTGTTGCGATAACTGTGGACGAACGGGTGCATTTAAGAAGCCGTCCATGGCGCGGCGGGGCTTGCTATCTCTGTTGTGACGGTGAAAATTGTCCATAGGCAATAGCCTCCAGTATACCGTTTTAGCTCTTACCCGTAAACCAATTGAAGCACAAAGTCATATCTGTTTTTGCCTAATATTCCACAGTTTTAAAGACGCGCTCATACACAAAGCTAGTCAGTTTCTATGACCGTTATACTATTCCAGTCGTTAGTATCAGTCTGAACCGTACCGGCACCGCTAATTCGCTTCCATCTCAGTTGAGCAGTTTGCGCACCAGAGGGAGTACCGCTAGTAACAATAGTACAAGAGACCGTGCTATGCTCCGAAGCCGTATTAAAGTAGAAGCGGGCACACTCATAATCGGTACTATTAATATTCACACCGATACTTGCAATACTGCCTATTGTCCCTGTCAGGAAAATAGTAGTGTTAACTATGACTGTCACCTTGGTGCTAGCTGCTCGTTTAGTAAACGCCACGGATGTGGTTCCGGACATATTGGCGTAACTTGATGAGGTGGTTGATGCAACTGCGCCAGCCCCAGCGTTAGTGGTGGACACGACCGAAGAGACGCAATCACGCCACTCACTGTTTTCGTAGCAACGGAACTTAGCTGCGGTTGAGTTGTAGTACATGCCCCCGTTACTACCTGTGGGATCGGTGCTGCTACCGGTCTTGGTATCTAAGACCAGAAGCGCGCCAGTAGTATCTGATGTCCCGACCAAAATGTTACCGGCAATCGTTATCGATAAGTGTGCGGTTGAACTATTGTTCGCAGCAAAACTTAGAGTGTCGTTTGTCCCCGAACGCAACAGAGGCGTGTCGGACGCAGTAGAGAGAATCTCTATAGAGGCAACGTTAGGATTGTCCCTAAACATGGCGAGGCTCGTGCCACCGGTAGTACCTTCATAGACATGCAACTTGCTGGTGGGTGCCGAAATACCAATACCAAGACTACTGCTGAGTACTGTAACTCCGGTAGACCATGTGCCATCTCCCAAAAGCAGCGAACCCTGCTGGCCAGCTGCAGGAGCGGGAACATAGCCGGCTTGGCCTGCAACACTAGCCGTAGCCCCTTGGAACTGTGCGATCTTGGTGCCGTCGCTAATAACCTGTATGAAAGCGTTGGCATATAAAGCCCCACCGCCGTTATTAATACTCGTTATGGACGATACAGCAGTGATTCTCAGCTCAACTTGAGTTGAAACTGAAGGAGTAAAGACGGCTTCGGCACCGTTGACATACTGGAAGTTTGTACCCGTGTAGGTAACTGATGTAACTCCACCTTCACTACCCAGGCTGCTTCCTGCGGTCATGTCATACCACCTATAGGTAAGGAATCCGTTGGTCCCACTAAATGTGACATTGGGCAAAGTACCATTTAGCTTGTATGTCTTGCCAGCAGCCAACGTGAAGCGGCCGATGGATGCTCCGGCACTATCGGTATAGGCTGTACTAATGTCTGCGGAGATACTTGAGCCACTAGAGTTAGTAAGCGTATCGAACCTCATGTGTGAGTTTACATCAATCTCTCCAGCGGCACTCTGAGTTCCGCGGAATTCTGTCCTTACATACTCAGCTGCACTGGCGCCACCCGCGCCCCCATCGCTTAAGACCTCTATGAAGATGTTTGAACTGCCGACATTGGCTATGCTGCCTATTCCTACAACTTCTATACGCAGTTCAACCAAAGTGGTAGAGCTAGGTGTGAAAACCGCTTCAGCGTTAGTAGAGTTGCCAGTCACATCATCTCGGTTCGTAGCGTTAGTGTATGCGGCTGTACCCAGGGCCGTATTGGAGGTTGCGTTGTACCACCTGTAGGTCGCCTGGGAAGCTGCTGAGCCAAAGGTAGTGAATACGGAACTAGACAATCTGTATGTCTTGCCAGCAGCAAGTGTAAACCGCCCGACCGATGCGGCGGCCGTGGTAGTAGTGTAGGTGGTGGCGGTGTCGAGTGAAATGCTGCCTCCAGCCGAAGCGGCAACTGAATTAACTTTTATGTGGTCGCCGGTGGTAACGTTGGTGCTCTGGGCCGAACTGAGCTCCGCCTTTACATATTCACGCGGGCTACCAGAGATGCAGTCTACCCAGGCACTGTTTTGGTAGCAGCGGAAGCGGCCGTATGTAGAGTTGTAGTACATAGCACCGTTTACACCAGTGGGGTCACCGGTGTCGGTCTTGGTGTCGAGGACAAGAAGCGACCCGGTTGTGTCTGATGTACCAACACTTACGCGGCTGTTCGTTGTGTCGGCTGTTAAGACCGCAGTGTTGGCGGCATTCTTTACCTGGAAGGCAGTGGTCGAATTTGTCATGGTCCGTGCGGTTAAGTCGCCCGTGGCGCCTACTGACAGCAACACGTTACTGCTGGTGTCTTTTACGCGCAATATGTCGACCGACTGCCCAGAGGCTCCCTTAACATCTAATGCGCGGACACCCGAACTAGCAGCGGTGACATTCAATGCTGCACTATCAAAGAAGCTGCTTCCACCAGTAAAATTGGAACCGTTGGCCGTATCACCGACATTAAAGAGCGACGTACCATCAGACTTTCGAACATTCAGAATAGCCTGGAATAAGTCGTTTTCACCGCTACCCCTAACAGACAAGGCATCACCACCACCACCGGCACCCTGGATAAATACTGTTGCCAAATCAGCGCTCGATGCAGCGTTTACCCTAAGTCGCCCGCTCACATCGGCAAGGCTATTACGATACGGGCTTACTGTAGCACCAGTTTCAATCTGAACTGCGTCCAAATACCAAGTCCTAGTCGTCGCGTCTGACTGCCTTACATATATATATGTCGTTCCGCTGACTGTACCTGTCGTAAATGTACACGTCCTGCGTGCCCAGTTATCAGAGCTAAACTGCTGACTTGTGGCGCAGCTGGTATTGGTTGAGCCGTCTTCCGATCGCCCCATCTCTATGGTGCTGAAGGTGCCACTGGGTGCGCGCTTTCCCCAAACAGAGAACGAGTACTGTGTGCTCGACGAAAGCGCGTAGGTGTACTTTACACCGTCGTTTATTGCCGTGTTAGCAACGCTCAACGACTTCGTACCGTCACGCGAATCGGTTGCAGACTGTGACACCACGGCACCGCCCATTGCTGTCCAGCCGGTTGTGCCCGCTTCGATGCTGTGGTTGGTGATTAAGTTGGCGGTTGTTGTATCTATGTTGAAGCTTGGAAGGCCCGAGGCGTTCTGAATCTGGAAAGCGGTAGTAGAACTGGATGAGTTCTGGTGCAATACCGAACCAGTACTAGTGATCGTGCCTATATTCGTCAGATTACCTGAATTATCTAGCCTTGTGACGCTATTTGTTTGGACTACGCCAGCCGTAGTGTTAATGTTGCCACTACTCACATTTGTTCCTGTTGTCTGTATGCCGGCAGACGTTACCGCAAAATATGTAGTGCTCGCCGCGTTGTTCTGAACTTCGAGTAAGCTGGCCCCAATTGGCGACGAAGCATCCCGTACGGTCAGTGCACCATTACTGCCATTTAGTACAATCTCCGGATTGCTCGAGAGGTTATATGCAGTCTGCAGCGTTACACCCGCACCGGCACAGTTACCACTGCTAGTACATATGTCGTATGGACCACCGCTGGAAATAGCCGGGAAATTCAATGTAACATCGGCTGTGGGATCGGTGAATCCAATAGTGGTTGTGTTGCCGCTACCGTCCGTAGCACTAATCGTCGTGACTGCGTTACCTTGCAAGGTTAGGTTCTGAGTTGCTGAGCCAACTGTCATGGCCCCGGTAGGCGTAATAGTGTTGACCCCTAACACCCCACCGATGCTCGCATTGTTGGTAACGCTCAACGCTGTACCGGCAGCCGTAAATGAAGTGGCACCACTCAGCGTGTTGACAGTCGAGCCACTCTGTAAGTAGCCGCCAGATGTGGTTACTCCGCTCACACCTGTTAAGGCCCCGGCTGTCGAAACATTCAGTCCACCTGCCGATGTAATAGATATTGTGCCGGTACCGTTGCCGATAGCCGTGCTTGCGGTACCCGTTGTGTTGATATTTGCTGTTCCCTGTACTGTCAGGCCAGTGAGCGTACCCACACCAGTGATGTTAGTGAACGAGCCCGCAGACAAGTCCGTGTTAGCAATAGTGCCGTCGAAAATTTTAGCGCTTGTTACTGCGCTATTGGCGATAGTGGCCGTGCCGCCGCTCAGGGAGATATCGCCACCAATGGTCTGGTTGACCCAGGCACTGCCGTTGTACTGGAGAATCTGATTCGTGGTTAGAGTGTTGATGGTCACCGCTGTGCCTTGTATGCCAGCCACTGTTGGGTTGGGGTATGTGCCGGAAAGATCACCGCCAGCGGTACCTGCGGCCGCACAGTTGCCGGTACTGACACAGATAGTTGCATCGGCACCGGGATCGGGCAAGGTATAGATGCGATTTGCTGCTAATGCTGCTGTTTGTACAGTCCCGGTGTTGGATGAACCATCGTTCAGTATCAGACTGCCCTGCTGCAACGCACCACCAATAGTTGCGCTTGCACCCGAGAAAGTCGGTGCGTTCGCGACGTTAAGCGTCAAGGTACCACCAGCACCAAGTGTGGCTGTGCCGCCACCAGTTAGGTTAGTGCCGGCAGTCACAGTAAGTTGCGTGTTGCCCTGCACTGCCGTATTGGCACTGGAACCGTAATCAACTGCTAACGTTGGCGCACTGCCCTCGCCGGAGTTGGCACCGAGCGTCAGACCAGTAACCGAACCTATATTCGCAACGTAGTCACCGGTTGTGTCGGTGGTAAGCGCCACAGAGTTCGCCTGGATGGCCGTCACACCGGTGTTCGTAACCGCTACGTCGCCAGTGAAGCTGACAAAGGTTGGCACGCCGCTGCCGTTGGCAATAAGGACCTGCCCGCCAGTGCCGGCGGCGGTTACCTGCAACGCCCCAGCGTTATTGCCATACAATACGCCGTTCGACGTAAAGCTGCTGGCACCGGTGCCGCCATTAGCAACGGTCAGGTCGTTGGTCAGGGTCAGTGTGCCGGCAATATTAATTGTGGTGAGACTTTGGGTAACGATGGAGTCGGCAATAGTATTGGCACCACTAAACATCGAGATTGTGCCATTCGTACCGCTGCCAGTGACATTATTGGCTGGCGCGTCATCATCATCCGCACAGGACAGCACACCTAAGCCATTGGTAGTCAGCTTACCGCCATTAGCATATGTCGTACAATTTAGGCCACTAAGAGTGATAGTGCCCGAACTAGTAATTCCCGTAGCTGCAGTGACCGCGCCGCTAGAGTTGACTGCAAAGGCGTTGGCAGTACCAACGTTCAGCGAGGCTGAGACGTCCAGAACGCCGGTCACATTCGTGTTGCTCTGCAGCTCGATGGTTGTTCCTGCGGCAACAGTTACCGGATCGCTGCCGCCGCTACTGATCGTCAGTGCACCACTGCTCTGTAAGGCCGGGGTTGTAACACTAGTGGTAAATGTCGGGTTTTGTACGGTTGCAACTGTTAGATTGCCGTTAGCTCCACCGTCGGTGAAGCTGATATTACTACCGCTAGCAAGCGCACGCTCATTGCTCAAGGAACCGTGCAAACTCAGAACCAGATACTCGGCATCACCCGGTGCACTGCCGCCACCCCCACCACCCAAACAGTTACCAGTGCTCATACAGAAGGTCGCTGGACCACTAGTCTCGGGTAGTGTAAAGGTCCGGTCATTCGCTACACCTGCAGCCACAATCGAGATCGTGTGGTTCGAGCCATCGCTTATTGCTAGTGTGCCGCCAGTAGAGAGCGTGCCTAGAGTCGCTGTGCCGCCTTGCACTACGAAGTTGCCGCTACCAGTGACAGTAACCGTGCTGCCGTCGTCGGAAACTAAGGAGTCTTCAATGTTTTGCGAGGATGTGAACTTGGGAAGTCGGTTGGTCGTACCGCCGCCCGTAGTAACGCCCGAGCCCGAGCCGGCACAGTTACCTATACTCAAACAGATGTCGGCAGTAGCTTGACCGGGGTCAGGCAAAGTATAGGTAACACTTTGCCCCAATGCATCTGTTTGGATAGTGCCAGTCTCGCCTGCTCCATCGTGCAAGACTACCACGCCCTGCTGTGATGTCGTACCAACAGTAGCAGTGCCACCTTGTACGGTCAGCGTACCGGAGAATATCGGGCTGTTGGCTACGTTCAGTGTTACGCTACCACCTGAACCAAGTGTTATGGTGCCGCCGCCACTAAGATTTGTTCCAGGGCTAACAGTGATTTGCGTGTTGCCCTGAACTGCGGTGTTGGCAGAGCTACCATACAAAACTGCGACCGTGGGAGTCCAGCCCTCTCCTGCAGCACCGGTAATGTCGATACCATTGCCAGCTGCCAGACCAATGACATAGTTGCCCGTAGTATCTCCACCTAACGCAACGGCATTTGACTGGATGGTCGCTACACCCGTTTCGCTGATTGCGATATCGCTACTCACAGCACGGTTTTCCCATGCGCCGTTCGTGCCGTTGTACACCAGGATGTGACCCGCTAACGGGCTCGATATGTCCAGGTCAGTCGACTGTAACTTGGCAATCGTTGGGTTGGGATAGGTGCCTATCAGGTCGCCGCCAGCGGTACCTGCTGCCGAACAGTTACCGGTACTTATACAAATATCGACTGCGGCCTGACCCGGGTCGGGCAAAGTGTAGATAGTGCCTTGTCCCAGCGTGCCAACAACCACCGAACCGTCATTAGCACCACCGTCCAAGATGAGATTCGGCGTAGTCACACTGGCACTGAAAGTAGGATTATTGATCGTGCTGAGGCTGCCACAAGAACCACCGTTACCAAGCGTGATGCTGCTACCACCGCCGGTTAGATTGCCGGAGCCACTTGGGCAGGTCAGCGTAACATTACCCTGAACTGCAGTGCTGGCTATCGAGCCATAAATAACACTAAGGCTTGGCGTGCTGCCTTCGCCGCTGTTGCCCGAAGTGTTTAAACCTGTCAACGAGCCAAGGTTAGCGATATAATCACCTGTCGTATCAGTCCCCAATGCCACCGAGTTAGGCTGGATGGCAGTAACGCCAGTGTTAGAGACCGTGACGTCACCACTGAAAGTTGCAAATGTAGGCACGCCACTGGCATTGGCAATCAGAACCTGCCCACCAGTACCAGCTGCAGTTACTTGTAACGCACCAGTGTTATTGCCGTACAGTACGCCATTACTAGTAAAGCTAGTTGCACCGGTACCGCCGTTAGAGACAGTTAATTCATCATTGAGCACTAAGTCACCGGCTACTGTAATGGTGGTGCCAGCTTGAGTAATAATTGAGTTCGTGATGTTCGTAACACCGTTGAATACCGGGATTGTGCCGCTGGTACCGGAACCAAAGACGCTGCCGCCTCCACCTCCGTCGTCATCGCTACACATCAACTGCCCGGAGCCGTTAGTCGTCAGCGCACCACCGTTTACATTGCCCGAACAGTCAAGTCCGCTAAAGATAATCGTGCCCGAGCTGGTAATGCCGGCCGCAGCTGTTATGGCGCCGCTCGAGTTGACCGCAAAAGC
>Ga0255338_1005451_pt1 | contig 11716 bp, 10 predicted proteins | sample MeOH1_35cm_T4_19_FD_203715 | JGI IMG/M metagenome (GOLD analysis project Ga0255338, IMG submission 203715) | Sandy soil microbial communities from University of British Columbia, Vancouver, Canada - MeOH1_35cm_T4_195 | ecosystem: Engineered > Artificial ecosystem > Sand microcosm > Unclassified ... | reverse complement strand
ATCATGATCGAAGCTATCATGCGTCGAGACATCAAACCGGCTGTTGCGAATGCGCTTAATCTTGTCGGCTTTGCACTGCTCATGCTCCTTATGCTTATTGTGACGTGGCATGACGTTTCTAAACTGTTGTATTAAAAAACAGTAGGCAAGCCTACTGTTCAACGAGCGAATCGACACACCGCATGTTGGTGCCTTGGAGAGTATGAGGAGCAGGATGAAATTCTGCCCCGATTTCTTTGTCAGTAAGCTGTGCCCGTCTTTCAGCTCCCAAGGAAAGGATCCAGGGTGAGGGGAGAGCGCCAACCTCTTCTCCGCAGCCTCTGCATACGATCCGGCGGATCGATCTGAAATGTTCTTCAGTCATCTTGCCTCCGCGATGAAGTGATCAAACTGTGGCAAAATGTAACATGTATTTTGTATTACGTCAATCATTCTCCATTTCAACCATAAGGTACAATGCATTTCACTAGTGAGTAATAACCGACCAACATGCGCCAATCACAACTTTTCACCAAAACACGCAAAGAAGCCCCAAAAGACGAGGTGGCAAAAAACGCGCAGCTCCTGATCCGTGGAGGATATATCGACAAGCTCGCTGCCGGCGTCTATACCTATCTTCCGCTCGGACTTCGTGTGCTCAAAAAGATCGAGAAAATAATTCGTAGGGAGATGAATGCTGTGGGAGGCGAGGAACTCCTCATGCCCTCGTTTCACCCCAAGGAACTTTGGGAAAAGACGGGCCGCTGGAATACGATGGACGATCTTTATAAGGTGACCGATTCCTCGGGCCGCGAAGTTGCGCTTGGTCCGACACACGAAGAAGTGGTGACACCGCTCGTCGGTTCCTTCATCTCTTCATACCGCGATCTCCCGGTCTACGTGTATCAATTTCAGAATAAATTCCGCATGGAGCTGCGCGCGAAAAGCGGCATTCTTCGCGGGCGAGAATTTATCATGAAGGATTTTTACTCATTCCACCGCGATGAAAAAGATCTTGCAGAATATTATGAAAAAATGAAAGGTGCATACAAACGTATTTTTGAACGCGCCGGCATCGGCGAGGAGACCTATCTGACATTTGCATCCGGCGGAAGCTTCTCAAAATACTCACATGAATTTCAGATGGTGACTGACGCGGGGGAAGATATTATTTATATTTGCGATCGATGCAAAGTTGCGATCAATAAAGAAGTGAAAGGAGAACAACCCGATTGCCCTTCATGCGGCTCTTCCGAGCTCCGTGAAGCAAAAGCCATTGAAGTGGGAAACATCTTTGAGCTAAAAACTAAATACGCAGAACCCTTTGGGCTTTCTTATACCGACGAAGAAGGGAAATCTCAGCCGATCCAAATGGGCTGTTATGGTATCGGCCTTGGACGTCTCATGGGTTCAGTGGTTGAAGCCTTTGGTGACGACAGGGGTATCGTATGGCCGGCCGCAGTTGCACCGTTTCGCTATCATGTCGTATGTCTCGCTCCCGATGATGCTGAGGTCGCGCAGGCAGCAGATGAATTGTATGCGTCGCTCACCAAGAAGGGCATTGACGTGCTTTATGATGATCGGGCGGGAATTTCCGCCGGAGAGAAATTTGCCGATAGTGATCTTCTTGGTATCCCTACACGCATTGTGGTCTCGAAGAAAACACTTGCCGCAGGAAAGTTTGAAGTGAAGGAGCGCAAAACCGGAGAAGTTTTGATGCTGACAAAGGAGGAGATCTGCAAATAAAAAACCCTCCGACAAGGAGGGTCATCTGCTGCTTCTGAGCAGTCGGGTGAGTTCCTGCTCACTTTTCTGACTGAAGGTATGCCGTGCTCGGATGCTCTGGGAGTGAAGAATATTCTCGACCGCCTGGGTGATGGCCGCATTGATCCGCAACTCCACCTCATCCATGACTGCGGAATTATGGGGTTGTGTTGCGAATTCTTTCAGGAGAATATCGACCATGTCTTCACATTTATCGGTCGTGGCATTCGGAAATAAAGAGATGGGCATTGCGCTCTCCGGCGAGGGGTATATCTTGTTTCTATTCTGCGGTAAGCCCGCATTTTGTCAACTTTCGGTTGTTTTGACTCACAGGGGGTGTTCGCGTAGAATGCGAGTACCATGTTCAGCCGATTCTACAATATGATGGGAAGCGATATCGGGATCGACCTCGGCACTGCAAATACGCTTGTCTATCTTCGCGACCACGGCATCATCATCAATGAGCCTTCAGTTGTTGCACTCAACCAAAAAACAAGCCGCGTTGTGGCCGTCGGCACCGAAGCCAAGCAAATGCTCGGTCGCACTCCCGGTCACGTCGTTGCGATCCGCCCGCTTGTTGATGGCGTCATTTCAGACTTCGAGGTCACCGAAGAGATGCTTGCACACTTCATCAACAAGGCGCAAAAAATTTCAAAGAAGCAGGGGAGACCCCGCGTGGTGATCGGAGTCCCGTCGAGTATCACTAATGTTGAAACACGTGCCGTGCGTGATGCAGCGATGAATGCGGGCGCGCGCGAGGTCTATATCGTTGAAGAGCCGATGGCGGCCGCGATCGGTATCAGGCTTCCGGTAAAGGATCCCGTCGGATCAATGATCATCGACATCGGCGGCGGCACAACGGACATTGCGGTCATCTCGCTCGGTGGTATCGTGAACTCAAAGAATTTAAAAGTTGCCGGCGATCGTTTCAACAGTGATATTATTTCGTATATCCGTGATGAATTCAAAATTTTGATCGGTGAGCGCACTGCAGAAAATGTGAAGATCGCGATCGGCTCCGCAACGAAGCCGCGCGAACCCATGGAGGCTGCGATCCGCGGTCGAGACCTGCTCACGGGACTTCCGCGTGAAGTTATTGTTACCGATGCCGACATCCGCGAGTCCTTGGCGCAATCGGTACAGGTGCTTGTTGATTCAACGAAAGAGGTGCTTGAGACAACGCCGCCGGAAATTCTTTCCGATGTGATGAACCGCGGCATCGTGCTTGTCGGCGGAGGGGCACTTATTCACGGCATACAGGACATCCTTGCGCTGAATTTGAAAATTCCCGTTACAACCGCAGACGATCCGCTTACAGCGGTTGCTCGCGGTACAGGTATCGTCATTGAGCATATTGATGATTTTCGGGAGGTACTCATCGAACACGACAACGAACTCCCCCCCCGCTAAGCTCGCAGAATCGGCGCCCTTCGAATTTTTTATCGTCAAAAGGTTCGGAAGACGTATCACTCATACGCCTTCTCGAACACTTCCGACGTAAAAAATTCGAATTGCATCCAATTCTGCAAGCTTAGTCCTCTGCGTCTCTTGATTCTGTTGAATTCACTAATGACTAACCCCTAGTGGCCAGACCCTAAAATTATGATAACGAGCTTTCGACATGACAAGGCGCGAATACGAAAACGACGGCAATTCCTTGTCGCGCTTTTTGTTCTATCGGTTTTGGTATTTCTGGCACGCGGACCGCTGTCGGGTATTTTGGGAGGCGGGCTGCATGTTGTTGGCCGACCATTTTGGAATATGAAGGCGAGCATCATCGAACACAGCGGAGGATTGTTTGCACTACTGCGCTCCAAGGCTGCGCTTGCTGAAAAAAACAAGGAGCTCGAGGCAACACTTGAGATTGTGGCCATGGAGGCGTACTCACGCGAGCATTTGCGAGCAGAAAACGAAGAACTCAAGGCTATTCTCGGGAGAAATCCGGAGTATCAATTGGGCATAGCTCGCGTACTCGCTTCTCCGTCTGTCTCTCCATACGATACACTGGTGATCGATGCGGGTGAGGAGCAGGGGATGAGCGAGGGGATGGACGTCTTTACAGACGGTGATTTTAAGATAGGCACCATTACCAGAGTGTTTCAGAGGAGTGCGGTTGTCACACTGTTCTCATCTCCGAATATTGAACTTGAGGTCAATATCGGAACAAGCAGCATACCTACAACGGCACACGGAGCAGGCGGAGGCAATTTCCGGGTGACACTTCCGGAAGGAGTTCCGGTGCATGTCGGCGATATTGTTGAAATTCCCGCACTCTCGCCGGAGTATATCGGCGTTGTTGATGCGGTCGATCGCCCTCCGTCCAGCTCACTTCAAACGATCTTTGTGAAATTGCCGTTCAACCTCTTTACGCTTAAATGGGTATATGTCGCCTATCCGAAATAATGATCATGATGCGCATCATTCTTAATTTAGTGATCGTCATTTCGCTTTTTATTGCGCCATTCCCGCTTTCGCTTTTTCTCATGCTTTGCGGCCTCCTGTTCATCCCTTATTACTGGGAGTCAGTCGCGCTGCTTTTTTGTATCGAGCTCCTGTATCAGGATCCATTTTCCACATTCATGATGTCGGTTCTTTCGCCGCCGATCATTGCACTCGCAGTATTTTTCGTCGTGCAGCACTTTCGTAAGTTTGCACAGGAGAAGCTTTTCTACTTTTAGTTCCCAATATGTCCAGACGTTCTCACTATAACTCGCACAAAGATATTGATCCCGATGAGATATTTCTTGATGACAGGAATATTCCTGATTTTGATGTGCAGCAATTTGAGGGGCGCATTGAAACGCCGATTCCGCGCAGCACCATTTTTTTGCTTGGGGCCGGATTTCTCCTGATCGGCGTCCTTCTGCTTTTTCGAGCCGGCACACTGCAACTCATTGAGGGTAAAGCATATGCGGCAAAAGGTGAGCAAAACAGGCTCGATCATCAATATCTTTTTCCGGAGCGCGGGCTTATTGTCGACAGAAACGGCGTTGAGCTTGCGTGGAATACCCCGTCGACGGAGGAGCTGGGTTTTTCATTACGGAGGTATACCGACCTTACAGGTTTTGCTCACGTCCTCGGTTTTCTCCATTATCCCGCAAAGGATAAGCACGGCGTATATTATCGTACTGATTACGAAGCAGACATGGGCGTTGAGGCATACTATGACGAGATCCTCAAAGGAAGAAAGGGGCTTCGCATCATTGAGACCGACGCGCTGGGAAATGTGATGTCGGCAAATGTTATCGACCCCCCGACAGAAGGTGAGCGGCTTGTTCTCACGCTTGATTCGCGTCTTCAATCAAAACTCTACAATTCCATCGGCGCAGTAGCGCGAGAGCGTGATTTTCGTGGTGGTGCTGCGGGTATCATGGATATCAAAACAGGAGAGCTACTCACGCTTGTTTCCTATCCTGAATTTGATTCAAACATACTTACCGCAGGTGAGGACCGCCAGGCGATCGTCGGATATAATTCCGACCAAGGAACGCCCTATCTCAATCGCACGACTCAGGGTCTCTATACTCCGGGCTCGATCGTGAAACCCATCTTTGCACTTGGCGGGCTTAATGAGGGTATCATCACTCCGCAAACGCTGATCCTCTCCACGGGTTCCATCGCCGTGCCCAATCCGTTCTTTCCCGACAAGGAGACCGTTTTTACCGATACCGCACGCGGATTGTTCGATGTGCGCGGTGCACTCGAGCAGTCATCCAACGTATTTTTCTATGAAGTAGCGGGCGGGTACAAGGGTCAGAAGGGCCTTGGCATCGAACGATTGGAGAAATACGCCAGGATGTTTGGGTTCGGCACAACAACAGGAATTGATCTTCACGGTGAGGCGGTCGGCACGATCCCCAATCCGGCATGGAAAGAAAAAAATTTCCCCGGCGACCCTTGGCGCATAGGCGATACGTATTATACGGGCATTGGACAATACGGTGTACAGGTGACACTCCTTCAGGCGCTCCGCGAGGCATCTATCGTGGCGTCTAGGGGTGACGTGGTCACTCCGCACCTATGGGTCCATGCCGCAACAAGTTCATCACGTGTCGAAATTCCTGATCAATATTTTACCGTTGTGCAAGAAGGAATGAGGCGCGCAGCAACAGTTGGTACCGCACCGCTCAATATTCCCGGCGTGAAGTTTGCTGCAAAATCCGGAACTGCCGAACTCGGTGTTTCGAAGTCACGCGTCAATTCTTGGGTGATCGGTTTCTTTCCTTATGAAGAGCCGCGCTATGCATTTGCGATCGTCATGGAGCGCGGCGTGAAGGGGAATACGGTGAATGCGACATATGTTGCACGACAGTTCTTCACCTGGATGGCTAGTAGCACTCCTGAATATTTTAATTAACCGCACTCCATTTCAGACGCACTTTGAATTTGTCGGTGCTCGACCCCCGGGGTAGGAGCAGTCTAGAGCCCCGGGGGCACTGCGACTCCTCCGCATTCAAATTGCATCCCGAAATGAAGCGCGCTGACGTTTGACTCATTGCGTAAAAAATCACAAAAAAATATCCTTGTCAAACTTTAGAGATATTGTTCGTTGGAGGAAAACATGTTACCATTCCAATTTATGGATACACAAAAGGAATATTTAAGTAAGGAGAAAAATGAAGAGCTAAAAGAGGAACTTGAATTTTTGACGCACGTGAAGCGCAAGGAAATTGCCGAGGCGCTCGAGGCTGCAAAGGCATTGGGAGACCTTTCTGAAAATGCGGAATACCACTCAGCGCGTGAGGCGCAAGCGGCTATTGAAGAGCGCATCATGGTCATTGAGGAAATACTCAAGAATGCGGTGATCGTCGGCAATAAACACAAAACTGATACTGTGGGCATTGGCTCGGTAGTCAAGGTGAAGCGCGGAAAGGAAACAAAGACATATACGATCGTCGGCGGCGAGGAAACTGATATCTCACTTGGCAAAATTTCCAATAAATCTCCGCTCGGCGAAGCAATGATGAACAAACGAAAAGGCGATTCCTGTGCCTATGTGACTCCAAATGGAGAGATGGAGTGTGAGATACTTGAGATCAAGTAAGTCGTAGATGCGAAGTAGGAAAGTTTTTTCCTCACAGTCCACTACTAACTTGCCTACCAACATATGGCTTCTTTACAAGAAATCCGAGAAGAACGCTTACGCAAACTTGAGCTTCTCAAGTCGCGCGGTGTAGAGCCTTATCCGAGCAAAGTAAAAAGTGATCACACGCTCAGCGAAGTGCACGACCGTTTTGCAGAATTTTCCGGCAGTGCCGTATCACTCGTGGGCCGCATTATGGCGATCCGCGGACAGGGTGCGATACAATTCATTGTTTTGAATGACGGCACTGCGACTTTTCAGGCAGTATTCAAGCGTGATGTGCTCGGAGAGGAACACATGAGTTTTTTTGGCGAAGTCGCTGACATTGGCGACTTCATCGGTGTTTCCGGCGAGTTGTTCACCACCGAGAGAGGACAGGAAAGTATTCTTGCGGCATCGTGGACGATGGCGGCCAAGTCCCTCCTTCCGCTTCCTGAAAAATTTCACGGCCTTCAGGATCCCGAAGAAAAGCTCCGGAAGCGCTATCTCGATATTCTCTTTGATCCCGACCTGCGCGATCTTTTTATCAAGCGATCAAAATTCTGGAATGCGATCCGCACCTTCATGCTTGCCGAAGGATTTCTCGAAGTCGAAACGCCGGTACTTGAAGTGACGACAGGAGGCGCCGATGCCCGTCCGTTCGCAACGCACCACAATGCGCTCGATATCGATGTATTTTTGCGCATCTCTTGCGGCGAATTGTGGCAAAAGCGTCTCATGGTCGCCGGTTTTCCCAAAGTATTTGAAATAGGACGCATCTTTCGCAATGAGGGCATGAGTCCCGAGCATGCGCAGGATTACACGCAGCTCGAATGCTACGCAGCATATGCAAATCACGAAGACGGAATGAAATTAGTTGAGCGAATGTACAAGCATGTCGCACAAGAAACATTCGGAACACTCAAGTTCAGCATTCGTGGCTTTGAAGTAGATCTCGGTACGGAGTGGGCGCGCTATGATTATGGCGATACGATCAAAAAACTGACCGATGTGGATATCGTGTCCGCCACACTTGAGGATATTGAATCCGCTTTAAAACGGCTCAAGGTAGACTATGACAAAAAAGGATGGAACCGTATCCGTGCGATCGATACATTGTGGAAGTATTGTCGCAAGCAATTGGGTGGCCCTGGTTTTCTCATCAATATTCCCGTTGAGATGTCACCGCTCGCGAAACTCTCCGCCAACAAAAGAACAGTCGAACAATTTCAACCGATCATTGCAGGTAGTGAAGTAGGAAAGGGTTACAGCGAGCTCAATGATCCGCTTGATCAGGCGGAGCGTTTTCAGGCACAGCAAGATATGCGCGACGCGGGAGACGATGAAGCGCAGATGTTCGACCATGACTTTGTCGAAGCATTGGAGCATGGCATGCCGCCCACCTGCGGCTTTGGCGTATCTGAGCGCCTCTTCGCATTTCTCGCCAACCGCCCTATTCGTGAAGCACAAATATTCCCGCTGATGCGACCAAAAATTTAAGAGAGCGACCCAACTCAGGGTTTGTGACACACGACAAAACCGACGATCATTCGCCGGTTTTACTATTGAGCGTTTCCTTTATCTTATCAATGATGTCTTCGGGCAGCACATTGGCCTTAATAAAGTAATGTGAGGCACCAAGCTCAAGCGCACGCTCAATGTCCTCTCTTCCGCCGAGATTGGAAACGACAATGACAGGAATATTCTGCGTTGACGCACTTCTTTTGAGTCGTCTCAATATTTCAAATCCACTGATATCGGGAAGCATGATATCAAGAAGAATAAGGTCAGGATTATCTAAGCCGATGTGTGTGAGCGCCTCAGTCCCGGTCACCTCAAGAGTGGCGTCGAGTCCCGCGTTTTTAAGACTGCTGACCAGAAAATTTCCGAGCAGTGTATCGTCTTCGATAACAATGATATTACTCATGATCCATTTTCAATTTATAAATAAATATTGACAATATGTTGGCTGTGGTTGGTGATGCAATGTTTTTGCATATACATCATACAACACGGTGGTATAATGTGCCTACGTATAGGGGGGTATGCACACGAAAAAAAACAAATCGTTCTATATACAATTATCAGTGTTTTGTCTGCTCGCACTTTTTGTTGGGAAGGACGTATTTGCAGCCGCCCGAACCGCTCCTTTTTTGATGGGTGAAACACTTGACCCCGGTCTTGATGCACAGCCATGCGGACCCAGTGACACCAATTGTTACCCCAGTCTCAATATTATACCACCAACCGGTGCTGCCGCGGGAAGTGGTGGAATTATGGGGTATCAGGAGCTTACCGCAAACGGTACAAACACTATTTCATTCCGTGCGCCCGACTCGATAGCCTCAAATATCATTTGGACATTACCGGGTACCGACGGACTGCTCAATCAGGTGATGGTGACCAATGGCACCGGAGTGCTTTCGTGGGCTTCGGTTGCAGGCGGATCAGCTGCCGGCGGTACCGGAGCCATTCAATTCGCGAGCGGCGCTTCTTTTGCTGGCGATAATACAAAATTCTTCTGGGACAACACCGAGAAGTCATTGGCGCTCGGTACGAGCAGTGCCTTTGCTAAGTTTTCCCTCCAAAGCGCATTTGGTTCCACCACTCCGCTTTTTGATATTGCAACGACAACTTCCTCAGCGTGGGCGACGAGCTCCCTTTTTCGTATCAATGCAAACGGCAACATTGGTATCGGCACTACAAGTCCGTATGCAAAACTCTCAGTTGTCGGCACAGGAGTATTTGAGAACATCGTTGCGACCGGCACCCCGGCTTCGAGTATCGCAGCCGCACTCGGTCTCGGCATCACCGGTCCGGGAGCAAAACTCGATATTGTCGGCACAAGCACGGAATATGTTCAAAGTGCGGAGATGATCGTTTCGGCAACCGACAGAGACTTTTCCGGTGCAGGAAATTGGGTCGGTACCAACTGGGCTGTTGCGGGAGGCGTGGCAACCCACGTTGCTGGGAATAACAACTTTACGCTTGATAACGCTTTTCTCACTTCTCCGATCACGGCAGGCAAGATGTATATTGTTACGTTCACGGTGACCACGACGGCAACGGCCCCGGGATTCGGACTCCAAATATTTGTCGGAGGAACCGTCAGCAATAGTAGCCAATATGGTGACTATGTCGGCACAGAAACCGCGCTTGCAATGATCAAGGCCGGCGCCTCTACGCAGATCACTTTTGACCCAAGCGCTATTTGGACCGGCTCGATCGATAATGTCTCTGTCACCGAGTGGACACCTGCTGCTCCCACACAGATCCTGCGCAATCAGAACGGCACAATAGCCGTTGAGTGGCGTTCGGGCGGCAATAATCAAAACAGCGTCTTTATTGGCCAAGACACAGGAAAGTGGACTGATTCATCATATAGTGTGGCCATTGGGCATCATGCGCTCTCCAGAAGCTACAATGGGTTCGCAAATATTGGCATCGGTGCATTTGCATTAGAAACCAACACTGAGGGTATTGATAACATTGCCATGGGGTATGGTTCACTCATCAATAATTCTTCGGGTTCTGACAATATTGCATCCGGTTACCAGTCCATGTGGTACAACACCACCGGATCGTACAATGTGGCTCACGGCACTGACGCGCTCATGACGAACAATATCGGCAGCTACAATGTTGCAAGCGGATACAGTGCATTGACCGCAAATACCACCGGCTCGCACAATGTCGGAGCGGGTGACTTTGCGCTTGGGAGCAATACCACCGGCTCATACAATGTCGCAAGCGGACACAATGCACTCTTCTCAAATACTACCGGATCAAGCAGTGTTGCAGTGGGGTGGAAAAGTTTATACGGCAATAATACCGGCGCTTCCTCAACGGCGATCGGCGCATTCGCCGGTCTCACCAACACCAGCGGAAGAAATAATCTCTTTGCAGGCGATGAAGCTGATGCGCTGTCAGGCACCCTTACCAACGCTGCGGCGATAGGTTCACATGCAAAAGTGAAATGTGCCAACTGCCTTGTTCTTGGCGGCACAGGCCTCTTTGCTGCGCGGGTTGGAGTCGGTACTACGTCTCCGTACGCGAAATTATCCGTTCAGGATACGTTTGGCTCCACTACTCCGCTCTTTGATATTGCGACGACAACATCGACAGCATTCGCCACGACAACCTTCTTCCGCGTCAATGCGAACGGCTACGTGGGAATAGGAACGAGTTCTCCGTACCGCACGCTTTCCGCGAGCGGCACCGCAGCATTCACCGGAACAACAACGATCGGTATTCCCGGACAAACTGTTCAGAATGCCGACCTCATGCTGCCTTTTGGTTCGATCTGTGTCGACAATGACGGTACGTGTACGCCGACGAGCAGCGGACAGATCAGCGCCCGTGGATTCAATACCGGTGGCTCCGATCTTGCGGAAAACTACCTTACTTTTGAAAATATTTCAGCAGGGGATATTGTGATGCTTGCCGGAAGTTCAACATTTGTATCGCTTGCGGAGTCCGGTAGCACCGGCAGGATCATTGGTATTGCATCGACAATTCCTGGTATTACACTCGGTGCGGATCTCGATGACAATATTCCGTTCCAAAAAGTACCGCTCGCTCTTTCGGGACGTGTTCCCGTAAAAGTGAACCTGGAAAACGGGCCAATTTACAGAGGAGATCACATAACGATCTCATCTGTGCCGGGTGTGGGAATGAAGGCGAGTGAGACATCGCGTGTGACGGTCGCTATTGCCATGGAAGATTACACCGGCAGCGGATCAGAGTTATCAGGCGATGGCACGCATCGCATCTTGGCGTTTGTTAATCTCAGTCAACGGTCAGCCGAACCTTATTCTTTAGCCAATGAGCAAGCGCAAATGATGAATAGTGACGGCTCGCTGACGTTTGCCGGCAGATTCTTTGAGCGTATTAAAATATGGCTTGCAGATA
>Ga0255338_1005450_pt1 | contig 11717 bp, 6 predicted proteins | sample MeOH1_35cm_T4_19_FD_203715 | JGI IMG/M metagenome (GOLD analysis project Ga0255338, IMG submission 203715) | Sandy soil microbial communities from University of British Columbia, Vancouver, Canada - MeOH1_35cm_T4_195 | ecosystem: Engineered > Artificial ecosystem > Sand microcosm > Unclassified ... | reverse complement strand
GACTGGGCCTGGTTCCCGGACGCCGGCAACGGCATCTCCGCCGCTACCGGCCAGCCGATCACCGGCAACGACCCGCACGACGCCAACGTCCCCTCCAACGCCGCCTTTCAGCAGGGCTGGGTGCAGCAGCTCGTGGCGAAGTGGGGGACGGCCCAGCAAGGCGGCCTGAAATACTACATCCTGGACAATGAGCCCAGTATCTGGTTCTCCACCCACCGCGACGTGCGCCCCGTTGGCCCGAAGATGGAGGAGATCCGGGACAAGATGATCGAGTACGGCCGCATGATCAAGGCGCAGGATCCGAGCGCCCAGGTCGTCGGCCCGGAAGAGTGGGGCTGGAGCGGCTACCTGTACAGCGGCTACGACCAGCAGTGGGGCGCCAAGAACGGTTGGGGCGGTAGCCTGCCGGACCGCACGGCGCACGGCGGGATGGATTACCTCCCCTGGCTGCTGGACCAGCTCCACCAGAACGAGCAGGCCACCGGGCAGCGCCTGCTGGACGTCTTCACCGTGCACTACTACCCGCAGGGCGGCGAGTACAGCAACGACACCAGCGCCGCCATGCAGCTCCGCCGGAACCGCTCCACCCGCTCCCTCTGGGACCCCAACTATACGGACGAAAGCTGGATCAGCAGCAAAGTGCAGCTGGTCCCGCGGCTGAAGTCGTGGGTGAACACCTATTACCCGGGCACCCGCATCGGGATCACCGAGTACAGCTGGGGCGCGGACAACCACATCAATGGCGCCACCGCACAGGCGGACATCTACGGCATCCTCGGTCGCGAGGGCCTGGATCTCGCCACCCGGTGGACCACTCCGGCCAGCAGCACGCCCACCTTCCAGGCGATGAAGCTGTACCGCAACTACGATGGGAACAAGTCCACGTTTGGGGACCAGAGCGTGGCCGCTACGGTGCCGAACCCGGACAACCTCTCCGCCTTTGCCGCGGTGCGCACCTCGGACCAGGCGCTGACGGTGATGGTGGTCAACAAAGCGGGCGCCGCCACCCCGATCTCCGTGGGCCTGTCCAACTATTCGGCCACCTCGCCTACCTCGCAGCTCTGGCAGGTGGCCTCGGGTACCGGCATCCGAAGGCTGGCGGACGTAGCCGTTTCCGGCGGCTCGCTCCAGACCACCGTGCCCGCCCAAAGCATCTCGCTCTTCGTCATCGGAGGCTCCGCCGCCCCGCCGCCCACCAGCCCCGCCTTCTTCGCCACCGCGAGCGCGGCCCCGGCGGCCGTGACTGCCGGAGGTGCGAGTACGCTCTCGGTCGACCTCACCGACACCGGTGCGGCGCTTGCCGGCGGAACGGTCGACCTGCAGGTAGTGGACCCGGCCGGAGCCCCGGTAGGACAGAAGCAGTTCACCGCGCAGGAGTTCGCCACGGGTCAGACCCGCAGCTACTCCTACGCCTGGACCGCCCCCGCCGCGGCCGGCACCTACACCTTGAAGCTTCGGGTTCTCGCCGCCGATGGCGCCACGAGCTACTACCAGAACGAGAACGCGACCACCATCGCCGTCTCCGCCCAGGCTCCCGATCCCACGTTCACCGCAACCGCCACGGCCTCGCCGGCCTCCGTGCCTTTCGGCGGCGTCTCGACGATTACCGCCACGGTGCAGGATACCGGCGCCGCGGTCGCGGGAAGCATCGTGGATCTCGAGGTGTATAACAGCTCCGGCGCCAAAGTAGCCCAGCAGGTCTACGACGCCCTGAGCTTTACCTCCGGTCAGACCCGCACTTACACCTACGGCTGGACCGCGCCGGCCACCGCCGGCACCTATACGGTGAAGCTCGGGGTCTTCTCCGCGGACTGGTCGAAGAACTACACCTGGAACGACCAGGCCGCCACCATCACGGTCACCGGCGTCTCCACGGTTCCCACGTTCACGGCCACGGTCACCGCCGCCCAGAACCCCGCAACTACGCAGGTCCCCGTCGCCCTCACCGCCACGGTGAAGGACACCGGCGCCGCGGCCACTGCTGCAATCGTCGACGTGGAGATCGTGGGTCCCAACGGTACGCGGGTGCTTCAGCAGCTCTTCAGCGGGCAGGACTTTGCTGCCGGCCAGACTCGCAGTTACACGTTCAACTGGACTCCTCCGGCTGCCGCGGGTAAGTACGTGATCGGCGTCGGCGTCTTCGCGAAGGACTGGACCTCCCAGTACACCTGGGTCTCCGGCGCGGGCAGCGTAGACGTGGTGGCCGGCGCCCCGGCGCCTCCCTCCTTCACCGGTACGGCCTCCCTCTCGCCGGCTTCCGTCACCACCGCCGGCGCGGTGACGGCCAGCGCCACCTTCACCAACAGCGGCGGCGCCGTGACCGGCGCCACGCTGGACCTGGAGTTGTATAACTCGGCCGGAACCCGGGTAGGGCAGCAGACCATCCCCGCGCAGGACTTCACCGCTGGTCAGTCCCGCACGGTGAGCTGGGCGTTCACGGCACCTGCTACGGCCGGCACCTACACGCTGAAACTCGGGGCCTTCGCGGCAGACGGCACCACGCAGCTCTACTGGAACAACGCCGCCGGTACGCTCACGGTCACCACCCCGCCGGCGGCTCCCACGTTTACCAGCAGTGTGACGGCCTCCCCGGCAAGCCTGGCCCCTGGCGCCACGACGATTCTGGCACTCAGCGTCAAGGACACAAGCGGTACGTTGAGCGGAGGTGTGGTGGCGCTGGAGATCGCCAACTCCTCGGGGCAAGTGGTAACTCAGCAGCTCTACTCCTCGCAGAGCTTCACCGCCGGCCAGACGCGTACCTACAGCTACAACTGGACGGCCCCGCAGACCGCGGGCACCTACACCGTGAAGGTGAGTGTCTACGGCGCCGGCAAGGCGCCGCTGTATCACACCAACCCGTCGGCGGCCACGGTCACGGTGACCGCTCCTACCAGTGTCCCCACCTTCACTAGTTCGGCCACGGCGGGCAGTGCTCCGTTCAAAGTGGGTAAGGCGATTCCGATTACCGTCTCGGTGAAAGATACCGGTGCGCCGCTGGTTAATGGCCTCATCGACGTCGTTGTCTTCGATGCTGCCGGGAACGTGACGCTGCAGCAGGTCTTCACCGGCCAGAGCTTCGCTACCGGCCAGACCCGCTCCTACCTGGTGAACTGGACTCCGAAGGCCGCCGGAACCTACCAGATCCATGTGGGCATTTTCGGAAAGGACTGGAATCCGCAGTACGACTGGAACTGGCAGGCTGGCTCGGTCACGGTCAAATGAGCGTCAAGCGTTAAGCATAAAGCGTTGAGTAAGGCCCCTTCTCTTACGGCTTAACGCTTAATGCTTAATGCTTCTACCTACAGCCGCAGAGCGTCTCAGGCGGTTCCAACCAAAGCCAACGCAAGAGGGCCCGGACATTCGTGTCCGAGCCCTCTGCCTTTTCCCTACCTGACGACTTGCGGTTTAGCTCGTTAGAACCGGATGGTCCGTCCCTCTACGGAGATCTTGTCGCCCTGCTTCAGCCGGTCGAACGTCACTCCCGTCCCTTCGGACGTGAAGTGGAACGCGTCGCCGTACAGAACGTGCTCCTGGTTGTTTTCGTCGCGGATCGTCACGCTGCCCCAGACCGGATCCGTGCTCACTACCGTGCCGCTCATCTTCAGCGCGGAGAAGCGGTCGTTCCCCTCCAGCGGCTCCACGAAGCCGAGGGGATAATCCGCGCGGAAGAAGGACGCGGTACGGAACGCCTCGTCCTTACCAATGTTTTCCAGCCGCTCCACGCGCATGCGCAGGTCGTCAGAACGCCAGCCATACGCGCGGACCCACTGCTTGTCCTGGATCTCGTGTACGGAGATCTTCTTACCCGCAACGTCCATTACGGGCGCGTCCTTCGGCACGTGCAGCGTCCAGGTATTCCCGGCCGACTTCACCTGCAGCTTGCGGGTGCCTTCAAACGGGCCGGTGTCATCGGCCACCCGGCCCACCAGCACGAACGGCGCCCCCAGGGAGATCTGGTTGGTGGCCGACTGCGGGAATACCTGCCGGATGCCGGCTACCGAAGAGACATAGCCGAGGTCATAGCCCTGACGATAGAATGCACTTCGCCGGAGCTGTTTGTCGTCCGGCGCGATCACCTGCACGCGGGTCACTTCGATACGGCGCGGGTCATTCATTACGCGCCCTTCGGCGCGCACCCACATACCGTCATCCAACCCGTCCTCGTCCAGGTTCTGCCCGCGCAGCCCCGTGATGTCCGCCTTCCGGAAGTGCAGGGTGTAGTCGGACTTGTCCGGGCCGATCGCCACCTGCATCTTCTTTTCGTTGATCGCTCCCTTGGGCGGGCTGGTGATCCGGCCCACCACGACTACCTGCGTGCCTTGTGTAAAGCCCGCCGGCTTTTTATCTTCGGCGCGGACGGGGGAGAGTAGCCCCAACACTGCCGCGCACACCAAGATCAAAGTTCGCTGCATCTCATTTCCTCCTTGCAGCGCAAGTCGTCACCCATCGGTTTCCCAAACGCCAAACAAGCCAAACCGCCCCACTCGTTTGGTGAAAGAACGGCCGGGATGGCGAGGCTCCCGCCGAGCCGCGCACCCCGTACCACCCACCGTAAGGGTCATTCCACGTGCAACGAGGAATCTCGGCACCCGTCCTCGGTTCAGTACCGCCTCGGCCGTCCAGCCTTCATCCCCCGATGGCGGCCTCGTTCACCAGACAGGAACCGTGCGGCTCCGAAGCGAACGGATGGACGCACTCTTCTAAATACTCCGTTGCCACCCATGAACAAACTCCTCCGCACTCCCCTTTTCTGCCTGCTCGTTCTCGCCGCGCTCCTCACAGCCGGTTCCCGTACCGTGGCCAGCGCTGCCCCGAAGTCGAAGAAGCTCCCCGTGATCCTCGCCAGTGACATCGGCGACGACATCGATGACACCTGGGCGCTCGGCCTACTCCTCCGCTCCCCGGAGCTGGACGTGAAGCTGGTAGTGAGCGACGACGGCAAGCCGCTCTATCGCTCCAAGCTCCTCGCGAAGTTCCTGGAAGTGGCGAAGCGTACCGATATCCCCATCGGCGTGGGCCGCGAGACGTCGAAGAAGGGGGAGGGCGGGCAATCGGGCTGGGTGCGCGACTACAACCTCAATCGCTACCCCGGCAAGGTATACGCGGACGGCGTGCAGGCACTGATCGATACGATCATGGCCTCCCGCGAGCCGGTCACCGTGATCGCCATCGGCCCACTGCCCACCGTGGCGGCCGCGCTGGAGCGTGAGCCCCGCATCGCGGAGAAGGCCCGGTTCGTGGGCATGCACGGCAGCGTGCGCGTCGGCTACGGCGGGAGCAAGATCCCCAGCGCCGAGTACAACGTGAAGCAGGACGTGCCCGCCTGCCAGAAAGTCTTCCTCGCCCCCTGGGAGATGACCATCACCCCGCTCGACACCTGCGGCGTGATCGATTTGCAAGGCGAGCGCTACCAGCGCCTCCGGCAGTCGAAAGACCCCATCGCCGCGGCCATCACGGAGAACTACCGCCTCTGGAGCGGCTCGCAGAAGCGCCAGCCAAACCAGCCGGACCCGTTCGAGACCCGCAGCAGCACCCTCTTCGACACGGTGGCGATCTACCTCGCCTACAGCACGGATCTGGTGAAGATGGAGCAGCTCCCCATCGCCGTCACGGACGACGGCATGACCGTCATCCGCCCCGGCGCCCACCCCGTGAACGTGGCCACCGAATGGAAGAGCCTCGACGGCTTCCGCGACCTCCTCGTCCAGCGCCTCACCAACAACGGCAAGCAGCGTTAGCCCGGCAGCCGCGATGAAAATGACCCCCGAAGAATTGGCAACCCGCAAAGAAGAATTCGCCGCCCTCCGCCGGGAGCGGGAACGGATCAAAGAAGCCCGCCCGGCAGCGCACCGCTGGCTCCGCGACCTCTTCGCCCGGCACGACCCCCTCGGGTGGATCGCCGTCGGCGCCCCGAGCGACGAGTACGAGGAGCAGGCGGACATGCTCCTCCCCCGGCTCCTCCAACTCCACCACTCCGGCGAGCCCTCCGAGCTCACCGTCCTCCGGATGGTCCACGAGGAGTTCGTCAAGTGGTTCGGGGCCGCCACCGCCGGACCCGTGGAGCGATACGGCCCCGCCGCCACCGAAATCTTCGAAGGCCTGGCCCGAGAGCTCCCCCCCGCCCCCTGACCCCACTCCCGCTGTCGTCATTCCGAGTGCAACGAGGAATCTCGGCAGTACCACCCCGGGCACGTAACTGCTCCCGATGTGCTAGCCCTGTATTGTGCCGGAGAACCAAGCCCCCTTGGTCAGATGGAGTCATTGCGAGGAGCGCAGTGCATGCACCCGTATGGGCGACGTGGCAAGCCCGTCCGTTTACAGGTAACCCAAAAGCACCCGCCCAGCAGAGCCATTGCCAACGCAGCACATGTGCCCGTATCGGCGCGGCAATCCCCTCCACGTCCAGCTAACCCAAAACCCTCCGCACCGAGAGCACCACAGGCCGAACGGGATCGCCCCTCGCGCGGACTCGACGTTAACTCCTGACGCCCGGAAAGCAGGTCATCCCGAGCGGTAGTCGCTCCCGCCAAGAGGACCACGCCCACCTACCGAGGGATCTCTCCTCGCTCACAGAACGCCCGCACCGCCAGCCCAACGATGAGCCGTCGAGCCCCTCCACGCAGTCTGCCACGAAGCGCGAGGTGAGCGGGTCATACCCTGTCCAACCACCCAACGGGCGTACTAGGTGCCGCTACGCTCCGTGTCGAACAAAACGGTGAGCATGGAGCGGAACTCCATTCCAGATGACCCGGAGCCCACCGGCGGGCTACAACTACACCCCCAGCCGGAGCTCTCCTGCGGACAGCACCGCGCCGAGATCCGGAGCGACGAAGGGCAGCGCCTCGATAACGCGCGGGCCGAGTTCCGCGCCGCTTGGCGGGCGAAGGTGGAGCGAAAGCGGCAGCAGGCCAGGACAGCGGTAAATAGCTTTGCCCATCTCAGGTTCTGGGCAAAAGCCTCGCTAATGGGCTTTACGTCATTTGGTGGCGTACTCGGCTGCATCGCGGGCATGAGATCCGGCGCCCTGTCCGAGGTCCTCATCATGACGGTCGGTGGGGCAGCTTTCGGCTCCACCCTCGCTCTATTACTGGCGTCCATCCTACTCGTGTGCGCCTGGCTCTGCGGCCGCTGCGCCGAGCAGCTTGAGCTCGAAGCCCGGGTGCTGAAGTACCTCTAACGCGGAAAGGTTCGAGCTGCCCGAGAACTCCAAGCATTTCTCAAATCACACTCGGCACGCTCCATCAAGCTCGCCCTCCCAACGCCCGGACTTTCCGACTCAGCTTCCGCCGCCAGCCGTCCAGTCCCTCCAATACCGTCTCCTTCATAGCACGAGGTGAGCGGGTCAAAGGTGCAGCTACCGGGTAAGTCAGGGAGATCATAACCCTCTGCCGGAGTGCTCCGAACTGCAGTTGCCGGCTGCTACTCACAGGAGCCGGCTTCAGCCAGGCGCCTCGCGCCGCCCCAGACGCCGGCTTTCGGTCATTGCCGTAGAGCGCGTGAAATCACCCCCAGCGGAACAGCGAACATCACAAAAAACAGCACTCGTCCCGCGGTCACCAGGCTCCGCGCCTGCCCGGTGATCGTGCCGCCAAACCACAGAGCAAACCCCGCCACCATCAGCACGTAAACCACCGTGCGCACCCACGCCGGCTTCGCCTCCCACGCCCGCATCCCGGTCCCTCCCTAATTACGCTTCAATTGCAGCAGGTAGGTAACGCAACCACCCTCAGCTCAGGTCCCTCTCTCCATCCCGACCGTCCCGTCGATCCAGTCCAAAAACTCTCCCTGGCCCTCTCTCTGCGCCTCTGCGTCTCTGCGTGAGGCCCAAATCACTACGCCATGATCTCCTTCACCACGCTCCCATGCACGTCCGTCAGCCGGAAGTCCCGTCCCGCAAAGCGGTAGGTGAGCTGGGTATGGTCCATCCCCAGCAGGTGGAGCATCGTGGCGTGCAGGTCATGGAGGTGCACCTTGTTCTCCACGGCGTAGTAGCCGTAGTCGTCCGTGGCGCCGTAGCGCAGCCCCGTCTTGAGCCCCGCGCCCGCCAGCAGCATCGTGAAGCCCTGCGGGTTGTGGTCGCGGCCGTCGTTGCCCTGCGCGGTCGGCGTGCGGCCGAACTCTCCGCCGATCACCACCAGCGTGTCATCCAGCAGCCCGCGCGCCTTCAAGTCACGCAGCAGCCCGGCGATCGGCTTATCCACCTCCATCGCGTTGTCGGTGTGGTCCTTGCGCAGGTTCGCGTGCTGGTCCCACTTGTAGCTGTGGGTCACCTGCACGAATCGCACGCCCCGCTCGCAGAAGCGGCGCGCCATCAGGCACTGTCGCCCGAAGTTGCGTGTCTTTGGCTCGTCCAGCCCGTATAGCTTCAGCGTCTCGGGCGTCTCCCCGGAGATGTCCTGCAGCTCCGGCGCGGCCATCTGCATCCGGAACGCCAGCTCGAACGAGTCGATCCGCCCCTCCAGCCCGGGATCGGGGCCGGTCTGGGCGAGCTGCTCGCGGCCCTGCTGCCCGATGAAGTCCAGCTCCAGCCGCTGCACCTCGCGCGGGGTCTCCCGGTTCTGGATGAACGGGATCTTCGCCTGCTCCGAGGAGATGCTGGCATTGCCGATGGGCGTGCCCTGGTACGCTGCCGGCAGGAACGCGGAGCTCCAGTTGTTGACGCCGCCGTGCGTGAGGGTGGGGCAGATGGTAATGAACCCCGGCAGGTTCTGGTTCTCCGTCCCCAGGCCGTAGGTGATCCACGACCCCATACTCGGCCGCACGAACGTGTCGCTGCCGGTGTGCAGCTCCAGTAGCGCGCCGCCATGGCGGGAGTTGGAGCCGTACATCGAGTTGATCACGCACAGGTCGTCCACGCAGCCGCCCACGTGCGGGAACAGCTCGCTCACCGGAATGCCGCTCTGCCCGTACCGCTTGAACTGCCACGGCGACTTCAACAGGTTGCCCGTCTCGCTGGAGACGATGCGCGGCTTCGCGAACGGCAGCGGCCGCCCATGGTCGCGCTCCAGCAGTGGCTTGTAGTCGAACGTATCCACCTGGCTCGGCCCGCCGTGCAGGAAGACGAAGATCACCCGCTTGGCCCTCGGCGTGAACATCGGCGGACGCACCGCCAGCGGCGAGGCGGGAGCGCTGCTCGCCTTCGGTGCGGCGCGCGCCTCGTCCGAGAGCAAGCTCGCCAGCGCGAGGCTCCCAAAGCCGATGCTGCTCTCCCGCAGCAAGTCGCGGCGACTGAGGACGGGGAGAAATCGATTACAGTTCACGGGAGCACTCCGGGAGCCTCTTTATCCGCAGATTACGCAGATAGGAAAGATTGGAATTAGAGGAAGCCCAATTCCAATCTCTGAAATCTGCGCAATCTACGGATAACTATTCCTAATTCACGTACACGAACTCGTTAGCGCTCACCAGCGCCTTGCATAAACTCTGCCACGCCCGCAGCCGGCGCTGGGCCGCGTCCGGCTCCTTCGCGGCGTACGCCTGCTGAAGCTGCTCCAGGAACGCCAGCGCGCGCCGGGTCTCGGCGGCTGTCGCGGTCCGGCCATAGCACCGCTCGTAGGCGCGCGAGATCCGGTCGGCGTCGCTCTGGTTCGGCACGGCTAGGAGGCGCGTGGCCATCGCCTTCGTCGCCTCCAGCACCAGCGGGCTGTTCATCATGAACAGCGCCTGTGGGGCGACCGTCGTGGTCGGGCGGTCGCCGTTCAGCACGCTCGGGTCCCCAAAGTCGAACGCGGTGAACACTTCGTACAGCGCGCTCCGGATCACCGGCAGGTAGACCGCCCGCCGGCGGCTCATGTAGCTCACCGGGTCCGAGTTGGCCGTGCTGGTCACGTACTCCCGGTCCTTGAACTTGAGCAGCGAGCCCCCCTCGGTGCGGTCCAGTTGGTCGGCCACCGCCAGCAAGCTGTCCCGGATCGCCTCCGCCCCCAGCCGCTGCCGCTCATGCCGCCACTGCAGCCGGTTCTCCGGATCCACCGCCGCCGCCTTCGCGTCATATCGGCTGCTCATCCGGTAGGTATTCGAAAGCATGATCAACCGGTGCAGATCCTTGAGCGACCACGGCTTCGTTGGAGTGGAGAGGGAAGAGGGGAGGGTGGAGAGTGCAGCCGCCTTTCCCTCTCTCCTCTCCACTCTCTCCTCTCCACTGACGAACGTGCGGGAGAGCCAGTCTAACAGCGGCTGGTTCACGGGCAGCTCACCCAGCTTCCCAAAGTTGTCCGTGGAGGGGACGATCCCTCGTCCGAAGTGCCAGCGCCAGACACGGTTCACGAAGACGCGAGACGTGAGCGGGTGCTCGGGGCGCGTCATCCAGCGCGCCAGCTCCAACCGGCCGCTGCGGTCGGGCGGGATCGGCTCCGGGCGCTCTCCGGCCAGGATCTCCGGGAACCCGCGCGGGCATTCACGGCCCAGAGTCTGGTAGTCGCCGCGCAGGTGCACCCGCATCGTGGCTGGTTTGTCTTCGGAGACCGCCATCGCCCGCGGCGCGAGCGGCTTCGTCTTCTCCAGCGCCGCGACCTCCTCCTCCAGCCGCTTCAGCTCCGCCTGCACCGGCGCCGGCAGCAGGCGGTCGGCCTGTGCGGGCAGCGTGAAAGTCACGTCCGTCGCCCCACCCTTGAGCTGCTCCATCGCCTGCGCCAGCAGCTCCGGCACCAGCCCCGCTTCCGCCGCTACTTGCTCGGCTGTGCGCGGGTACGACTTCCCTCCGAACGGCGTCAGCAGCAGCTTGTCGATGTGCGGGAAGTAGCTCGCGCGCTCCAGGCGCACCACGTTCTTCCCCGCCTGCAGCCGGAACACCCCCTCGGCGTGCCACTGCTGCTGCTCCGGGTAGAAGCCCCCGGTTACGCGCCCCGCCGCCTTGGCCGCCAGGAGCGTTCCGTTCACCAGCACCTGCACCGGGCGGGCGTCCCCGGAAGCGTAACGCAGGTCCAGCTGGTACGGGCCGGCGGCCGGAGCGGTCACCTCATACTCTGTGAAGTTGGGATATTGCCCCGCGTTCACCAGCACCCCGATCTCCTTGCCGTAGCCCTGCCGGTCTTTCAACACGTTGCCCCGGACGAACTCCTCTGCCTCGATCAGCGTGGCGTTGGCGGGCGCCGTGCTTCCTTTCTGCGCCAGCAGCGGCTGCAGCTCTGCGGCGGGCGTCGCCGTGCCCAGCAGCTCCCGCGCCGCCTGAACGTAGCCGGCCGCGTTCTTCTGCGCGGCCGCCAGCACCTCGGCTCCGGCCCCCGTGCGCCGCTGGACCTGCTCCGCCCGCTTGCCGGCGATACCTTTTTCGACCGCTTCCAGCTTCTCCCGCTCCGCGGCGGAGATCAGCGGCACTTCCTGCCACTCCGCCACTACCCGGAAGTTGACCATCGTCTTCGTGCTCTTGAAGATCCCGGCCAGTGCGTAATAGTCGGTCTGCGGGAACGGATCGAACTTGTGATCGTGGCACCGCGCGCACCCCAGCGTCAGCCCCATAAAGGTCCGGCCCAGGGTGTCGATCTGCTCGTCGATGATGTCCTCTTGCTGCTTGATCGGATCATCTTCCGCCAGCATCTTCGGCCCCACCGAGAGAAAGCCGGTCGCAATGATCGGATCGAGAGAGGCGACTTGGTCAACGGGTGAATGAGGCAAGGGAGTAGATTTCCCGACCCCCCCATTTCCTAATTTCCCCATTTCCTCATTAACCAGGAGATCCCCCGCGATCTGCTCCTGGATGAACCGGTCGATCGGCTTGT
>Ga0255338_1005449_pt1 | contig 11717 bp, 9 predicted proteins | sample MeOH1_35cm_T4_19_FD_203715 | JGI IMG/M metagenome (GOLD analysis project Ga0255338, IMG submission 203715) | Sandy soil microbial communities from University of British Columbia, Vancouver, Canada - MeOH1_35cm_T4_195 | ecosystem: Engineered > Artificial ecosystem > Sand microcosm > Unclassified ... | reverse complement strand
CATTATGCTGGACAATGAATTCACGACCAACAGCAAACTCGAATTTGTCACAAGCCAAGTCATTAAGAGCGCCTACATTCCCGTCAAAACCGCGGATCTTGTCCAAGATACTTCTCTGGAATGCTCACTTTATATTCTTTTACCAAAGAATCAGAAGTTCCTAAAAATTTCAAAGCCCGGATATATTTTTAGTAAAGAATTTTTAATCCGCCATCAAACAACCCAAGAATTCTATATTCACCGCCATGACGTTCCACCGTGGATTGAGTACGTTAAAACTTACTCCGGCAGCGGCGATCATCTTGAAGCGCGGGTGTGTCGCGCTCAGTTTATGAAACTCCAACAAGCCTTTTTGGAAATGGTTTTGATGCTGAGTGATCAGACAAGCTCAGCCTCTTTCTCGGGTGGCAAGGTTTTGTTTGAAAACTGTAGGGCGTTTGCCAAAGAACTTTTACAGTCTCTGGAAAAAGTGCGCTTTCCTTGGCAAGTGATTAACAACTCATCCGTGGGAGACTTTGGTTCCGTCGAACGCGGCACCGCCGTGGCGGCCTATGCAGGATTGCTCAGTAAAAAAAGCCGCATCGGCGAACCCGCAAAAGTCATGCTGGGGGCCTTGCTCGCAGATATCGGAATTTTATTGATCTCGCCGGCCGCCACAGAAAAACTCCGCTGCCAGAAACTGCAAGAGATGAGCGGCGAAGAGAAAATGGAATTTGAAAAACATCCGATTTTTAGTCTTAATCAGATTCTGTCAAAACGAATCCCGCTCGAAGAGGACGTGAAAGATATGATTTTACTCTCTCACGAACGCTCGGACCAGAAAGGCTTTCCCAACCGCCCAGGACCTAACAAACTCTCCGAAGAATGCATGCTGGTGCGTCTCTGCCAAGAAATTGACAACGCCCTCACACTACGAATGGGCCAAGAAAAAGTGAATACCGAAGAACGCTTTCAATCTTTCATTGACGAGAAAATAGCGCAAATCGACGGTTACTCCCTCAGCGTTCTTTATAAGCTTAAGCCGTTCTTTAAGCTGTAGGCCTCTTTTTAGCCCTAACCCCCGATCCCTTTACAAAAGGGCGGAAGTTGTGAAGTAAAAAACACCTGACTTCAGAGAAGGTTCTCATAAAATTCAGCTATGGAGTCAGAGGTTTTTTACCATATTCCTCTTTGGCAAATTTTGCTTTTGCTCATACTGCTTTGCCTTGCAGTCTGTGAAGTCTGCAGAAAAAGCGGGCAGAAGGCCTCTGCTATAAAAAATGAGAGTGAGCATTTCAACGAAATCCTACCAACCAGTGTCCTAGGATTACTGGCTCTGCTTCTCGGATTTACATTTTCAATGGCTTTATCCAGATACGACTTACGACAAAGTCTTGTGGTTAAAGAGGCCAACGCCATTGGTACGGCCTACTTAAGAACCCAAATACTAGAGGAGCCTTGGGGTACCAATATTAGATCCGCCCTCAAAGAGTACACGCAACATCGGGTTGCTTTTTACCCTGACTTTCGGGTTCAAAAAGAAGCCTACCAACAGCGCACCTCCACCCTGTTAAATCATCTATGGGATCTTTCAATGAAAGCGACGAAAGGACAGCAGAACGCTGTCACCGCTCTTTACCTTAACTCAATCAATGAAGTGATTGATACCGACGACGAAAGAACATTTGCAAATATCAATCATGTGCCGGAGTTGGTCTATTATGTGATCATTATAATTACACTTCTAGGACTGGGATCTCTCAGCTATATTGCCGGATTTCGAAGCCAAAGAAAGACCGCGTTTTACATCCTGTCTGTTCTTTTTTCCATTGTGGTGGTCCTTATCATGGACTTGGATCGTCCCAGCCGCGGCCTGATTCACATCAACGAGCAAAGCTTGGTGGGCTTGCTTCATTCTTTTTCTCCCCCTCAATAAGTACTTCTCTAAAAAGGAACGATCAACGCTGGGACCACTCCATTGAATTTAAGTAGATTGCCCAAGCACGCCCTTTAGTGCTGTCACTAAATGATCCACCGTCACCTTGAGCCGCACCGCTGATGACGGAGCAAGAGGGGTGACGATGGAGACCGGAAAGCCCACGCTCGACCAAGAAGGAAGAACGCGCACCAAAGCGCCTGAATCGAGATAACTGCGGCAGATGTAACTCGGCACGAAAGCGACGCCCGCGCCGTTCAGTGCCAGTTGCAATAGTCCCGTCATTTGATTGGCGATGATTTTGGGTTTGATCTCGACTCGCGAAGTTCCCTTGTCTGAGCGCAGAGTCCAATGCTTGGCGGTTCCCTCATAATTGAGCGACAAACAGGCGTGATTCTTGAAATCAGCGGGTTGTTTGATCTTCTCAAAATTTCTTAAATACTGAGGCGATGCCACCGTGATCAAGTGAATGTCGTCAATGTATTTGCTCTTAAGCCCACTGTCGCGAATCTTACCAAGACGGATGGCTAAATCGAAACCCTCTTTAATGAGATCGACGATATCGTTCTTAAACTCGATATCAAAAGACAAGTCCTTATGCTGTTTCGACAGCTCCGCGAGTGCTGGCGCAACAAGATAGTAGCCGAGATCTTCCGGGGCCGTAATCTTGACTTGCCCATGTAAAATACTGTCATGGCCCGAGAGAGATTTCTGCGCGTCTTCCAACTGCAGCACCGGACCGATAGCAGCGTCATAGAAAGCTCGTCCCGCCTGTGTGAGTGTAAGACTCCGAGTGGTTCGTAAAAGGAGTTTTGTTCCCGTGGACCTTTCCAGTTTGGCAACGGCTTTGCTCACAGTCGAATTGGGCATGCGTAAAATACCGGCTGCCTTGGAAAAGCTGCCATTTTGCACAACCTTGACAAAAATCCTTATTAAATCCAGCTCCATAAACACCCCATTATTTCCATATAGAAATAATGTATTTCAATTATGCACTCTAATCAATGAATTCGAAAAGCCATATAATGACCCCATACAAAGACGAATACCGTCAAAAAGGAGAACACCATGAAAAATGAAACTATCTTAGTTATCGGCGCTTCCGGAGTGGTAGGATCTGAAGTCGTAAAAAATCTCAAAGCCGCAGGCCACAGCATTCGCACGACCACGAGCAAGCCCTCAAAAGATAAAAACGTCGTCACCGTGAACCTTGCCACTGGCGAAGGCATCCGTGATGCTTTCGAAGGTGTCGATCGCGCTTTCTTGATGTCACCCAGTGGGTACGGTGATCAATACCAAGTACTCTCTCCGCTCATTCAAGAGTCCAAACGCCGCGGCCTCAAAAAAGTGGTCTTGATGTCCGCCTTCGGCGCCAATGCGAGTGAATCCACCCCTCTCCGTCGCTCGGAAGTGGAGCTGGAAAAATCGGGATTAAAATACAATATCGTTCGCCCTAATTGGTTTATGCAAAATTTCAATACTTTCTGGGTACACGGTATCCGCAATGAAAGTACGATTGCCCTGCCCGTTGGCGATGCGAAGACCAGCTTTATCGACACGCGCGATATCGGCGCGGTGATTGCAAAACTTCTCACAAGCGAGAAGTACGACAATCGTGCTTTCGATCTTACCGGAGCGCAAGCTCTGTCCCACGCCGAAGTGGCGGAAGAAATTTCGTCGGCCCTGGATAAAAAAATCGTTTTTAAAGATATCGAGCCTAGCGTTTTACGAGCCGGTTTACTCAGCGCAGGCGTGCCCGTGGACTATACGGATTTCTTGTTAGTCATCATGAATTACTTAAAGCTTGGTTATAATTCTGCAGTGCTGCCTACGGTAAAAGAACTCTTAGGCCGCGAGCCGATTTCATTTAAGCAGTACACGCAGGATTATAAAAACGCTTTCTCTGCACAGAACTATTAATAAGGATTCTTCGCAAGCTTGCTCGGGCTTTCAAAAAATTGAACTTGCCCAGTAGAGATATCATACATGGCACCGACAATCTGAATTTTTCCTTCAGATTCCAGCTTGCGGAGAATTTCACTGCCACTTCGGATGCGGGCCACTGTCTGTCTAACATTTTCTTCTGAAGCATGGTCGATGTCTTCGTAGGACTCTGGATTAAATTTCGGTGAGGAGCTTTTCACCTTCTGAACTGCGGGCTGAATTTTATCTAGAAGAGCTGTAAGGTGTCCCAGTTTCACATTGTTGCAGGCTCCTTTGACGGCACCGCATTTTGTATGGCCGAGGACCACAACCAGTTTGGCTCCGGAAACGGCTGTGCCGAACTCCATGCTTCCGAGAATATCATTGTTCTCTATATTCCCCGCAACACGGGCGACAAAGAGATCACCAATGCCCTGATCAAATACAATCTCCACGGGAACGCGTGAATCAAGACAGCTCAGAACCACCGCATAGGGCTTCTGTCCTTCCTTCGTTTTATTGATCTGATAATGAAAATCGTGGCCGAGTTTTTCATTGTTGATAAAGCGTCTGTTGCCCTCTTTAAGGGCCTCGAGTTCTTGTTGAGGCGTCTCAGGCGCCGATCTTACCGGGGTTTTTGATTTGTCAGCTTCCTTTGCATGGACAAGGCCGCCCCCACCTGCAAGGGCAAAGGGCAAGATAAAGGTCAGAAATTTTAGTTTTCTCATGGTTACCTCCGCACATGCAGCTTTGATCTGGAGGTTTTTTGAGGCAAGAATTTTTCTGCCTTTGTGACATTTGCCATTCAAAACCGATGTCTTGAATCAAAAAGTCCCCGCTTGATTGCGAATTTTGTCGTACCCTCGTCAAGATCTTAGATAGCTCAGAGTCACCCTGAAGGAGGTCGAGAAAATCCGTCTCATAATGAGACGCTGGCACGGGTTGCAGTATGGAGGGATAATTGGAGGATCTTTGTGAACTATCGCATTTTTATACTCATTACGATGGCAGCCTTGGCGATTCAAGCGTGCCAAGGATCTAAAAATACCGAAAAGGCAGCAAGACCCGCGGCTCCGAAAGAGGGCAGCAAGGACGGCGCTGATGCCAGCCAGAAGGCTCTGGATGGAATGAAAGGCGCGTGTCAGAATCCCGTCGAGATGAGCGTTCAATCTGGTGAAAAAGAAATTAAATTGAAAGACCTGCTTAAAGAAAAACAAGGAACTTATGAATTAATTTCATTTGAGCAATTCGTCGAAACGGAAAACGAAAAAGGGAACGCCAACAATCTGCATTTCATTGGCAGCGAGATGACCGTCGAAAAAAATCTCAAAGAAGAAGTTTCTGCTGATGATAAAATCGAAATCATCTGTACTACGAAGCCTCAAGAGGGACAGGCGCTTATCGTTTCTGGAAATGCCTCTGTGCCGAATGCTTTTGAAACTCCTAGCGGCGCCGTTCATGCATATCGTCGCGATCAAGTCAAAGTTGATAGCGGCAAAGCACAAATGCTTTCTGCCGTCTTTCCAAAAGAAGCTAAAATCGGTGACTCAAATCGGCTTTCTCCAGGTGGAAAATCACTCATTGTCAGAAAAGATGACAATACTTTCACACTCAAAATTCAATATTCAACAACTGACACAAACCAAAAGCGCGTGCGCATAACGACGGCTTCAACCTATCGTTTGCAGAAATAAAAGCGTGAAGGAGTACTCATGAAACAGCTACTTATTTTCGCCACTATACTTTTAGCAGGCTTGCCAGGATTCGCAGACACGACTACACATTGTAAAGCCCCGGTCCTTACACCCCTTTTGGGCGTCATAAGATATGCTGTTACCGTGAACATGGATGACGCCGGCAAGATCACTTACAAAACGCAGTCACTCACAGATAAAGGGCAAGAAAAAATCGGCCTCGGAGTTGATGATATTTCTCAGCAGCAATTGCAAAGCAGAGCAGATCTCATCGATTTTTTACGAAAAAACAAAGTAGATCCAAAAGAAGTGAAAAGAATAATCCATTATGAACTTTACAACGGCGCCGATGAAGTGGATGCATTGATGACGGTTGAAACTGATAAAAGAACTTTCAACATGATGCAGCTGGGACCTATTGGATTTATCTGTAAATAAAAATGAAGATTTTACTTTGCCTAACTTTTTTTGTTCTCTCCGTAAGCGCCTTCGCTCAAACCCAGGCGCCTGGCAGAATCTCCCTTGCTCCCGATGAGGTGGCACTGATCGGCTATGGTTCTTTGATGAATCAGCAAAGCATGTCGTCTACCTTGGGCCGCAACTATGAAGGTCCTGTCCTGCCAATTCACCTCTCGGGATTTCGGCGACTGTACAACGTCGCAATACCCAATAGTTCCTTTTTTGAAATTAAAAATGGGAGAAAACATGTTCCAGAGCTCATAGCTTATCTCAATGTGATGCCGACACAGAACAAGTCCGACAAAGTGAACGCCATGCTATTCATTATCAAAAAGCACGAACTGCAAGGATTCGATCAGCGAGAGAGCATCTACGATCGCAAACTCGTCAATAATCATCAATTGAAAGACGTTGCCATTGATGGGCCAGTCTACGTCTATGTCGGCAAAAAAGAAAACCTCGTGCAGGATGGCGATCCACGCGTCATCGTTCGTGATACTTACATGAAGATAGTCGAAAAGGGACTTCGCGCCCAACCTAAGTCTTTTGCAAGAGAGTACTATGAAACGACGGTCCCACCTCGGCACAAAATCGCCAACGATGTTTTCATGGGCAGACCACTTCGCTGTGAATTTGTTTTTGTCTTTTAAGGATCTCTAAAACTCTCCATATTGTGCTTTTCAGCCGTCAATAAGATAGACACCTCAAAACCGCTCCTAACCTTCTCTAAGCCTCGGAAAAAAGTACGTTTCATTTTGAGACTAAGAAGTCACGTTATCTTCTATATGCCGACTTTCGGAATTTGGCATGATCGCTGCAATTATCACAATAATGAGAACTCATAAGTCCGTATGATATTGGAGGACAAATGGATCTAAAACATAAAAAATCGCAACCTAGTTTTACGAGGCCCTCTACTTGGTTGCGCAAGTTTTTGAATTTTGCCTTGATCGGTTCTTTGATCACGGGTTTTAGCGGTTCTTCTACTTCAAAAATATCAATACCATCACAGGTAAACCTATCGTCAACGGCTCTGTTAGAACGATCCCTCGCAAGTGATCCAGATGTCCATACAGTTCAAGGCCTGACCGAAGTCCTTAAAAAGGTTTTCGAGTCCTACCCTTCAGCCCGCAACCTTTCGGATTCCACACGCCTGGCACAAGCGGCAGCTAAATTGTTTAGCCCTGCTGTCGCCGCAGAGATCAAACGCATTCATGAAGTAGATAAAGCGCGCTATAATGAAGCTCGCAACTCCGCTTTGCAGGCCACTCCTGTTCGCTCGAACGGCAAAACATTCGCTGTTTCAGGATTGTCAAGTTCAGGATTGGTCGCGGCGATGGTCGCAGCCAATGCTGGTTACGAAGTCGTTGGCTATGAAGCTCGTGGCGAATACACTCGCAACATCCAGTGGACAGCCCGTCAATGCATTATCGACACCTTCGCCCTGATCAATCAGAATTTAAGTGACGATTTCCTGAAACGGATAATTCGTCCAGTCCCGCTTGAAACAGATCTTGTGAATAACGAACCCAAAGACATCATCCAATTGAAACCTGCTCTTCGTGGCGATCCCGCAAGAGTTCCAGATTCTCCTGGAGATATGCTCAATCAGGACACCGTCACGATCTTGCGGACCAAAGAGACCGAGAAATTCTTATTAAGTTATCTCGAAAAATTAAGCAATGTTAAGGTTCAGATTGCTCAAACACCAAGCCTCGCTCCCAACGGCGATCAAGGCTATAGCATTGATGGCGTCGGCACTCCCGATCTGATCGTGGTTGCGGAAGGATCCGGCAGCAAAACGCGCAAAGCTCTCGGAATTGATCATGCGCCCACTTCCCCGGCACGTCTTCAGATCGCCGGCGAATTGGTAGCGGAACGCAACGGAGCTCTTTCGTTCAATGAAGAACATGTCACTTATGAAAACGGACAGTCAGACATCTTATTGACGAGCGCAATCTCAAAAAAAGACTCTAGTGCCAACTGGACTGTTACAGATGTACCTAAAAACGTGAACCTCGAACCTGCTGGCTTAACGCCCGGAACCCCCGAGTACAAAGCCAAAAAGCAAGAATTGGTCGACAAGTACTATGTCAATGCCCTGGCTCGCGTACTACAAAAGAGCGAAGCCGAGGTCCGCCGCATGAAAGTGAACGGACCTATCGAAAATTTTCCACCAACATCTTTCCTATTGCAGCAGAACATTTCGAAAACAGCAGTGTACGGAAACAATGTCATCGCAATCGGTGACACTGTTGGAAACGCCCACTGGAATGTTGGTGGTGGGGCGCACATCGCGATGGTCTCTCACATCCGCCGTCTGTCGAACTTGATTTTTGATCTCGAGATGGGCCGAGAACGTGGTGCAGCTCTGCGCGAATACGATAAAATGGTCAAATCGGACTCCTTGGAATGGGGTCGCCGAGGTATCGTGGACTTCTACCCAGAACACGACCCAGAACTTGTTAAGAAGCGCTTTGATGAATCCGTTCGCTGGTGGATGGAGCAATCTCACCCCACAAAAAGTCCATACGAATATTTGGCTGCACGCATAGCCAACGATCCTAAGCGACCCAACGGGACTCATGGCAATAAAGATGCTCACGGTGGCAACCTCTGTCGGGGCCTTTTCAGATAAAGACGCGCTTGACCTTTGGCTGGATCACGATGGACGCGTGCGCGCGTCCTCACTATTTCCGTTTAAATGCCGATAAAGACTTAAGAAATTGATAGTGTCGGCATGAATAAAATTAATTTTGGCTTTTTCATCGTTTTACTTTTTTTCGTGGCTCAGCCTCGGGCTTTGGCTTTAAGTTTTGAGGACCTCGCGAAAGGCTCTTATCATCTCTTTTACGAGGGATGTTCTCAGACTCCAGAAACTTCTTCGGGAGTTTGTGAGAGTTGCGAAAAAGCAAAAGAAGCATCCATCAAAAAATTGAAGACAGGCGTGAACTCTGGTGCAAAAGAAATCTTGCTTTCGGCGCTATCGAAGGAACGCGTGGAAGACGAGACCTGCGCCATCGATTTTCTGCGAGATTCCATCGATAAAAAATTTGATACCTACGCACCTGTGATGAAGGAAAAGACAGAAAGACTTGTCGCGGAAATGCACACCGCGATGGTGCTTCGGGATGAATTGCAGAAAACAAAACTCGGAAAGCAAAATCGAGAAAAGAAAGATCAGCAAGCTAAAATCAGAAAAGATCTAGAAACCGTCATGGGGCGGATGAGTCTTATCGAGAAGTCCATCCCCCTTGGCGAAGAAAAGCATTTCAAAGAGCTGATACTCTCTTACGTTGAGAAAGCGGTTCCTTCAAGCGTTGGAATTCCCAAGATGCCGCCACCGATTGAAGAGAATGATTTTCACGCGCGGTTGAAACAGGCAATGAAAAATGCCTTACAAGAACTCGAGACGGACCGTGAAATTTATAAAACTGGTTCTAAAGACGTAACGAAACTGGATCGCAACGCGCGCGAAGCTCTGGCTCAAGATCGTGATTTGATAGAGTCTTATCTGCGAAGAAATCCGCAACTCAATCTCGAAGGAGTCGCCTGTGAATTGGATGCCGAATACGGAGCTGGCGCCGAAATCCGCGATCAGGCCTTACTTGTCGGATCTGTAGCTGCGTCCGTGGCCAGCATGGGACTTGGCGGTATTGCAGTTCGTGCAACAACGGCCGCTGTTACGACACCTTCCAGAGTTGCCGCTGCAACAGGAGTGCTCTCTTTACAAAGCGCAAGAATTTTGGGCGTCAGTGCCTTAGTCACGGATGCTTCGCTCGCCTATAATAATATTTCAAAAAATTGCGGCGACTTGTCTTCAGCAAAAATTAAAACAACGGGCTCCTCTGATAATAAGCGCTGTGAAGGGTTCACAGCGGAAGATCTCAAAAGACAAGATTGCTTTTTGACGTGGACTTTATCGGCTTTGCAAGTCGGAGGCGGAGCGCTCGTTGTGGCCGCGAATGAACTAAAAGCGGCAAAACTCGCTGACATTCCCATTCCGGCGAAAGTTTCCCGGCAAACAGAACTTGAACAGTTAGGAACGCTTCGTACTTACAGAGCGACGGCTGAGGAAGTGGAAGAGGTTCGCAAAAAGTATCCAGTGCTTGCTCAAAGGATCGACGAGTTCGCTGAAAGCCTCAGAAAGCAGCGTATGATGAAAAAGGTAAGGAGACCAGAACGCATTCTGAGCTTAAAACCTCCCGCGAACTATAAAGATATAGATCCGGAAATAAAAGAGACCATTGTTGCTGTCTGGAATCGCTTGAACGATCCCGAAGCCATCGCTCGGTATGTGAGGGCTTTGGCTGAGGATGCAGCCGTTGAAATGGTAAAAATGGGAAATGCAAAAAGCTTGAAAGCTCTTTCAGATGGGGAATTCACGGAAACCGCAGTTGCCAGAGTTTTGGTAAAACGTTTCCGGGCTCAAGGGAATGATAAATTTTCGACAATTGTTCGTGGAGATGTTGAAGATTACAGCAAAGTATCGAAAGGTCGCAAAAACTCTGAGGATGAAAACTTCCGTGCGGCTGTCGGGCAGGGACCTTTTTTCGACAAAGCGTTAGAGAATGCTATCAATCACGGAATGATGAGCCATGCTATTCAAGACGATATGACCGCAGATGTTGTTTGGAAGACGATGAATGGAAATCCTGCTTCCTATCGGCAATATTTAGCGACCAAAAGAGGTAATCGAGACTGGTTCAATACTCGCGATAATGGTGGGAATACGATGGCCACAGCAGAGCATGTCATGAAAAAGCTTCGGGGATTCCTAAAAATCAAATAAGGTCCCTACCCAAAGGAAAGGCTAAGGCGGATAAAATGAATTTTTATGAGAGGTTTTTCCTCTTATCCGGTCTCAATGCATGCATCCACGAAGGAATCATCGCTGAAAACTTCAGATCCACTTCTTTTTGATGGCGTTGATACCAAAGACCAACATAAATGATTCCGAGGCCGACCATGAAGACAGAGCCCAGCTTGATTTCCTTAATGAGCTCGACTTTTTCGAAACAGGTGGGGATATTCCCCGCTCCACAACCCGCGCCAGGGCCTTTTAGAGCTCTATATTTTGCGAACTCTTGTCGCCTTGAAAAAATTGTTCAAGAATATCTTATGGCCACAGTTTTGTACTACGGCAATGACGATCGCCTTCCCAAAATTCTCGAGGGTTTTTTTGAACTCCGGAAAACAGACGCCGGAGAGGTCCACGGTCTCTCTCACATAAAAGACCCCAAAAAGTTGGAAGAAAGTGTCGTCGCCTTCTCCTATGACTTGATCTTTGTGGAGCAAGCGATCATGGATCGAGGACCGGTCGAATGGCTAACGTCCTTTACAAAAAAATTCACTAACGTGAAATGCCCCGTCCTCCTTCTCGGCGACGAGCGCAATCCGACCAAAATTATTAAAATCATCGAGGGCGGCTATACCGACTATATTGTTAATCCACCTGACAAACCTCTGATTTTAGAAAAGTTTGTGATCTACACGACGGGAAAGCGCAACCGGGACCTTCGCCAAGTTTACTCACTCAAGCTGAGCCAAACTGCGGACCTGGCCAAGCCCGGTTTCCTCGAAGAGCTCAGCGAGTTCGATTGCAAAGTACGATCCTTTCAAAAAATTCCGATCAACGAATTGATGCTTCTCTATGCCCCCTCCTTTTCCCATGGCGGCACCGAGAAAGAAGCGGTGTTGGTACGCTGCTATGAAAGCCAAGAACA
>Ga0255338_1005448_pt1 | contig 11722 bp, 11 predicted proteins | sample MeOH1_35cm_T4_19_FD_203715 | JGI IMG/M metagenome (GOLD analysis project Ga0255338, IMG submission 203715) | Sandy soil microbial communities from University of British Columbia, Vancouver, Canada - MeOH1_35cm_T4_195 | ecosystem: Engineered > Artificial ecosystem > Sand microcosm > Unclassified ... | reverse complement strand
GCCTGTTGGGCGCCTACGGGCACCGGACCGCCCGCTGGATCTCCAACCCCCTTGATCCAAAAACGGTCCGGAAGCGCGAAACAGGATGCTACATCAGAAGTGTAACGGAATTGTTTCTTTTGTCAAGACCCGCGAATGAGCGTACTTACCATAGGGTCCCGGCCTCCGTCGTCGAATGGCCCTCTCTTTTAGGTCCAAGGACCCTTTTACGCCCTGGATGAGAAGCCTATCCTTCAAGGATGACACGCGCCCTGGTCCCGACCAGAACGGCGGCCGCCTTCCTTGCCGCCGTCCTCGCCCTGACCTGCCCCGGCCAGGAGGCCTTCGCCCAGGCGGTCCGCATCGCCCGGCCCGCGCCGTCCGCCGGCGCGGTCTCCTGGGTCCCTTCGGCGAGCCTCCCGACCGGCGCCATGCTCCCGCTCGCCGGCGCCCCCCTCTCCGCGCCGGCGTTGTCCCCGGCCATGGCGACGCCGTCCATCGATACCCCGCCTCGCCCCGCGGCGGTCCGCGCGGCCGCCGCCACGCCGGCGCCCGTCCGGCCCAAGGCCGCCGTCCCGAGCGCGAAGGCGCTGGAGCGCCGCGCCGCCGAGGTCAAGGAGCGGGCGGCGGAGCAGAGGAGCATCGATCGGGTCCTGAAGGTCTCCATCGCCCTGGAGAAGATCGAGACCGCGGGCTCGGTCCGGGAAGAGGACCTAAAGGTCACCGCCGACCGCGCGTGGAGCGAGGCCCCTCCCGCGCCCCCCGCCGAGGCCGCGGTCCCGGCCGGCCCATCGTCCCCGAGCCCCGTCCTCCCGAAAGCCGCCGGCGCCGCGCCGGACCGGATGAACGGGCCTCCCGCCCCGCCCAAGCCGCCTTTCATCCGGTCCAAGGCCAAGGAGGCGAGGCTCGCCGTGGGCCGCGTCCTGGACCGAGGCCTGGCCTCCGTCGGCGCGCTGTCGCGCCGCGTCCCGGCGCCGCTCGTGACGCTCATGACCGCGTCGGCGACCGTGGGGGCCGACCTCGCGGCCCGCCTGCTCCTTCCGGCGGTGTTCGGCTTCACCCCGGCCGTCGGCCTCTGGGTCGTCGCGGGGCTGGGCGGCGTGCTGATCCCGGCCCTCGTCGCGACCCGCGTCGTCCTCGCCCGACGGGCCGACCCGGCCCATGCTCCGCTGACGCGCTACGCCGACGGGCTCCTGGGCGTCCTCGCCGGCGCCGCCGCCGTGACCGCGCTCGGCCTGACGGGGCTCGACCTCCCCGCCGCGCTGCTCGGCGCCGCGGTCAAGGGCGCCGGGGCCGTCTCCCTGGCGCCGCTGCTCGGCCTCTTCGCCTTCATGGCCGCGCTGCCCGTGGTCTACGGCGCCGGGCACACGGCCTGGGGCCTGAGGAACAAGACGAAGGTCGCGCCGGAGTTCCCCGTCGATATCCCCTTCAGCCTCATGCTCATCCCCATGCTTTTCTCGCCGATGATGCGTTTCATCTCCCTGACCGGCGGCGTGTCCGATCTCCTCGCCTTCCCCCTGCTTTTCGCGGCGATCGCCGCCTACCGCCTCAGCATCCGGTTCCTGACTCGCATGACGGCGAAGGGCGCCTCGACCGCGGCCGCCGGCTTCTCCGTCCGAGAGCTCCTGGCGCGCTGGCGCCTCGACCGCGTCCCCGGCGAGCCCACGACCCCCGAGGCCGAGATCCGACGCGCCCGCGTCCAGTCCGCGTGGTGGGGCGGCGCTCTGGTCCTGGGCAGCCTCGCCGTGCTCGCTCTGCTCAAGCTGTCGGTGCCCGCGGCGCTCGCGGCGGCGGGAGCCTCGCTGACCGTCTCGCTCGTGACCATGACGCCGATGATCCTCTTGTCGGGCTTCGTCGCGGCCCTGTTCATGCGGGTCAAGCGCGTCCGGTCGGGGCCCTATGTCGAGACGGTGCGCGACCTCGCGCGGCGGGCGAAGGTCCCGATGCCGCGCGTCTACGCGGGAGCGACCACCGGAGCCCCCAACGCCTTCGCCGCCGGCGGCGTCCAGCTCCTCTCTGTGGTGGCGGTGAAGGGCTACCTCACGCGCCTGATGACCGTCCGCGAGCTGCGCGGCGTGCTGGCGCACGAGCTCAGCCACGTGAAGTACCGGCACATGCTGACGCTTTTCGCCTCCATCGCCTGCCTCCAGCTCATGTCCGGGGGCGCGGTCACGCTCCTTCAGATGGCGCTGGGCTATTGGGCGCCGCTGCTCTGGATGATCGGGGCCATGGGCCTGACGCGCGCCAACGAGCGCATGGCGGACGCCGGCGCGGCGAAGGTCACGGGCGACCCCCGCGGCCTGGCCACGGGCCTGCGCAAGTTCGCGCTGCTCGGCGTCGACGACGAGGATGTGCCCCACCGCGAGGGGAGCTGGCTGTACCGGCTCCTGCTCTCCCACCCCGACCCGCTCGAGCGCGTGCGGACGTTGGGACGCATGCTCAAGAAGCAGGGGTAGGCGCAACCCGGTCACAGCCCCTGGACAAGCCATAACGGGCCTGATACACTTCGGGGAACATGCCCACACCCGAGCAGGAGGTTCTGGACGCTCGCCGCAAGCGCACCGTCTGGCTCCTGGCCGGGGGAGCCGCCTCCCTGATCCTCCCTCTCCTCGGCGTGCTCTACATGCGGATGAACGAGGCGAAGACCGCGCGCCCTCCCGACAGCTCGGTCACCTTCGAGCGGCGCGAGAAGGGCGAAGAGAAGGTCAACGTCTCGCAGACCGTCACCATCGTCGCTCCCCCCGCCGCGGGGAACCCCGCGCAGTCGTCTTTGCCCGTCGCGGGCGGCATGACCGTGACGCCGGCGCCCGGGGGCGGCTCCTCGCTCGATTTCGTCAAGGGCGGGGCGAACAACAGCTACTACCAGGACAAGGCCGCCGCACCTCCGCCCGCGGCGGCGGCCGCGCCCGCCGCCGCGGCGCCCGCCCCGCCCCCGCCCGCCGCGGAGCCCGCGGCGAAGACCGTCGCGCAGAAGGGCGGCAAGAAGGCGTTCAACATGCCCAAGCTCACGGGCACCAAGAGCTTCAGCACCTTCAAGGGCGCGTCGCCGAAGCCGACCGGCGCCCCGACGGGGATGACCGGCGTCGCCGACCCGCAGTCGGGCAAGGGCGGCCACGACATGGCCGACATGCTCAAGGGCGTGCCCGGCGGCGTGGATAACCCCGAAGTCCAGAAGTACCTGAAGAGCCAGGGCAAATAAGGCCCCGTGCGTCCCCTCCTCCTCCTCATCGCGGTGGTCTGCCTGTCCCTTCCCGCCCTGCTGATCCGCGGCGCGCGCGCGCCGATCGAAGCCATCGGCTTCTGGCGCCTGGCCCTCGCCTGCGCCGTCCTGGCCCCGTGGGCCTGGACGCGCCGCGGGACCATGACCGCCCCCGTGGCGCGGTCCATCGCGGCCGCCGGGACCTTGTTCTTCCTGCATCTGTGGACCTTCACCTGGGCCGTGTCGCACACGAGCGTCGCCCACCTCATGCTCGCCTTCTCCACCCATCCGGTGTGGACGGGCCTCGGGGCCTGGCTGTTCTTCCAGGAGCCCCTCGGGCGCCGGGAGCTCGGCGCGTTCGCGCTCGCCGCGGCGGGCGTCGTCGTCTTGTTCGGCGGGTCGATCGGCGCGGGCGGAGCGGGCCTCGCCGGGGACCTCTCCGCCCTGCTGTCGGCGATGTTCTTCTCCGCCTGGGTGCTGGCAGGGCGCCGCGTCCGGCGCGGCCTCGACACGGTCAGCTTCCTGTTCGCGGCCTACGCGACCGCCGCGCTCCTGTTCTTCGCGACGGGGGCGGCGAAGGGCGGCGCCTGGTCGGGCTGGCCGCCCTCCACCTGGGCGGCCCTCGCGGCCCTCGCCTTCGCCGTGAGCCTCGGCGGCCACGGCCTGTTCACCTACCTGCTCAACACCTACGGCGTGCTCGCCCTCAGCTGCGCCAAGCTCGTCGAGCCGGTCCTGGCCGCGCTCGGCGCCTTCTGGCTGTTCGGGGAGCCGCTCTCCCCGCGACTCGGGGCGGCCTTCGCGCTCATCGCGACGGGCGTCGTCGTCCTCCTCAGGAGCCCGCGAGGACGACCGCGGACGCGAGAAGACCTGGCCGAGGGCTAGCGCTTCCCGGCGAGCAGACGGTCGAGCGCGGGGATGTGCTCGCGCGCGCGCGGAAGGAGACGGGCGCGGATGAGCTCCTTCACCTCGGGATCGAGGGTCTCGTCCTGGAGCGCCTTCTCATAACCATGGAGCCCGTGCGCCTCCTCCTGCTTCAGGGCCCGGATCGCCGCCTTGCGGCCGAGGACGAGCGCGGCGGCCTCGAAGGCCTGCGACCATCTCCCGCGCAGGCCGGAGCTCTTCGGCGCCGGCTCGCCGCGCAGGCGCAGCCGCGCGAGCAGGAGGTCGACGGCCTCCTCGTGCTCGCGCTCGATGCGCCGCAGCTCGTCGCCCGCGGCCTCGCCGCCGACCTTGCGCAGCGCCAGCTTGTAGGTCTCGATCGAGGAGAGCTCGCCGCGCACGAGGGCGCCGAGCGGGCCGCCCCGGTCCGGCGGAGCCTCGCCCGTCTCGCTGACGCCGGCGCCGCGCAGGGAGGACTCGGCCTCAGACGGAGGCGCGTCCCGAAGGATCTCCTCGACGACCTTGGCCGTCTCGCCCGAGTGCGCGGCGAGGTCGGCCAGGGAGAGGACGCCCGCGAGCGTGTTGTCGGGCTTCACCACGACGATGCGGCGGACGCCGTTCTCCGCCATGAGCTTGGCCGCGTCCCGGACCTCGTCGTCCTCGGAGCAGTGGACGGCGCCGGGCGTGAGGATGTCCAGGACCTTGGCCAGCCGCATGTGGTAGCCCCTGGCCGCCGCCCGCAGGACGATGTCGCGGTCGGTCAGCACCCCGAGGACCATCCCGTTCGAGACGACCGGGGCGAAGCCCACGTTCGAGTCGCGCATCACGCGCGCCGCCTGCTCGACGGTGTCGTCCGGACCGAGCGTCGCGACCTGAACGGTCATCATCTCCCTGATCTTCATGCGGCCTCCCTGCTCGCGTACAGTATAAACGCCGGGAGAGCGCCCGGGCCATGAAGGCCCTGTAACCGTTTTTTACGAGGCGCTGAGCAGGATGAGCTCCGCCGCCTTCGCGATGTTCTTCACGGTCAGATGCGGCGACCGGTTCGGGCCGCGCCGCCAGGCCGTCTCGTGGCCGTTGTCGATCATGACGGTGCGGCAGCCCGCGCGGCGCCCGGCCTCGACGTCGTCGAGCACGTCGCCGACCATCCAGGAGCGCAGCGGGTCGATGTCGTGCTCGCGGCAGGCGTCCTCGATGAGCCCCGGGGAGGGCTTGCGGCAGCGGCACGGGACGGCGTAGGCGCGCACGCGGCCCTCCGGGTCGTGCGGGCAGTAGTAGAAGCCCTCGAACGCGGCCCCCTCCTCCGCGAGCAGCTCCTCGAGCCGGCGCACCACGGGCGCCAGGGCCTCCTCGCGGAACTTGCCGCGGGCGACGCCGGGCTCGTTGGAGACGATGAACAGGCGGTAGCCCGCCTCCCGCAGGCGCGAGAGCGCGTCCGTCGCGCCCGGCAGGAGCTTCAGCTTCGCGGGGTCCGCCCCGTGACGCACGTCCTCGACCAAAGTCCCGTCCTTCTCGAAGAAAACAGCCCGATCGTTCATGTCGCGCTCCTTGAGTCTCCTGAGCGCGATTATAGCGCCGGGATCGGGCGCGCGGTCATTGCCGGGCGGTGACATTTTATTGTCCGCGCGGTCGACGCCCCGGCCGCGGCCAATGTATTAGAATGACCGTATGAAGCGCGACATCAAAGCCGACCTGGACGACATCCGCAAGGGGATCGACGCGGCCGACGACGGCATCATCGCCCTGCTCGGCAAGCGGCGCGAGCTGGTGATCCGGCTCGCCCGCATCAAGAAGGTGCTCGACGTCCCCATCTACGACCGCAAGCGGGAGCAGGCCTTGGTCGACCGGGTCAAGACGCTCGGCCGGAAGAAGAAGCTCAACGACGAGTTCGTCGAGGTGCTGTTCCGCCTGATCATGATGAACTCCAAAGAGACGCAGTATCATGAGGCTTTCTAAGAGGGCGGAGGCGGTCGCCGAATCGGCGACGCTCCGCCTTTCCGTCGCCGCGGCGCGGCTGGCCTCCGAGGGGCGCGAGGTGCTGAACCTGCTCGAGGGAGAGCCCGACCTTCCCGTCCCCCCCGCGGTGCGCGAGGCGACGCGCCGCGCCCTCGCCCGCGGCGACACCCGCTACTCCGACGCCTCCGGGCTGCCCGAGCTGCGCGAGCTGATCGCGCGCAAGCTCCGGTCGGCCGACGGGATCGCCGTCGCGCCCGAGGACGTCGTCGTCACGAACGGCGCCAAGCAGGCCGTGTACGAGGCCCTCCAGGCGGTCTGCGGGCCCGGCGACGAGGTGCTGATCCCGCGCCCATACTGGGTGAGCTTCCCCGAGTCGGTGCGCCTCGCCGGCGCCAAGCCCGTCTTCGTCGAGACCCGCGCGCACCAGCTCGACCTCGACGCCGTCGCGCGCGCGGTCACGCCCCGCACCCGGGCCATCATCATCAACTCGCCCAACAACCCGTCGGGCGCGGTCTATCCTCCCGCCGCGCTGCGCGCGCTGGCCCGCCTGGCCGCCAGGCGCGATCTCACGATCGTGTCCGATGAGGCCTACGAGGGCTTCGTCTACGACCGCGCGCCCCACGCGAGCGTCGCGGCGTTCGCCCCTAAGCGGACGGTCACGGTGAAGACCTTCTCGAAGAGCTTCTCGATGACGGGCTTCCGCGTGGGCTTCCTGGCCGCGCCGCCGGAGATCGCCCGCGCGGTCCGGCGCATCCACGGCCACGTCACGGGCAACGTCTGCACCTTCGCCCAGCGCGGGGCGATCGCGGCGCTGGGGCTCGGGCCGGCCGAGCTCGAGCGGCGGCGGGCGGTCTTCCAGAAGAGGCGGGACCTCGCTTACGCGCTGGCCTCGCGGAGCTTCGACTGCGTCAAGCCCCGGGGCGGGCTCTTCGTGTTCGCCGACGCGCGCCGCCATCTCGGCGGACGCCATGAGGACTCGGCCGCCCTCGCCGCGCATCTGCTCGAGAAAGCCGGCGTCTCCGTCGTGCCGGGCTCGGCCTGCGGCATGGAGGGCTTCCTTCGCTTCAGCTTCACCTCGCCGGAGCCTGTCCTGCGCGAGGCCTTCGCCCGCATCGAGGCGGCGTTGTGAGGATCGGGATCATCGGCTTCGGCCGCCTGGGGGCGCTTCTGACGCGCCATTTCGCCCAGGACCACGAGATCAAGGTCTTCGACACGCGGCGCGTGTCGCGCAAGGTCCGCGCCCTCGGCGCCGCGCCCGCCCCGCTCGCGGAGGTCTGCCGCCAGGAGGTGGTCGTGCCTTGCGTGCCGATCGCGGAGTTCGAGCCCGTGCTGCGGCGCATCCGCGGCCTGCTGCGCCCGGGCGCCCTGGTCGTCGACGTCTGCTCGGTCAAGGAGCGGCCCGTGCGCGCGATGAAGAAGCTGCTCCCGCGCTCGGTCGACATACTCGCCACCCATCCCAACTTCGGCCCCGACAGCGCCGCCGAGTCGCTGCGCGGCCGCCAGATCGCCGTGTGCAAGGTGCGCATCGGCCGGGAGCGCTACGCGCGCGTCAGGCGCGCCTTCGAGCGCAAAGGCCTGATCCTCGTCGAGATGACCCCGCGCGAGCACGACCGGCGCATGGCCTCCTCTCTGGTGCTGACCCATTTCATCGGGAGGGGCCTGCTCGACTACGGCGCCCGGCCCACGGGCATCGACACCGAGGGCTACAAGCGGCTCCTGCGCATACTCCAGACCGTGCAGAACGACTCCGCCCAGCTCTTCCACGACATGAACCTCTACAACGCGTTCGCGCCGGCGATGCGCCGCCGCTTCCTCGCCTCCCTGCGGCGCGTCGACGCGAGGGTCCGCCGGTGAGGATCGCCTTCCAGGGGGTGCGCGGCGCGTACTCGGAGGAGGCGGCGCTCAAGCGCCTCCCCGACGCCGAGCCCGTCGGCTTCCCCTACAGCGAGCAGGTCGTCGAGGCCGTGGACTCGGGCCGGGCCGAATACGGCATGCTCCCGATCGAGAACAGCATCGCCGGGCCCGTCGGGGTCAACCTGGACCTCTTCCTCGCCCACGACGTCTTCATCATCGACGAGGTCTACCTGCCGATCGACCACTGCCTGCTCGCCAAGCCGGGGACGAAGCTCGGCGACGTGTGGAGCGTCTACTCCCACCCGATCGCTCTGGCCCAATGCCGCGAGTTCCTCAACGCGCACGGCTACAAGGCGGTGCCCGAGTACGACACGGCCGGCTCCGCCGAGCTGATCTCCGGGCACGGCCGTCCGGGCGAGGCGGCGATCGCGCCGAGGCGCTGCGCGGCGATCTACGGGCTCGCGGTGCTCGCGGAGAACATCCAGAGCGTGCGCGCCAACATCACGCGCTTCGGGCTGTTCGTCCGCCGCGACAAGGTCCCCGCCGGGCTCAAGATGGAGAAGACCAGCCTCTCCTTCACCGCCGCCCACCGCCCCGGCGCCCTGCTCGGCTGCCTGAAGCGCTTCGCCGACAACGGCGTCAACCTGACCAAGCTCGAGTCGCGCCCCGTCGCCACGGACCCCTTCGCCTACGTCTTCCTGGCGGACCTGCTCGGCGGGATGGACGACGCTCCGGTGAAAAAGGCCCTGGCGGAGCTCGGCGCCGACGCCGTCGGCATTAAGATCCTCGGCAGCTACCCGCTGGGCGAACGCGGACCGGTTAGCTGAAGGGCTCGGGCCTGGCGGAGTCCTGCCGATCCATCCCCAAGGCGAACCCCAACTGTCGTCAACAACAGTCCGACGGCCGATTGTGAATGACGGGGGCTGAAAACATGAACCGCAACTGTCGTTGACGACAGTTCTAAGCCGCCGGCCTGTGGATTGTGGGGATAGTTTCGATTTGCCGGGGAATAATCAGAGCGATTCGTAGGCGCCGAGGATCATCTTCTCGGTCGCGTCCCAGCCGAGGCACTTGTCCGTCACCGAGACCCCGTGCTCGAGGCGCTTGAGGTCGCGCGGGATCGGCTGGTTGCCTTCCTTCAAGTTGCTCTCGATCATGACCCCGACGAGGCTCTTCTCGCCGCGCGCCCGCTGCTCCAGGCAGTCGGCGAACACCGCGGGCTGGCGGCGGTGGTCCTTGCTCGAGTTGCCGTGGCTGCAGTCGACCATGATGCGCTCGGGCAGGCCGGCGGCGCGCAGCGCCTTGCGGCACGCCGCGATGCCGGCCGCGTCGTAGTTCGGCGCCTTGCCGCCGCGCAGGACGACGTGCCCGTAGCGGTTGCCCTTGGTCCGGTAGACGGAGATGCGCCCGTCGGGGTCTACGCCGAGGAAGTGATGGGGCATCAGCGCGGAGCGCATCGCGTCGAGCGCGACCTGGATGTTACCGTCGGTGCCGTTCTTGAAGCCGATGGGCGTGGAGAGGCCGCTGGCCATCTCGCGGTGGGTCTGGGACTCGATGGTGCGCGCGCCGATCGCGTACCAGCAGACGAGGTCGGACAGGTACTGCGGCATGATCGGGTCCAGGGCCTCGGAGGCCGTGGGCAGGCCGAGGTCGGTTATCTTAAGGAGGAGGCGCCGCGCCAGCTTGAGCCCGGCCTCGATATGGAACGAGTCGTTCATGTCGGGGTCGTTGATCAGGCCCTTCCAGCCGATCGTCGTGCGCGGCTTCTCGAAGTAGACCCGCATGCACAGCAGGAAGCGGTCGGACACCGCGTCGGCCAGGACCTTGAGCCGCTCGGCGTATTCGATCGCGGCCTTGGGGTCGTGGATCGAGCAGGGGCCGACGACCACGAGGAGGCGGCCGTCCTCGCCGTCGAGGACGCGGCAGATCGCGCGGCGCCCGGCGGCGACCGTCTCCAGGCTCCGCTCCGAGGCCGGCAGCTGCTCCGTCACCTCGCGCGGAGGCGGGAGCAGGCTGTGGCCCGCGATGTTCGCGTTGATCAGCCGTTTCTTGTCCAAGGGCTGACAGTATAGCGAATCGACGGCGACGGAGCCTTACGCGGCCAGCGGCTTGCGGGACTTCGCGACGGCCTCGCCGATGCCGGAGAGGTTCTCCACGACGGTGATGCCCGCCTCGCGCATGGCCTTGACCTTCGAGGCGTGCGTGCCGGCCCCGCCCTCGACGATCGCGCCCGCGTGGCCCATGCGGCGGCCTTCGGGAGCGGCCTTGCCGGCGATGAAGCCGAACACCGGCTTGGTCATCTTGTCCTTGAAGAAGCGCGCCGCGTCCTCCTCGGCCGAGCCGCCGATCTCGCCGATCATGACGACGGCGTCCGTCGCGTCGTCCTCCTCGAACTTCGCGAGGATGTCGGAGAAGCTGGAGCCGTTGATCGGGTCGCCGCCGATGCCCACGACGGTGGACTGGCCGAACCCGCGCTTGGTGAGCTGGTCGACGGCCTCGTAGGTCAGGGTCCCGGAGCGGGACACGACGCCGATGCCGCCGGCCTTGTGGATGAAGCCGGGCATGATGCCGACCTTGCACTGGCCGGGGGTGATCACGCCGGGGCAGTTCGGCCCGATGAGGGTGATCTCGCGGCCGGAGCGCTCCACCTGCTGGATGTAGCGCTTGACCTTGGCCATGTCCATGATCGGAATGCCCTCGGTGATGCAGATGACGGTCGAGCAGCCGCCGTCCACGGCCTCCATGATCGCGTCCGCGGCGAACGGCGCCGGCACCAGGATCATCGAGACGAACGCGCCGGTGTTACGGACCGCGTCGTGCACCGTGTTGAAGACGGGCCGGTCGAGGTGGGTCTGGCCGCCGCGGCCGGGGGTGACGCCGGCGACGATCTGCGTGCCGTACTCGATGCACTGCTTCGCGTGGAAGGTGCCCTGCGAGCCGGTGAAGCCCTGCACGAGGATCTTCGAGTCCTTGTCGAGGATGATGGACATGTTATTTGGCCTCCGTCTTCGCCGCCGCGACCGCCTTCTGCGCCGCGTCCCACAGGTCGTCGGCCGCGATGATCGACAGGCCGGACTTCTTGAGTATCTCCTTGCCGGCGTCCACGTTCGTGCCCTGCAGGCGCACGACGAGCGGCACCTTGAGCTTGATCTTCTTCAGGGCGGAGACGACGCCCGCCGCGATCATGTCGCACTTCACGATGCCGCCGAAGATGTTGATGAGGATCGCCTTGACCTTCTTGTCCTTGAGGATGAGGTTGAGCGCCTTGCTGACGCGCTCCTCGTTGGCCCCGCCGCCGACGTCGAGGAAGTTCGCCGGGCTGCCGCCCGCGAGAGCGATGGTGTCCATCGTGCCCATGGCCAGGCCCGCGCCGTTGACCATGCAGCCGATCGTGCCGTCGAGGCCGACGTAGGAGATGTCGGCGGCCTTCGCCTCGATCTCGAGCGCCGAGGCCTCGTGGTCCTTGAGCTTGGCGAGCTCAGGCTGGCGATACGACGCGTTGTCGTCGGTGCTCATCTTGCAGTCGAGCGCCATGACGTCCTTCGGCGTGAGGATCAGGGGGTTGATCTCGAGCATCGAGCAATCGAGGTCGATGAACGCCTTCACGAGGATCTTCGTCACCTTCACGAAGGCCGCCGTGTGGGTCGCGGGGATGTCGAGCTGGAACGCGAGGCGCCGGGCCATGAAGTCGCGCAGGCCGACGTTCGGGTCCACGGGCATGCGGATGATGGCCTCGGGATGCTCCTCGGCGAGGGTCTCGATCTCCATGCCGCCCTGGGCGGAGGCGATGATGGTCGGGCCCGCGTTCTTGCGGTCCATGACGACGGAGAAGTACAGCTCGCGCTCGATCTTGAC
>Ga0255338_1005447_pt1 | contig 11724 bp, 11 predicted proteins | sample MeOH1_35cm_T4_19_FD_203715 | JGI IMG/M metagenome (GOLD analysis project Ga0255338, IMG submission 203715) | Sandy soil microbial communities from University of British Columbia, Vancouver, Canada - MeOH1_35cm_T4_195 | ecosystem: Engineered > Artificial ecosystem > Sand microcosm > Unclassified ... | reverse complement strand
CGACGGGGTGAGCCGGCTGCCTTCGGCGTTCTCGACGACCGTCGGCTCGCCGGCCTCCATCACCGCCATGACGGAGTTGGTCGTTCCGAGGTCGATCCCGATGACCCTTGGCATGGTCAGCCTCCTGCCTGTCGCGCGTCAGGTGCGTCCGCGGCCGACGGTGCGGCCTGGGGACCGCCCTCCGGCGTGGGGTTGTCGGTGGAGTCGGTCGTCTGGGCTCCCGCAGCTGCCGTCCCCCCGGCATCCGCCGAGCCCGGCGGGCCGGTGACCCCGACCTGGGCCGGCTGGAGCAGCTGGCCGTCGATCCGGTAGCCGGGCCGGATGACCTGGGCGACGCGCGGTTCGGTCGCGTCCGGGCGCGTGTCGAAGAAGATCGCGTCGTGGCGGGCCGGATCGAACGGCTCGCCCTCGTCGCCGATCCGCTCGACGCCGAGCCGGCCCAGCGCCTCGCCGATCTCGCGCCGGCCGAGCACCACCCCCCGGGCCCACGGGTCGTCCGCCAGACGTTCCGGAATGACGGCAAGCGCGCGGTCGAGGTCGTCGAGGAGCGGCAGGAGCCGCTGGACGACGTCCGCGCGCGTGCGCCGCTCGTCCTCGGCGCGCTCCTCGGCGACGCGCCTGCGGAAATTCTGGAAGTCGGCCCGCTCGCGCCGCACGAGGTCGAGGAGCTGCGCCGCCTCGGCGTCCGGCGCGCGCGCCTCGCCGGTCTGCCTGGCCGGGGCCGCCTGCGGCTCGGGCTCGCCATCGTGACGGGGCTGCGGGACGTCCTGCATCTCGGCGCCTCGTCAGTCGTGCCGTACGGGCCTGGCCGGGCCACGGGGCCGAACGGGCCGGAACGGGGGGGTCGCTGCGTCGATCGCCATCGCGTCGGGCCTCCGTGGGCGGGTCGCCCGCAGCGAACCGTCGATCGACGCCGGCTCGATCGGACCTGGCAGCAGCCACGCCGGAGCCGACGGCGGTCGACCCGCCGAGCGACGATCCGACTGTCCATCGCGGAATGCGGCGAGCGCAGTAACGGCTGATACCCAATGGTGCCGTCATCGTCCGGGGGGAGCGCGAGCGTCGCGTCGGTACCAGCGGGTACTGCCGGTCCCGACGCCGCGCGAGACAGTGCGCCCATCGGTGGATGCCCGGTCCGGCCTGCCGCTGCTGCGGGGCGACCGCGAGGGCCGGGACCCGTCGACGATCCATCGGGCCGCGTGGGCGCCGCCTCGACGGACCGTGACACTCGCGGACCCGGCACTACCGCCGTCGAGGTCAGCCATGAGCATTGGAACGGCAGTCCCGGGAGACCCATACGACCTTCGCGACCTCAGCCGCAACTGGGGCCTGATCGCCGTTCGCGGGCTCGTCGCCGTGATCTTCGGCATCGTCGCGCTGCTCTGGCCGGGCATCACCCTGCTGGCGCTCGTGCTGCTCTTTGCCGCGTACGCCTTCGTCGACGGGATCTTCGCGATCGCCAGTGGCGTCCGCCGGCGCGCCGACAACCGGGGCCGCGACTGGCTGCAGGTGATCGGCGGCATCTTCGGCGTCCTCATCGGCGTGGTGACCGTCGCCTATCCGGGGATCACGACGATCGTGCTCCTGTACTTCATCGGAGCCTGGGCGATCGTGACCGGAGCGTTCGAGGTCGCCGCCGCCTACCGACTGCGGCGCGAGGTCCGGAACGAGTGGCTCCTCGCGATCGACGGGATCGTGTCGATCATCTTCGGCGGGCTGATCCTGTTCCAGCCGGCGGTCGGTGCGCTTGCCGTCGTGTGGCTGATCGGCCTGTACGCGATCATCTCCGGGATCGTGCTGCTCGTCCTGGCGTTCCGGCTCCGGTCGCGCGCGCGGGCCGAGGAGGCGCCGACCGCGCCTGCGGCCACGTCGTAGCTTCCCGTCGATTCGGGCGCGAGCCCGAAGACGGCGGCCGTCAGTCGTCCAGGCGTGCCAGCCGGCTGAGGGCAGGCCGGTCGAGGACGATCACGCCGTGGCGCGTCGTCGCGAGCCAGCCCGCGCGCCGGAAGTCTGCGATCGTCCGGCCGATCGACTCGCGGATGCTGCCGATGGCGTCTGCCAGCTGCTGCTCGGTGACCGGCACGAGGACCTGGCCGGGCTGGAGGTCGGCCAGGACGAGGATCTCGCGCGCGAGCCGTTCCGGCAGCGAGAGACCGGTTCGGGCGGCGAACGACCCGATCAGCTCGTGGAGCTGCGCCTGACCCTCGTCACGGACGGCCGTTGCGAAGCCCGGGTCCGACGCCAGCAGCTCCGGCACCCGAAGCGAGGGCAGCTGGAGGATCGTCGCCGGCGTGACGCTTTGCAGGCCGACCGCGAACGAGTCGTCGGTCGGGACCCAGTGGGTGCCGAGCAGGGCACCGTGCGTGCCGTGGAGGAGCGTCGGCTCGACGCCATCGGTGCCGAGGTAGAGCCGAACGATCCCGCTCACGACGAGCACCGCCCACGGCTCGCCCGCCACCGACTCGGGCAGCCGCTCGCCCGGCGTGAACGTCCGCCGAGTCGCGCCGCGGAGGAGCTCCGCCTGGGTCCGGCGCGACATCGACCGAAGGCTCCCGGCCGCGATCGCGTGCGAATCGCCGGCCTCGTCGCGGTCGGCGAAGGAACGGAGGGCGAGCGCGTGGCAGCCGGGTTCGTCGGTCCCGGAGACGTGGAACTCGACCTCGACCCGCCGACTCCGCGGTGGGTGGATCGTCGTGGTGCTGGTGATCCCCGCCGCGTCCGCCGAGGCCGCGGCGGAGACGACCTCGCGCCAGAGGTCCGCGGGAATGCAGTCGTCGAGCGGTGGGCGCCGCCGGCCGGGCACAGTCCCGCACAGCCGCCGGAAGGCGGCATTCGCCTCGGTGAGCCGGCCCGACGCGTCGACGACCGCGCGGGCAACGCCGCGCCGCGTCCACCAGGGCCCGTGCGGCGGTGACCCGTCCTGCCGGCCATCGCGGTAGGCGAACCAGACCTCGCGGCCGATGCCTCGGAACAGGACGTGCTGCTGGCGGCTGAGGTCGGAGCGCGGGTAGAGCCGCCGCAGCTGCCGGCGGGCAGACCGCACGAGCCGCGCCTCCGAGCCGTCTGCGGCGAGCTGGCGCCTGACGACCCCGGCGAAGAGCCGGTCGTCAGGGGGAAAGGTGAGGAGCAGGGTGTGGCCGCCGCGCGGACGCAGCGGGTCGAGCGCCATCCGTGAGCGAGCCTCGCGAACCTTGAGTCCGAAGAACCGTCGTCGCCAGGCAACCCGCCCGGTCGACGAGGCGATTCGACTTCCGGCACCGGCACGAGACGGCGGACTTCGCGGGTTCGACCTGTATTCGGTACGACAGAACGACCAGGGCTGCCCCCACACCGCGCCGGCGGCGATCAGCGAAGGGCGAGCTCGGCGAAGGTCGCCATGTCCGGCACGGCGATGTCGGGCGACGCCTCCGCGGGCGGCGTGGCGCCGGACCCGAGCCGCCCGCGGCGGCGATCGATCCACGCCGTCGCGAGCCCGAGCCGCTTCGCCGGGACGTGGTCGTGGAAGAGGCTTTGGGCGACGTGAAGGATCCGGCCGCGCGGCAGCCCGATCCGGTCGAAGGCAATCGCGAAGTTCCGCTCGCTCGGCTTGTAGCTGCCGGCCTGCTCGGCTGTCACGATCCAGTCGAACGTGACGGCCAGGCGCTCGTTCGAGCGGGCGAACAGGTCGTCGTCGCAGTTGGTGATGACGCCAAGCCTGAACCGGCCGGCGAGCCGGCGGAGGGCGTCCGCGGAGTCCGGGAATGCGGGCCACGCGCCGACCGAATCGCCGAACGCGGCCGCCTCCTCATCGGTGACCATCGCGCCGTGCTCGCCCGCGACGCGCCGCAGCCCTTCCGCGAGGACCTCGCGGTAGCGGCGGTACGGCCCGGCCTCCATGGCGGCCTCGGCGCGGGCGTACGACTCGAGGAGCTCGTCGTCGGTCGGCGACGCCCCGTGGCTCTCGAGGACGGGCCGGATGCCGGCGAGGATGCCGGCCTCCCAGTCGATGAGCGTGCCGTAGCAGTCGAAGGTGAGCGCGTCGAAGCGGGAGAAGTCGAGGGAGCTCATGGGCGAAGTATCGCGGGCATGCCGGCTTCGGTGGAGCCTCCCCCGCCGCCGACGCATCGCCTCAGCCCGGCCCGCCGCTCCCGAGCGCCTCCGACACGATCGCCGTCAGCTGGTCCCACTCGACGAGGAACGCGTCGTGCCCCTTCGTCGAGCGGATCTCGCGATAGCGCGCATCGACCCCGGCGCCCGCGGCCGCGTCGACGAGCGCGCGGACCTGGCCCGGCCCGAACAGGATGTCGCCCTCGATCCCGACCCCGACGAGGCGCGCTCCGGCCGCCGCGAGCCGGCCCAGCGCGGCGCCGATGCCGCCCCGCCCGGAGCCCACGTCGTGGCGGTCCATCGCCGCCGCGAGCACCCGGTAGGTGTCGCCGTCGAACCGCTCGACGAGCTTCTCGCCCTGGTGGTCGAGATAGCTCACGACCGACGGTCGCCCGTCGGCCCCGAGGTCGCGGCCGAACCGCGCGTCGAAGTCGGCCTCGCTGCGGTACGTGGTCATCGCGAGCTGCCGGGCGAGCGACAGGCCGTCCGCGCCGAGCCGGTCGATGAGCTCGACCTGGATGCGGTTCCAGGCGATCGCGAGCGGCCCGGTCGCGGCGGGAGCCGCGAACGGGACGACGACGTCGACGGCGGCCGGCCGCGCGAGCGCCACCTCGAGGGCGACCATCCCGCCCAGCGACCCGCCGGTCACGAGGGCGAGCCGCTCGATCCCGAGCGCGTCGAGGAGCGCCCACTGGGCGCGGGCCTGGTCGCGGACGGTGATCGCCGGGAACGCCCGGCCGTACGGCCGCCCGGTGGTGGGGTGCCGGCTCGTCGGCCCCGTCGTCCCGTAGCGGCCGCCGAGGAGGTTCGCCGACACGACCCCGACGCGTGTCGTATCGAAGGCGAGCCCTGGCCCGATGAGCGGCGCCCACCAGTCGCCGGCGGCGTCGGCCGAGCCCGTCAGAGCGTGGACGACGAGGACCTGCGGACCCTCGTCGGGCGACGGGCCGTCATGGCGCCAGGCGACGACGAGGTCGCCCAGGACCGCCCCCGAGTCGAGCTCGAACGGGCCGAGCGCGATCGACCCGACCCGCCCGGCACCGAAGGCTGGAGCCTCGGTCGGAGCGGCCGCGGAGGCCGCCCCGACCAGCTCCGCCGTCACCCGGCCGCGCCGACGAGCGCCCCGTCGGCCCGCCCGTCGCTGCCGGTCGAGACCCGGAGCGCCTGGTCGAGGTCGGCGATGAGATCGTCGACGTGCTCGAGCCCGACCGACAGGCGAACGAGCTCCGGGGTGACGCCGGCCAGGACCTGCTCCTCCGGCTCGAGCTGCGAGTGGGTCGTCGACGCCGGGTGGATGATCAGGGACTTCGCGTCACCGACGTTCGCGAGGAGGCTGAAGACCTGGACGGCGTCGATCAGCCGCTGGCCGGCATCGACGCCACGGCGGACGCCGAATGTGACGATCCCGCCGTAGCCGCCCTTCAGGTAGCGCTGCGCATGGCGGTACGAGGGATGCGACGGCAGGCCCGGGTAGCTGACCCACTCGACCTCGGGCCGCTTCTCGAGCCAGGTCGCGATCGCCAGGGCGTTCTCGCTGTGGCGCTGGATCCGGAGCGGGAGCGTCTCGAGGCCCTGGAGGAAGAGGAACGCGTTGAACGGGCTGAGCGCTGCGCCGATGTCGCGGAGACCCTGCACGCGCAGCTTGAGGATGAACGCGAGGTTGCCGAAGGCCGCTGTGTAGGACACGCCGTGGTACGACGGGTCGGGGTCGACGAAATCCTGCTTGAACCGCTCGGAGGCGGCCCAGTCGAACGTCCCGCCGTCGACCACGACGCCCCCGATGGCGGTCCCGTGGCCGCCGATCCACTTCGTCGCCGAGTGGATGACGATGTCCGCCCCGTGCGCGATCGGCTTCGCGAGCAGCGGCGCGAACGTGTTGTCGACGATGACCGGGACACCGCGCGCGTGCGCGATGTCGGCGATCGAGGCCAGATCGTGGACGTCGAGGCGCGGGTTCCCGATCAGCTCGAGGAAGACCGCCTTCGTCCGGTCGTCGATCGCGCGCCCGAACGCCGCGGGATCCGAGCCATCGACGAAGCGGGTCGTGATGCCGACCTTCGGGAGCGTGTGCTGGAAGAGGTTGTAGGTCCCGCCGTACAGCGACGACGACGACACGATGTTGTCACCGGCCCGGGCGAGGTTGAGGATCGACAGCGTCTCGGCAGCCTGCCCGGAGGCGAGCCCGAGCGCCCCGACGCCGCCCTCGAGCGCGGCCATCCGCTGCTCGAACACGTCGGTCGTCGGGTTCATGATGCGGGTGTAGATGTTCCCGAACTCCTGCAGCCCGAATAGCCGCTGGGCGTGGGCGGCGTCGTCGAAGACGTAGCTGGTCGTGGCGTAGATCGGGACGGCGCGCGACTTCGTCGTCGGGTCCGGCTTCTGGCCGGCATGGAGGGCGATGGTCTCGGGTCGCAGCGTCGTCGGGTCGAGGTCGGTCATCCGGGTCGTTCTCCTGGGCGCGATCGATTCGGTGAAGGGTCCCGTGGCCTTCGGGAGGCCGGCGGCTTCGGCGGTCACCCGTCGTGTCGGTCGGAGGACAAACGAAAAGCCGCGGCTCCTGCTCTCAGGATCCGCGGCCCCGGGACCTCGCCTGTGGTCCCGCTACCGGTCAGTGCCGGTGATGCGCGACCTCAGGCCCCATCCTCCGCACGGCGGGGCCGCCGTCGCATACACATCATCCGGTGCACAGATCGTTGGCTCATGTCTCGCGCATCGTGCGCCGCTCAACCATCGACCGTCAACCTCGCAACCGAACCGCAACCGTCAGCGGCCGCCTGCGGGAAACCGGCGCATTGCCGTCGAGCACCCGTTCGTGAACCCGGCGGCGGCGCTCTCCGGCGACCCGGTAGCGCTCGACGCCGCAACCGACACGCTCACGCCCGGTCGCGCCGCCCGAAGCATTCGCCGGCGCAACGTGGCCCCCTGCAGCCTCGGGCCATGAAGGGCGATCGGGTCGAGGTCGTCGTCGACACGGGTCAGGGTGCCCAGCGTTTCGAGATCGTCGCCACCCGGGCCGGACGCCGGCTCGAGGTCACGACCGCCCGCGGCGTCGTCGAGGTCAGCGAGGTCACCCGGGGCGGGACGACCGTCCGGACGGGCCGGTTCATGGCGAGCCGTCTGATCGCGCTCGTCGAGCATCCGGCCCTCGAGGAGACCGGCGTCGACGTGACGACCCGGCGGCGGATCGGTGGCGACGAGGCCGCCCGGCGGGGGGCCCGCCCGCCGGCCGACGGCACGGACGGTAGCCGGCGCGGCCAACGTCCATCCGAGCCACAGCCCGTCGACGTCGAGCGGATCGTGGCCGAGGAGGCGGAGACGCCCGACCCGGTCGACGAGCTCCGGTCGGCCGAGCAGCGCCGCCGCCGGGCCTGAGGTACACGGGCCGCCGAGCCCGGCGCGCGTTACGAGAGTGCGGTCGTCCCCGCGCTCCCCGGCTGGCTGGTCGCCGGCGACGGCCGGCCGAGCAGGTACCCCTGCCCGAGCTCGACGGCGAGCGATCGCAGCGTGTCGCGCTCCTCGGTCGTCTCGATCCCCTCGGCGATCAGCGTGCAGCCGGTCCGCATCGCGAAGAAGTCCATCCCGGCGACGAGCGCCTGGCGGATCGGGTCGCGGTCGATCGACCGGACGAGCCCGATGTCGAGCTTCACGAACTGCGGCGCGAGCTCGACGATGTGGCGGAAGCTCGAGAACCCGGATCCGGCGTCGTCGATCGCGAACTGGACGTCGGGCCCGACCCGCTCGATCGCACGACGGAATGCCCGGTAGTCGGTGACGGGCACATGCTCGGTGATCTCGACGACGACGGGTCGGTCGGCGGTCGAGATCACCGACTCGAGGCGGCCCGGGACCAGCAGGAGCTCGGGCGAGACGTTGAGGCTCACCCAGCCGGTCCCGGGCAGCTGCCGCGCGTCGGCGAGCGCAGCCTCGACGCACGCGAGCTCGAGATCGATCCCCAGCCCGACGGCCTCGGCGTCGCCGAACCGGCGATCGGGCCGCTCGCCGTCGTCGAACCGGGTCAGCGCCTCGTGGCCGAGCGCCGCGCCGGTCTCGAGGCTGACGATCGGCTGGAAGACCGGCGAGAACGCGCCCCGGCGGATGACCGACTCGATCATTCGCCGGACGTCGACCTCGCGTTGGCGAGCGACGAGCTCGGGACCGAGGATCGCACCGGCGAGGGCGGCGTACTCGACGGCGGTTGGGAGATGACCCGCCAGGCGCTGCCCATCGAGCGGCCCCGCGACGGCGACCGCGAGAACCCCGACGACGGACCGCCCGCCGTGGAGCGGGGCAAGGATCCGGGCGATCGTCCGGTCGCCGCTGGCGACCTCGGCGGGCATGTCGGTGTCGCCCTCCGTCCACGCGCCGAGCACGGCACGCTCGCGCAGGACTGCGGCCCGGGCCGGCGCGAGGTCGCGCCCGACATGGAGCGACTCGCCGAGCAGGCCTTCGACCGCCATCGGCGTCGCCCGCCGGCCTGGCCCGAACACGACGAGGGCCGCGCCGACGATCCCCTGGTACCCCGCGATCTCGCGGCACAGCAGCTCCGCCGCCTCGTCGGCCGAGTCGACCGGGCGCGGCCGACCGAGCGCGGTTGCGACCGCGAGCCGGTCGCGCTGGGCAGCCTCCAGCGCCTGCGTCCGGTCCCGGACCTCCGTCCGCAGCGCGGCGTTGTGGTGGCGCAGCTCGAGGTGGAGCCGTCGGGTCTCGAGCAGGTTCCGGCAGCGGAGGACGACCTCATCGAGATCGAACGGCTTCGTCAGGAAGTCCTTCGCCCCGGCGGCCAACGCCCGGGTCCGCACCTCGCGGTCCACGTCGCCGGTGAGGAACACGACCGGGACGAAGCTGTCGGGGTCGAGCCGCTCGCGGATCGCCTCCAGCATTGCGAAGCCGTCGAGCTGCGGCATGTGGACGTCGAGGAGGACGAGGTCCGGCTCCTGTTTCGCGATCGCCTCGAGGGCGAGCCGCGGATCAGTGAAGCCGAGGACCCGGGCGAGCTCGGTGCGCTCGGCGATGCGCTGGAGGAGTCGCACGTTGCCCTCCTCGTCGTCGACCACGACGATGAGGCGGTCGCTACCGGCGGTCATCGGTTCACGGGCATCGGCTCAGGGAGCGGCTGCGGACGCAAGTCGACAATAGTTTGACAGAACAGCCGCGATCACACGTGGGGCCAGGGACCCGGGAGGAACGGGCTACTCGGCGGACTCGGTTCCGGCGACCTGGACGCCGGGGATCCGGCCGATCGCCTCGAGCGCGGCGACGAGCGACGATCCGGCCCGCCGCCGGACCTCGAACCCGACCGCGTAGCGGTGCTTCTCGATCCGCTCGGTCTGGACCCCGGCGATCTCGAGCCGGTTCGCCGCGAGCGCAAGCGAGATCTCGCCGAGCGCCTCGAGCCGATCGACGGTCATCTGGAGCCGCATCCCCGCCTCGCCCGACGCATGGAGCCGCTCGGCGATCCGGTTCAACGGCCACAGCGAGAACACGACGATGATCGCGCCGACGATGGCGACGAGCGGCTGCCCGGCGCCTGCCCCAAGCCCGATCGCCGCCGTGGCCCAGAGGCTCGCCGCGGTCGTGAGTCCGCGGATCGAGGCACCGTCCTTGAGGATCGCGCCCGCGCCGAGGAACCCGATCCCGGAGACGATCTGGGCGGCGACGCGTGAGGGGTCGGTCGGGGCGCTGCCCGGACCGCCCTGGAACCCGTAGATCGAGAGCACGGTGAAGATCGCCGAGCCGAGTGAGACGAGGAGGTGCGTCCGCATTCCCGCCGGGTGGCCGTGGATCTCGCGCTCCGCGCCGATGAGCGCCCCAAGGGCGGCGGCGACGAGCAACCGGACGCCGAGGTCGACCTGGAGGACGAGATCGGTCATTGGGACCCGATGCGACGCGCCATCTGCGGAGTGTGGCGCATCTTGGCGACGGCGTCAGCGCATCAGCGCGTGAGTGTCACCTTCCGAATATGGCGCGGCAGCTCGGGGTCCAGACCGCGAGCGCGCGCCAGATGGAGCGCGAAGAGCTGGCCCGGGACGATCGAGACCATCGGCATCAGCCAGTCGGCGACCCCGGTCGGGAGCGGGAGACCCGAATCCGCCAGCTCAAGCGCGTCGGCGCGGTCGGAGATGACGACGAGATCCGCGCCATGGTCGTCGCGGAGCGTTGCGAGCAGCTCGAGCACGCCCGCCGCGGGGGGCCCGGACGGCGCGACCGCGAGGACGGGGAACCCAGGCTCGACGAGCGCGAGCGGCCCGTGCTGGAAGTCGGCGGCAGAATATGGGTCGGCGATCACCCGCGCGAGCTCCTTGAGCTTCAGTCCCCATTCGCGGGCCGTCGCGTACTCGTAGCCGCGGCCGAGGACGACGCACACGGTCATCGCCGGGCGGGCGCGGGTGGCGGCCTCGACCGCCGGCTCGGTCTCGAGCGCGGCCGCCATGGCATCCGGGACGGCGTCGAGCGCGCCGAAGGCGGCAGCGTCACGGTCGAGGGCCGCCGACAGCATCGCGAGAGCCAGGAGCTCGGCCGTGTACGTCTTCGTCGCCGCGACCGCCTCCTCGGGACCGACCGCCAGGTCGACCGCGTGCTCGGCCGCGCGGGCGAGCGGTGAGCCCGGCGTGTTCGTGATCGCGATCGTCGGTGCGCCCTGACGCCGCGCCGCAGCGACGACGCCGACGACGTCCGGCGAGGCACCGGACTGGCTGATCCCGATCACGAGCGTCCGCCGGAAGTCGGGCTCGACGCCGTAGAGCGAGAGAAGCGATGGAGTGGCGAGGGCGACGGGCACCCGCTGACGGGCCCCGAAGACATACTGGGCGTAGAGCGCGGCGTGATCCGACGTCCCACGGGCGGCGATGACGACGGTCTCGAAGCGACCGCGAATGGCGTCCGCGATCCGCTCGATCGCCGGCCGGCCCTCGTCGAGCAGCCGGCGGGCGACCATCGGCTGCTGGCGGATCTCGTCGTGGAGCCCCACTGGTCCTCCGTTCGTATGCGTCAGCGCGGCGCCCGGACCGTCGCCGCGGCCGCGACGCCCGGGACCGCGACCGGCAGGCGGCCACCGAACCGGATCCGGCCGAAGAGCGCCGCTGCCAACGCCTCGAGAGACGGCGGCAGCAACCCGTACGTCGCGACGTTCACCGCAGCGGATGGGTAGGCCGCGAGATCGTACGGCGTCCGGAGCGCGGCCGTGACGAGCGGCCGGCCCGTGGCGGCGAGCGTCTCGACGAGGCGAGCCTGCGCCGGGTCGAGCGACGCGGCGATCGTCCCGACGACGAGGACGTCGTAGTCGGCGCTGCCCGCCTGCAACGCGGCCGTAACCGCGCGCCAACGTGCATGCCGCGCCACGGCCGGTTCGGATCGGGCATAGTCCCCGCCAGCGGAACCGTCGCCCGCCAGCGGAGTCACATGCAGGCCGCTCCCCGTCCCACGTCGTCCCGGCCCGTCAGCACGCGCGGATCGACCGCCGGATCGATCGCCCAGATCGTCTTCGCGCTGCTGGCCGCCCTCGGGCTTCTGGCCGCTGTCGGCGTGGTCGCCGGATACCTCGCGCTGTCCCGCAACCTCGCGGACCCGAAGACCCTGACCGACTTCAAGCTCGCCGAGGAGTCGGTCATCTACGACCGGTCGGGCGAGCAGACGCCCGAG
>Ga0255338_1005445_pt1 | contig 11727 bp, 11 predicted proteins | sample MeOH1_35cm_T4_19_FD_203715 | JGI IMG/M metagenome (GOLD analysis project Ga0255338, IMG submission 203715) | Sandy soil microbial communities from University of British Columbia, Vancouver, Canada - MeOH1_35cm_T4_195 | ecosystem: Engineered > Artificial ecosystem > Sand microcosm > Unclassified ... | reverse complement strand
ATCCAGTAGAACTTTTTCAGTAATGTATTGCGGAATCCATTCGGCGTTCTCCGAAAAGCGTTCGTCCCGCTGGCGTTCGAAGCATAACGCATTGTCGAATACTTTGATGTCGCCGCCGAACAGCGACGTTGCAAACCGCACGCGGCGCGGCACCCTTCCATCGACCGGCGACAGTTCGCGGATGCGTCCGGCCAGTCCCCACCGCCGCATGTGCTCCATGGTGCGAACGTTCGTCGTCTTGGCGCGCGGCTGAACGCCGACCCGGTCGTTCTGCTCGATGACATGCACCGAGATGCCCCGCAAAGTGAGTTCGGTCGCCAGCGCCAAGCCGGCCGGGCCGGCTCCGACAATCAGGACATCGGTCGTGCGCTCGAATGTGTTCATTCAGCCTCGGCGTCTTTCACTATAGTCCACTGAAGGGATTCTGAATCGTCATCGCAGCGACCGGAGATGCGCGCAAAAGCCGGACCCGTGCACGCAGCCGATCAAGGGCTGTCGCATGCCGGGGCAAAGCTCGGCGCGCCGGACAACCTCCGGAGCGTCCGCCGACGCTGGCACCTGTTACGGTGATTTGGGGGGCAATTTCCGCATGCCTCTCCCTCATTCGTTATCGTTGGTTGGGAGCCAGCATAATGGCCGGCGAGAGAGCGCAAAAAGATATCAAAGACGCCAGCCCGATATCAGTTTGCTATCGCTTGCGAAAGCTACGAGGTGCGCGCTCTTTTCGGTGCGAGATGACCGGCGATGCGCTTGACGAGGTCCAGCAGATGCGTCGCCGCCGGCGACAAAGGAACGTCCGATCGTTTGACGGCGATAATGGGCGGCGCCCTCAGCTCTTCCTTGACCGGAATCGTTCTCAAAACGTCCTTGGCAAAGGGCGATTCCGCCCATTGCGCCGGCACCATCGCCAGCAGGTCGGAGTTGGCAATGCACGTCAGCAAGGTCAGCGAGGATTGGCTCCGCAAAGCGAGCAAAGGCGGGGGCAGTCCGTGAAGCTTGAACAGATCGCCGACCTCGTTCTCGGCCCGCGGTGTGATGGAAGTCGTGATCCACTCTGCCTTGACGAGGTCTTTCAGCGATGTCGCCCCGGCGAGCGGATGGCCGACGCGACTGAAGACCGCTCTTCGCCCCGCGAATAGCGTTTCTTTTTGCAGCGTCAACGGCAGTTTCAGCCCCGGATCCGGACCGACATAGAGGTCGACGCTGCCATCTTGGAGGCTCTGTTCGAGGGTCGGATAGTAGCCTTCCAAAACGTGCAGCCGCACTTTGGGAAACTTCTGCTGAAACGGCCGCAAGATTTTCGGCAGGAACAAGATATGGCCCACACTCGACAATCCGATGGCCACGGAGCCGACGGCATTGCCGCGCAATTGCGCGAACTCTTCCTGCGCCTTGCGGACATCGTTCAGGATGGTCGTGGCCCTTCGCACGAATATGCCGCCGAGCCGCGTCGCGATCATGCCTTTCGGACGGCGCTCGAACAGCGGCGCCCCCAGCTCGCGTTCGAGCTCGGACAGCCCGCGCGTCAACGTGGGCTGGGCGATGCGCAGATGACGTGCCGCACCACGCAGGCTTCCTTGTTCCGCGATGGCGACGACCGCGCGTAAATGATGAAGCTTCATTCGGCGACCTCGCGTGCTGCCTTGGCGTCCGGCCGGATGGCGATAGCACTATGCTATCGAGATCGTCTTTTCGCCATCTATACCGTATCGTCCTGTGCGCTATTGAAAAAGCACAAAAAACCACGAATTTCCGGGGAAACGCGAAATGATCAAGCCGAAGCTGCACCACGTGACGCTGAAGACCACCCGGCTCGACGAGATGATCGCGTGGTATGCGCTGGTGACGGGTGCCAAGGTCAACTTCAAGGACAAGACGGCGGCGTGGACCTCGAACGACGAGGCGAACCACCGGATCGCCTTTCTGGCCGTTCCGGGTCTGCAAGACGACCCGCAAAAGACCTTTCACAACGGCATGCATCACTGCGCCTTCGAGTACGACAGCTTCGCCGATCTGATGTCTTCTTATGACCGGATGCGGAAGAGCGGCGTCGAGCCGGCGTTCTCCCTCGATCACGGCCTGACCATTTCGCTGTACTACCGCGATCCGGAAGGCAACTTCGTCGAGTTGCAATGCGATTGCTTTTCCGATTGGAAGCAATCCACCGAATGGATGCGCACCTCGCCGGACTTCGCCCGCGATCCGATCGGAACGTTCTTCGATCCGGCGAAGGTCTACGACGCCTTCAAGGCGGGGGCAGCCTTCGAAACGCTCCATAAGGCGATGCGCGGCGGCGATTACATCCCTTCATCCGGCGCGCGTCCGGATATCGGCCTGCCCGCGCCGTAACCTGGGCTATCGGAAACGCGATGATCATCCGCGGCCGCCATGGCCGCCCGCGAACGCATGATCTGAAAGGAGTTCGTTTCGATGGGCATCGACAGCATTCGAGACGAAATCATTCGGCTCGAGAAAGATCGGTGCGCGGCGTTGACCTCGGGCGATGTCGAAGCGCTGAGCGATCTGATGGCGGACGATCTTGTCCATATCCACGGCAATGGTGCCATCGACGACAAGGCCGGCTATCTCGAAGGCGTTGAGACGAAGTACGTCTTTCATCGGGTCGAACGTGGCAACCTCAATATTCGCGTCTATGCCGACGTCGTCGTTGTGATCGGCGCCCTCGATCAAACGGTGTCGGTGCGCGGCACCGACAAACTGAACGCCATCAAGGCCATCACGACCCAGACCTGGGTCCGTAGCGGTGCCTCATGGAAGCAGAGCACCTGCCACAACGCTTTCCTGTCGCTTGCCTGAGCCGGCGAAGGCATGGCGGCACCTTTAGACGGGAGGGCGCGGGAGAGCCTGTTTCGCCCGTTGAAAAAGACCGCAATACGTCACGCCGGTCGAGATCGCTTTGGTATCGAAATCAAGGCGACAACGGCACGACGAAGGTCAAGCGATGCATATCGACGAGGCGAGATTGAAATTAACGCAGGTGCTGCATGGCCTGCTCATCGACTATTGGCATGACGTCGACCGGAACTGGGGACGTAATGCGCCCGACTACTATACGGAAGACGCCAGCTTCGTCGGGTCCGCGACCACCTATGAAGGCCGCGAGAAGATTCGCGCCTTCTATGCCTGGCGCGAGGGTCGCGGCGATCGAACGGTGGTGCACTCGGTGCAGAATTTCCAGGCGTTCTTCGACGGCGGTCCCGGCAAGGCGACCTGCCATTGGTTCTTGATGCTGTATGCCGCCGATGGCAAGCCGGTTTTGCCGACGCATCCGCCGATCCAGATCGCCTATATGACCGATCACCTGATCAACACCGATCAGGGCTGGAAATTGACCTTCCGCAAATTCGATCCCCTGTTTCAGGGCGGTGCGCCGGTGACGAATCCGGTGCTCGACGGCAAGTAAGGCCGATCGGCTCACAGGCTCACGTCGTATTCCCGGCGCACGGAAGCATCCAGGCGAGGGCGCTCGCTGATGAAGGCGAGTGCGTGCTCTATGTTGAGGCGTGTCTCGATCAGGGGCTTCAGCACCGCGTTCTTGACGTCCTTCTGGGCCACCGACGAGGTGAAGAAGCTGACCGACATCACGGCGGCGACCTTGCCCTTTTCCAGCAGCGGCACGCCGAAGGTCGTCATGCGCGCGGGTTCGGTGCGCGGATCGCGCATCGCATAGCCGGCGTTGCGCGCACGCTTGAGATGCTGGCGGAACAGCGCCTCGCCATCAGCATCGAACTCGGCCGGCATGTGCCGGTGCATGCGCGCGATATGACGCTCGCGTTCGTCGTCATCGCAGAATGCCATATAGGCCCGGCCCATCGCGGATTTGAACAGGTCCGGACGTTTGCCTAGCACCGTGTTGGTATGGACGACGGGACTGATTGTCCCGGTCCAGAACACGATCTCGATCGCGTCGCCGTCGATCACGCCGAGCCCGATCGGCCACTTGATCTGCCGCGTCAGTCCGATGGACAGGGGCCTCGCGATCTCGATCACGCGCGAGATGCCGCCATAGCCGGCCGAGAGTTGAACGACCTTTTGGGTGACGCGGTAACCGCCGCACATATTGTCGCGCACCACGTAGCCTTCGTGCATGAGGGTCTCGAGGATGCGCACGATGGTCGGTCGCGGAATGCCGGTCTCGGCATGTATCGAGTTGACCGTGACGATCCACTTCTCGTTCGCGACCTTCAGGACGTGCAAGGCACGGCACACCGCATTGACCGGCGGATATGAGCGGCCGAGCGGGTTCGTATGGCCGCGCCGGGAATTCGTGCGGCAGTGGGTACTCGGCGGCCCGATCGTCTCCTCCACCGAAACGGGCTGAGCGAGCTTACGGACGACGCTGTTCACCTTCGCCTCCCTTGCATTGCCGCGCCTTCTCGAAAGCCGGATTCACGATCCGGTGGCGGCTTTTGCCGAACCATATCAGCGCTATAGAAAGAAGATAAGGTCGTAGCAGGGCTTAGCCCGGCCATTTCATTGTCCGAAATTCGAAGGGATCCGGATTCCGCGACAAAATCGGCCGCCGCATACTCAAATCGGCGCCAGAGTCGCCATTGCGGCGCGGGCAAAGAGCTAAAGAGCAAGAAGACAAAGACAATGAGTGGACTTTCGAAGCGGCTGGCGACCAAATCTGTCTTTTCCGAGCAGGAGCCTCAGGAGATCAGCGCCGACGGTCTGGCGAGGACGTGGATCACACGAGGCGGGAATTTGGCGGTTTGCGTCTCGGAGGTGAAGCCCGGCGCGGTGCTCGCCCGCGAGGACAATCCGGAAGAATATATGGTCATCCTCCCGCCGCATGCGGCGTCGGTCACCATTGAAGCCGGGGGCGAGACGGTCGATGCGGAGCCCGACTCACTGACGATCGTGCCGCCCGGGCCAAGCCGGATTGTCGCGCGCAGCGCCGGCAAGATCGCCAGGATCTTTTCGAAGGCGTCTGCCGACATCATGGCGCTCGCCGTCAACGACGGCGTATACGCCGACGGCGCGCCAGAACTGGCGCCGGTCGATCTCTGGCCGGAGCCGGTCAGCGGCTACAAGCTTCGTCATTACCCGCTCGCGCAATATCTCGACCCGAAGGGCGATCGCATCCAGCCGCGGTGTTTCCGCTCCACGAACATGATGGTCAACCTGTTCGGCCACTTCTTCACGCGCCGGCCGACCAATTCGCTCAGTCCGCATTGGCACGAGGATTTCGAGCAGGCGTCGCTCTGCTTCGATGGTGTCTGGAGGCATCACATCCGCTACAATTGGGGTGCGGACTTGAGCACCTGGGTTCCCGACGATCATTCCGACACGCCGACCCCATCCGTCGTTATCATTCCCGCTTTCGCGATTCACACCAGTCGCGACGTCGGCCAGGATGGGCCGCCGAGTTCGCTCTATGACATCTTCTGCCCGCCGCGCATGGATTTCGCAGCGAAGCCCGGCTTCGTTCTCAACGAGGCCGAGTACCCGCTGCCGGCGACGGCCGGCGGACAGCGCAGCAAGACCGGCGGCACGCTCCTGAGCTGGCAGAAGCCGGCCTGACGCCTTCGCCTGTTGGCCGGCACCCATTTCACACAGTAGAGGTCTCATGCAGGATATCGTCATCGTCACCGGCGCCAGCAGCGGCATCGGCGCCGCCACCGCGCGGCTACTCGGCGCAGCAGGCGCGCACGTCGTCGTCAACTACAACAGCTCGAAGGAACTTGCGGAAGGCGTGGCCGCCGACGTCGAGAAGCTTGGCGGCAAGGCTATTGCCGTGCAGGCGAACATGGGTTCCGAAGCCGATATCCTCCGGCTGTTCGAGGCGACCGACAAGGCGTTCGGTCCTCTGACCGGCCTCGTCAACAATGCCGGCGTCAACGGTCCCAAGCATCGCTCCGCGGACAATTACGACTTCAAGGAAGCGATGGATCTCTATGCGGTCAATGCCATCGGCGTACTGATCGCGTGCCGCGAAGCCATCAAGCGCATGTCGACGAAGTTCGGCGGCAAGGGCGGCAGCATCGTCAACATCTCGTCGATCGGCGCGCTTACCGGATCGCCCGGGCGCTTTATCCATTACGCCGGATCGAAGGCCGCGGTCGATACGATGACCAAGGGACTCGCGGTGGAGGTCGCGCGCGACGGCATCCGCCTCAATTCGATCCGTCCCGGCATGATCGACACGCCGATCCATGCCAAGGCAGGGCAGGCCGACAGGGTCAAGGAGTTTGCATCCAAGAACCCCCTCGGCCGCGCCGGGGAGCCGGAGGAGGTGGCCGAGGCCATCGTCTGGCTGCTGTCGGCCAAAGCTTCGCTGGTGACCGGCGCCGTCCTCGACGTGATGGGCGCGCAGCGCTAGGGCGAGGACGATTATTTCTTCTCGATGCCAGCGGTCTGAATCATGTCTTGCCATCGCGCCAATTCATCGCGCACAAAGGTATCGAGCTCCGCGAGCGTCATCGTGGTTGGCTCATGCCCGAGGCTCATGAGCTGTTGACGCACGCCGGGATCGGCGACGACTTTGACCATTGCGGCGTTCAAGCGTTCGATGATGGACTTGGGCGTTTTCGACGGCGCAAAGAGCACGACCGACGCGTCGGTCACTGCGGACGGATAGCCGGATTCGGCGAGGGTCGGGATGTCGGGAGCCAGCGAAACCCGTTCGGCGGTGGTCGCAGCGAGGTACCGCATCTTGCCGACCGCAATGTAAGCTCGGACGGCTTGAATGTCGACGAAGAGCATGTCGATGCGTTGCGCCAGCACGTCGCCGAGAGCCTCGACCACGCTCTTGTACGGCACCTTCAGGAGTTGCACGCCCGCGGCTCTTTGAAAGACCTCGGATGTAATCTCGACGTTGCTTTGCCAATAGCCGACCGTCAATTTTCCGGGATGATCCTTGGCCGCTTTGACGATGTCGGCCACGGATTTGTAGTCGCTGTTTGCGTGGACGACCAGCATCCAAGGTGCGCGCACGACAAAGCCGACGGGCACGAAATCCTTGATTTGATCGTACTGAGGATCCTTCATGATGTTGGGATTCAGGGAAAAGGTGGAACTCGCGGTCAACAACAGTGTGTAGCCGTCCGCTGCCGCCTTTGCCGCGTACCGTGACCCGATCGCTCCGTTCGCTCCGGGCCGATTGTCGATGACGATCGGCTGGCCGAGGTCTTTGCGAAGGGGCTCCTGCAACATACGCCCGATGACATCGGTCCCTCCGCCTGCGCCGAAGGGCACGATGAATGTGACCGGCTTTTGCGGATAAGTCTGAGACTGCGCCGGCGCGGACAGGAACGTAAGGGCGGCGATCGTCGCGACGAACGAAAGCGGGTGTCGAAGGAGCGGCATTTCCTCGGCCTTTTCTATAGTTGTCGCTCCGACGACTATCATGCGCCGTCCCATATGCCGTCCGACCTATCGGCCAATTTCGGGCAGCGAAATTGCCGCATGGCAAGTGTTTACCTCGTCCAACGACACTTGCAGGATCGCGCTACGTCAATGCAAAACGAAGCGATCATGGCGCTCGCACGCGTCCCTCCGATCAGTGCGGGATGCGATAATTCGCCGAGGAAGACGAGCGCCATCTGCTTATCGGAGTTATGCAAGTGTCCTTGTTTGGAACGTTGCGCGCGCCGCGCAATCTGGTCTTCGGTGCCGGCCAGCGGCATGCTCTCGCCGGCTACGCCAAGGCGCTCGGTCGCCGGGCCCTCATCGTCACAGATCAGCGGCTGAGTGCGGAGGCGGAATTTCTGCAACTCATGGCGGCCCTGAAGGAAGCCGGTCTGCAGATTCGCGTCTTCGATGGCACGATCGCGGAGTTACCGGTCGCATGCATCGCCCGGGGCGTCGAAGCCGGGCAGGCAATCGGCGCCGATCTTGTGATCGGTATCGGCGGCGGAAGCTGCCTTGACGCGGCGAAAGTCGCGGCTGTCGTGTTGACGCACGGCGGCCGGATTTCGGACTACTACGGCGAGTTCAAGGTTCCGGGCCCGGTCTTGCCGCTCATTCTGATGCCGACGACGTCGGGCACCGGTTCGGAAGTGACGCCTGTTGCCGTCGTCACCGATCCCGACCGCGCGATGAAGATCGGCATCGCGAGCCCGCACATCATCAGCCACACCGCGATCTGCGATCCGGAGCTGACCTATTCGTGCCCGCCTGCCCTGACTGCGGTCTCCGGCGCGGATGCGCTCACGCACGCGATCGAGTCGTTCACGACGATGCGGCAACAGCCGACCGGTTCGATCGTTCACGAACACGTCTTCCTCGGCAAAAACGTGCTCAGCGACAACTATGCCCTAATGGCGATTTCGCACATCGCCGCTAGCCTGAAGCGCGCCGTCGACAACGGTGCCGACAAGGAGGCGCGCGAGCGGCTCATGCTCGGCGCGACCATGGCGGGCCTGGCCTTCGGCACGTCGGGCACCGCCGCGGCGCATGCCGTGCAATACCCGATCGGCGCGCTGACGCACACGCCGCATGGCGTCGGAGTTGCGGTGATGATGCCTTACGTCATGGAGTTCAATCGTACCCATTGCGAGCCGGAGCTTGCCGAGATCGGCCGCGCCATGGGGCTCGATCCGAGCGGCCGCACCGTGTCCGAACAGGCTGATGCCGCAGTTGGGGCCGTCGCGACCCTGTTTGCCTCCATCGGCATTCCGAAGACCATTGCCGATCTTGGCATTGTACGGTCGCAACTTGGATTGGTCGCCGAGAGGGCGATGGGCAGTGCACGGCTCATCAAAAATAACTCGCGGCCGATCGAGCTTGGCTCGATGACAAATCTGGTCGAGGCGGCCTTTGCCGGAGACCGGGCGCTCCTGCGCGCGACCGCGGACTACCAATAAGATCGTGTAGCCAAGGACGTCCGGGCTCTCCTGCCGCCGTGCAAGGGTGAGTGACAAGCGGCCGCCATGGTCCTTCTCCGATCAATGAACCGAATGGCGCGGCCGGACACGATGATCTTGTCCGGCCGCCGCTTCTGGTGACTTCGCGCGGCCGTATCGTCGCGCTCATTCGGCTCGGATGTTGGCGCTTTTGATGACGGCTTGCCAGCGGTCGAGGTCGCGCCGGGTCAGTTCGCCGAGCGCCGCGGGTGAACTGCTCAGGGCGGTCAGCCCCTGCTTTTCGAGGACGCTGCGGACATCCGGCATGGCCAGTACCTCGACCATGTCGCGGTTGATCTTCTCGACAATATCGTTCGGCGTCCCGGCCGGCGCATAGGCGCCGTACCACATGTCGACATCGACATCCTGAAGGCCGGAGGCTTCGGCGAGCGAGGGCGTATCCGGGGTGACGAGGGTGCGCTGAAGACCACCGGCGGCGAGTAAGCGGAGTTGGCCGGCCTGAGCCTGCGGCAGCACCTGGTGAATTGGCATGAAGCCAACGCTGACCTGGCCGCTAACGAGATCGGTAAGGGCACCGGCCGATCCCTTGTAGGGTACGTGCTGCAGATTGATGCCGGCCCTCTGCTTGACGAGTTCCATCGCCAGATGATGGGGAGTGCCGACGCCGGGCGAGGAATAGTTGATCTTGCCCGGCGAGGCTTTGGCGAGTGCGACGAGGTCGCGGAAGCTCTTCGCCGGAAAGCTCGGCGTTGCGACCAGCGCCAGGCTGCCGAGCGCGAGTTCGCTGATCGGCGCGAAGTCCTTGTTGGGATCGAAGCGGACATCGGGAAAGAGGCTCGGCGCCATGGCGATCGTATTCGCCGTCATCAGGAGCGTGTAGCCATCCGCTGGCGACGATGCTGCCGCTTGCGTGCCGATATTGCCGCTCGCGCCGATCCGGTTCTCGACGACAACGGGTACGCCCCATTTGTCCGAAAGACGCTGTCCGGTGGTGCGCGCAAGGATGTCGATGCCGCCGCCCGGCGAGAAGGGCACCAGGATCCTGACGGCCCGCGACGGATATTTCGTGGAGTCGGACGTCTGCGCCAGCGCGGGCAGGGAGAGCGAAAGCGAACAGGCAACGACTGCAACAAGCTTCGATGTGCTCATCACTGGTTTCCTTGTATGTGCGGTTCGCGTCGGCCCGGCATCGACGGTTGCAGTAAAACCGTAGGGCTGCCAAACTCATTGGGGAAATTGAATTGCGATATGAATTCATGAGGTTCGGTCATGAATGTCAGCACGCGGCAGCTCAAAGCCTTCGTCTCGGCGGCGCGGCATCGCAGCTTCTCGCGCGCCGCCGACGAGATCTTCATCACGCAGTCCGGCCTCAGCGTGTTGATCCGCGAACTCGAGGCGCAGCTCGGCTTCCGGCTGTTCAATCGGACGACGCGGCATGTGGCGCTGACTGAACACGGCAACAGGTTTCTGGCGGCCGCGGTCCAGTATCTGGAAGGCTTGGAGGCGGTCGTCGCGGATATCACCGAGGCGTCGACCGAAGCCTCTCGCGGCATCTCGGTCGGCGCGCCGCCGCTGACATGCGCGCATTTCCTGCCGGAGGCCGTGGCGCAGTTCAGGAAAGAGCAGCCGGGTTACCGTATCCGCCTGTTCGACGACGATCTGCCGACCGTGGCCGCGATGGTGAAGGCCGGCGATCTCGACGTCGGGCTGGGGATGTATATGAAGCCGCTGCCCGAGCTTGCCGCGACGCCGCTGATTTCGCTGCCGCTCGATGCGGTGTGGGCCGCCGATACCCGCACCGGCAGGCGTCGGACCGTCCGTTGGGCCGATCTCGGTCAACTGACGCTGATCGGCCTGCCGCCGGACAATCCGCTGCAGCAGGTCATCAGCAAGACGTTGCAGGCAGCGGGTCATCGCAGGCCGCCGGACATCGTCGTGAATTATCTCGATACGCAGATCGCGTTGGCCGAGGCCGGCGAAGGTGTCGCGATCGTGCCGGGCTGGGCGCGTCAGGCCTGCCACGGCCGCAATGTCATGATGACCCGGCTCACGGATCCGGTCGTCAACGTGAAGCTCTATCAAATCCGCGCGCGCGGCCGGAAACCCGGGCAGGGCATTTCACGATTCATGACCTTCCTGACCCGCTATGCCGGCATCTGGGAAGCCCATCACAATCTGCGGGCGCACTAAACGTAAGTGTGTCGAAGAGCAAGCGCGGCGGTGCTTCGCGCGGTGCCGCTCATTGTTTCTCAATGCTCATTAACTGATTAGACTTTCAAATTTGTCTCATGAATAGCGACGCGGCCATATGGGTTCGCGCCATGCGCTTTCTCGTCGCGTGACGCTTATGGTCGGAGAGACAGATGGACGTAATCATCGTCGGCGGCGGCATCGGCGGGCTGACCCTCGCTTTGGCGCTTCATAAAGCGGGCATTCCCTCGCGCGTCTATGAAGCCACGCCTGAGATCAAGGCGATCGGCGTCGGTGTCAGTCTCCTGCCGCATTCGGTGAAAGTGCTAACCGAACTGGGCCTGCAAGAGGCCTTGGCGCGGGTCGCCATCACCACCCGGGAAACAGTGTTCTTCAACCGGTTCGGCCAGCTCGTGCACCGCGAGCCGACCGGGCGCCTTGCCGGCTACGACTGGCCGCAGTTTCAGATTCATCGCGGCGATCTGCAGATGGTCCTGCTCGAGGCGTTCAAGCAACGCATCGGCGCCGATCGGCTGTTCACCGGCTGGAAATGCACGGGCTTCGACCAGAACAGCACTTGCGCCAGGGCCTTCTTCACCGATGCGAACACGGGCGAGGAGCTGCCACCGCAAGAAGGCAAGGTGGTGATTGCCTGCGACGGTCTTCACTCCGTGATCCGCAAGCAACTCCATCCCGATGAAGGCGA
>Ga0255338_1005444_pt1 | contig 11728 bp, 10 predicted proteins | sample MeOH1_35cm_T4_19_FD_203715 | JGI IMG/M metagenome (GOLD analysis project Ga0255338, IMG submission 203715) | Sandy soil microbial communities from University of British Columbia, Vancouver, Canada - MeOH1_35cm_T4_195 | ecosystem: Engineered > Artificial ecosystem > Sand microcosm > Unclassified ... | reverse complement strand
GTTTTGCCAGTTGGATTCCATATTGAATGCGGTAATGCCGGTTGACAAAAGCAGTCGCTCCGCATTGAATGGCTCCTTTTTGGTGACCATCGTCTCGACGATCCAGTGTGGCTGGGAGTTCGAGGCGTGGTATTGGGAAAACGGCCCCGGCCATTCGAGCATCGAAATGATCGTGGCCTCTTTACGTCCTTCGACCTCGGCGGCGTAGGTCCAGCCGACGTCCTTTGCATTATATATGGCTGCTTTGGTGCCGTCGTTGTACTCGACGATACAGACGTTAGGTCTTTCTATCTCCTGAAAATGCCCGGGTTTGAGATTGAAATTCGTACGGACGGATTCAAGGAGCTTCGCCGCCCAGGGATTCTTTTCGGTCCATTTCCAGGTTTCCGGTCCACGGATGCATTGCACTGATTTGACGCCGGTTTCGCCACCTTTCCGACGTTCTACAAATGCCTGCAATACATCCACGCAATGGAAGAGTGCGCCTTCATCCGGCGCTCCGCCCAGCATGACCGACGCTTTGATGGGTGTATCGATATCCATTTCAATGTCGGGCTTGCGGTAGTGGACAGGTATCGAAGAGCCTCCTGTCAAAGGGAAATTCAGCTCGCGGGATTTATCGAACATCCATTTGGCTTCATCCCAGCTGTAAGAAAGGTGCTTATCGTTGAAGACGGGCACCGAGCGCTTGCTCTGCTCAAAAACTCTGATCACCTTTTCATACATCCACCAGCGTGGCAGCATCCATTGTCCTTTCAGGTTGGTAGGGTAGTCGCCGTGCTCTCCGACGATCACCACACCGTCCACAGCCAGTTCCTTTCCCCCCAGCGTAACTGCTTCCCCGACCGTCTTAAATATCGGAATGTTCTTCGATTTGCATATTTTCTGGCCCAGCAAGCTGGTTTCAAACTGGTGGATGTATACCGACACCACGTCGATACGGGAAGGCGTGTGGGCGCCTTGCCACCAGTAGCCATCCATGAGTTTGGCAATGATCCAGTCGGCATGGGACCGGGTAGCGCCCCAGTACGTGACGAGGCATGCAATGCGGGGCCTTGCCTGGGCGGCACGCGGAGCAGCTCTGGCTGTAATACCGGTTAAAGCCGTCAGACCGGCCATGCCGGTTATGCCGAGCATTTTGCGCCTGGTCAGGATTAGGTGCGAATCTGCGGCCTCCGGTGCAGGTTCGGTTGGTTTCTTTGTCATCATTTTTTAAAGTCGCGGAATTTAGGAATATCTTAAAGAGTCGGAAAACAGCCCCTAATACCCTAAAAACACAAAAAATATCGAGTATGGGCCGGTAACTACATACATTTGCAAAAAGGCGTATCAACACATCATTTCAACCACCATGAGCCAGACATCCATCAACTACATCGAATTTTCCTGCAGACGCATTCCGGTCATCAAGGCTTTTTATGCCAATGCTTTCGGTTGGACCTTTACCGACTATGGCGACCAATATGCCGCTTTTGAAGACGGCGCATTATCCGGCGGTTTTCACCAGAATTCGCAGGAAACGGCAGGCGGCAATCCGCTGGTGATTCTGTACACCCAAGATCTGGAAGGTATGAAGGAAAAAGTCATCGGCGCCGGAGGCACCATTACCGTCGATATCTTCTCTTTCCCCGGCGGCAGAAGATTTCACTTTGCCGATCCGGACGGTAATGTGCTCGCGGTTTGGAGTGAATAGGGCTACTTGAATTTTTCTCGTATTCCCTGGTCAAGCATTTGCAGGAGTTGGTTAATTCTCTTGCCCTCGCCATTTTGCTCTGGCATCTTTTTTAGCAATCCGGCTATTCGATTATTCGCATGCACCCAGCGCTTGCAGCTGCTCGATGGGAAGATCAAAATACTCCTTTTCGGTTTTCATCATTTGTTATTCCCGTACTCAAGAAAAAATATAAAAAAATGCTTGAATATTAGCTTTTTACCGGATTGCTAAATATATTTATGTTAACCAAAATTCATCGCTGAATCTGTTTAGAGCAGGAGTTAATTATGGGGAAAGTCAGAAATATTCTCGAAACAAAGAAAACAGGACCAGTGTCTATTCGGCCGGACAATACTGTTTTCGAAGCTTTGGAACTGATGGCTGAAAAAAACATCGGCGCGCTGCTGGTTATGGAACGGCAGCAAGTCGTTGGAATCTTCACAGAAAGGGATTACGCACGAAAAGTTATCCTGAGAGGTAAGGCCTCTAAAGATTTATTGGTGGGGGAAATTATGACAAGCAATCCCCTTACGGTATCCTCGGATACATCTATTGAAGACTGCATGGCTTGCATGACCGACAAATTTATCAGGCATCTCCCTGTTATCGACGACGAACAACTCACAGGTATCATTTCCATTGGAGACGTAGTAAAGTTCATTATCGAAGACCAGGAATACATTATCGGTAACCTGAAACATTACATTACGGGCATCTGAGCTTTTTCTTCACTTCCATCATCTTACCCATTTTATCACGCCAATCTGAGAGAATACAGTTTTGTTGCTGTTCCCGTTTTCTAAATTGGATTACTTATGGATCGTTTAAATGCGTCTGGCACGCCAGGATGGCCGTTTTGGCTATATACTTTACTGGTTTTTGCATTATTGACACTGATTATTTCGCTTTCTTACTTTCTCGGTCAACGTCACCGCACAGCGGCGTCCGATCAGCCCTACGAATCGGGGATACTCGAAACGGGCTCGGCGAGGCTGCGGTTTTCAGCGCAGTTTTACCTGATCGCGATGATGTTTGTCATATTCGATATCGAGGTGGTATTTATCGTGCTGTGGGCTCTGGCATTCCGCGAACTCGGGTGGCCAGGGTACCTCGGCATTTGTGTTTTTATAGGGCTGCTGTTTGCCGTGCTGATCTACGAATGGAGTATCGGCGCATTGAACTTCGGGCCCGACGGAAAGAAAATCCTCAAAGCTTACCGTAAACTGCCCAAAGGGCAAGCATACCATGAATTGGTGGCTAAGTAAACCGTCCGATCCCACAGCAGCGATGCAGGGAACAGGATCATTCGAAGAGGCTGTCGGGCAGAGTGTCATGCTCACCACAGTCCAGGACCTGCTTGCCTGGGGACGTCGGAATTCCATGTGGCCGTTCCATTTCGGCCTCTCCTGCTGTTTTGTGGAAATGGCGACCAGCCTGACGAGCAAATACGATGTGGCAAGATTTGGCGCCGAGGTGATCCGGGGAACGCCTCGCGAAGCCGATGTGATGGTGATCGCGGGTACTGTTTTTGTAAAAATGGCACCGATCATTAAAAGGCTACATGAGCAGATGATGGAGCCTAAGTGGGTGATTTCCATGGGTTCATGCGCCAATTCGGGAGGGATGTACGATATATACAGCGTGGTACAAGGCGTGGATAAGTTTCTTCCTGTGGATGTGTATGTACCCGGCTGCCCGCCTAGGCCGGACGCGTTTATGCAAGGGCTCATGCTACTGTCCGAATCGGTGGGGAAGGAGCAGAGACCGCTGAGCTGGGCTATTGGTCCCCAGGGCGTTATCAGGCCCGAAAAGCCTGTAATGCGTGTTGAAAAGAGAGAGGAGAGGAAAAAGGTCGTTGATTTTCGTACGCCTGACACTGTTTGACATGGAAGATATAGATTCCGGTCTCGAAGATGAGCTGAGGGCCACATTTGGCGACACAGCTTTTAAAATACAGATTAATACAGACGGAGTAACCACACTGATCGTCAGGAAAGAACAGGTAGTGGCTTTACTGACGCATTTGAAAGCGAAAGTAGCCCGTCCATACAATATGCTCTTTGACCTCAGCGCCATTGACGAGCGCAGCCGGGCAAAAGCAGCGCTGAACGGGTCTGTACCGCCGGATTTTACGGTTATCTACCATTTGCTTTCGTTCGGCCGCAACAAGTTTATCCGCATCAAGGTGCCATTGCACGGAGAGTACCCTTCCCTGCCATCCATTTGCTCCCTTTGGAAAAATGCAAACTGGTATGAAAGGGAGGTTTTCGATATGTTCGGGATCCGGTTTGAAGGCCATCCGCACCTCCGGCGTATATTGATGCCGTTAACGTGGACGGGGCATCCTTTAAGAAAAGAGCATCCCGCCCGGGCGACCGAAATGGGGCCGTTCCGGCTTTGGGATGAAAAACAGGACCGGGAGCAGGAAGCATTGCAGTTCAACCCCGAAGAATGGGGGCTTAAAAGGCATAGCGACGATGCGGACTTTATGTTCCTCAACCTCGGGCCGCAGCACCCTGGTACGCACGGCGTGCTCCGGATTATTCTGCAGCTGGACGGCGAAGACATCGTCGATGCAGTACCCGACATCGGTTTCCACCATCGCGGGGCCGAGAAAATGGGTGAAAGACAGTCCTGGCACACCTACATACCCTATACCGACCGGGTGGATTACCTGGGTGGCGTGATGAACAACCTGGCTTATCTGCTCGCGGTGGAAAAGCTGGCGGGCATCCGGGTACCCCCGCGCGTCGAGGTGATACGGGTGATGCTATGCGAGCTGTTCCGCATTGCCAGCCACCTGGTGTGGTACGGCACATTTGCCCAGGATCTGGGGCAGCTCTCGCCGGTATTCTATATGTTTACCGACCGGGAAAAGATATTCGATATTATAGAAGCCATTTGCGGCGCAAGAATGCACCCCAACTGGTTCCGTATCGGCGGTGTCGCCCAGGACCTGCCCGCGGGCTGGGACAAGCTCGTGCGGGATTTTGTCAGTTATTTTCCCAAACGGCTCCGTGAATACGACCAGATGGTGATCCGCAACAGCATTTTCCAGGCGCGGACCGTTGGCATTGGCATATACACACTCGAAGAAGCGATAGAATGGGGCGTAACCGGCCCGGGGCTGCGGGCGTGCGGTTTTGAATGGGATTTCAGAAAAAAACAACCCTATTCCGGCTACGAAAACTTTGATTTCGAGATTCCAACCATGCAAAACGGCGATTGTTTCGACCGCGCGCTCGTGCGGGTGGAAGAAATGCGCCAGAGCCTGCGAATAATCGAGCAATGCCTAAACAACATGCCGGAGGGACCGTATAAGTCGGATCACCCGCTTACCACGCCGCCGATCAAGAAAAACACGATGCAGGACATCGAGACGCTCATTACCCACTTCCTCAATGTAAGCTGGGGGCCGGTGATTCCCGCGGGCGAGGCTATGAGCTGTATCGAGGCGACCAAAGGGGCCAACAGTTACTATCTGACGAGCGACGGGAACACGTCGGCATACCGGGTGAGGATACGGACCCCGTCGTTCCCGCACATGCAGATGCTTCCGTATATCAGTAAGGGTTATACGGTGGCCGACCTGCTGTCCATTCTCGGCAGTATCGATTACGTTTTGGCTGATATAGACCGATAATCAACAAACAATTTTGTCATGATCGCCCAGGAGACACTTACCCCGGAAGAAATGGCGGAGATCGACCACGAGATCGCGCTGGTGCCCGTTCGCCGGGCGGCGGCTATCGAAGCGCTGAAAATCGTGCAGCAGCATCGTGGATGGATTTCCGACGACAGCCTGCAAGCAATTGCCGGTTACCTGGAAATATCGCCGGAAGAGCTGGACAGCGTGGCTACTTTTTATAACCTCGTTTTCAGAAGACCGGTCGGAAGAAATATCATCCTCTTATGCGACAGCATCAGTTGTTATGTAATGGGTTATGAAAAGATTTACGAGCAGCTCCGCCACCGGTTGGGCATTGCTTTCGGGCAAACGACCCCCGACGGACGGTTTACGCTCCTGCCTAACGCCTGCCTGGGCACGTGCGACCACGCGCCCGCGCTGATGATCAACAACGAGCTGTTCCGCGACGTGACGGAAAAGGACCTGGACGAAATACTGGACAGATACCACTGACGATATGGAAACGCCTCTTACCCAGCATATCAGCTTCGACCGCCCCTGCTACAATCTCCGCGATTATGAAAAAAACGGGGGTTATCAGGCATTGCGGAAGGCGCTCTCGCTGTCGCCCGAAAACATCACGAACATCGTCCAGGCGTCGGATCTGAAAGGTAGGGGGGGAGCGGGTTTCAACACGGGTATGAAATGGAGTTTCGTTCCTATGAACGGCCATTTCCCGGTGAAATACCTGATTGCGAATGCCGATGAAATGGAGCCGGGAACATTCAAAGACCGTATGCTGATGGAGGGCAACCCGCATCAGCTGATCGAGGGCATGATTATCTCGGCGTTCGCGATCCAGGCCAACATTTCGTATATATTTCTGCGTTGGGCTTATAAAAAGGCCGGCAGGCTGCTCAGGCACGCCATAGAGGAGGCCTATGCAGCGGGCTATCTTGGAAAGAACATTCTGGGGACGGGTTACCATCTGGAAATGTACCTGCATACCGGCGTCGGCCGCTACATCTGCGGCGAGGAAACCGCTCTGCTCAATGCATTGGAAGGAAAAAGGGCCACACCCAGGGCCAAGCCGCCTTTTCCGCAGGTGAGCGGCCTGTTCGGTAAGCCTACGATCGTCAACAATGTCGAAACGCTCTGCAATATCCCGCATATTATCAATAATGGTCCCGACTGGTTTAAAAGCCTGGGAAAAGGGAACGATGCCGGGACGAAAATTTACGGGGTAAGCGGAAGAGTGAAAAGACCGGGTCTCTGGGAGTTGCCGATGGGTGTTTCCATGCGGGAGCTGATCGAGGACTGTGCAGGCGGAATGGCCAACGGATACGGTTTCAGAGGGGCACTGCCGGGAGGCGCTTCCACCGACTTCCTGGTGAAGGAGCATCTGGACATTAACCTCGACTACAAGTCTGTCGCGGCGGCCGGAAGCAGGCTGGGTACGGGTACGATGATCATTCTCGACGACCATACTTGCCCCGTGGGATTTGTCCATAATCTCGAACATTTCTTCGCGCAGGAATCGTGCGGGTGGTGTACGCCCTGCCGGGAAGGGCTGCCCTGGACGGAGAAAATACTGCTTTCCATCGAACGCGGTGAGGGCAGGCCGGAAGACTTGAACTTGCTCGAAATGCATACCCGGTTTTTAGGGCCGGGCAATACGTTCTGCGCGCTCGCACCGGGTGCGATGGAGCCGCTGCAAAGTGCGCTGAAATATTTCAGAGAAGATTTTGAAAAGCATATAGATCAAAAAAAATGCCCCTGGCGGTAAATTATCATGGTACGCATTTACATCGATCAGAAGCCCTATGACGTAAAGCCGGGTAAAAACGTGCTCGAAACATGCCTCGCGCTGGGGCTCGATCTGCCTTATTTCTGCTGGCATCCGGCGATGGGGTCGGTGGGAGCATGCCGCCAATGCGCTGTAAAGCTTCTCAAGGACGAAAATGACAAGACAGGCCGGCTGGTGATGGCGTGCATGGAAGGCGTTCGGGATAATATGTACCTGTCTGTGAATGACCCCACCGCACGCGACTTCCGTTCGCAGAATATAGAATGGCTGATGAGCAACCACCCGCACGACTGCGCGGTATGCGACGAAGGCGGTTCCTGCCATTTGCAGGATATGACCGTTATGACCGGGCACGCTTACCGCCGTTTTAGATATCCCAAAAGGACTTATCAAAACCAGTATCTGGGGCCGTTCCTTCACCATGAAATGAACCGTTGCATTCAATGTTACCGCTGCGTGAGATTTTACAAAGACTATGCGGGCGGGAAAGACCTGGATGTGTTCGCAGCCCACAACCACGTGTATTTTGGAAGAGAAAAGGATGGTGTTCTTGAAAACGAATTCAGCGGAAACCTGGCGGAAGTTTGCCCGACCGGCGTTTTTACCGATAAGTCCCTGAGAGAGCACTATACCCGGAAATGGGATATGACAATGGCCCCTTCGGTTTGTCAGCATTGCAGCCTGGGGTGTAACATCATCGCGGGCGAGCGGTACGGGGCGCTCAGGCAAATTACCAACCGGTTCAATGGGGCTGTAAACGGCTATTTTATTTGCGACCGGGGCCGGTATGGCTATGAGTTTGTGAACGACCCCGAACGGGTGAGACAACTGGTCGTTCGGGGTGAAAATGAAAGCCCGAACCTGTTCGAAAGCCTGAAAGGCATTCTGGGAGAAGGCCGCATGATCGGGATCGGTTCTCCGAGGGCTTCGCTGGAAGCTAACTTCGCGGTGCGTCGCCTCGTCGGGGCAGGGCAGTTTTACCAGGGTATTCCCGAAAACGAAGCGGCGCTGCTCAGGAAAGTGCTTGCGATACAGCACAGCGGGCACGTGTATACGCCATCATTAAAAGAAACTGAATATGCGGATGTGATACTGGTCCTCGGCGAAGACCCGACGAATTCGGCACCAAGGCTCGCATTGGCATTGCGGCAGGCGGTGCGTACCGAACCATTGGAGAACATCTCCGGATCGAACATCCCGCTCTGGCATGATGCCGCCGTCAGGGAGCTGATCCAGGATGGTAAGGGCTTGCTTTTCATGGCCTACCCCATTCACACCAAACTGGACGAGCTGGCATCGGGCAAACTTCACGCAGCGCCGCAGGATATCGCCCGTTTCGGCTTTGCCGTTGCCCATTATATTGATGACAAAACACCCGAGCCCGAAGGAATGGATAAGCAAACGCTGGAATCGGCTAGGTACGTAGCTGAATCCCTGCAGAAAGCCAAAAGACCCCTGATTGTATCGGGTACGACGCTTTTTAATGAAGATATTATCCAGGCGGCATATGAGATTGGCCGGGCTCTGGAAAAAGGTGAGATGAAGGCCGGGTTGTGTTTTATACTTCCCGAATGCAATTCCGCCGGGCTTGGCATGATGCAGGCGCCGTCGCTCACAGCGGCGATGAAAGCTGCGGAAACCGGAGGATTCACTACGGCGGTCATTCTGGAAAACGACTTGTACCGCAGGACGGAGCGGTCTGAGGTTAACCGGTTTTTCAGCGCATTTAAGAATATCATCGTGCTGGATCACCTCCAAAATGACACCGCCCGCAAGGCTACTGTCCTGATCCCCGCCGCCACTTTTGCGGAAGCGGAAGGAACGCTCGTCAATAATGAGCTGCGTGCACAGCGGTTTTTCCAGGTTTTTATGCCTAAAAACGAACATATCCGGGAAAGCTGGCGGTGGCTCGACGAGCTCCGGCAATTTCACGACGGTACGAAGCCCGACGAACTGCGGGAACTGGACAATTTACTCGAAGAGCTGGTTGCCGAGATGCCGCAATTTAAAGGAATCGAAAGCGCTGCGCCGCCATCCGATTTCCGGATCAATGGGCAGCGAGTCCCGAGGGAACCGCACCGGTTCAGTGGTCGTACAGCCATATTGGCCAATATCGCTGTGAGTGAACCCAAGCCGCCGGAAGATGTGGATTCGCCGCTTTCCTTCACCATGGAGGGTTACCGGGGCATGCCCCCGGCGCCTCTGATCCCGTTTTACTGGTCGCCCGGATGGAATTCCGGCCAGTCGGTTCATAAATACCAGAGCGAAACCGGCGGAGCGTTGCGAGGCGGGGACCCCGGTGTGCGGTTGTCGGGAGAAGGCCTGCATTTCGAGAACGGTTTTCAAAGTCCTGCTCCGCTGGCATTTGAGCGCTCGCCGAATGAAATGACCCTGGTGCCATTGCCCCACATTTTTGGTTCCGATGAACTCAGCGTGCTTTCTGCGTCGGTCGAAAGTCGTGCGTCCCGCCCTTACATTGCCCTGAACACGGTGGACGCCGAACGCCTGCAAATGGCAGAGGGCGATGTTTTACAGATACGGATTGGCGCGCAGGTGTACGATCTGCCGGTTGTCAGAAAAGACGAACTCCCCGAAGGCCTGGCAGGGCTACCGTACAATCTGCCCTCGATGCCGGGTATCGCATGGCCTGCGAAAGGCGTCCTAACCAAAGTAATGGTATGAATGAGATTTTGAAATATACCTTGATGATCGTTATCATCCTGTTTACGCTGACCACGATCGCGGCCTGGCTGATATGGCTGGAACGACGGATGCTGGCGCTATGGCAGGACCGCTACGGCCCGAACAGGGCGGGACCATTCGGTTTGTTTATTGTCGTGGCGGACACGATCAAACTGTTTTTTAAAGAAGACTGGGTCCCGCCGTTTGCCGAGAAAGCTATCTTCACTTTTGCGCCTGCAATCGTGGCGGCATCTGTATTGCTGAGTTTTGTGGTGGTACCGTTTGCGCCAGACATTCTGGTGGCAGATCTTGATATAGGCTTGCTGTTCTTTCTGGCAATGTCGTCCCTGGGCGTTTACAGCATCGTGCTGGGCGGCTGGGCTTCCAACAACAAATATTCACTGCTGGGTGCATTGCGCGGCGCTTCGCAGATGATCAGCTATGAAGTTTTTATGGGGCTTTCTCTGATGGGTGTGGTGATGCTTTCGGGTTCATTCCGGCTGACGGACATTGTAATGGCACAAAAGGATCTCTGGTTTGTGGTGACGCAGCCGGTGGCTTTTGTGCTCTTTCTGACAGCCGGAATAGCCGAAACGCACAGGTTGCCTTTCGATATCCCCGAAGCGGAAAGCGAGCTCGTGGCAGGCTTTCACTCCGAGTACTCGGGTATGAAGTTCGGGATGTTCTTCATCGGGGAATACCTCGGCATCATCCTGATCTCCGCTATGGTAGTCACCATTTTCTTTGGAGGATGGCTGGGGCCGGTATTGCCTCCGGTGATGTGGTTCACGCTCAAAACATTCGTTTTTATCATTTTCTTTATTCTGCTGCGCGCTTCGCTTCCACGCCCACGGTACGATCAGCTGATGGAATATGGCTGGAAAATCATCCTGCCCATTGCCCTGCTCAATCTGCTCATAACCGGTGCATTTACATTGCTGAAAGACTAACCGTTAACCCAATGTGTCATGATCAGCTTACTCAGATCGATCGGCCTCACTTTCCTGCATATGTTCAGGAAACGCGAGACTATCCAGTACCCGGAAGAAAAAATAGTACTGCACCCGCGTTGGCGGGGGCGGATCGTGCTCACGCGTGATCCCGACGGGGGCGAGCGCTGCGTAGGCTGCTACCTTTGCGCCGCCGCCTGCCCGGTCGACTGCATTTCCCTGCAAGCGACCGAGGACGAGAACGGGAGACGGTATCCTGCCTTTTTCAGGATCAACTTTTCGAGATGCATTTTCTGCGGGTATTGCGAGGAAGCATGTCCGACGTACGCGATCCAGCTTACCCCCGATTTTGAAATGGGTGAATACAACCGGCAAAACCTGGTGTACGAAAAAGAGGACCTGCTGATCGACAGCCAGGGAAAATACCCGGGTTATAACTACTACAAGGTGGCCGGGCTGGCTGCCGGTGTGAAGGGAAAAGGGGAAGGAGCGAATGAAGAGCCGCCTGTGGATATACGCAGTTTAATACCCTGAATGATGGAAATCGTCTTTTACATCGCCGGTGCTGTCGCCATTGTTGCCACCTTAATGGTGATCACGCGGCACAATCCCGTTCATGCGCTGCTGTACCTGAACGTATCGCTGCTGGCGCACGCCATGCTTTTTTATCTGCTCGGTGCATCGTTTGCGGCATTACTGGAAATCATCATTTACGCGGGTGCGATCATGGTGCTTTTCATTTTTGTGGTAATGCTCCTGAATCTGGGGAAAGAGACCGCTGAGCAGGAACGTAAATGGTTGAAAGCCAAAGTGTGGGTAGGGCCGTCGTTGCTGGCCGCGATATTGTTTGCGGAGTTCCTGACGCTCGTTTTATCGTCGGAGCAAAGTGCGTACAGTCCGGCTACCGTGAGCCCGCGCGAGGTGGCTGTTTCATTGTTCCGGGAATA
>Ga0255338_1005443_pt1 | contig 11731 bp, 16 predicted proteins | sample MeOH1_35cm_T4_19_FD_203715 | JGI IMG/M metagenome (GOLD analysis project Ga0255338, IMG submission 203715) | Sandy soil microbial communities from University of British Columbia, Vancouver, Canada - MeOH1_35cm_T4_195 | ecosystem: Engineered > Artificial ecosystem > Sand microcosm > Unclassified ... | reverse complement strand
GCTGGCGGCCTGGTTCGCCGGCGAGCGCACGCGCTTCGAGCTGCCGCTGGATCTGCAGGCCGGCACGCCGTTCCAGCAGGGCGTGTGGGCGGCGCTGCTCGCCATCCCGCGCGGCGGCACCACCAGCTATGCGGAACTGGCGCGCCAGCTGGGGCGGCCGGGCGCCGCCCGGGCGGTCGGCGCCGCCGTCGGCCGCAACCCGATCAGCGTCGTCGTGCCCTGCCACCGCGTGGTCGGCAGCGGCGGCAGCCTCACCGGGTATGCCGGCGGGCTGGAGCGCAAGACGGCGCTGCTGGAGCTCGAGGGAGCGAGGGCTTGACGGCCCCGCGCCAGCGGGCCGAGGCCGACCACCCGATAATGCGCGACTGTTTTCCCGGGCCCTGAGCCCGATGCCTGGGTCCCGGCCCTGGGGTCGCATGCCGCCGCCCCGGGCCCTGGCCCTCTCCAACACCATGTCCTTCTCCTCCATCCTCGATTTCGCCGCGCTGGCGGCGATCTGGGGCTCCTCGTTCCTGTTCATGCGCTTCGCGGTGGTCGACTTCGGCGCCGTGCCGACGGCGGCCGTGCGCGTCACCGTCGCGGCCGCCTTCCTGCTGCCGCTGATGCTGTGGAAAGGCCATGCCCGCACCTTCCGCGCCAACTGGTTCGCGATCTGCGTCGTGGGCATCGTCAACTCCGCCCTGCCCTTCGCGCTGTTCTCGTTCGCGCTGCTGGCGATCACGACCGGCCTGTCGGCCATCCTCAATGCGACCGTGCCGCTGTTCGGCGCGCTGGTGGCGTGGCTGTGGCTGAAGGACCGGCCTACCGGCACCCGCGTGCTGGGGCTGGCGATCGGCTTCCTCGGCGTCGCCCTGCTGGCCTGGGACGGCGCCAGCTTCAAGCCCAATGCCTCCGGCATCGCGCCGGCCTGGGCGGTGCTGGCCTGCCTGCTGGCGACCGTCTGCTATGCGGTCGCGGCCAGCGCGACGAAGCGTTACCTCAGCGGACTGCCGCCGCTGGTGACGGCCACCGGCAGCCAGGTCGGCGCCGCCGCGGTGCTGCTGCTGCCGGCGCTGTGGACCTGGCCGGCGCAGCTGCCCGGCACCCGCGCCTGGCTGGCGGTGGCGGTGCTCGCCCTGCTGTGCACCGGCATCGCCTACGTGCTGTACTTCCGCCTGATCGAGCAGACCGGGCCGGCGCGGGCGCTGGCCGTGACCTTCCTGGTGCCGGTGTTCGCCATCGTCTACGGCCTGCTGTTCCTGGGCGAGCACGTCACGCCGCGGATGCTGGCCTGCGGCGCGGTGGTGGTGTGCGGCACGGCGCTGTCGACGGGGCTTCTGAAACTGCGCATGCTGCGGCCGCAGGCATGAAGGCCGCAACCCCTGCGGAGCCGACCCCGTGAGCTCCTCGCCGCGCAAGATCAAGCTGGCGCAGCCCAAGCCGCGCAATCCGCTGGTGGCGCCGGCTTCGCAGCGCAAGGCGGGCGTGCACCGCAAGTCGAAGTCGGGGCAGCGGCAGCAGCAGGACGCGCTGCTGCGCAGGCAGTTGAAGGATCTCTAGTAGCGCGGAAGGTCGCTCAGGCGCCGACCCGGCTGGTCGTCGGCCGCCGCCAGCGTCTCGGTGCCTTCGGGCAGCACGTCCACCTTCACCTGCGGCCCCATCTGCAGGGTGCCGCGCTCGGTGGGGAACAGGGTGACGACGGTGTCACCTTCGACCAGGCGGTCCACCACTTCCACCAGGCGGGTGGGCGCGGGCCGCAGGTCCCAGTGTTCGAGGCTGGGATCGATCATCCCCATCATCACTTCGGCGATCTGGCTGCCTTCCACGTGCACGGCGGTGATGCCGTACAGCACGGACGGCACCGGTGCGGGGCTCAGGCCCGCCAGCGGCGGACTCGTGCGCGAAGGCTCCATCGATTTCTCAACCATGCGGCTCATTGTGGGCGCCCACCCAAGCGCCTCGATAAGCCGAGTGCGCGTGAAGGCGTGGGAGAGTGCCTACCGTTCTACACTGGCGCCCTCCGATGGCCGTCAGCGATCCTACCCCTTCCGCGAGCGCCGCGCTCACCCGCGCGCACGGACGGCGCCTGCGTGACATCTACCGGTCGGCGGGCTGGCCAAGCCAGGACCCGCTGGAGATCGACCTGCTGGCCGCCGGCCTGCTGCAACGGGTGCACTCGGTCGGCGGCCACGAGACGCTGCGCGTCACCGATGCCGGCCTGCGCTGGCTGGCCACGGTGCTGGCGCGCAACCGCGCGGCCCTCTCGGCCCACGAGGCGCTGGTGCGGCGGGTGGCGCAGGAGATGGCCCGCGCCGGCCGCCTGGCCTGGACCGGCCTGAGCCTGCGCGCCCAGGTCGCCAGCGGCGAGGCAGCGTTGCCGCTGCGCTGGTGCGTGGCGCGCCCGGACGTGTTCTCGATCCGCCACACCTCCGTGGAAAGCTACGTCGAACCGATCGTGCACGAGATCAAGGTGCGCCGCGCCGACCTGCTGGCGGACCTGCGGCAGGAGGCCAAGCGCGCCGCCTACCGCGACCTGGGCGAATGCTGGTACGTGCTGGGGGCCGACGCGCGCGGCCGCAGCATCGGCGCGCCGGAGGAAGTGCCGGCCGAATGCGGAGTGCTGCTGGCCGGCCCCGACGGCCGCCTGAGCGTAGCCCGGCCCGCGCAGCGGCCGGCCCGCGCCGGCCTGCCGTTCGGCGTCTGGATGGCGTTGGCGAAGGCGACGCCCGTCGACAGCCCGGACGACGACGCCCAGGGCCTGCTGGCGGCGAATTGAACTACTGCTTCGGGTGCTCGGACTTGCCCGGCTCGGGCGTCTTCACGCGGCCTTTTTCCGGATCGGCCGGGGGCGTCGCCGGCTCCGGGTTGGCGGGCTTGGGCGGCTCCGGATTGAGGGGCCTGGGCGGCTCGGGATTGGCGGGCCGGGGCGCGTCGGCGGGCGCCGGCGGCGGCGCCGGTGCGTTCCAGTTCATTCGCGCTCGGAGCTGTGCAGCGGCCTTTCCTCGCGCACCCCGTTGCGCTCCGTGACCGCGCTGGCGCTGTCGCCGCCGCCGCCGGGGATGTCGTCCTCGGCGACGTTGAACTCGGGCTCTTCGTGCTCGAGGCCGGGCGTGGGCGGCGTGACGCCGGCCGGGGTGCGGATGTAAGGCATGGAAGCTCCTGGTACTTGCTGGGATTCAGATCGTCGGCTTCGGCACGCCCGGATCCTCCGGCTCGGCCGGCGGCAGCGCCTGGCCGAACTCCGGCTCCACGGGCAGCTGCGAGGGATTGGCCGGCGCCTCGTCGGAACTCTCTTCCGGGTAGGGCTCGGGCTCGACCGGGTGGGTGGGCGTGACGGTGCGGGGAGGCATGGTTCAGAACGGGCTCTTGGTGCCGAGCGCCAGCTCGGGCGGCTGGTCGGCTTCGGCCGCGGAGGCAGGCGCCTCGGGCGCGTGGGCCGGCGGGGAGAAGCCGTCTTCCAGGCTTTCCAGCAGCGGCTCGGCCGCGCACAGGCTGGGATCGACATCGTTCGGCATCAGGCGAACCTCCTTGGCCGCATCGTGCGCCGCAGCACGCCAGGCGGCTTTCGGAGCCGGGGCCGATCGCCTGTAGTCGGGCACCGCAGCGGCCGTCACCGCTTTTCGTCCGCCAGGCGCTGCGCCTCGCGGCGCATCACGGCGCTGGGTTCGTGGGTGAAGGGCAGCCGCGGCAGGCCGATCAGGGCCTGCAGGCGCGCGTGCGCGCGGTCCATGTCGGCGCCGACCATGGCCAGGGCCACTTCGTGCGTGGGCTCATTGTGCGCGATCTCCAGGTAGGCGTTGCGCAGGCGCTGGTAGTCCGCATCCGCGCGGGCCACTTCGTCCTGCAAGGCCAGTACCTTCGCGTACTCGGCCCGGCTGTAGCGCGCAGGCTTCTGCCTTTCGTCGGCCTCCCGGCCCGGACGATCTTCTTCGCTCGCGTGGGCCCTTGCGTGCGGCCCGGTCCTCTTGCTCATGCAAGGATGGTAGGAACGAGTACACGCCGGCGGTGTAGGACGGGATGCGTTTTGCATGCGCTTGCGCAAGCAAGCTGCGCACAATTCACGGCCCACCGGGCGCATGAGAACTTCGGGTTGACTCGCATGGCCGAGCCGCGCGGCGCCGATAGCATTGCGGCGGATGGCCGTCGCCCCCCGCATCGCCCTGATCCACGCCACCCCGCTGGCCATGGAGCCGATCCAGGCCGCGTTCCAGCGCCACTGGCCGCAGGTCCGCCCCATGAACCTGCTGGACGACAGCCTCTCGCAGGACCGGGCGCAGGCCGGCCGCCTCGGCCCGGAGCTGGTGGGCCGGTTCGAGCAGCTGGCGCGCTATGCGCAGCACGCCGGCGCCAGCGGCATCCTTTTCACCTGTTCGGCCTTCGGCCCCGCCATCGAGGCGGCCGGGCGCGCCACCGGCCTGCCCACGCTCAAGCCCAACGAGGCGATGTTCGAGCAGGCCCTGGCCCTGGCACGCGGCCACCGCCCCCTGCACCTGGGCCTGGTCGCCACCTTCCAGGCCTCGCTGCCTTCCATGACCGAGGAACTGCAGCAGATGGCGCGCACGCGCGGCATCGCCATCGACCTGCGCACGGCCTTCGTCCCCGAGGCGATGGACGACCTGGCGCAGGGCCGGCCGGGCGAGCATCACCGAAAGATCGCCGAGGCGGCGCGCGCGCTGGCGCATTGCGACGCCGTGCTGCTGGCCCAGTTCTCGATGGCCGCCGCGCTGCCCATCGTGCAGGCGGAACTGCCCTGCCCGGTGTTCAGCAGCCCCGATTGCGCCGTGCGCGCCCTGATGCAGAGGATGTCCGATGCCCGATAGCCGCGTCCCGGCCGCCAAGGTCTGCCGCTTCATCAACGCCGCCATGGAGCGCCTGGGCCTGCCGGCCGAGGACGCGCTCACGGTCGCCCAGCTCATGACGGCGGCCGAGGTCCAGGGCTCCGACGGCCACGGCGTCATCCGGCTCGTGCCCTACGCCCGCCGCATCCGCGCCGGCGGCGTCAACGTGCGGCCGCACATCCGCATCGCGAAGGAAAAAGCCGCCATGGCGCTGATCGACGGCGACAACGGCATGGGCCACCTGGTGATGCAGAAGGCCGCGCAGATCGCGATCGCCAAGGCGCGCCAGTGCGGCGTGGCCTGGGTGGGCGCGCGCGCCTCCAACCACGCCGGGCCGGCCTCGCTGTACGCGCGCATGGCGCTGGAGCACGACATGGTCGGCCTGTACTTCGCGGTCGGCAACGCCAACCACCTGCCGCCCTGGGGCGGGCTGGACCTGCTGCTGTCCACCAACCCGATCGCCGTGGCCGTACCCACGGGCGAGGAGCCGCCGGTGGTGCTGGACATGGCCACCACGGTGGCCGCCTACGGCAAGGTCAAGGCCAAGGCGCAGCGCGGCGAGCAGATGCCGGTGGGCTGGATGGTCGACCGCCGCGGCGAACCGCTCACCGATCCCAAGCGCGCCGAGGAAGGCTTCCTGCTGCCGATCGGCGGCCACAAGGGCTACGGCCTGGCGCTGGTCATAGGCCTGCTGGCCGGCACGCTCAACCGCGCGGCCATGGGCAGCGAGGTGGTCGACTTCAACCACGACGACACCACGCCCACCAATACCGGCCAGGCCATCCTGGTGATCGACCCCGATGCCTTCGGCGAGGTGGACGCCTTCAAGGCGCGCGTCGACCGGCTGGTGCGCGAGCTGCGCGCCAGCGAGCGCATGCCGGGCGTCGAGCGCATCTGGCTGCCGGGCGAGCAGAGCCACGAACGGCGCATCGCCAACGAGCGCGACGGCCTCGCGCTGCCGACAGCGCTGCGCACGCAGCTCGATGGGCTGGCGCGCGAGCTCGCCATCCCCGCGCTGGCCGAGATCTGAATCCCACCCGAGGAGACCGCCATGCCCGCATCCACCCGCCGCCAAGCCCTGGCCCTGCTGGCCGGCCTGTGCAGCGCCAGCCTCGCGCACGCGCAGGCGCAGGCGCCGTGGCCCGCCGCCAAGCCGATCCGCATGATCGTGCCGCTGGCGGCCGCCAGCGCCGTCGACAACGCGGCCCGCATCGTGGCGCAGAAGATGGCGCAGAACCTCGGGCAGGCCATCGTGATCGACAACAAGCCCGGCGCCGCCGGCCTGATCGGCGCCGGCGAGGTGGCGAAGGCCGCGCCGGACGGCTACACCATCGGCGGCTTCAACGACAGCATCATGACCATGCTGCCGAACCTGAACGCGAAGATGCCCTGGGACATCGTCCGCGACTTCGAGCCCGTGTCGCTGGTGGCCACGGTGGAATGGGGGCTGGTGGTGCCCACCGAGGCGCACGAGAAGAGCGCGGCCGACCTGATCGCGGCGGCCAAGGGCGCGCCCGGGCGGCTGAACTACAGCTCGGGCGGCAACGGCAGCCCGCAGCACATCGCGATGGCCCTGTTCGCCTCGCAGGCCGGCCTGCAGATGAAGCACGTGCCCTACAAGGGCGCGACCCAGGCCGCGATGGGCGTGGCCGGCAAGGAGGTCGACGCGGCCTTCCAGGGCATCGCCACGGTGACCTCGCTGATCAAGTCGGGCAAGGTGCGGCTGATCGGCGTGACGACGCCCAGGCGCATGCCGCAGTACCCCGACGTGCCCACCGTTTCCGAGTCCGGCCTGGCGGGCTTCGAGTTCAACTCCTGGTTCGCGATCATGGCGCCGGCGGGCACGCCCAGGGAGATCCTGCAGCGCCTGTCGGCGGAGGTGGCGAAGGCATTGGCCGATCCCGAGGTGCGCGACAAGCTCCATGCGCAGGGCCTCACGCCGCGCGGCACCACGCCGGAGGAACTGGGCACCGCGATGCGGGCGCAGCTGGCGAAGTACGGCGCGCTGATCAGGCAGAACGGGATCACGAACGAGTGATCCCGCCTGCCGTCAGAAGCTTGCGCGGTAGTTGAGCCCGGCCCAGGCGAAGGAGCTCGCCGGCGCCAGGCTGCGGCCCACGTGCAGCATCCAGCGGCGCTCGGCGCCGTCCAGCGCCGCATAGAGCGTCGCGTCGCGCAGCGCTGTCGCGCTCGCCATGCGCTGGCGCAGGTCCAGGAAGCCGCCGACTTCGAGCCCCGCCGCCAGCCGCCGCGCCACGCCCAGCTCACCGTCGAAGGCGTGGCGGCCGCTTGCCGGACCGGGCAGGTTGCCGGCGCGCCGCCAGCCGGCATCGCCGAACAGCTTCCAGGACCCCGCGGGCCGCACCGCCTCCAGCCGCACCGACTGGCCGGCGTCGCCCGTCTCCAGCCCGCCCACGGCGTGGCCGGCGCCGCTCTTGGCGCGCAGCACCAGGTCCAGGCCGGTGGTGCCGGGCGCGGCGGCGCGCAGCGGCAGCAGCAGCTTCAGCCGCGCGTCGCCCGTGCCTTCGTCCACGCCCCGGCTGCCGGGGCGCCGCGGCGGCGGGCCGTCGCGCAGGCCGGCCACCTGCCGCCAGGGCAGCTCGACCTGCGCCGTCCAGCCCTCGGCCCGATAGCGCAGGCTCAAGGCAGACTGCCGCACCGGAACGCCCGCAGGCTCGTCCAGGCTGCCGGTCGTGAGCTCGCTGCTGACGTGCACCTCGACGCGATCGTCGCGCGGGCCGAGGCCCGCGGCGGCGGCGGCGCCGGCGAACCCGGCGCACAGCAGGAGCAGGCTGGCGCTGCGCATCGCGGGCTTTCGCTTCAGGCGCCGCGCTTGCCGGCCGGGCGGCGCTTGCCGCCGTGCGAGGTCTCGGCGCGCGCGACGAGCGTCGTGCCGGCCTCGTCGCTCAGGCGGTGGCCCTTGCCGTCGTCGCGGCCGTGGCCGCCGCGGTCGTCGCCGGATTCGGCTTCGCGCGCGATGGTGCTCGTGCCGGCGTCGTCGCTCAGGCGGTGGCCCTTGCCGTCGTCGCGGCCGCGGCCGCCGCGGTCGTCGCCGGACTCGGCTTCGCGCGCCAGGATCGTGGCTTGCGAGCCGCCCGCGCTCAAGGCGAGCTCGCTCATGGAGGGCTGCTGCGCCGCGTAGGCGGCGTTGGCCAGCAGGACGGCGGCGAAGACGGCGGTGATGTTGAACAGGTTTTTCATGGAAAGGCCTCTGTGTGATGTGTGGGGTTGGAAGCGGTGCTGTTGCACTCGCACTTTCTCTTTGCAGAGGCCGTGCCATGCGCATTCATGGCGATTAGTTCACGCTGCAGGGGCGCCGCAGCCTCGCCCTGGGCGCGCACACCCAAAGCCTGCCTGTTCGTGGGCGGCCTGCCCCACCCGTTTCTGTATCTTGACCCTACGGTGTAACGCGAAGGTGCACAGAAACGGCATGCGCCTCGTGCGGATCGTGCGGCAGCACGGCGTCTCGCCTGCGCGCGGACGGGCGCCGGCGCCGATGCGCCGCGGCATGGCGGCCTGCGTGCGCAGGCGCCATCGTTGCGGGCGGGGAGGGAGGAGGGAGGACGAAGGGGAGAAGGCGCAGGCCGCGAAGGCCTGCATCTGCCCACGAAGCCAGCAGCGCGTCCTGCGCCACTGCCTGTGGCATGCCGGAACCCACGAGACCAGGGGCATGCCACAGGCGGGTGGCGCAGGAGGTCCTGACCGACCAGCCCATGGGCGCCCTTGGGAGGGCGCCGGAGCTTCTGCGCTAGCACCCATTCATTGCAGTTCACGTGCCAGGCCCTGCACGCAGCTTCCGAGGTGCCGGACACGGCCTTTCCGTGGAGAATCTCACGCCCGCGCAGACAGCCTGGGTGCGCTCACCCAAGCGGCTGCGCGCTGGCGCACACCCAAGCTGTATCGGTGTATTTCAGCGCTCGTGGCGCTGCAGCCCGTGCTTGGCCATGCGGTAGCGCAGCGTGTCGCGCGTGACCTGCAGCGCGCGCGCGGCCAGGCTCACGTTCCAGCCGTGCGTCTCGAGCGCCTGCAGCAGGTGCTCGCGCTCCACCGAATCGAGCGGCGCCACCACGGGCGGCCGGGTGGCGATCGGCGGCGGGGCGGCCTCTTCGCGCGGCGCCGGCGCGGCAGCCGCCATGGGCATCAGCGCATCGCCCGCGGGCAGGCCCAGGTCCTCCGGCAGCAGCAGCGGGCCGCGCTGCATCAGCACGGCACGCTCCAGGCAGTTGCGCAGCTCGCGCACGTTGCCGGGCCAGGGATACTTGCGCAGCGCCGCGGCGGTGGCCGGCTCGAGCTTCAGCGCGGGGCGGCCGTAGCGCGTGGCCAGGCGCTGCAGGAACTCCTGCGCCAGCAGCAGCACGTCGTCGCCGCGCTCGCGCAGCGGCGCGATGCGCACCTGGAACACGCTCAGGCGGTACACCAGGTCGCTGCGGAAGCGGCCGGCCCGCGCTTCGGCGGCGAGGTCGCGGTTGGTGGCGGCGACGATGCGCACGTTGATCCTGCGGTCGTGCACCGAGCCGATCGGCCGCACCTTGTAGTCCTCCAGCACGCGCAGCAGCTTGCCCTGCAGCGACAGCTCGAGCTCGCCGATCTCGTCGAGGAACAGCGTGCCGCCGTCGGCCGCCTCGATCAGGCCCACCTTGCGCGCGCGCGCATCGGTGAAGGCGCCCTTCTCGTGGCCGAACAGCTCGTCTTCCATCAGGTTGGCCGGCAGCGCCGCGCAGTTCACCTCGATGAAGGGGCCGCTGGCGCGCGGGCTGGCGAGGTGGCAGGCACGCGCGACCAGTTCCTTGCCGGTGCCCGTCTCGCCCTGCACCAGCACCGGCGGCGCCGGCGAATTGTCCGAAGGCTCGGAGGCGGCCACGGCCTGGATCATCTCGCGCAGCTGGCGCATCTGCGGACAGTCCCCGATCAGCGCGTGCACGCTGGCGTGCTGGTTCTCGCGCTGCTGGTAATAGCGCAGCATGGTGCGGCCGGCGCGCTCGCGCACGGCGCGCTGCACCACCTCGTCGAGCGAGGCGAGCGACAGCGGCTTCGTCAGCAGGTCCATCGAGCCGGCCTTCATCGCCTCGACCGCCAGGTTGATGGTGCCGTGGCCGGTGATCATGATGATGCGGATCTCGTCGTCCAGGCGGCGCAGCTCGCGGATCACCTCCAGGCCGTCCAGGCCCGGCAGCTGGAAGTCGACGATCACCACGTCGGGCCGCAGCTCGCGGGCGGCCTCCACGCCGCCGTGGCCGTCGTGCATCACGGCCACCGTGTGGCCCTGGCGTTCGAAGTAGCGCGCGATGTTCTTGGCGAGAACCAGTTCGTCCTCGATCACCAGCAGTTGTGCCATGACTTCAGCCCATTCCTTCCGCGAGCGGCAGCGTGATCACCACGCGCGTGCCCGTGCCGTTGCGCGAGAACAGGTCGATGGTCCCGTTCCACTGGCCGAGCGTGCGGCGCGCCAGCGCCAGCCCGATGCCCAGCCCGCCGCTCTTGGTGCTGAAGAACGGACGGAACAGCGCCTGCCGCACCTCCTCGCTCACTCCCGAACCCGAATCGTCCACCGTGACGTGCAGCTGCCCCTCCTGCACCTGCCAGCCGATCGCCAGCGGGCCGCCGCGCGGCATCGCCTCGATCGCGTTGGCCAGCACGCTCAGCAGGATCTGCCGCAGCATAGGGGCATGGGCCAGCACCTCCGGCGCCTCGCCCTCCTGCAGCTGCCACAGCACCCGCTGGCGCGTCATCTCGGGCTGCAGCTCCTGCAGGCAGTCGCGCCACATCGGCGTGGTGGCCACCGGCGCCAGCGGCAGCTGGCTCGCGTGCGAGACGCGAACGAGCTCGGTGATCCAGCGGTTGGCGCGGTCCACCGACTGGATGATGTCCTCGCGGTGCTCGGCCTGGTCGGCCTGGTGGGCGGCGCTGCCATCCATCATCTCGGCGGCCGTGCGGATCGAGGCCAGCGGGTTGCGCAGGTTGTGCGCCACGGCGCCGGCGAGTTCCACGGCGCTCGAGAGCGCCTGCGATTCGGACAGCTTGCTCTGCTGCTCGCGCATGATGCGGTCGGCCCGCCCGACCACGCCATTGAGGGCGAGGAACAGCACCAGCGCCGAGCCGGCGCAGGCCACCCAGAGCTGCAGCACCGCGGCGCGGATCGCCACGCTGAGCTGCACGGGCACCTTGTACAGCTCGATCACGCCGATCACCTGATTGGACTTCTCGTCGGCCACGATCGGGATGTAGCTCTCGACGTAGTAGTGGGTCTGCTCCGACAGGCCCTGGTGTTCCAGCTTGTCGTGCTGGCTGCCCAGGGTGCCGCTGTGCACGACCAGGTCGCCGCGCAGGGCCTCCTGCAATTCCGAGTTGTCGGCGTCGCGGCGGCCGATCAGGTCCGAGTCGGTGGACCACAGCATGGTGCCGTCGGCGCCGAAGGCATTGGCGCGCACCGGCTCGGTCATGGTGGACAGGTGCTCCATCGAGCCGAGGAAGCGGTGGCGCAGCTCCACGTCCTGCGGCTGGCGCAGGAAGTCGGCGGAGCGGTCCGTCACCAGCAGGTTGCGGATGAACTCCATGCTCACCTCGCCCTCGCGCCGCAGCATGCGCTCGGTGAGCATGTCCGACAGGAGCCAGCCGAGGCCCAGGGCAATGCCCACGATCACGATCAGGCTCGTGAAGGCGAAGCGTCGGCGCAGGCTGAAGCCGGCCGTGAACGGCACGGTCGCGGAAAGCACGTCCCCAGTCCTCCGGATGGATGTATATCTTTGGTGGGATTGTGCAGAAGGTCGCGCTGGCGCGCCAGCCCGGGAAGCCCCGGAGGCCGTCTAAAGGGCCGACGACGGAAGCGGCGCGTGGCGCGTCGACGCGTCGGCGCAGCCGACGACGGAAGCGGCGCAGGAACGGCGCGCCGCTGCCTACCCGAAGGAGCGCGCCCT
>Ga0255338_1005442_pt1 | contig 11732 bp, 8 predicted proteins | sample MeOH1_35cm_T4_19_FD_203715 | JGI IMG/M metagenome (GOLD analysis project Ga0255338, IMG submission 203715) | Sandy soil microbial communities from University of British Columbia, Vancouver, Canada - MeOH1_35cm_T4_195 | ecosystem: Engineered > Artificial ecosystem > Sand microcosm > Unclassified ... | reverse complement strand
GCTGCGCGTCACTGCCCGGCGGTTACTATTGCTTGCAGCCGAGCACCGCACTTGCGCCGCGTGACGCGGTGCAGCGGGTGGACATCGCAATGGGAGAGCTGCGCGAGACGGTCATCGTTGCGCTCGAGATCGACCATGCCGGACTGCGCGTAGTCGCAGTGACTCCTTTCGGTCAGAAGCTCATCGAAATGGAGTATGACAACAAGGTTCTCCATGGCGGTGCAGCAGCGCCACAGCTCGATCCGATGCTGCTTGCGATGCTCGTGCAACTTGCGCTTTGGCCTGCAGATGCGGTGCGCAATGGGCTTTCCGAGTCGCTGATGATGGACGCAAACAGCGGGCACCGTCGCATAGTGTACGACGGAGAGACGCTTGTCTCGGTTGAGTATGAAGGGCAGACGCGTGGCCGTATGCGAATCCGCGTACCGCAGGCCGGCCTTTTCGCCCTGGTGCATGATCTCCATGCACCAAGCGGAGTCGAGCCAGCGCCATGAAGTCGATGCCGCCTTGTTATCTCCCGGCGCTCGGTATCGTCAACGCGCTCGGGCGCGGAAAACACGCAGTCAGCCATGGTTTGATGAGTGGCAACACTTCAGCCATGAGGCTCGAAGAGGGATGGCTGCGAGAAGGCCATGCGCGCGTAGGGCGTGTGTGTGCGCAGTTGCCTGATATTCCCGCGCAGTTTGCGCAGTGGCGTTGCCGCAACAACCGTCTCTTGCTCGCCGCCGTAGAGGAGATTGCAGACGACATTGAGGGCGCTCTGGCACGCTACGGAAGAAGCCGCGTAGGGATCGTGCTTGGCTCGAGTACGTCGGGCATCGCGGAGGGTGAGCAGGCGCTGGATGCCTATTTCTCGACAGGAGAGTTGCCGCCAGAATTTCATTATGCGCAGCAGGAGATCGGCATGCCGGCGCTCTTTCTTGCCCGCTATCTCGGCACCACGGGGCCGGCGTGGACCGTATCAACCGCATGCACGTCAAGCGCAAAAGCCTTCGGATCGGCACGCAATCTCCTGCACCTGGGCTTGTGTGACGCAGTGCTCGTGGGCGGCGTCGACTCGCTGTGCCGTCTCACCATCCGCGGCTTTGCTGCGCTCGAATCGATCACGAGCGAGCTCGCGAATCCGATGAGTGTGAATCGAAAAGGCATCAATATCGGAGAGGGTGCGGCGCTTTTTTTGATGACGCGCGAACCGGCAGCAACCTCACTGTTGGGCATCGGTGAATCGAGCGATGCGTACCACATTTCGGCGCCGGATCCGAGCGGCAGGGGCGCCGAGAACGCCATGCGATCGGCCTTGACCGACGCGCGCTTGCCGGTCGAGGCGCTCGACTATGTGAATTTGCATGCGACCGCTACGCCTAAGAACGACGAGATGGAAAGCCGCGCCATCGCCCGTTTCCTGACCTCCGGCGTGCCAGTGAGCGGAACCAAGGCCATGACCGGGCATTTGCTCGGTGCGGCGGGGGCCACCGAGCTTGCTTTCTGCTGGCTTGCGCTACAGGGCCACGAGCGCCGGTTGCCGCCTCATGTGTGGGATGGAAAAGCGGATCCCGCTTTGCCCGCGCTGCGCTTCGTCGCGCCGGGCGAGGCATTTTCGCCTGGAGAATACCGTCACTGTATGAGCAATTCCTTTGCATTCGGCGGCAACAACATCAGCATCGTGATTGGAGATGCCCGATGACGGCACGCTCGATCCCATCGATCGAAGCTCTCATACCTCACCGTGGATCGATGCTCATGCTCGATCGGGTCGAGGCGTATGACGAGCAGTCAGTCAGCGCGAGTTATCTGATACCAGACGCAGCATGGTATATGGAGACTGACGGCACCATGCCGGCTTGGGTGGGGCTCGAGTTGATGGCGCAGGCGGTTGCCGCGCATTGCACGCTCGTCTCCGGCGCACCCGGCGCCAAGCCCAAAATGGGTGTGCTCCTCGGGACCCGCGCATATGAGTGCCGCGGCAGCCGCTTCGCATCACATGAGGTACTGAACGTCACTGCGCGTATCGCGTACGTGGAAAGCGGGGGGCTGGGCGCGTACGATTGCGCCATCGAACGCGGTGAGGAGGTCCTCGCGACCGCCACCCTCAAGGTATTCGAGCCCTCGGATTTCGACGCTTTCATAAAGGATGCGGCAGCATGAGCACGCGCCGCGTAATAGTCACGGGTTCCAGCCGTGGCATCGGGCGGGCGATAGCGCTGCGGCTCGCCCGGGCAGGGTACTCATTGACCGTACACTGTCGAAGCAACGTCGCACAAGGCCGGGCGGTCGTCGGGGAGATCGAACGCGAAGGTGGTATTGCGGCGCTTCTCCAGTTCGACGTATCCGACCGCGCAGCGTGCCGTGAGGCGCTTGCTGCAGATGTCGCCGCATGCGGCCCCTACTATGGCATCGTGTGCAATGCCGGCGTGACGCGCGACAACCCGTTTCCAGGGTTGAGTGACGAAGATTGGGACGTCGTCCTGGATACCAGTCTGGACGGCTTTTTCAATGTCGTACAGCCGTTGACCATGCCGATGGTGCGCGCAAAGATGGGTGGACGCATCATCACGATCGCATCGGTGTCGGGTATAACCGGTAATCGCGGACAGGTGAATTATAGCGCCGCGAAGGCTGGCCTGATCGGTGCCACAAAGGCACTCGCGGTAGAACTGGCGAGCCGAGGTATTACGGTCAATTGCGTAGCGCCCGGGCTCGTCAGCACCGACATGGCGGCAGATGCGCCAATCGAAACGCTGTTAAATATCGTGCCGATGAAGCGCGTGGGCACGCCGGAAGAAGTGGCTGCGGCGGTCGCTTTCCTTATGTCGGATGAGGCGGCGTACATTACGCGCCAGGTACTGGGCGTAAACGGGGGCATCATATGACGCGACGCGTGGCCGTCACTGGAATGGCCGGCATTACAGCGCTGGGGGACAGCTGGGTTGATATTGAGCAGCGGTTGCGTGCGAGACAAACGGCGATTCGCCGCATGCCGGAGTGGGACGGCTTCGCGGAGTTGCACACGCGTCTGGGCGCACCGGTGGACGGCTTTCGAGTGCCTTCGCAGTACCCCCGCAAAATGATCCGTTCCATGGGCCGCGTCTCGCTGTTCGCCGTTCGCGCCACTGAGGCGGCGCTCGCCGACGCCGGTCTCGCCGACGAGCCGATAGTTCGCAGCGGACGCATGGGCATCGCTTATGGTTCCTCCTCGGGGAGCGTCGAGCCGGTGAGAGTGTTCGGCCGAATGCTCGACAGCGGTTCAATGCAGGGCGTCACCTCCACGAGCTATATCCAGATGATGCCGCATACGACGGCGGTCAACATCGGACTCTTTTTCGGCTGCAAGGGTCGCGTGATTCCGACCTCGAGCGCATGCACATCGGGTAGTCAGGCGATCGGCTATGCGTACGAGTCCATCAAGTACGGCAAACAAGTGCTCATGATCGCGGGTGGTGCCGAGGAGCTGTCAAGTCCGGCTGCGGCCGTGTTCGACACGCTCTTCGCCACCAGCACGAAAAACGAGCAGCCTGAATTGACCCCACGGCCGTTTGACCGGGCCCGCGACGGACTCGTCGTGGGGGAGGGAGCGGCTACCCTGATTCTGGAGGACTATGATCACGCGCGATCTCGTGGCGCAAGGATCTACGCAGAGATCGTGGGTTATGACAGCAATGCCGATGGCAGCCATGTGACGCAACCGGAAGCCACGACGATGGGCGTCGTGATGACTTCTGCGCTCGACGATGCCCGACTGTCGCCGTCGGCCATTGGCTACGTGAGCGCCCATGGCACCGCGACGGATCGCGGAGACTTGGCGGAGTCGCAAGCGACGGCACAAGTGCTTGGGTCACGCGTCCCGATCAGCGCGATGAAGAGCTATGTCGGACACACGCTCGGCGCGTGTGGCGCGATCGAAGCCTGGTGGGGCATCGAGATGCTATCCCGCGATTGGTACGCGCCTACGGTGAATCTTGACGAGCCAGATCCCGCTTGCGCCGAGCTAGACCATATCATGGGGGACGGCCGGCGCATGAGCATCGAACATTTTATGAGCAACAACTTCGCTTTCGGTGGTATCAACACGTCGCTCATTTTCAAGCGGAGTTAACGAGGCTTGACTCGACCCGCGTGTGGCACCGCAGCCGGCTTACACTGAATTTCAACAATCAATAACCAAGGAGAAATGCGATGAGAATACTGACCGTGATGTTCCTTCTGATAGCCGCCGCCATGTCCCTCGATGCGAATGCGCAGCGCCAGCCGGTGCCGATTGTCGATCATGAGAACGTGGCGGCGGTAACGGCCAGTGGCAAAGGCGCCAGCGCGGATCAGGTCAAGGCCGCTTTTCGCGCTGCAGGCGCCAAGCTGCAGTGGGAAATGTCGGATGCGGGGAACGACAAGCTCAGAGGGACGCTCATCGTCAGGAACAAGCACACCATCATCATTGAGGTGAGCTACGGGGACAACAAGTACTCGGTTAAATACCTGAACAGCGTAAACATGAAGTACGGTATCGGACCGGAAGGCGAGCCCGTGATCCACCCGTTCTACAACCGCTGGGTGGACCAGCTGCTTGGTGGAGTGCGCTCGGAGCTCGCAAGAACGTGATTGCCGGTGCGGGCCGTCTGCGGTAATGAACGGGAATAGCGCGCGGCGGGAATGCCGCCGAGTCGTTGTCACTGGCATGGGCATCGTCTCCTGTCTCGGCAATACGCTGGGCGAAGTAAAGCAGGCGTTGCACGAGCGCCGGTCCGGCGTGCGCTTCATGCCGGATTATGCCGATCTCGGTTTCCGTAGCCGGGTTGCCGGTGTGCCGGACCTTTCGCAGGAAGAGCCAATCGATCGCAAGAAGCGGCGCTACATGGGCAACGTTGCCATTTACGCATGGCATGCGGCGCGACATGCAATCGAAGACGCAGGGTTCACGCCGTCGCAACTTTCGAACCCCAGAATCGGGCTCATCGTCGGCTCGGGTGTCGGATCGTTGCTGCAACACAGTGCTGCTGTCGACATCCTGCGTGCGAGGGGAATCGACAAAGTGCCGCCCTATGTTGTGCCCCAGACTATGGCGAGCACTGCGTCCGCGTGCCTCGCCACGGCGCTCGGCATACAAGGAATCAGTTATTCGATCAGCTCTGCCTGCGCAACCTCATCGCACTGCATTGGACACGCCGCGGAGCTGATTCGCTTCGGCCAGCAGGACGTCGTGATCGCCGGCGGCGCGGAAGAGGTATGCTGGACGTCGACCATGGCATTCGATGCCATGGGTGCGCTCTCCGCTCGCTACAACGAGTGCCCGACAGAAGCTTCGCGGCCATTCGACAAAGGGCGCGACGGGTTCGTAATAGCGGGTGGCGCGGGCATTCTCATCCTCGAAGAGCTCACGCATGCCCGGGCACGCGGTGCCCGCATCCATGGGGAAGTCGTTGGTTACGGAGCTTGCTCCAGCAGCGGCGATATGGTGGCCGCCGCGCCGGAAGGTCCCGCGCGTTCGATGCGCAGCGCGATGGCGCAGGCGGGCGTGAGGATCGATTATATCAATGCCCATGCAACGTCGACGCCTGCGGGCGACGCAAGCGAAGCGGTGGCGATACGCGACGTGTTTGGTGAGGCATTGCCGCTCGTTTCGTCGACCAAAGGCATCACGGGACATCCGATCGGCGCGTCGGGCGCACACGAGGCGATCTTTTGCCTCTTGATGCTTCAGGGGCAATTCATAGCGGCTTGCGCAAATCTGGCCGAGCCCGACCGGGAGTTGCGAGAGATTCCTCTGGTGCGCGAAACGATGCCCCGTTGCGTCTCCACCATTATGTCGAACAGTTTTGGCTTTGGCGGCGCAAACGTAAGCCTGATATTTGCGGGTTGGCAGGGCTGACTAGGCCATCGTCGCTGATATATTTTCAGTGGAGGGCTTACTTAAAGGCAACGATGTTGACCAACGTCTCCTGGCGTCGCGGAGCAGGTGCCAAGCCTAACCAATCCTTCATGCCGAGATCGGGACGGCTCCACCACAGAAAAGGCAGTGAAATCCGTTCGGGGACGACGTCGAGACCGGCATCACGCACCATGTCCACGTATTCTTCTGCGGTGCGCTGGACATGCATGGGGTGACGGAACAGCAGACGGATTATCCACGAATGAATGAATGCCTTCGCGGATTCTGCCAGCAACAGCACACCGCCCGGTTTGAGCACGCGATAGAACTCCGCGAGCGCTGCATCCTGTGCGACTATGTGGTGTAGTGTTTGATGGCACAGCACCATGTCGACACACTCATCCGAAATTGGCAGATTCGCTGCGTTTGCAGAGTGCCATTCGATGGGCGCCTTGCACTGACTTATGATTCGTTGAGCGCGACGTCTCGCGTCCGGATCTGCGTCTACCGCGATTAATCGACGGGGTGTGAATCTCTGTGACAGTTCGAGCAGGGATGGACCGTGACCGCAACCGATATCGAGAATCACGGGATAACTATGGGCCCGCGGTCGAAGCATGCGTTCAAGATCGTCAAGTGCGCGCTTCAATACGTGAAGACGCCACGTTTCTGTCCCTAAAAACCAGACACCAAATCGTGTTTCTTTAACAAAAGCTTGCCGGTCGTTCATTCGCTCGGGCTGCGCTAAAGGATGGTCATACGCACTTGTCATTATAGTATGGCGAGAAGACGGAGGGAGTTATCACGCAGGCCAACAGCGCCGCCGTAGACACTGCCAAGGTATGCCGCCTTTGGCAGTGGTGGGGAGGCGGGAGTGGTCGCAAGGAGCGATGGGAAGAATTGCGGCGGATGCGTGCCGCCGGCCAGACGATTTCGTCACATTGACCGGCTGCGGCAGCTCGGACCACCAAAGAGAAACTAAAGGCCCGCCTCGTGCGCGCCGAAGAAAGCCAGGCTTGAACCCGGGCGCGGAATTTTCAATTCACACGGTTTCCAACAATGACCGGTAAAGCACCTGCAGCATCCGCTCCTCGCTATATTGCCTCTTGACGTAATTCTCATGTCACCCGCCTCGAGGGGTGGACTGGATCCTCGAGGCGGTACTTAGCATCCGGCACTGTCACTGATCAACAGTGCGTCAGCGCTCGATCCAGCGCCCCCGCGGGCGGCGTCGATCGTGCTTGCATCACCCACACGCCCCGATCGCGCCGCACGCCGTGCAGAACTCGCAGCCGTCCTTGTGGATGACGGCGAGGTTGCCGCATTCCTTGCAGACCTTGCCCGTGCGCACGGCGTACGCGCCACGCTCGGCGCCGCGGTCGTCCTCCGGGATCTCCAGCACGCCCATTTCGTTCAACGGATAGCCGCGCTCGTCGAGCACGCCCAGCATGGCATAGCGATGGATCATCAGGCGCGCGACGTACGCGATGGTGCTGGGGAAATTCTCCTGGCGCTGCTCGCCCGGCACGCGCGCCATGAAGTCGCCCAGCGGCTCGGCGTAGGTGAGGAGCTTTCTCAGCTTCATGCCTATCCATGCCGGATCGATCACGCGCATGTCGAGCGACAGCAGCTTGCACAGCCCGTCCAGCGCGCGCGGATACTGGCCCGCCATCCATACCGAGTACGGACGCCGCACGCCGGTCGGCAGCACGAGCTCTTTCAGGATGAGCACGAAGTCGTCCTCCGCGCGCGGGTTGTGCACGTCCACCGTCCACGACATCGTGCCGTCGGTGCCGGTCTTGGGCTCCTTCTTCGCGATCAGCGCATCGAGCACCGGAGAAGCCCCGCCTTCCTTCAGCGCGCCGAGCTGGTCCACGCGATAGCGCACGATGCGCGCAAAGGCCGACACCATGCTGGGCATGCGCTTCAGCTCCCCGTCCGGCGGCATGGCGCAATCGAACGCGTCGTCGCCGGAAGTGCGCGCCAGCATGTCGAGCTTCATGTTGAGCCATGCGGCGTCTTCGGCGCGCATGTCCATCGACAGCGTCTTCGCCACTGCGCCCAGGCCCCGCGGCTGCTCGTTGCCGTTCACCCAGACTTCGAAGGGATGCGGCGAGCCGTTCTGGACGTGGCCGACGAAGATGGCGAACGAGCCGAACGGCGACTCGACCATGTATGTCCACGCGCTGTTGCCGCCGGGCAGCTTGGGCCGGCTCGGCCAGCGCAGGCTGGAGAGCGCCGGATTGGGCGCGGCTTCGAGCCGGAGCCGGCGGTCGGTGTCGCTCGTATCGAGATCGTTGGGCTGCTCGGCTTCGGGCGTCGGATTCACCGACAGCACGCTGCCCAGCACTTTGTTGGGCCGGTAAGTCGTGATGCCTTTGAGGCCGGCGTGCCACGCTTCCAGGTACAGGTCCTTGAACTGCTCGTACGGATAGTCCTCGGGCACGTTCACCGTCTTGCTGATCGCCGAATCGACGAACGGCGCGACCGCTGCCACCATGCGCATGTGATCGCGCGCCGAGATGTCCATCGCCGTGACGAAATGCGGCGGCAGGTTCGCCATGTCGCCGCCGACGTGCTTGTACAGGCGCCACGCATGGTCTTCCACGTCGTACGTCTTGTGCGAGTTGTCGGGCATGCGCTTCTTGCGCTGGTAGGTCCAGGAGTACGGCGGCTCGATGCCGTTCGACGCGTTGTCGGCGAAGGCGAGCGAGATCGTGCCGGTGGGCGCGATCGACAGCAGGTGGCTGTTGCGGATGCCGTGCTTGCGGATGTCGGTCTTGAGCGGCTCGGGCAGACGCGAGGCGCAGTGCGGCTCGGCAAGGAACTGTTCCTTGTCGAGCAGCGGAAACGCGCCTTTTTCCTTCGCCAGCGCGACGGAGGACGCGTACGCGTTGTCGCGCATCGACTCGGCGATGTGGCCGGCCATGGCGCGCGCTTCGTCGGTGTCGTAGCGCAGGCCCAGCATGATGAGCATGTCGCCCAGTCCGGTGAAGCCCAGGCCCACGCGCCGTTTCGCGTGCGCCTCGTCATCCTGGTGCTTGAGCGGCCAGACGGTCGCATCGAGCACGTTGTCGAGCATGCGGACCGCGGTGCGCACCACTTTGCCGTAGGCGGCGAAGTCGAAGCTCGCTTTCTCGGTGAACGCCTCGCGCACGAAGAGCGTGAGATTCACGCTGCCCAGACAGCAGCAGCCGTAAGGCGGCAGCGGCTGCTCGCCGCAGGGGTTGGTCGCCTCGATCTGCTCGCAGTACGACAGATTGTTGTCGGCGTTGATGCGGTCGATGAAGAGCACGCCCGGCTCGGCGTGGTCGTAGGTCGACTCCATGATCTGATGCCACAGATCGCGCGCCTTGACCGTGCGGTAGATCCAGTAGCCGTCGGCGTTCTGCCGCAGCTCGATGTCCGGGTTCGCCGCGGGCATCGCCTTGTGCACGAGATGCCAGTCGCCGTCGGTTTCCACCGCGCGCATGAACGCATCGGTCACCGCCACGCTCACGTTGAAGTTCTTGAGATCGCCGTGATCCTTGGCGTGGATGAAGTCCTCGACGTCGGGATGGTCGCAGCGGAGCACGCCCATTTGCGCGCCGCGGCGCGCGCCTGCCGACTCCACCGTCTCGCAACTTTTGTCGAACACGCGCATATAGGAGACGGGACCGCTCGCCGTGCTGCTCGTGCCGCGCACTTGCGCGCCCTTGGGACGGATGGAGGAAAAGTCGTAGCCCACGCCGCCGCCGCGGCGCATGGTCTCGGCCGCTTCCATGAGCGCGACGTAGATGCCGGGCTTGCCGTCGACCATTTCCGAAACGGAATCGCCGACCGGCTGCACGAAGCAGTTGATGAGCGTTGCCTGCAGCGCGGTGCCGGCCGCCGAGTTCACGCGCCCGCCCGGAATGAAGCCGTTCTCGAGGCAGTCGTAAAACACCGGTTCCCAGCGCGCGGGTTCTTTTTCGACAGCAGCGAGGGCGCGGGCGACCCGGTGTCGCACGTCCTCCACGCTACGCTCGTCGGCCTTGGCATACTTCTCAAGCAACACGTCGAGCGTCACTTGCTGAGGCGGCAGAGCGAGGCGGCTGTCGTTGATCTTCATACGGTCTCCCGAGTGGTTTTTGAGTGCGTTTGGGGTAGGGGAATAATCATACGTTGCGTTTAGGCCCAACACAATTAGTAGAGGGCGTGCCGCGATAAAAATCGAGATGTAGTGTTACGCGACCGAGTCAGTCAGCGCGTGCGTCCGCAAGAACCGGGCCAGCGCGACCGCCGTATGCGACACGCCCGCAGCGCCCTGCCGCTCCTCATTGTGGGCCAGTTCCGCCGGTGCGCCCACTGCCACGATGCATCCGCCGCCGTCGCCGCCCTCCGGCCCCAGGTCGACGATCCAGTCGGCGTCCGCGATCAAGTCCAGATTGTGCTCGATCACCACGACGCTGTTGCCGGCATCCACCAGCCGGTGCAGCACATGGATGAGCTTCTCGACGTCCGCCATGTGCAGGCCGACGGTCGGCTCGTCCAGGACATAGAGCGTCGGCAGTGCGCCACCGCGCAACGGACGCGGTCCGCCATCATGGTCGCGCACTTTCGCGAGCTCCGTGACGAGCTTGATGCGCTGCGCCTCACCGCCCGAAAGCGTCGGGCTTTGCTGTCCCAGCGTGAGGTAGCCCAGACCGACGTCCTGCAGCAGCCGCAGGCAGTGGTGCACGGAACGGTGGGCCGCGAAGAACTCGACGGCTTCATCCACGCTCATCTGCAGCACTTCGCCGATCGACTTGCCCTTGAACTGCACCGCGAGCGTCTCGGCGTTGAAGCGCGCGCCGTTGCACACCTCGCACGGCACTTTGACGTCGGGCAGAAAGCTCATCTCGATCTTCTTGATGCCCTGGCCCTCGCAGCCCTCGCAGCGTCCGCCCGCGGTGTTGAAGGAGAAGCGGCTCGCCGTGTAACCCCGCATGCGTGCTTCCGGCGTCTCGGCGTACAGGCGGCGGATCGCGTCCCAGAAACCGACGTAGGTGGCGGGGCAGGAGCGCGGCGTCTTCCCGATCGGCGTCTGATCCACTTCCAGCACGCGGCCGAGCTGCTCGTCGCCCGTGAGGGAGCGGCAACCGATGGCCGGCGTCTCCTTGCGGCGGCCGCCCGCGAAACGCTGTGCGAGCGTCGCATGCAGGATGTCGCGCGCGAGCGTCGACTTGCCCGAGCCCGACACGCCCGTGACGGCGACGAGCCGGCCAAGCGGCACGCGCACGTCGACGTTCTTCAGGTTGTGCAGGCTCGCGCCCTGGAGGTCGAGCGCGGGCATCTGACGGCTCACGGCGCGCGGCGGATGGAGCGGATGCTGCAGCGGGTGTGCGAGGAAGCGGCCGGTGAGCGAGTCGGGGTTCCTGACGAGGTCCTCCGCAGTGCCTTCCGCGATGACCCGGCCGCCCAGCTTGCCCGCGCCCGGACCCAGGTCGATGACGTGCGTTGCGCGCCGTATGGTGTCCTCGTCGTGCTCCACGACGACCAGCGTATTGCCTTTCGCCTGCAGCGATTCCAGCGTGTCGAGCAGCACGAGATTGTCGCGCGGATGCAGCCCGATCGTCGGCTCGTCGAGGATGTAGCACACGCCGCGCAGGTTGGAGCCGAGCTGCGCGGCGAGCCGTATGCGCTGCGCTTCGCCGCCCGAGAGCGTCGGGGCCGCGCGGTCGAGCGCGAGGTACGAAAGACCGACGGCATCGAGAAACCTGAGGCGGCTTTCGAGCTCGGCGACCACGTCGCGCGCGATCGCACCTTCGCGTCCGTTCAGCGCGAGCTGATGGAAGAAGCGCTCGAGCTTGCCCACCGGCATCGCAGTGAGGTCTGCAATGGACTGATTGCGGAAGCGCACGGCGAGCGCGAC
>Ga0255338_1005441_pt1 | contig 11734 bp, 11 predicted proteins | sample MeOH1_35cm_T4_19_FD_203715 | JGI IMG/M metagenome (GOLD analysis project Ga0255338, IMG submission 203715) | Sandy soil microbial communities from University of British Columbia, Vancouver, Canada - MeOH1_35cm_T4_195 | ecosystem: Engineered > Artificial ecosystem > Sand microcosm > Unclassified ... | reverse complement strand
TCAGACGTTGAAGCGGAAGTGCATGACGTCGCCGTCCTGGACGATGTAGTCCTTGCCTTCGAGACGCATTTTTCCCGCCTCCTTCGCACCCTGTTCGCCCTTGCACGCGATGAAATCGTCATACGCGATCACTTCGGCCCGTATGAAGCCGCGCTCGAAATCGGTATGGATCACGCCCGCCGCCTGGGGCGCCGTCGCGCCGCGGCGCACCGTCCACGCCCGCACTTCTTTCTCACCGGCGGTGAAGTAGGTCTGCAGCCCCAGCAACTCGTAGCCCGCGTGGATCACCCGATCGAGACCCGGCTCGCTCATGCCCATGTCGGCGAGAAACACGGCTTTGTCCTCGCTCGCCATGTCCGCGATCTCGGCCTCTATGGCAGCGCAGACGGCCACGACAGGCGCGCCTTCCGTCGCCGCGTGCTTCTTCACCGCTTCGAGGTAAGGATTGTTGACGAAGCCGTCCTCGCGCACGTTGGCCACGTACATGGCGGGCTTTGCGGTGATGAGGCATAGCGGCCTGATGATCGCCTTCTCTTCCTCGTAGAGGTCGAGCGCGCGCACGGGCCTCGCGGCGTTGAGCGCGGTGAGACACTTCTCCAGCACCGTCACCAGCCGCTGCGCTTCCTTGTCGCCGCCGGCGCGCGCGACTTTCGCGTAGCGCGCCATCTGCTTTTCCACCGTCGCGAGATCGGCGAGCGCCAGCTCGGTGTTGATGGTCTCGATGTCGGCGACGGGATCGACTTTGCCGGCCACGTGCACGACGTTCTCGTCATCGAAGCAACGCACGACATGGGCAATGGCGTCGCACTCGCGGATATTGGCGAGGAACTGGTTGCCCAGGCCTTCGCCTTTCGAGGCGCCCGCGACGAGACCCGCGATGTCGACGAATTCCACCACGGCCGGAAGTACCCTCTCCGGCTTCACGAACTCGGCGAGCTTCGCGAGTCGCGGATCGGGCACTTCGACGATGCCGACGTTGGGCTCTATGGTGCAGAACGGATAGTTTTCAGCCGCGATGCCCGCTTTGGTGAGCGCATTGAAGAGCGTCGATTTGCCGACGTTGGGCAGGCCGACGATGCCGCATTTGAGAGACATGATATTCCGTGAAGAGTGAGGTGTCAGGGGACAGGAGTCAAAACGTTCAACATCGCGAGCGGCGAACCGTGAGCCGTGAGCCTTGACTGCTCACGCCTCGCTTCTCACCCCTCACTCACGCAACCGTGTGCAGCTTGAGCATCGCCGCTTCGAGCTTGCCCTCGGCGATCAACGGCCAGACGTCGAGGCTGCGCGTCATCGCCTCTTCGATCGCGCGTCGCTCGTCCGCAGTCGGCGGATGCAGCACGTAATCGGCCGCGTCCTGCTGCGGCGTCGCGCTGTCGCGCGGATGGCCTATCCCGAGACGCAGGCGCCAGAAATCCTTGGTTCCGATGCGCGCAGCGATATCGCTCAAGCCGTTATGCCCGCCGGTGCCGCCGCCTTTCTTGAGCCGCGCCGTGCCCGCGCGCAGGTCGAGCTCGTCGTGCACCACGAGGATTTCGTGCGGCGTGATCTTGTAGAAATTCGCGAGCGCCGCTACCGCGCGCCCGCTCTCGTTCATGTACGTCTCCGGCATGAGCAGCCAGATCTCGTGCGGGGCGCCGAGCTTCGCGATGCGGCCGTGATACCGGGGCGCGGCCGCGAACGATCCGCGCTCACGCGCGGCGAGCTCGCTCACCCACCAGAAGCCGGCGTTGTGTCGCGTCGCCTCGTATTTACGGCCCGGATTGCCGAGACCGACGATGAGCTTCATCGTGACCTGTCACGCTCCACGTGCTGCGTCGCCTCGCGGCACAATGACGCCGCGCCAAGAAAAAGCCCGCCGCAGCGACGCCCGGCGGGCCCGAGACATGCCACAGTCCCGCTCGCGCGTTACTTGGCAGCCTCCTTCTTCTCGTCCTTCTTCTCGCCGCCGGCAGGCGCGGCACCCGGAGCTTCGGCCGGGGCCTGGCCGGTGATCTCGGTGACGGGCGCTCCCGGCACCTCTTCCGCCGCCTGCTCGCGCGGCACCTGCAGGATGACGACCGCAGGATTGTCCTGCTTCAGCTTGGCGCTGATTTCGACGCCCGCCGGCAGATCGAGATCGTTCATGTGCACGGCGTCGCCGAGCTCCAGGCCCTTCAGGTCGACTTCGATGTATTCAGGCAGCGCGTCCGGCAGACATTGCACTTCGACGTCGTTCATCACGTGCTGAATGACGCCGCCGCCCAATTTCACGCCGGGGGCGATCTCCTGGTTCATGAAGTGCAGCGGCACGTTCATGTGGATTTTCTTCGTCGGGTCGATGCGCTGAAAGTCCACATGCAGCGCGATCGGCTTCCACGGGTGCATCTGGAAATCGCGCAGCAGCACCCGCTCTTTTGCCCCATCCACCGCCATGTCCAGAATGGACGCATGGAACGCTTCCATCTTCAGATGGCGCAGCAACGCGTTCTGGTCGAGCTCTATGGCTTGCGCGGGCTTCTCGGCGCCGTAGATGACGCCCGGCACCCGACCGCTCGTGCGCAGGCGGCGGCTCGCACCCGTTCCCTGCAGCTTGCGCGGGAAAGCGACAACTTCGATTTTCATCTCATTCTCCTGTAATACGGAATGTCCGCGACCAGATCACCCCGGCACTCCGCGGCATGCGGAATGATCAGCGCTCCCGCAGCGCTCATCATTCGGCACTCACGCGACCTTACTCTACGAACAGCGAGCTCACGGAATCTTCCGCGCTGATCCGCCGCATCGTCTCGGCCAGCAGGCTCGCGACCGTCAGCACGCGGATCTTGCCGCAGCCCTGGGCATCCTCGCGCAGCGGTATCGTATCGGTGACGACGATCTCGTCCAGCGCCGAGTTCATGATGCGCTCGACTGCGGGCCCCGACAGCACCGGATGCGTGCAGTAAGCGAGCACTCTCTGCGCCCCGTGCCGCTTCAGCGCCGCGGCCGCCTCGCACAGCGTGTTGGCCGTGTCGACGAGATCATCGACGATCACGCAGGTGCGGCCGTCCACTTCGCCGATGATATTCATTACCGTCGCCACGTTCGGACGCGGGCGCCGCTTGTCGATGATCGCGAGATCGGCCTCGAGCCGCTTCGCGAGCGCCCGGGCGCGCACCACGCCGCCCACATCGGGCGACACCACGACCAAGCTCTGATACCCGTGCTTCCACACGTCGCCGAGCATGATCGGGCCCGAGTAGATGTTGTCCACCGGGATATCGAAGAAGCCCTGGATCTGCTCCGAGTGCAGATCCATCGTGAGCACGCGGTCCACCCCGGCGCTCGTCATCATGTTCGCCACGACTTTTGCCGATATCGGCACCCGCGCCGAGCTCGGGCGGCGGTCCTGGCGGGCATAACCCATGTACGGGATGGCGGCGGTCACACGCGTGGCCGATGCGCGCTTCAGCGCGTCCACCATCACCAGGAGCTCCATCAGGTTGTCGTTCGTCGGCGCGCACACGGACTGGAGCACGAAGACGTCCTTGCCGCGGACGTTCTCGAGGATTTCCACCATGACTTCGCCGTCACTGAAGCGACCGACTTTCGCCCGTCCCAGCGGGATGCGCAAATGGCTGACCACGTCCTCGGCGAGCTTGCGATTCGCGTTGCCGGCGAACACCATCAACCTATCGAGCGCCACGGCGACTCCCCGGTAAAACACAAGGCGGCCTGCAGCCGCCTCTTCGATTGAATTTGGCTGGGGAGGTAGGGATCGAACCTACGAATGCCGGAATCAAAATCCGGTGCCTTACCACTTGGCGACTCCCCAAGAGCGAATCAACACCACAACACCGACAACCGGACGACCGATGAGCCGGCCGCCCGCAGATCTTTCCGCTAATCGGCGAGGGCGTGCAACGGATGGCGCTCCAATCCTGCTGCAACAAACCCGCGCATGTCCCGCGGCAGCTCGGCGAGCACCGCCCGCGCCTCGCGCTCGCTTTCGAAAGCCGCGAACACGCTGGCACCCGAGCCCGTCATCATCGCCGGTCCGTGCTGCTCCAACCAGGCGAGATGGCGGCCGACTTCCGGAAACTCGCTGCAGACCACGGCCTGCAGATCGTTACCGGCTACGCCAGCCGAAAAGCTCCGTATTCTAATTGCTTTGGCGTCGCGTTTCAAATCCGGATGGGCGAAAACGCGAGCGGTCGGCACTGCGATCGCCGGGGTGAGAACGACATACCACGCCGGCGGGATGTCGATCGCCGTCAACTCTTCACCGATGCCCTCCGCAAACGCGTTGCGGCCCTGGATGAATACGGGAACGTCGGCACCCAGCATGAGACCCAGGCGGGCAAGCTCCATCCGGGTGAGCCCGGTATTCCAAAGCCGGTTGAGCGCGAGGAGCACGGTCGCCGCGTCGGAGCTGCCCCCGCCCAGGCCGCCGCCCATCGGAATGCGCTTCTCCACGCCGATCTCCGCGCCCATGCGACTGCCCGTCTCCTCCTGCAGCAGGCGCGCCGCCCGGATCGTGAGGTCGCTCTCGACCGGAACACCGGGCAGCTCGGACCCGCGCTCGATGCGAGCATCGTGGCGCACACGGATAGTCACCGTGTCGGCATAGTCGATGAAGCGGAACACCGTCTGAAGGAGATGGTAGCCGTCGGCACGGCGCCCGACCACTCGCAGCATGAGATTCAACTTGGCCGGCGCCGGGTAGACTTTCGCTTCGCTGCTCATGGCGCCGGGCTCGCTTTGCGCCATCCGCCACTCATGGCGCGATTCCGCACATGCGCCATATGCCGCTCAGGGCGCACTCCCGGCCGCGCGCCATTCGTCCACCACGAGCCGGATTTGCTGCGTGCCCTTGTTGAGCTGCAGGCGCTGGGGCAGCCGGCTGGGCGCTGCGGCAGCCGGGGGGGTGAACGTGATGCGCCAGCCGCCCTGCATGAGCTCCAACAGCTCTCCGTCGGCCGTACGCTGCACGCCTCCTGCGGGCATGCCGGGCACCTGCTCGCCGCGCACCCAGTACCGCAATTGCGCAAGCGGCAGCTCCCAGCCCAATGCGCGGCGCGTCAGGCTTTCCACGCTGCCCGCGTGATACTGCTGTTGATCCGCCGACGTGAGCGTCGCGCCCTCGGGGCCGTCTTCGATGTAGGCGACCGTCTGGCCCAGGGGCGTCATGAGCCAGATCTGGTCGCTGCCGCTCGCGTGGCTCCAGCGCAGGTTCGAGGAGAACGAAGGGCCTTCGTAGCCGACGAACACGCGGCCGAGCATATCGAACGCCGGTATATCGGACGGCGGCGCAAGCGAGGCGCAGGCCGCGCACCAGAGCACTGCAGCCAGTGCGATCAGCGCGCGCGGGCGCATCATCGCGCGGCGGGCAGCATCAGCGGCGCGTAACGCTTGATGGTCGACTGCAGCAGCTGATTCTTGGCATTGTCCTTGTCCTTCAGCGACTCCGTCCAGATCCGCTGCGCCCGTTCGCGCTGACCGTCAGCCCACAACACTTCGCCCAGGTGCGCCGCGATCTCCGCGTCGCGGCGCAGCACGTATGCGCGCTGCAGGTAATCGAGCGCGTCCTTGTGCTGGCCCATGCGGTACAGAACCCAGCCCATGCTGTCCATGATGAAGGGGTCGTCGGGCGTCAGATTGAGCGCCGTCTCGATCAGCTTGCGCGCTTCGGGCAGCCGCTCGTTGCGGTCCGCCAGCGTATAACCGAGCGCGTTGTACGCATGCGCATTGTCGGGCCGGATCTCGATCAGCTTGCGCAGATTGGACTCGAGCACATCGTAGCGCTCCACCTTCTCGGCGGCCATCGCGTGATCGTAGAGCAGGTCGGGATAATTCGGCAGCTCGTCGAGCGCGCGCCCCAGCACGTCGAACGCCTCCCGATAGCGATCGCCCTCGCGCAGGAGCGTCGCTTCAGCCTGCGTCAACTGCACGCGCTCCTGGTTGTTGGCGGGCTTGATGCTGCGCAGATGCCCCAATGCCTCGTCGAGCCTGCCCTGTTTCGCCAGCACGCCCGCATAGCGCGCCTGCGCGGAGATGTAATGCTCGCCGTGACCGACGGCGGCGTACCGCTCCAGCGCCTCGTCATAGCGTTTGCGCTCCTCGGCGACCTGTCCGAGATAAAGCCGCGCGGCCTCCGGGTCCTTGTACTTCGAGTCGAGCACACGCTTCAGCAACCGTTCCGCGGTGTCGTAGTCCGAGGCCTGCATCGCGAGCGCCGCCACCGCCATGGCCATGTCGCCGTTGTCGGGCTGAGCGGCCAGCAGCGTCTCGAATTCCTTCCGGGCCTCGGCATACTGCTTCTCGCTCACGAGCAGCCGCGCGTAGTTGAACCGGGCATCGCGCGCCTGCGGATGGTCTTTCAGATAGCCGGCAAGAAAGGCCGCCGCTTCCGCACTGGAGCGCCGCTGCAGCGTCTGCGCATGGAAGAGAGAGGCGAGCTCCCAGTCGGGACGCAGCCTGAGCGCGGCACCGGATTCATCGAGCGCAATCTGCTGGGCGCCTGCGTTCCAGGCGGCCTGGGCCACCGCGAGTCGCGCTTCGGGCACCTGGTTGTACGGCGCGGCGAGCGTCTGCATGACGCCCAGCACTGCCTGCCTGTCCTTGTTCCGGGACAGCAGCTTGGAGAGCTGGAGAAAGCTCTGCCCGATGTTCGCCGGGTCCGCAGCCAGCCACTTCTCGAGATGCGGACGCGCTTCGTCGAGCTGCGACTGATTCACCAGCAATGCGGCCAGGATCTGCCGCGCCTGCGTGGATTCCGGATCGGTCTGCAGCCACAAGCCGGCCGCCTCGAGGGCTGCCGACACCATGCGCGCGTTCCATGCAACCTCGGTCGCGCGCTGGGCCACGCGCGGATCACGCGTTTCGCGCGCAAGGTCGAGATACGCCGGCACAGCGATCTGCGGCTGCCCGCGCTGCACCGCGACCTCCGCGAGCATCATCTTGAACATGACCTGCTCGGTGAGCTCCATGGGCGGCAGCGCCGGGTGCGGACGCATGGCCTGCGGCGTCGCCGCCTGAGCGGGCTTCGCATCCGCCGGCGTCTGCGGTGCTGCCGTGAGCTGCACGGCAGGCTTCGTAGGCTGCTGCGCGCAGCCGGCGGCGCCGAGCAGCAACGACACCAGCGTAACGGGAAGAAAATCGCTCATGCGGAAGAATTCTGCACTCTGTGAGGGGGAAAGAAACCGGGACTGGGAACGGCATGCCCGCGCTTCATAAACGTCCACATATTAGGTATATTTCCGATCCACCACAAGCCGCGCCGGGCGCGTAACCCGGCGCTCCTCACGAGCGCCGCCTCCTGATGACGGCGGCGCGGCTCGCCGTGCGTGGTTGGACTGCCCGCGTGGCCCGCGGTTCGCGGCCCATCATATCTATACATCGACACCATCCTATACATCGACGCCGTCCCGTAATACGCTCGCCGCATGTCGCATCCGTTGCCCGTAACCACGCTGAGCGCGCGCGCTCTCACCCGCCGCTTCGGCGCCTACACTGCAGTATGCGGCATAGATCTCCAGCTGAAGCGCGGCGAAGTCCTCGGCTTTCTGGGCCCCAACGGCGCGGGCAAGACGACGACGATGCAAATGCTCACCGGCAATCTCGCGCCGACGGAGGGCACGATCGCCATCTGCGGCATCGACCTCGTCGAGCGACCGAGCGCCGCCAAAGCCAAGATCGGGTATCTGCCGGAGACGCCGCCGCTATACCGCGAGCTCACCGTGGACGAGTACCTGCTCCTCGCGGCGAAGCTGCACCGCGTGGCGCGCGGCGCACGCAAGGACGCGATCGCGAAAGCGAAGCAGCGCTGCGGGCTCGCCGACGTCGGCAGAAAGCTGATCGCGCATCTGTCGAAAGGCTATCAGCAACGCGTCGGCATCGCGCAGGCGATCGTGCACGAGCCCGACGTCGTCATCATGGACGAGCCGACCGTGGGGCTCGACCCGCATCAGATCCGTGAAATCCGCGCGTTGATCCGCGAGCTCGGCGGCTCGCACAGCGTGATCCTGTCGACGCACATACTTCCCGAAGTGGAAGCCGTCTGCGATCGCGTGCACATCATGCATCACGGCCGCCTGGTGTACGGCGACACCATCGTCGGCCTTAAGCAGTTCCACAGCGGCCGCACCATGCTGCTCGGGCTGCGGCGGCCGCCGCCGGTGGCCGAGCTCGAAGCGCTGCACGGCATCTCCAGCGTCGAGCAGGTGGACGCCACGCTTTATCGGCTGCAGCTCGAGAGCCAGTTCGAGGCCGTCGACCGGCTGGTGGCGCAGGCGGTCGCCGCCAACTGGGGTCTCTACCAGCTCGCCCCCGCGCAAAGCAGCCTGGAAGACGTGTTCGTGAATCTGACGCGGCGGGAGGAAGCGGCATGAGCTACCGGCGAGGGGCCCCAGCTTGCTGGGGATCGACGGCACGGCGAATGCCGCTGGACGCCGACACGATGGCGATTCCCTACAGCCTGCACATCAGCGCATCGGAGGCCGCGACGTCATGATCTTCACCATCGCAGGCAAGGAGCTGAAAGGCCTGTTCGCCTCACCGCTGGCCTGGCTCGTGCTCACCGTCCTGCAGTTCATTCTGGGTTACGCGTTCCTGAAGCGCCTTGACGATTTTCTGCAGCTGCAGCCGCAGTTGATCCAGCTCGCGAGCCCGCCCGGCGTCACCGAGATGGTCGCCGCGCCTACGTTCGCGACGGCCGCCATGGTGCTGCTGTTCGCGGTCCCGCTGCTCGCCATGCGGTCGATCGCGGAAGAGCGCCGCAACCAGACGATGGTGCTGCTCATGTCGGCGCCGGTCTCCATCACCGAGATCGTGCTCGGCAAGTTCGCGGGCCTGCTCGCTTTTCTGCTGCTGATCGTGGCGCTGCTCGTCATCATGCCGCTGTCGCTCGCCGCGACGACCCAGCTCGATTACGGGCTGATCGGCAGCATCCTGCTCGGCCTCGTGCTGCTCGTCGCCAATTTCTCCGCTGTCGCGCTGTACGTGTCGTCGCTCACCGCGCACCCGATGGCCGCGGCGCTCGGCGCTTTCGGCACCCTGCTCGCCATGCTGCTGATGGGCGAGGCCGCCGGGGACAGCCTGCGGGCGCGCGCATGGAACATCCCCGCCGCGCTCGCCCAGGTGTTCTCACCGCTCAAGAATTTCGAACCGCTCGGCAAAGGCATGATCGATTCTTCAGCCATCGTCTGCTCGCTCCTCCTCACCGTCATGTTTCTCGTGCTCACCGTGCGCCGTCTCGATACCCAGCGGGTGCGCGGATAATGCGCATCGACCGGCGCTTCCGTCTTCACGCGCTGTTTCAAAGCGCCCTCTTTCTCGCTTTGCTCGTCACGCTCGTCGCACTGCTCGCATTCGTTGCGCGCGAGTACCGGAAGGAATGGGACGTCACGCGCAGCGCGCGCAACACCTTGTCCGACGCGACGACCGGCGTGCTGAAGCAGCTCGACGGACCGCTCAACGTGACGGCCTACGCCGTCGCGCAGGATGCGAGCGGCGCGGACCTGCACAAATGGGTGCGCGAGCGGCTGCGGCCGTATCAGCGCGTAAAGCCCGACATCGTCCTGGAGATCGTCGATCCGCGCGAAGATCCGAAGCGCGCCGCGAGCGCCGGCATACGCTCGCCCAACGAGCTCGTGTTCCAGTATCACGGACGCACGGAGCACCTGCCCGTCGCCGATCTGAACGAGCAGAACTTCGCGAATCTGCTGATGCGGCTCATGCGCGGCGCAAACAGTCTTGTCCTGTGGCTCGAAGGGCACGGCGAGCGCCGCCTGGACGGCATCGCGAATCACGACCTCGGCGAGTTCGGCAGGCAGCTGCAGCAGCGCGGGCTCAAGCTAAACAGCGTCAACCTCGCGCTCGCGCAGGAAGTGCCGTCGAACGCGGCGATGCTCGTCATCGCGAGCCCGCAAGCCGATCTGCAGCCCGGTGAAGTGCAGAAGATCAAGCGCTATCTCGATGCGGGCGGCAATCTGCTCTGGCTGATCGATCCCGAGCCGCTGCGCGGGCTGCAGCCGATCGCCGAATCGCTGGGGCTCGTGCTGACGCCGGGCACTGTGGTCGACCCGACGCTCAAGCCGCGCACGGGACCGCCGGCATTTGCCGTTGCGAGCAGTTATGCGCATCACCCCGTCACGACGGGATTCCAGTTGAACACGGTGTTTCCGTTCGCGCGCCAGATCGGCACGCTGGAGAACGAGCAATGGCGCGTCACTACGCTCGTCGAAGCGGCGCCGCGCGGCTGGGTGGAATTGAGCAAGCTCGACGAGCGCGCGACCTTCGACAAGAATCGCGACTTCCCCGGCCCGGTACCCGTCGCCGCGGCGTTCGAGCGCAGCCTGGGCGATCGCCAGCAGCGGGTGGTCGTCGTGGGCACCGGTCAGTTTCTGTCGAACACTTTCCTCGGCAACGGGGGCAATCTGCAACTCGGGCTGGCCATGGTCAACTGGCTCGTCGGCGAGGACAACCTGGTCGCGATCGAGCCGCGGCCGGCCGCGGACGCGCGCATCGATCTCGAGCCTTTCATGCTGTACCTCGTGGCGTTCAGCTTTCTCGTCGCCCTGCCGCTCGCATTCATCCTGATCGGCGGACTCATCTGGTGGCGCCGGCGCAAAGCCGCCTGACGTGTCCTCGCCCATGCGCAAGTCGTGGATCACGCTCGGAATCATGGCTGCAGCGATACTCGCGCTCTCGGCATGGATATATCTGCGCCCCGTGCAGAAGGTGGGCGAACGCACGCGGATCTCGATGCTCGCGCCGACGTCGGCGCGCGAGCTGCGCCTGGAGAGACCCGGCAAGCCTGCGCTGAAAATGAAGAGGAGCGACGGACAATGGCACATCACCGTCCCGTTCGCAGCGCGTGCAGAGCCCGCGCCGGTGGAGCGGCTGCTGTCGGTCCTCACCGCCACGGCGGAGCTCGCCTTGCCCGCGGCCGACCTCGCTCGATTCGAGCTCGACCATCCGCGCGCCCGCCTCACCATCGACGGTCAATCTTTCAGCTTCGGCACGGTAAATCCGGTGACCGGCAATGTGTACGTGTTGAGCGGCGAGCGCGTGTTCCTGCTCGAGCCCAAGTACGCCAATGTGTTTCCTGCCGATCCGAACGCGATGATAGACCGGCACCTGCTGGCGGCTGACGAAACGCCCGTGCTGTTCGCCTTTCCGCAGTTCGAAGTGCGGCAGGAAGCGGGAAACTGGCGCGTGACGCCGCGCGACGGCGAGCTGAGCCAGGATGATCTGCTGCACTGGGTCGAAGGCTGGCGCCTCGCTTCCGCCTTGCGTGCCGAGCCTTACGAGGGCCCTGCGCCGGCAGCGCACATCACGGTGGGGCTGCGCGACGGCCGCCGCATCGCCATCGGCGTCACCGAGCACGAGGGCGAGCTCGCGTTCACCCGCTATGACGAGCACCTGCGCTATTACTTTTTTGGGAACAATGCGCGCCGGCTGCTGGCGCCGCCAAGCATCACGCCGCTCGGTGAAACGGCGCGGCGATGAGAACGCGGGAGGCGTGTAACACTCGTCCCTATGCCCGAGCTTCCTGAAGTCGAAACCACGCGCCGCGGCCTTGCGCCGGCGCTCCTCCATCAGCGCATACGGACCGCCGTCGTGCGCAATCGCGCATTGCGCAGACCGGTGCCGGTCCGGCTCGCGAAATACGTTGCGGGCGCGACCATCGAGAGCGTGGAGCGGCGGGGCAAGTACCTCCTTATCGGCTGCGATCGCGGCACGCTGATCATTCATCTGGGGATGTCGGGCCGGT
>Ga0255338_1005440_pt1 | contig 11737 bp, 8 predicted proteins | sample MeOH1_35cm_T4_19_FD_203715 | JGI IMG/M metagenome (GOLD analysis project Ga0255338, IMG submission 203715) | Sandy soil microbial communities from University of British Columbia, Vancouver, Canada - MeOH1_35cm_T4_195 | ecosystem: Engineered > Artificial ecosystem > Sand microcosm > Unclassified ... | reverse complement strand
ATGCCGGAAGCACCGATGGAAGTGATCGTCGCCGAAGACGCGTCCGGAGACCCGCAGATCCTGCGCCTGCAGGAGATCCCCGGCCTGCGCTTCCTGCAGAACGAGGTGAACCTGGGATTCGTGCGCTCGTGCAACGCGGCGTCGCGGCAGGCGCGCGGCCGCTACCTTTTCTTCCTGAACAACGACACGGAAGTCACCGCCGGCTGGCTGGACAGGATGCTGGACCTGTTCGCGAGCGAACCGGACTGCGGATTGGTCGGATCCATGTTGGTGTATCCGGACGGCCGCCTGCAGGAGGCCGGCGGCGTGGTCTGGCGCGATGGCAGCGCGGAGAACTTCGGCGGCCTGGATTCGCCGACGCGCAGCCCCTACAACTACGTGCGCGAAGTCGACTACTGCTCCGGCGCATCGCTGCTGGTTCCCGCCGCGCTCTTCCGCTCATTGGGAGGCTTCGACGAGATGTACGCCCCCGCGTACTGCGAGGACACGGACCTCGCGTTCCGGGTGCGTGCGACCGGCAAGCGCGTGCTCTACCAGCCGCGCTCCGTCGTCGTCCATCACGAAGGCATCTCGCACGGCACCGACGAAACCCGCGGGCTCAAGGCTTGGCAGGCGGTGAACCAGAAGAAGTTCCGCGAGCGCTGGCGCCAGGTGCTGGAGGTGGAGCACTTCGACCGCTACTGGGACGTGCTGCGCAGCCACGACCGCCCCCCGCAGCGCGAAATGATCCTGGTGATCGATCACTACATCCCGCAGCCGGACCGCGACGCGGGTTCCCGCACCATGTGGTGCGTGATGCGCGCGATGCTGCGGATGGGGCTGGTTGTCAAATTCTGGCCACAAAACGGGTTCTACGATCCCGACTACATCGACCTGTTGCAGCAAGCCGGGATCGAGGTGATCCTCGGCGAGGAATTCGGCCACAATTTTTCGGGCTGGCTTGCCGCGAACGGCGATCGCCTGAAGTATGTCTTCCTGAGCCGGCCCACGGTGGCGCCCGAGTTCCTGCCCCTGGTGCGCAAGAAGAGCCGCGCCAGGATCCTCTACTACGGCCACGACGTGCACCACGAACGCCTGCTGATGGAACACCGCCTGTTCGGTTCCGAGGCGGCGCGCCGCGAGGCTGCGAAGATGAAGAAGGTGGAGGAGTCGATCTGGCGCGCGGTGGACGTCGTCTATTACCTCTCGCGAGAGGAGGTCGAGACCGTGCGCTGCGCGGTTCCCGGCGTGCAGGCACGCACCCTGCCGATCTTCTTCTTCGACGAGGCGCCGCGCGTGGATGGACCCGGCCCGCGCAAGGACATCCTGTTCGTCGCCGGCTTCGGCCACTCGCCGAACGTCGACGCAGCCAAGTGGCTGGTGCAGACCATCCTGCCGCTGGTCAGAGCCAAGGCAGGCAGAGCGGTCCACCTCTGGCTGGTCGGCTCCAATCCGACGGAGGAGGTCGAGCGGCTTGCGGGAGGCGATGTCAGCGTCACGGGGTACGTGAGCGACGAGCGGCTGTTGCAGTTCTACGCGAGCGCCCGCGTGGCCGTCGTGCCGCTGCGCGTTGGTGCGGGCATGAAAGGCAAGGTGATCGAGGCGCTGCACTACGGGATCCCGCTGGTGACCACGCCCGTCGGGGCCCAGGGCCTGGACGGCCTGGAGTCGGTGGTGGCGATTTCTGCGGACGAGAACGTGATCGCCGAGGAAATCTGTGCGCTGCTGCGGGACGATGAGCGCTGGAAGCAGGCCTCCCGCAAGCAGATGGAATACATCCAGGGGCGCTTCTCCGTGGACGCCATGGAGGAGGCGTTGCGGCTCGGCATGCGCGCCGGCGAGCGGCAGATGGATTCGCACGCCGCGGGGGGGCCTGAATGTCACAGTTCGTGAACTGGTCGCAGGAGTGGATCAAGGCAGCGCTGCCCGGGCCTGTGCTGGAGAGAATTCGCGCCTACCGGGCCAAGGCCAACGCCAGGAGGTTCGAGGCCGAGTTTCGCAAGCAGGCCCGCCGCGAGTGGCAACTCATGCTGCGCAACTGGGAAGAAGCGTCCCCGATCCCGCCCAAAGAGACGCCGGCCTGCCACAGAGTCCTGATCTTCCCCTCAGACCCGAGAGCCATCGTCGGGTCGCGTGGAGACGACGCGATGATCACGGCCGTGCTCGAGGCAGCCAGGTCGGTCTCGCCCGACGTTGAAATCGACATGTTCTGCGAAGGCGATGGAGAAGGAATCGCAACGACGATGGGCTTCAACCCCGTCGCGATCGGACCTGACCGGAAGTTTCCGGCCGCGACCGCGCAGCGACTGAGCCGACGGCGCTACGACACGTATGTCGCGCTGGGGGCGGACATCGTCGACGGACGTTTCGGAGCCCGCATTCCTGCATTGATGCTGATCGCGGCGGACTTGGCCGCGCGCACCGGGATGCGGTCGACCATTCTGGGCTGCAGCTTCGGCGAACAACCTGCGCCGGAGTTGAAGGCGGTGTTCCGGCGGCTCGCCCCCCTCGTCCATCTGAACATGAGGGATCCGATTTCCCTGCGCAGGATCGAGGCGTTCGCGCCCGTCCGCCCGAAGCTGGTTGCGGATGCGGCGTTTGCGCTGAAACCCGGCCGGCTCGACCCGGCGGCAGCGGCCTGGATCGAGCGACAGCGCATCACCGGTCGCAGGGTGATCGGGGTGAACGTGCATCCCATGCTCGTACGCAAGGCCGATGCGGCATGGCTCGATGGCATGGCCGTCAGCCTGACCCAGGCGCTGTCCGAGGTGGCCGTGCGCCGGAACGTGAGCTGGATACTGCTGCCTCACGATTACCGCGAGAATTTCGGGGATCTGGCCTGCCTGAGGCGCGTCAATCACTTGCTGCAGGCACGCAGCGATGTTGAGGCCTGCCTGCTGGACGGGGCGCATACCGCCGCGGACCTGAAGGCGCTCGTCGGTCGCCTCGACGGAGTGATCACGGGGCGCATGCATCTGGCCATCGCGGCGCTGGGCATGGGCGTGCCGGCGCTCGGTTTCACCTACAACGACAAGTTCGAAGGCCTCTATAGCCACTTCGACCTGCCGCAGTCGCTCCTGCTTTCCCCTGCCATCTTCGACGATCCGGCGGAACTGGCGCGGCGGATCGAAGCCTTCATCGAAGCCATTCCCGCCCTTGCTGGTGTGATCGAGCGGCGGCACGCCGCGGTGATGAACCTGGCAAGGAAGAACTTCGTCGACGAACCGGTGAGCCAGGAGTGACGCTGGCCGGCATTCGCCTTATTTGCTCGTTCCCGTGACAGCGCACTACCTGCAACTCTGGCGCCAACTGGCCCCCTATCACCGCCTCGGCGCGTTGGCACTGGTCGTGGGCAATCTGGCGGCCGCCGTGCTGGAAGTGCTCGGGCTTGCGCTGTTCGGCATCGTTCTCCTGCGCATCACGCAGCCGGGCGCGATGCCCCCCGGCTTCTGGCTGACCGAGATCGCGGGGAGGACCGGCAACGCGGAGTTGCGGCTGCTGGCGGTACTGTGCGGATCGGTCTATGTCGGCAAGAACGGCCTGATGGCAGTCCTGGCCTGGCTGGAAGCCCGATTGGCCTTCGGCGTGCAGTCGCACCTGAGCGTGAAGGCGCTCGCCGCGATCCTTGGCCAGGATTACGAGGTGACCAGCCGCGGCGACGGCAGCGCCAGCATCAACCTGCTCACGGGTGGCATGGCAGCGATCTCCCACAATCTGCTGCTGCCCGGGCTGACCTTGCTGGCCGAAGGTACGCTGATGCTGGCGCTGGTGGCATTCCTGCTGCTGACGCAACCGCTGTTCTCCGCCGGCATGCTGGCGACGCTCGGCGTCATCACGGGGGTACTGGTCCTGGTGAGCCGGCGCGTCGTGTTGCGGCTGGGTCGCAGCCGGCACTACGTCGAGGACGAGCGCCTGCGCCTCCTGACCGGTATCTTCGGCCATCTGCGGGAGATGTACATCTATTCAGCCGGGCTGCGCGCGGTGGCCCACCTGCAACGCCAGCTTGCGCGCCTCGGCGCGACCAACCGTGCGTTCCAGATGCTCGCCGCCACACCGCGGTTCGCGCTGGAAATCACTCTCGTCGGGGCGTTGCTGGCGGTGATCTACGTGCGAGCGGAGGCTGGGCTGGAGCCGACGCTGGTGGTGAGCATCGGGGTGTTCGGCGTTGCCGGCTTCCGTTTGCTGCTGGGCATCAACCGGGTCGTTGCCAGCGTGCAGGTCATGCGCTTCGCGGGGGCGATCGTCGAGCGCGTGGCGAATGTGCTGGCCAGTCCCGCAGCCCCAGCCGCGGCAGGCCGCGGCCGCAGCGGCGCGTCGGAAGGGTCCTTGCGCCTGACGGACGTGGGTTATGCCTATGTCCAGGGCAAGCCGGTCCTGCAGGGGGTGGATTTCGAATTGCCCCGGCGTGCGCTGGTCGCCATCAAGGGGCGCTCGGGCGCTGGCAAGAGCACGCTGCTGGAGATCCTGGCGGGGCTGCGTACGCCGGCCTCCGGCGTGGTGGAACTGGATGGCGAGCGCATCGCGCACAAGCAGGCGCTGGTCGGCCGCGTAGCCTACGCGGGGCAGCAACCGGCGGTGTTCCCGGACACCATCCGCGCCAACGTGGCCTTCGGCCTGCCTCCCGAAGCGATCGATGACCATGCCGTGTGGCGAGCCCTCGCGCGGGCGCACCTCGACGAATTGGTGCGTGGGCTGCCGGGACAGTTGGACCACCTGCTGGGAGCCCAGCGGGGGCTGTCGGGCGGGCAGGTCCAGCGGCTCGCGCTGGCCCGGGCACTCTACATGGATTGCGACTATCTGCTGCTGGACGAGCCCACGGCGGCCCTTGATACGGAGACGGAGCAGCAACTGCTGGCCACCTTCAAGGAGCTTGCCGCCACCACGGGCGTGGTGATCGTGTCGCACCGGCCCGCGCCGATCCAGGTCGCCGACAGGGTGTGGGAGCTGGCCGCGGGCCGGCTCGTGCCCGTCGGAACGCAGGCACCGCAGGGGCAGGAGGTGCTGTCCTTGTGCGCGACGGTCGGTGCCGACCCCGATTCGCCATGTCCGCGATGAGCTTGGGTGCCACAGGGACCGCCAGCCCGTGCGCCGTCTGCGCCGTGGTCGTCAACTGGAACGGCTGGCGCGACACCGTCGTTTGTCTGGACAGCCTGTTCGCGCTGAAGGGCACGCCGATGCACGTCGTCGTGTGCGACAACGCCTCGACGGACCAGTCCGTGCCCGAACTCGAGCAGTACCTTCGCGGCCGCCTGCCGCACTGGCGGCCCGCGCAAGGTGCAGAGTGCGGGTTCGTCGATGCCGAGCAGGGTGACGGCGTGCGCTCGGTGCACCTGCTGTGCCTGCCCCGCAACCTGGGTTACGCGGCCGGCCTCAATGCCGGAATCGAATGGGCGCGCAAGCGATGGACGCCGTGCGGCTTCTGGCTCCTGAACAACGACGTGCAGGCGCAGCCGGGTGCGCTCGATGCCCTCGTCGCCGCGCACGGCAGCGTGCCCGGTGCCGGCATCTGCGGCTCGGTGCTGCTGGAATGGGACGAGCCGGAGCGCGTCCAGGCGGTGGCGGGCATCTACCGCCGCTGGCTGGGCGTCGGCTGGCACGCCAAGGGATTACCCCCGGACGACAGGGCCGTGAGCCTGGCCGTGGATTACCCGATCGGCGCGTCGATGTACGTCGCCACGGATTACCTGGACAAGGTCGGACTGATGGAGCCGAGCTACTTCCTGTACTGCGAGGAAATGGATTGGGCCGAGCGCGGTCGCCGGCAGGGCTATCGCCCGCTGGTGGCCCTCCGGAGTCGCTTGCGGCACAAGGAGGGCGCGAGCACCGGGTCGCGCGGCGGCGTGCGCAACAAGTCGCTCTTGTCCGAGCGCTACGGCGTGATCAACCGGCTGCGGATCACCCGCAAGTTCTGGCCGCACTATCTGCCGGTCGTCTGGGCGAGCCTGCTGCTGGTGGTGCTCGATCGTCTGGCGCACGGCGAAACGGCGCGCGCGTATCTTGTCTTCCGTCTGATGTTTGCGACATCGCATTGGCTCCGCGACGCGCGGGATGAAAAGGACCTCGGCACGATGACCGAAATGCACACGCGGCGCAAGGGATCATGAAGAAGGCTTTGCAGCAGGTGGCGGCCCGCCTTCCCTTCAACCTGTCGAGAGTGCTGCTGCGAAGTCAACTGGGCATGCGGTTGCGCGCAGTCTTCCCGCCGGCGAAGGGCTTGTCCGGCGGGGCCCGGCTGAAACGGCTGCGCCGCGACCTGGCCAGACTGCTTCGGATCGATCCGATCTTCGTGGCGTCGGATCGACAGAGCTTCTTCGAAGCCTCGGATCACCCGACCTCGCGCGCGCTCGCACAACGCTGCTCGGACGTGGTGCGGCGGCACCCTTCCGGCACGTTTGAGCTGCGTCGCTTCTGCCTTTGCTGCAACGAAACGATGCCTATGCTCGTCGACTACCAGTTTGGCCGGGTGGAGGAGGACGGCCGTCGGACCCCGAACTGGCGCGAGCGGCTTGTTTGCCGCGGTTGCGGAATGAACAACCGCCAACGACTCGTCGCAAAGCTCATCCAGCAGTGCGCCACTGGGTACGACCATCCCAGGATCTACCTCATGGAGCAGGTCACTCCGATCTTCGGATGGGTGAAGAAGCTGGAAGCGGTCGAGGTCCATGGGAGCGAGTACCTGGGCCACGGGTACGAGGGGGGGATTCAGATCAAGGGCGTCCGGCACGAAGACGTCATGAACCTGTCGTATCCAGACGAGTCCTTCGAGCTGATTGCCAGCAACGACGTGCTGGAGCACATTCCGGACCCTGCAAGAGCCCTCCGGGAGTGTTTTCGGGTCCTCAAGCCCGAAGGGGTCGTTCTGGCCACGTTCCCTTTCCACGCGGGAAACGACACGACCAGGGTGAGAGCGACACTGGTGGGCAACACGGTCGAACACCTGCTCCCCCCGCAATACCACGGCAATCCGGTGTCCGACGAGGGCTCGCTGGTGTTCCAGGATTTCGGCTGGGACTTGCTGGAGACGATGCAGTCGGCCGGCTTCTCGCCCGTGCAATGCGAGTCTTACTGGAACGACGAATTCGGCCACCTCGGCACGGGCCTGCTCGTGTTTCGCCTCCGCAAGCCTGCAGGCATTCCGGCCGGCTAGCCGGCAGCGCGCGGCGAGTCAGGTGCCGCGCAGGCGGGTCCAGTGCTCCGTCAGCAGGGGCAGAAGGCGTGCTGCCGTGATGCTCGTGTTGTCCGCATCGCCGCGGTAGGAACAGTAGTCGGGCGCCGTCGACAGCAGCTTGACCCCGGTGCCGAAGGTCTCGATTTCCGCAGCCGACGTCGGCGCATAGAAGCTCAGGTTCGGGACCGACTGGGCCACCGCCAGGTGTAGCGCCAGGCTGTCGGTCGTCACGAGGTAATCGACTGCGCGGATGGCCGCAGCGAGGTCCAGGGTGGACTCGCTGGTGTCCGGCACGACCACGTGGCTGGCCAGGCTTGCGGGAAGCTCTGCCAGCAGCGCCTCGGCGCGCGCACGTTCCTCGGAGAACAGCACGACGCGACCTACGCCCAACTCCGCAGCCCCGAGCAAGTGCTGCAGCAGCTCGGACAAGGCCGGTGCGGGCAGGGCCTTGGCAGGCCAGCGCCCACCTGCGAAGGCGTTGATCCCGAACACGGCTCCGCGCGCGTCGGCGCGCAACACGGACTTCCAGCGGGCCTCGCGCACGGCGCTGTTGAAGAAGGTGGCGTGCGTGATCGGCACATCCAGCATGGCGCTGAACAGGGCGGAGTGGGAAGCAGTGTTCTCCAGCTTCAGCGCGTCGGCGCGCGCCTTGCCGAAGTGCGACAGCAGTCCCATGTCGAACCAGGGCGCCATGTCCTCCGTGTAATCGCAGCGGCCACCGCGCAGCACCGCGCCGGAGAAGCGGTCGCAGCGCGCGGAGCTCGCTGCCTCGACCGCGTGCTGCTCGTCGTCCAGCGACAGCACCCATTCGTAGTGCGGTCGCAATCGGGTGGTCGCGGTCAGTATGCGGTCGACGAGAGGATTGAAGCGCAGGAGGTCCGCGGCGCCGGGGGCCGTGAGCCAGTCGACCCGCGTCTCAGGCCCGAAGCGTTCGTGCAGGCCTGAAAGCAACCAGGAAGTGCGCACCACATCGCCCAGTGCGCCGTGTTTCACGATCAGTATGTCCAGACGTCCTCCTTGCGGGCGCGCGCAACCCAGTGCGGTCTGCGCCATCACTGGTCGGCAGCCCCGTTGCGCCGCCCCCAGATGATCGTTTCGAACCCGTACAGAGCCCAGGTGGACCCCGCCGGCATGTTGTGTCCGAGCAACCAGCCCAGTGGCTCCAGCACCAGCCCAAGGCAGGCGAGCAGCCGCGGCCGGTAACGCTGACACGCATACAGCGGGGCGACCCCGCTCTCGCGGAGCGCGTCCAGCACGGCCTGCCAGGACGGCACAACCTGGTGCGTCGCGTCATCGAAGAAGTTGAGCGACCCGCGCCGTCTTGGGAAACCCACGCTCGCCTCGCACGGGAAGGCGAGATACAAGTGCCCGCCGGGGCGCAGAGCCGCCGCCATCGCCGCCAGGACGGCGGCGGGGTTGTCGCAATGCTCGAGGTTATGCGAGGAGACGACTGCGTCCATCCGGCCCGCGTGCTCGGAGATGGCTGCCGCGAAGTCGGCGGCAGGAACCACCACATAGGCATCTGCGTAGCAAATCGAATCCCGCTGGTTGTAGTCCCCGACATCCAGCCCGGTGTAGTGCAGGTCGGGCCGCAGCACCTTGGCATCGCGCGGCGAGTTGTTGCCGCAGCCCACGTCCAGCACCCGTGCACCGGGAGGCAGCGACTTCAGGAAGGCCTGCTTGCCGCGCTGACGCAGCCAAAGGGCCAGGCCCTGCCGGCAGCGTGTCGCGAGCGGTCGTTCGAGCTTCATTGCAGTGGCAGCCTGTCCCGGCGCTGGCGGCCGCCGTCCGCACCCTCGGTGCGAAGCCGCGCATTCAGCGCTTTGCCGACGAGTTCGGATGCGTGGTCGGAAATGTGGTCCTTCAGGCCGTACAGGAAGTGCCCGTTCCGGGTCGGAACGCATAGCCCTTGCGGGCACAGGATAGGGATGGTGTCGAACAGCGATACGTCGGCCGGATGGCGCTTCTGCAGCGCGTCGAGCAGTTCGCGGTAAGGGCGGGACAGCTCGAGGTGCGTGGCCACCGTGAGCCGGCAGTCCGGGTTGGGTGCGGCCTGCAACAGCAGGTGACGCCGCCGCGGCGGCGTGCCGTTTTCACCGGCTGTTCGACACTCGGCGCGATGAGTTCGGCGCCGACGAGGGAAGCGAGAGAAGCAAGCCGTGGCGGGCCCGCGAGCTGCGCCCCCGGGCCCGCAACGTCGAGCGTCCGCGAGCGGCGCTGCATCTCGCCACTGGCCAGCATTGCGCCCACCATGAGTTCCCAGAAGCGGGTGAGCGGCGAATAGAAGGCATCCACCGGATTGGCGGAGGTGGCGACGACATTCGCTGCGAACGAGAGCAACCCCAGGCCGGCGATCACGAACAGCAGGTTGAATCGCAGTCGCCACGCCAGGCAGAGGACCACCGGCCACAGGAGATAGAACTGCTCCTCCACGCCCAGGGACCACAGGTGCAGGAACGGCTTGGTGGCCGCCGCATGATCGAAATAGCCGCTCTCGCTCCAGAGAAGCAGGTTCGAGACGAATGCCGCGCCCGCCGTCGCATGTTCGCCGAGCCGCGCATATTCCGCCCTCAGCAAGGCCGTCCAGCCGAAGGCTAGCGCCGCGGCCATCACCAGGAAAACGGTAGGCGAGATAAGCCGGCACGCGCGCAGCTTGCGCCTCCACGGCGCTGCGGGACGGAGCCAAGGGAGCGCCGGCGAGCGTGGTCATTGGTGTCGGGAGGGGCAGAGCGCCCCTTCCATATTCTGCTGGCGATCCAGGGGCGCCGGCTGGGCCCATTCCACGATGTCGGCCACCGCCATCCGCTCGAAGTAGCGACCGCGCAACAGGGTGCCGAACAAATCGTAGCGCGGATCGTACCGCTCCTCGTCCCGCCACACCCAGCGCACCCCCGGCGGGCACTTGCGCAGCGGATGCGTCGGTCCGAACACCGCCACCACGTTCGGATTGCAGGCGCCCGCCATGTGCATCAGGCCGGTATCGGTCGTGTAGACGGCTTCGGCATGCGCCAGCACGTCCCAGGCCTGGCGCAGGCTGGTGCGCCCACACAAGTTACGGGCGCCATGCCGCGCGGTGAGCGCCTCGTAGCCCGCGCGTTCCTCGGGCGAGCCCAGGAACACCACCGGCGTGCGCGCCGCCAGCGCTTCCACCAGGCCGGCGAACAGGGGCGCCGGCAACTTGCGCAGCTCGGAGGCCTCCCCCGGATTGTTGCCGCCGCTGTTGATCGCCACCACGTAGGGCTGCGGCAGCGCGAAGGGCTCGGCCGGCGGCAGCTCCATTGCGCGGTCGTGCCGGTCCACCGGCAGGCCGGAGACCTCGGCCAGGTCGAGGTAGTAGTCGATCTCGTGGCGCAGGCCGCCGTACGCCACTTGCAGCGTGTGCGGCCAACCCTCCACGGCGCGCCGCCGGAAGCCGATGCGCTGCGGAATGCCCGCGGCCCGCGCCAGCCAGCCGAAGATCCAGTGCTTGTCCAGCACGTAGATGCGCTCGTAGCCGCGCAAGAGCGCAAGCACCTCGCCCAGGCGGTGCACTTGCGCGCCGAACAGGATGCGCTCGTCGAAATCCCGCACCGCATCGATGTGAGGGTTGCCTTGCAGCACCGCGCGCGCGCCGCGGCCCACCAGGTAGTCGATACGTGCGTGCGGCAGCTGCCCGCGCAGCTGCCGCACCAGCGGCGTTGTCATGAGGACGTCGCCCAGGGCCCCGATCTTCCAGAGCAGGACGGACTTCGGAGCGGGGGAAGAAACGGCTGCGCTCGCCATGCAGACTGCACTATAGGCGAGCAGGCGAGGCGCGCCCGGGGCCGCCCAGGCGCGCTGGCACAATCGCGCACGGCCATGTCGTCCACCTTGTCCTCGATCCGGGAGAGTGCGTTGCCGCGGCTCGTCGACCAGGCCGCGGGCACGCCGCTGCTGTGGCTGCTGGGCCTGTCGCGGCGCCGCCGCGCACGGCCCGCGGCGCCGCGCCGCTTCGGCATCATGGCGTTCGAGACGATCGGCGACACGCTGCTGGCCGCCGGCACCCTGCTCGCCAGCCTGCGCGCGAGCCTGCCAGGCTGCGAGGTCGTGGTGTTCGCCTCGCGCGGCAACTACGGCAGCCTGGCGTTGCTGGAAGGCATCGCCGCCACCGTCGAAGTCGCCCTGACCAACCCGTGGCGCGCGATCGCGGCGATCCGCAGCGTGCCGGTGGACGTGATGATCGACATCGGCCAGTGGCCGCGCTGGTACGCGCTGCTGTGCGCGTTGTCGCGCAGCCAATACACCATCGGCTTCGCTACACCAGGGCAGTGGCGTCATTACGCCTATGACAGCGCAGTCCCGCACCGCGACGACGTGCACGAGCTGCAGAATTTCCAACGGCTTCTGAGCCCGCTGGCGAGGATCGAGACCTTTCCCCCTGCGCGCGCGCTCAAAGCCCCGGCCACGCCGCCGCAGCCGATTGCGGCGCAGCTGCCATACGTGGTCGTGCACCCGTGGGCGAGCGGCTTCCGCTTTGCCTCGCGCGAATGGCCGCTGGAGCGCTGGAGGGAGCTCATTGCCAGGACGTGCAGCCTCGGCTTTTCGGTGCTGGTCTCCGGTGGCCCCGCGGAT
>Ga0255338_1005439_pt1 | contig 11737 bp, 10 predicted proteins | sample MeOH1_35cm_T4_19_FD_203715 | JGI IMG/M metagenome (GOLD analysis project Ga0255338, IMG submission 203715) | Sandy soil microbial communities from University of British Columbia, Vancouver, Canada - MeOH1_35cm_T4_195 | ecosystem: Engineered > Artificial ecosystem > Sand microcosm > Unclassified ... | reverse complement strand
ACGTGGCCGTGAACCTCAACCTCATCCCGACCAAGGGCATGACCCTGCCGTTCATCAGCTATGGCGGCTCGTCCATGCTGGCCATGGGCCTGACGCTGGGCATGGCGCTGGCGCTCACCCGGCGGCGGCCGGGCGCCTATTCCCCGAACGAAGGCCTCGCCAAGGCCGGCGCGTTCGCTTGAGGACCGGTTCAGGCATGCGCAAGATCGCCGTCGTCGCCGCCGGAGGAACCGGCGGCCACCTGTTCCCCGCCCAGGCCCTGGCCGAGGCGCTGATCGCCCGGGGCTGGGGCATCGTGCTGGCCTCCGACGAGCGGGTTGCAGGCCTGGCTCAGGATTTCCCGGCCGAGCGCCGCATCGGCCTGTCGGCGGCGACGTTCAAGCCCGGCGATCCCATCGGGATGATGCGGGCGGGCTTCGCGGTGATGCGCGGCGCCCTGCAGGCCCGCGCGGTGTTCCGTGAGATCAATCCCAACGTGGTGGTGGGCTTCGGCGGCTATCCCTCGGCGCCGGCCCTGGTGGCCGCGGTGATGGACCGCCGCCCGACGGTGATCCACGAGCAGAACGCGGTGATGGGCCGCGCCAACCGGTTCCTGGCGCCCCACGTCCAGACCGTGGCCTGCGCCTTCCCGACCCTGGCCAAGGCGCCCGGCAAGGTGGCCGGGCGCGCCCGCGTGGTCGGCAACCCGGTGCGCCCGCCGATCCGCGCCCTGGCCGAGGTCGCCTATGTCCCGCCCGAGCCCAACGGCCCCCTGCGGCTGCTGGTCACCGGGGGCAGCCAGGGCGCTCGGCTGCTCTCCGAACTGGTCCCCGAGGCGGTGAAGGCGCTGCCGGAGGACCTGCGCAAGCGGCTGATCGTCCAGCAGCAGACCCGCGCGGAGTCCATGAACACCGCGCGCCGCGCCTATCGCGACGCCCTGGTCGACGCCGAGATCGCCCCATTCTTCCGCGACATCGCCAGCCGCCTGCGCGACGCCCACCTGGTGATCGGCCGCTCCGGCGCGGGCTCGGTCTGCGAATTCGCCGTGGCCGGGAAGCCCGCCATCCTGGTGCCGCTGGCCATCGCCATCGACGACGACCAGGGCCAGAACGCCAAGCTGCTGGCCGACGCCGGTGGGGCCGAGGTCGCCCGCGAGAGCCAGCTCACCGTGGAATCCCTGGCCGGCGCGCTGGAGAAGCTGCTGAGCAACCCGGAGCGACTGGCCCGGATGGCGGCCGCCAGCCGCTCGGTGGCCATTCCCGACGCCGCCGAGCGCCTAGCCGATGTGGTCGAGGCGACCGCGCGGAAGTAGGCCGGATATTTCGCGACGCAGCCGAATGGGCTAGCACGCTGGGATGACGCGACGCCCCGTTCCCTTCGAAATCGGCCCCATGCACTTCATCGGCATCGGCGGCATCGGCATGAGCGGCATCGCCGAGATCATGATGCGCACCGGCTATACGGTGCAGGGCTCCGACGCCAAGGCCAGCGCCAACACGGAGCGGCTGGAGAAGCTGGGGGCGAAGATCTTCATCGGCCAGGACCCGGCCAATGTCGAAGGCGCCTATGCGGTCGTCTATTCGACCGCGGTGAAGCACGACAATCCCGAGATGGTGGCCGCCCGCGAGCGCCGCCTGCCGCTGGTGCGCCGGGCCGAGATGCTGGCCGAGCTGATGCGGCTCCAGTTCTCGATCGCCGTGGGCGGCACCCACGGCAAGACCACCACCACCTCGATGATCGCCTCGCTGCTGGACGCCGGCGGCCTGGACCCCACGGTGGTCAACGGCGGGATCATCAACACCTACGGCACCAACGCCAAGGTCGGGACCGGCGAGTGGATCGTGGTCGAGGCCGACGAGAGCGACGGCACGTTCCTGAAGCTGAAGTCCACCTGCGCCGTGGTCACCAACATCGACCCCGAGCACCTGGACCACTACGGGGACTTCGAGGCGGTGAAGAAGGCTTTCCGCGACTTCGTGGAGAACATCCCGTTCTACGGCTTCGCGGCGATCTGCACCGACCACGCCGAGGTCCAGGCCATGGCCGCGCGCGTCGAGAACCGCCGGCTGGTGACCTATGGCGTCAATCCACAGGCCGAGGTGCGGGCCGAGAACATCACCATGGGGCCCGACGGCGCGCGCTATGACGCCGTGATCCGGCCGCGGGAGGGCGAGCCGCTGCGGTTCATGGACCTGCATCTGCCGATGGCCGGCCAGCACAATGTCCTGAACTCGCTGGCCGCCGTCGCCGTGGCCCGCGAACTGGGTATGGACGAGGCCGGGATCCGCAAGGGCCTGGCCGAGTTCGGCGGGGTCAAGCGGCGCTTCACCACCACGGGCGTGGCGAACGGGGTGCGGATCGTCGACGACTACGGCCATCATCCGGTGGAGATCGCCTCGGTGCTGAAGGCCGCCCGCGCGGTGACCGGCGGCAAGGTGATCGCGGTGGTTCAGCCGCACCGCTACAGCCGCCTGCGCGACCTGTTCGACGAGTTCAGCGCCTGTTTCGCCGATGCCGACACGGTGGTCGTGGCCGATGTCTACGCCGCGGGCGAGGCGCCTCTGGAGGGCGTCAGCAAGGACAGCCTGGTGGACGGCCTGCGCCGCTACGGCCATCGTCGCGTGCTGCCGCTGAGCGCGCCGTCGGCGCTGGCGGGGCTGATCCGCGAGGAGACGACGGACGGCGACCTCGTGGTCCTGCTGGGCGCCGGCGACATCACGACCTGGGCCTACGCCTTGCCGGCCGAGTTGGAGGCGCTCGGGAAGTGAGCAAGGACTGGCGCGACGACCTGCCCGCCGTCCGGGGCAAGCTGCTGCGGGACGAGCCCTTGGCGCCGTTCACCTGGTTTCGCGCGGGTGGGGCGGCCGAACTGCTGTTCCTGCCGGCGGACCATGAGGACCTTGCGACCTTCCTGAAGGGGCTGCCGGCCAGCGTGCCGGTGACGGTGCTGGGCGTCGGCTCCAACGTGATCATCCGCGACGGCGGGGTTCCGGGTGCGGTGATCCGGCTGGCGGGGCGGAACTTCGCGGGCATCCAGGCCGATCCGGACACCCAGCGGATCACCGCCGGCTCGGCCGCTCTCGACGCCGCGGTGGCGAAGGCGGCGGGCAAGGCGGGGATCGCCGGGCTGGAATTCTACGCCGGCATTCCCGGCACCATCGGCGGCGCGCTGACCATGAACGCCGGCTGCTACGGTTCGGAAACCAAGGACGTGCTGATCTCGGCGTGGGGCTACGATCGCTCCGGCATGCGGCGGGAGCTGGCGTTGCAGGACTTCGGCTACACCTATCGCCACTCCGAGGCGCCGGCCGACATCATCTGGGTCGAGGCGACCTATCAAGGTCGGGCCGACGCGCCCGAAGCGGTGCAGGCCCGCATGGCCGAGATCACCGCGCGCCGCGAGACCACCCAGCCGATCCGCGAGAAGACGGGCGGCTCCACGTTCAAGAACCCGCCGGGCCATTCCTCGTGGAAGCTGGTCGATGAGGCGGGCTGGCGCGGAAAGCCCTATGGTGGGGCCATGTTCTCGCCCCTGCATTCGAACTTCATGATCAATACCGGGGAGGCCACCGCCGCCGACCTGGAGGGCCTGGGCGAGGCCGTGCGCGCCGACGTCAAGGCCAAGACGGGCATAGATCTCCAGTGGGAGATCAAGCGGATCGGGAGGGCCTGAGCATGGCCGACGCCGCTCTGATCCTGGTGCGTCATGGCCGGCCGGTGATCAATCCCGACATCCCGCCGCCCCAGTGGGGGCTGTGCCCCGAGGGCCGCGACGCGGTGGCCGCCCTGGCCGAGAAGCTGATCCCGTTCGGCGCCCAGGCCGCGATCTCCAGCCCCGAGCCCAAGGCCCTGCAGACCGCCGAGATCATCGGCCAGCGGCTGGGCCTCGCCGTCGAGGTCGAGCATGGCCTGCACGAGCACAAGCGCCAGCACCTCTCGTTCGGCACGGAGGAGGATTTCCGCCAGCGCATCGCCCAGGTGTTCGCCAATCCCCAGGTGCCCGCGCCCGGCGGCGAGAGCGCCGAACAGGCCTGCGAACGGCTGGCGGCGGCCCTGGCCAGGCATACCGTCCGGCCGCTGGTGGCGGTCACCCACGGCACCGTGCTCAGCCTCTACGTGGCCCGCCTGCTGGGCCTCGACGCCCACGACCTGTGGCGCAACCTGCGCACCCCCGACGCCTTCGTGCTCGACGCGGATGGCGGGCTGATCGAGCGGCTTTAGGCCGCCAGAGCCTTCTCGCTCGGCACCAGCCGCGCGCTCGCGGTCGCCCGGGCGACGACGGTCCCGCTCAGATCCATCAGCTTGCCCTCCAGGAAGGCGATGCTCTTGCCGGCCTGGACCACCTGGCCCTCTCCGTAGAGCGGACCCGGCCGGGCGGGCGACAGGAAACTGACGTGCATCTCGATGGTGGGCGTGAAGAGGCGGCCCTCGGAATAGATGAACATCGCCGGGCCCATGGTGTCGTCGAGCATGGCCGCCAGGAATCCGCCCTGGATGTAGCCGGCGGGATTGGCGAACTCGGGCCGCCCCTCGAAACGCAAGCGGATCCAGCCGTCGGCCGGGCGGGCCTCCACGATCTCCCAGCCCAGCAGTTCGGCGCAGGGCGGGCGGGGCAGGCCATCGAGAGCTGTCGGGACAGGCATGGAGTCTCCTTTTCGCCTGCACATCCTGCCGACAGGCTGCTGCCACCATGGTGGCCACAGGGTGGGGTTGACGGGAATCTCCACGAATGGGACCGCGGAGGCATGCGCATCCTTTCCTCGCTCGCCTTCGCCGCGGTCATGGCCGCCGCTTCCCCTGCCTTCGCACAGGACCTCGCCGCCGGCGCGGCCGCCGTGCGCGACAAGGCGCTCACCGACCCCTTGGCCTGGGACATCGCCGAGTCCCTCACCTCCGAGGTCGGCGCGCGGATGGTGGGTTCGCCCGCGATGGAGCGGGCCCGCGACTGGAGCTTGGCCAAGTTCAAGGAGCTGGGCTTCGAGAACATCAAGGTCGAGAGCTTCACGACGCCCGCCTGGTCGCGGGGCGCGGAGTCGGCCGAGGTGGTCGGGCCCTGGCCGCACAAGCTGGCCATCCTGGGCCTGGGCAATTCCTCGCCGACGCCGGCCGGCGGGCTCACCGCGCAGATCGTGGTGTTCAAGACCTACCAGGCGATGCTGGACCAGCCGCCGGGTTCGCTGACCGGCAAGATCGCGGTGGTCACCCAGGCCATGGGGCGTACGCAGGACGGCTCCAGCTATGGCGCCGTGGGCGTCCAGCGCCGGGCCGGCGCGGCCGAGGCGGCGAAACGCGGCGCGGTCGGCTACCTGATCCGTTCGATCTCCACGGACGATACCCGTCTGCCCCATACCGGCGGCGGCGCAGCCGGGGGCATCCCTGCGGCGGCCCTGTCGCCGCCCGACGCCGAGCTGCTGGACAACCTGGCCCGGCGGGGCAAGCCGGTGATGGTGAAGTTGGAGATGGCCTCCAGCACCAATCCAGCCGCGCCGGCCTGGAACATCTCGGGCGAGATCCGAGGCAAGGAGAAGCCCGACGAGGTGATCGTCATCGGCGGTCACCTGGACAGTTGGGATCCCGGCACCGGCGCCGTCGATGACGCGGCCGGCATCGCCATCACCACCGCGGCGGCCAAGCTGGCGGCGGCGCCGGGCAAGCCGCGGCGGACCATCCGCGTGGTCATGTGGGGCTCGGAAGAGCAGGGCGGCTCGTCGGGGGCCTATGCCGCCGCGCACAAGGACGAGGTGGGCAAGATGATCGTGGCCGGCGAGAGCGACGGCGGCGCCGGCCGGATCTGGAGCCTGAGCGTCCCGACGGCGGGCGCCCAGCATCCGGCGATGAAGGCTTTCTACGGCGCGCTGCCCAAGCTGAAGGTGGCGGTGAACCGAGCGCCCCCGGCCTTCGGCGGCGCGGACATCTCCGGGATCATCGCGGCCGGCGTCCCGTTCGTGGACTTCAGCCAGGACATGAGCCGCTATTTCGACCTCCACCACGCGGCGGACGACACCCTGGACAAGATCGATCCGGCCGAGCTGTCGCAGAACGTGGCGGTCTGGGCGGCCTTCCTCTACACGGTCGCCAATTCCGACGTCGATTTCCGGGCCAGGCCCGCCGCGGAGGCCAAGTGAGCCAACCTCTTGCCGCCAAGCCACTCGAAGGCCATCACGTGGCCGTCCTTCTGGGCGGGCTCTCCTCGGAGCGCGAGGTCAGCCTCGTCTCCGGCCGCGAGTGCGCCGACGCGCTGGAGCGGCTGGGCGCCAGGGTCAGCCGCATCGACGCCGGCCGCGACCTGGCCCAGGTGCTGGCGGCCCTGAAGCCCGATGTCTGCTTCAACGCCTTGCACGGCGAGTGGGGCGAGGACGGCTGCGTCCAGGGGGTGCTGGAGACGCTGGCGATCCCCTACACCCACTGCGGGGTGCTGGCCTCGGCGCTGGCGATGGACAAGGCCAAGGCCAAGGCCGTGCTCGCGGCGGCGGGCGTGATCGTGCCGGGCGGCGGGTTGTTCAACCGCTACGATGTGGCCGCCGGTCACGTGCTGCCGCCGCCCTATGTGGTGAAGCCCAACGCGGAGGGGTCTTCGGTTGGGGTGTTCATCGTCCACGACGGCGCGAATCGCCCACCGCAGGAGGTCGTGGCGCCCTCCTGGACCTTCGGCGAGGAGGTGATGGTGGAGCCCTACATCCGCGGAATGGAGCTGGCGGTGGGCGTCATGGACGGCAAAGCCATGACCGTGACCGAAATCGTATCGAAAACCGCGTTTTATGACTACGAGGCGAAGTACGGCGAGGGCGGCTCCGAGCATGTCGTTCCGGCGAGAATTCCGCCGCATGTCATGGAAAAGTCGAAGAAACTATCCGAGATGGCCCATGCGGCCCTGGGTTGCCGAGGTGTTACCAGGTCGGACCTCCGTTATGACGACATTAACGATGTTTTGGTCCTCTTGGAGGTGAACACCCAGCCCGGGATGACGCCGACGTCTCTCGTTCCAGAGCAGGCCGCGGCGGGCGGGGTGGATTTCGATCGCTTGGTGTTGTGGATCACGGAGGACGCTTATGCCCGCGGCGCGGGGGGGATCGCGGGTAGCGGCGAAACCTCGGGCGAAGGCGCCCGCTAGTCCTCAGGCCAAACGCCCAGCGGCGAAGGCGGGGGGCGGCGGGGCCCGCAGCCTGAGCCCCAGACACATCCTGATGATCGCCGGCGGGGTCCTGACCCTGGCGCTGGGCGTCACGCTGGCCACCGGCGGGCGCGGCGAACAGATCGCCAGCGCGATCGGCGCAGGCGTCGACGGCAAGTTCGGCGAGGCCGGCTTCCGACTGCAGACGGTGCACGTCCAGGGCGCCTCGGCGCTGGCCACGCCCGACATCGTGCGGGCCGCCAATGTGCATAAGGACGACCCGCTGCTGGGCCTGGACCTGAACGCGCTGCGCGAGCGCGTCGAGCAGGTGGGCTGGGTCAAGGAAGCGCGCGTCGTGCGCCTGCTGCCCGACACCCTGATGATCTCGGTGAAGGAACGCCGCCAGCTCGCCGTCTGGCAGTACGGCGGCAAGAGCGTCGTGATCGATGACCACGGTGACGTTATCCCCGAGGCCGATCCCGCGCGGTTCAACACCCTGCCGCTGGTCGTCGGCGCGGGCGGCGCCAAGCACGCCGGCGAGATTCTGCCGACCCTGGCCCAGCGGCCGAAGCTGATGGCCCGGATGGAGGCCCTGGTGCGCGTCGACGACCGCCGCTGGGACCTGCGCATGAAAGACGGCGCCCTGATCCAGCTTCCCGCCGTGGACGAGGAACAGGCCCTGATGCAGCTGGAGCAGCTGGACCTGCGCTCGCGCATCCTGGAGCTGGGCTTCGAGCGCATCGACCTGCGCAATCCCGACGTCGTGGCCGTGCGTCCGCGCGCGCCGCAGCCGACCCCTGACCTCACAACGACCGCTGCCGCCGCCACGCCCGCCGAGGGCGTGTAACGAGAGACCTGGTCCACCCATGCTCAAGACCGCCGACCGCCCCGAACCGGCCCGCAAGGACGCCAAGAAGGCTGACCCGAAGAACGGGCGCGACGGCCTGAAGGCGGCGCTTGCGCCGCCCAAGATCGTGGCCGCGGTGGACCTGGGCGCCGCCAAGGTCGCCTGCTTCATCATGAAGCCCGAGGGCGTCCGCCGTGGCGACCGGACGTTGACCACCTGCGGCGTCGGCTATGTGCAGTCGCGCGGCGTGCGGGGCGGGGCGATCGTCAACATGGACGAGGCGTCCGAGGCCATCGCCCAGGCGGTGGAGCGGGCCGAGAACGTGGCCGGCGTCAATGTCCAGGGCGTGACCATCGCCACCTCAGGCGGCCAGCTCTCATCGTCGCGCATCCAGGGGCGGGTTTCCATCGGGGCGCGGCCGATCAGCGACAACGACCTGGTGCGCGCGATCCAGAACGCCCTGGCGCAGATCAAGATTCCCGGCCGCCGCGCGATCCACATCCTGCCGGTGGCCTGGGCCGTGGACGGGCAGGGCGGCGTGCGCGATCCGCGGGCGATGTTCGGCAAGACCCTGGGCGTGGAGCTGCTGGTGGTCTCGGTGGCCGAGACCGTCTTCAACACCCTGGGCGCCTGCGTCGAGCGGGCCCACCTGCAGCTCGAAGGCGTCGTGGCGGCTCCCTTCGTTTCGGCGCTCGCGGCGCTGGAAGAGGACGAGATGGACCTGGGCTCGGTCTGCATCGACATGGGCGGCGGCTCCACGTCGGCGTCGGTGTTCCGGGGCGGCAGTCTGGTCCACGTCGAGACGGTGCCGGTGGGCGGCCATCACGTGACCCAGGACATCGCGCGCGGCCTGTCGACCTCCATCGCCGGCGCCGAGCGCATCAAGACCCTCCACGGCTCGGCCATCGCCTCGGCCAACGAGGACCGCGAGATGATCGAAGCCCCGCCCCGCGGAGACGATCCGGGCGCGGGTCCGGTCGTGGCGCCGCGCAGCCTGCTGAAGGGCATCATCGCGCCGCGGGTCGAGGAGACCCTGGAACTGCTGCGCGACCGCCTCAAGTCTGCGGGCGCGCCGATCGAGCCGGGCGCGGGCCTGGTGCTGACGGGCGGCGCCAGCCAGCTCGCCGGCGTGCGGGAAGTGGCCGTGCGCGTGTTCGACCGTCCGGTGCGCCTGGGGCGTCCACGCCGCGTGCCGCACCTGGCCGACGCAGCCTCGGGCCCCGCCTTCACCGCCGCCGCCGGCATCCTGCATCGGGCCGCCTTCGGGCCCCGCGAGGCGGTGTCGACCAAGCAGCTCTCGTCCTCGAAGCTGCGCCGCGAACCGCTCGACCCTCGGGCGAACCCCGTGGCCAAGGCGGCCCAGTGGCTGCGCGAGAACCTCTAGTCAGTCGACGTCGATGAAGACGGGATTGGCGTAGAACCAGAGGTCCGACCACGGGTCTTCGCCGGGGACGTCGGGCTCGGGTTCCAGCTCCGCGCCGTTCGTGCCGCGCACCCGCACGTAGGTGGGCTGGGTCACGTTGCGGATCGTGTAGGTCATGGCGATGCGCTCGCCGTCCTTCGCCCACTGGCCGGGGCCGAAGCGGGTTTCCACGCGGGTGCTGGGATTGCGGTCGGACGTGCGATCGGCGGCGGGGCCCGTGATGTCGCCGCGGATCAGGTCGACCCGGCGGACCTCCGGCGTCTTGCCGCCGAAGTTGGCGCCGGCGGGGTCGCGCAGGCGGACGATCACGGTCACGTCGGAGCCTCGGGCCACCTTCAGTCGGCCGCCGATCTCGGCGCGCCTGCGGCCATCGGCCGTCTGCGCGACCACCTCGACCTCCGAGACCAGGTCGCCCAGGGTCACGAACACGCGGCCGTTGCGCAGGCCGTCCAGCACGTCGTCGTAGGTGCGGGCCGCCTTGACGTAGGTTTTGGAATATTCCCCGGGCCAGAAGTCGTTGCCGCCCTCGGTGTAGTGGCGGTGGGAGTCCGAGGTGGAGGTCACCCACCAGCGGCGGCCCTCGCCCAGCATGGAGTCCCAGAAGCCGCCGACTCGGGCGGTCATCTGGTCGAAACCGCCCAGGGTGGGCGCACGGCGGTAGCTGCCGCGGTAGGTGTCGTCCGGATCGGCGGCGGCCTTGGTGTTGAGGCTCGCGGCCTGGTGGCCGGGGGCGCCCTCCATGCCGACCGCGACGTGAGGCGCGGCGTCGTTCCAGTTGCGGAGCTCGGCCGGCGACACCAGGCCGTAGGCGCCGATGGCCGAGGCGGTGCGGGCGGGATGGTTGGCGATCACGACCGGCGGGGCCTTGATGGTCCCCATGTGCTTCAGGGCCTCCACCATGCGGGCCTCGGTGTTCCAGGTCGGATCGGCCGGCCAAGGTTCGCGACGGTTGAAGCGGCTCTCGATGCCGAACAGGGCGTCGCGCTCGGCGGGCGTGCGCGGCAGGATCACGCTGGCGTGCTCGGCGCCGGGAACGTCCAGCTCCATGCCGAAGAAGTGGATCAGGCCCGGGTGCTGCCGGCGCGAACGGAGCAGTTCCGGGTAGGCCTCGTCGCGGTTGATCTTGGAGTGGTTCGGCCCGCCATGGTCGGTGGAGACCATCCACGACAGGCCGTACTTCAGGCCCATCGTCGCGTTGGTGGGGATCGGGTTGCTGGCGTCGCCGGCCTTGACCGGCGCGGGCGATGCGCCGGCGGCGGACGGGGTCCAGCCGACGCTGAACCAGCTGTGGACGTGGTGGTCCCCCGCCAGCCAGCGCCGCTGGGCCGGATCGACCTTGGGGACGCCGGCCCGCGGCGCGGGCGGATCGAAATGGTGCGGCCCGTCGTGGGCCGCCGCGCCGCCGGCGCCGAGGAGACCGGCGGCTAGGGCGAGGCCGGCGAGGCGCGGGGGAGCCACCGGGCGCGGCCTAGAACGTGGCCCGCGCGACCAGCTGGAAGACGGGCCCCGCCTGTTCCGATTCAAGTTCGTACTCATCGAAGCTCCGATCGATCTGGTCCTCGATGGTGGTGAACTTGTTGAACGCCTCGCGCTTCTTGCCGTCCAGTAGATTGGAGCCGGTGAGGCGGACCACGAAGCGGTCGCCGAAGCGCTTCTCGACGAAGATCTCCAGGTCGGCGCCGTACTTGGTGGTGACCTCTTCGCCGATGGTGCGGCCGAAGGCGTCGCCCTGCTTGCGGTAGGTGGCGCCAAAGGCCGCGCCCCACTCGGGCAGGTCCTGGATGAAGCCGACGTTGGCCACGAACTTGGCCTGGTCGTTGAACCGGCGCGAGCCGAACTCGTCGCTGATGTCGCTGTCCAGGTAGGAGTAGTTGAAGAACACGCCGGTGTGCTCCCACCCGAAGGCGGTGAGCGGGGTGGAGAGGTCGAACTCGATCCCCCAGACTTCGCCATCGCCGGTGTTGCGCGGGCTGAGCAGGAACGTGCCCGGGCCCTCGCTGCCGACCACGCCGGTCGAGGCGACTTCGATCAGGTCCTTCACGTCGCGGTAGAAGACGTTGACCCCGGCCACGCCGCGGGTCCCGAGGCGGCGCTCGAAGCCCACGTCCACGCCCCAGGCCGTCTCCGGCTTAAGCTCGGGGTTGCCCAGGAAGTCGTTGTCGCCGAGCTCGGCCGCCAGCAGGGCCGGGGACAGGAAGTTGAAGTCCGGCCGGCGCACGGTGCGCGACACCGAGGCGGTGATGCGGTCGCTGGGCGAGAGGCTCCAGCGCAGGTGGGCCGAGGGCAGCAGCAGGTTGTAGTCGTTCTCGACCTTGCGGCTGGCGGCGGGCGCGGTGGCGTCCTCGATGGTGGTCTCGGTGGTCTCCCAGCGCACGCC